>Ga0207428_10001293_pt1 | contig 26675 bp, 26 predicted proteins | sample RhiMethybrSRZTD1_FD_187600 | JGI IMG/M metagenome (GOLD analysis project Ga0207428, IMG submission 187600) | Populus rhizosphere microbial communities from Tennessee, USA - Rhizosphere MetaG P. TD hybrid SRZTD1 (SPAdes) (version 3) | ecosystem: Host-associated > Plants > Roots > Rhizosphere >...
GGCCGATATCGACCAGCGGAGAGAGGCTGTCGCCGACGTCGTGCACGATGTCGACGCGCCGAGTGCGGTACGCGCCGGTGAAGCCGTCCACCTCGACCTCGGTCGCCGCGCAACCGTAGGCGAAGTACTTGAACGGCGTGCCCTGCATCGTCGCGGAATCCCAATGCAGACCCTCAGTTCGGTAGTAACCCGCCGCGAACAGCTGCACCCGCTGGAAGTACGCCGTGCGGACAATCTCCTCCCACGGGACCCCTTCGCCCTTACCCAGGGCATACACCCTGCCGTCGACGAAGCGGACATCGGCAGCCGACACCCCGAGTGCCGCTCCGGCGACCCGATCCAGCCGCTCACGGATCTGCTCGCAGGCGTTTTTCACCGCTCCGCCGTTGAGGTCGGCGCCTGACGACGCTGCCGTTGCCGAGGTGTTCGGCACCTTGTCCGTACGGGTTGGGGCCAGCCGCACCCGATCCAGCGGCACGCCAAGGGCGGTCGCGGCCACCTGCATCATCTTCGTGTGCAGCCCCTGGCCCATTTCGGTGCCGCCGTGGTTGATCAGCACCGAGCGGTCCTTGTAGACGTGCACCAGCGCACCGGCCTGATTGAACGCGGTCAGATTGAACGAGATGCCGAACTTGACAGGGGTCACTCCGATCGCCCGCTTGACGTGCGCGTGCTCGGCGTTGAACTCCGCGATCTCGGCTCGCCGCCGGTCGAGGTCAGCCGACTCATGCACCTGGTCCCACACGGCTCGGATCCGTTCGGGGTGACGCACCGGCATGCCGTACGGGGTGGTTTGTCCTTCCCTATAGAAATTGCGCCGTCGCAGCTCATCGGGTGCCAGCCCCAGGAGCGGCGCACAGCGGCCGAGGATGTCCTCGATCACGATCATGCCCTGTGGACCGCCGAACCCGCGGAAGGCGGTGTTGGAGGTCTTGTTGGTCTTCGCGATCCGCCCGTTGACCCGGATGTTGGGAATCCAATAGGCGTTGTCGATGTGACACAGCGCCCTGGCCAGCACCGGCTCTGAGAGGTCGAGGCTCCAGCCGCCGTCGGCGGTCAAGGTGGCCTCGAGCGCCAGCAGATGGCCGTCATCGTCGAAGCCGACCCACCACTCGGCGTGGAAGCCGTGTCGTTTGCCCGACATGGTGAGGTCTTGAGTGCGGTTAAGCCGCAACCGGACCGGGCGGCCGGTCACGATGCTTCCCAGGGCAGCAACCGCGGCGAAGCCGTGCGGCTGCATCTCCTTGCCGCCGAAGCCACCACCCATCCGCAGGCACTGCACCGTGACCTCGTGGTTGTGCTTGCCGAGGACGTGCGCAACGATCTCCTGCGTCTCCGAGGGATGCTGAGTGCTGGACTGGACGAAGATCTGACCTGACTCGTCGACGTGCGCCAAGGCGCAGTGAGTCTCTAGGTAGAAGTGCTCCTGACCGGAGAACTCGAACACCCCAGAGAAGACGTGCTTCGCCGTACGCAGAGCCGCCATGACGTCGCCACGCTGCACCGTAGGCTGGGCACCCTGGAACTCCCGGGCGGCGATCGCGTCCTTGACATTGACCAGCGCTGGTTCGGTGTCCACGTCGACTACGACGGCCGCCGCCCCGAGCCGGGCCGCCTCTAGCGTCTCGCCGAGCACGTAGCAGACGGCATGACCGAAGAACTTGACCTCGGACGGAAACAGCGGCTCGTCGTGCTTGACGCCGGCATCGTTGACCCCGGGAACGTCGTCGGCCGTCAGCACTCGGACTACCCCGGGCACCTCGTACGCAGGCTGCACGTCGAGCTTGGTGATCTTGCCCTTTGCGACGAAGACCTGCACCGGGTAGGCGTGCAGGCAGTCCTTGGTGCGCGCGACGAGATCATCGGTGTAGAGCGCGAGTCCGGTGACGTGGAGTGCCGCCGACTCGTGCGGGATGGCCTTGCCGATCTCGTAGGAGTCCGGGGCAGAATCGGGTCGCTGGGAGAGGTGACTCATATGAGCGCTCCTGTCATGCTCTCGTAGTAGAACTTCAGTAGCGACTGGCCCATCATCGCTGCGCGAAAGGCCGCACTCGCTCGTTGGTCGTCGATCGGAGTGCCTTCGGCGGCCATCACCTCCGCGGCGGCCTCGACGGTCGCCTCGTTCCAGGGCTGGTCGACCAAGGCGGCTTCTGCCGCCAACGCCCGCAGCGGGGTGGCAGCGATCCCGCCGAGCCCAATCCGGACGTGCCCAACGACATCGCCGTCCAACCGGACGGCATATCCGACGGCGACGCTGGAGATGTCGTCGAAACGCCGTTTGGCGATCTTGTGGAACGCGGTCAGCGGCGCCAGCGGACGCGGGATCCGGATCGCCTTGATTAGCTCGTCGGGCCGGCGGACCGACTGCCGATAGCCAGTGAAGTAGTCCGCCAGCGGGACCGTACGCTCACCGTCGATGGACGCGAGCACAAGTTCTGCGCCGAGCGCGAGCAGGGCGGGCGGGAAGTCGCCGATTGGTGAGGCCGTGCCGAGATTGCCGCCGAGCGTCGCGCCGTTGCGGATCAGTCGCGACGCGAACTGCGGGAACACCTGGTCGAACAACGGGATGGCTCCGTCGAGGCGGCGCTCTAGTTCGGTCAGAGTGAGTGCCGCACCAAGGGTGAAGGCATCGTCGTCGACCCGCATCTCGCGCAGCTCCGGCACCTGGTCGATCCCCATCACGAACGGCGCCCGGCGCCCGCGGAGGTTGACCTCGACACCCCAGTCGGTCGAGCCGGCGACGAGGACGGCGTCGGGACGCTGGTGGAGCAGCTCGAGCGTCGCTGTCAGGTCGGCGGGGCGTACGTACTCCGCGCCGTTATTAGCGATACGGGTGGCTGGCGACACCGGTGCAGCCTCGGAGTGGCGCTGTGCGATCGGATCGTCGGCAGCGGGCTCGCCCAGGGCGTAGGCAGCATCCCGGATCGGCCGGTAACCCGTGCACCGGCAGAGGTTGCCGCTCATCGCGTGCAGGTCGAAGCCGTTCGCGCCGTGTTCGGGCACGTCGGCTGCCCCGGGGTGGGCATCAGCGGCGCGACCCGCGCGATAGTACTCAGCGGCCATTGAGCAGATGAAACCTGGTGTGCAGTAGCCGCACTGCGAGCCGCCGCGCAGTGCCATCTCACGCTGGACCGGATGAAGATCATCAGGAGAACCCAAGCCCTCTGCGGTGAGCACGTCTTGCCCCTCCAGACTCGCCGCCGGGATGAGGCAGGCATTGATGCAGACCCACTCGGTCGTGTTGTCCCCGGTGGTGCTCGGTCGCGCCACCAGGATCGCGCACGCCCCGCACTCTCCCTCGGCACAACCTTCCTTGGCACCGGTAAAGCCGAGGCCGCGGATCCAGTCCAACGCCGAGGTGTGTGGCGGCAGGTTGCCGAAGGCCACCGTCCGGCCGTTGACGGTTGCGTCAGGTGTGATCATCGGCTCCCCCTCTGTTCAGTCTGACGGTCCGTCGGCAGCCCATGGCGCGGCGTGTCACTTCGGCAGCCACCGGCTGCGGCGGGGGTTGAGTTCGTGGTTAGAGCGTACGCGTGGCCGAGTGATGGTGGAAAGGCTCGTTCGGATATTAATTTCCGCTATCCGGAAACGAGCTTCCTTCGAGAACCTGCAGGCGACCTCGCTGCTCGTGGCAGTCAGGATGTTCCCATGGAGGCACGGCTGATCTCATCGGCAGGCGCAGCATCCTTGTCGATGACGGAGATACCTGATGCCGCCGCCCGGGATGGCGGCACGCTGTGGCTGGACTTCGACCACACCGATGAAGACAGCATGGGGCTGCTAGGCGAGCTGATTGATGTCAGGCCGAGCGACATCGAGGAGTGCCATAACCGGTCTCCGGTGCCGAAGATGCGCTTCTACGCCGACCACCACTTCAGCGCGATCAATGGACTCGCCCGCGGCTCGGACGGACGCTTGTATTTCGTGCCGCTGAAACTCTTTCTGACCCCAAAAGCCTTGATCACCGTGCATGGCCCGACGAGTTCGTCGTTGACATCGGAGATCGCGCGACGCGAGCTCACCGCTGTGCGCCAGCGGGTCGACAGCGGGCAGCTTCGTCCGGCCAGCTCGTTCGAGCTCGTCGGCGCGATTCGGAGTGAAGAGATGCGGACGCACGAGGATTTGATTACCGAGTCTTCGGCCCGGATCGCACAGCTGGAACGTGACGTGTCGCAAAAGGATCCGGTGAAAGCCGAAGCCTTGTTGCAAGATCTGTTCGATCTGCGGCACGACCTGGAAGCGATTCGTACCAGTGCCGCCCAGGCCGCAGAGTCATTCGCGAACCTGATCGAGACCATGGAGCTGCAGGAAGGATTGATGCAGACGGACCTGCGCCGGGTGCGAAGCTCGCAGCAGGGCTTCCGTCACCTGCAGCACATGGCTGATCTTGAGCGCGAGTACCTGCAGGAAATGATCGACTTGTTCCAAACGCGCGTATCTACCGAGCTCAATCGCTTCGTACGCAAGGTGACTGCCTGGGGCTCGATTGGTATTGCCTGGACGGTGATCGTCGGCTTGTACGGGATGAACTTCACCTACATGCCGGAACTCGGCTGGCGATGGGGTTATCCGGCGGTGCTTTTGGTGATGCTCATAGTCGGCGTTCTCCTGGTGTTGCTGTTCCGGCGGCGCGGTTGGCTGTGATCAGGCTGGCCCGCCGGAATCACCCGGTGCGTCGCCCAAGCTCGCCGCACCGGAGGTCGGTACCGGAACTCCGACAGCCGTGAGGGCTGCCAGCAGATCGTCGCGACTAACCGGCTTGACCAGATAGGCCGCCGCTCCCAAGGCGGTGCCCCGTGCCCGCTCGTCGACGATCGACACAACGATGACCGGAATGTCTCGCGTATCGGCTGCCGACTTCAGCCCCTCAAGGACGGCCCAGCCATCAATACCGGGCAGCACGATGTCGAGGAGCACTGCGGAGGGTCTGTCGCGCCGGACCGCGTCAAGGCCGGACTGACCGTCGCGCGTCGCCGTGACCCGTAGCGCCGCTCCGGACAGGTAAGCGGTCAGTAGATCCGACGACGCGCGATCATCTTCGATCACCACTATGGAGGCCGATGCCGGTGGCTCCAGGTCACGCTGGATCTTGCTGCGCCTGCGTCGCACAGGTATAGAGAATCCGAAGGTACTGCCGACGCCGACCTCGCTCTCGAGCCACATCCGACCACCAAGTAGCTCGACGATTCTGCGCGACAGCGTGAGGCCGAGGCCCGTGCCCTCCTCTCGGGATGCTCCGCGGCCGCCCTGCTGGAACGACTCAAAGATCCGTTCGCGATCCTCGAGTGGGATGCCGACGCCCGTGTCCTTGACTGACACGTGCAGGTCCCTGTCGACCTCGTCGGCCCAAATGACGACCGTGCCGCCGTCCGGGGTGAACTTGACCGCATTCCTGACGAGATTGAGGATCACTTGCTTGAACCGGAGCTCGTCGGCCTCGACAGGACCCACCCTCCGCCCGAGCGCACTTCGGAGGTCGATCGAGTGCGCGATTGCACGTTCCCTCAGCATCGAGGCGGCATCCTCGAGGGCAGCTGGCACGTCGAGTGCGGTAAACGCCAGTTCCATCTGACCGGCCTCGACCTTCGACAGGTCGAGGATCTCGTTCAGCAGCTCGAGCAAGTGTCTCCCCGAGCTGTGGATGTCGCGGAGGTACTCCTCCTGCCTTTCGTTGATGTCGCCGAACATCCGCTCAAGGAGTACCTCCGAGAAGCCGAGCACGGCGTTGAGCGGTGTTCGCAGCTCGTGCGACATGCTGGCGAGGAACTCGGACTTGTGACGGCTCGCGACTTCGAGCTGAGCGCCTCGTTCCTGCAGTGCGGTGAAGAGCTGTGCGTTGAGCAACGCCAGCGCGGACTGACTGGCGAATGTCTCGAGTAGGTCGAGAGTTTCCTCCGTGAAGTCACCAGTCACATTGCGGCGGACTACGAGCGACCCGATGATCCGCTCTTCCCGCAGCATCGGCACTGCGACAACCGACCTCCAGCCGTCATCAAAGAGGATCTGCAGGTGCGGATCCAGATCCAAAAAGCTCAGGTCGGGAACCGGAATGGGTCGACGTTCCTTGGCGGCACGGCCGACGAGGGTGGAGTCGATGTCGATGCGTACGCCCCGCAACCGGTCAACAACGTCAGGGGAGGTCCGGTAGACGCTCCGTACCGCGAACCGACGTTCACGATCGTCGTATTCCATGATCGAGCCACCGTCCGTGCCGGACAGCTCGACGGCGTGCATGGCGATCGTCGACAACACGCGATCGACGTCCAGGCTGGAGCTCACTGCCTCCCCGACCATGCGCAGCGCCTCCAGCTCACCGACCTTTCGGGCAAGCTCTGCGCGGCCCGCCTGAAGCTCCTGGACGAGCTTGACGCCATTGATTGCCATCGCTGCCTGTCCGGCGAATGCGGTCACGATCGCCATCTCGCGTTTGCCGAAGGGACTCACTTCGTTGCGCCAGATCGACATCGCCCCGACGACCTCATCGTCGACGATCAATGGGGCGCCCATGGTGGTGCGGAAGCCAGCGACACGCTGAAGATCGAGCCGGCCGTAACCCGGATCGGCGACGACGTCCGAATCTGCTGCGTCCTGCGTTCCAACCCCACTCGACCGATCAACGTATCGCGGTCCATACGGAAGTGACCGACGCGATTGTCCAGATGCTTCAGGAGCGGCCGAGCATCAGCGAGGTGATCGTCAAGTTGAACGAGGGGGTGTCGGGAGCAGGCAATGCACTTGTGGATCTGCGGGGCGTTGCCGATACGACTGGTTCGGATCGTCGGTCGCTGGTCGCAGAACGGGTCAGATCGATGCAGCTCGAATCGGATACCACACCGCTGGCAGCGTACGAGGCGAAATTCGAGGGGAACGGAGGAATCGTTGAAGAGCGGATCGTCGGTGAGGAGCTGCGCAGCCCGAGTGTCCAGCTCCGAATACTTCCGAACCGGAGTGTAGAACTCCTATCCACTCATGATCAACTTCTTGGCGGCGCGAGCGGGCAGAGCTATCTCGGCTGCATCTTTCCGGCCGACCCGGCCTACTCGCGACTGATCAGTCAGCCAGCTATCAGGATCGGCGAACGGCTGGCCAAGGAGGGTGCCCTCGGCCGGTTCGCACTCGACTTCGTCGTGACGCGGGACAACGGCGGCGACTGGTCGGCATACGCCATTGAGCTCCGCAGGGGCGGCACGACTCACCCCTTCCTTACACTGCAGTTCCTGACTGACGGGTCGTACGACGGCGCGTCGGGTCGATTCCTGCTCCCGGACAGCGAACACCGCTTCTCGTGGCAACTGATCATCTGGAGAGCGAGGAGCTGCGGGCGCTAGCCATCGACGATTTGTTCGATATTGTGGCGCGGCACGGGCTGCACTTCGACCAGTCCAGGCAGACGGGAGTTGTCTTCCACATGATCAGTTCACTCACCGAGCACGGGCGCATAGGAGTGACGGCAGTCGGGCAGTCGCCTGAAGAGGCAATGCGGATCTACCAGGAGGCGAGCCGAGTACTACTTGCCGAAGCGGCGATTGCCCGCGAGGAAAGCAAGCTGCCTGGCTAAGGGAAGCTACGTGAAGCACGTCTGGTACGTCGCCTACGGTTCGAATCTGAGTCGAGAACGGTTCTGTCACTACATTCGCGGTGGTCGGCCCAATGGCAGTGCGCGCAACGTCCCAGGATGCCGAGACACCAGCGAGCCATTGGATAGTTTGGGTGTCCATATCGGCGGCGGCGTCTACTTCGCCGGTCACTCCTCGGGCTGGCGAGCCGGGATGGCGTTCTACGACCCGGGCGCTCATGGTCGGGTGGCGGCGCGCGCTTACCTGATCACCGCGGAGCAATTCGTCGACGTCCTTGCCCAAGAAACACGGCAATCACCCGGGATCGCCCTCGACCTGGAGCCCACATTCCGTGGTGCCCGCTTTAGCAAGGGTGTCGGTGGCTACTCGATCTTGGTGCGGGTGGGCGCGCGCGACGGAGTTCCGCTTGTGACCTTCACACGGGACCGGCGTGCTGCACCGAAATTGGCGGCTCCGAGCGCCGCCTACCTGGCGGCGATGGCGACCGGGCTGCGCGAAGCCCACGGATGGTCACCGATGCAGATCGACCGCTACCTGTCAGCGCTGCCGGGCACCGCACGGAATGGCTCGAGCGATCAGCTCACTGGTCTAACGGCAGGTCGTGGGTCCGCAGCACGTCGGCCGGGGTGATCTCGGCAAAGCAGTGCGGATAAGGACCGTAGCCGAGATCCTCGATCAGAATCGGCAATCGGTCGCGGTCAATTTCGAGCACGATGAGTTCCGACGGAGAGAGATCGGCGTAGTGGTTCATAACTAGGCGGGGGACCTGGTCGGCGAACGAGCAGTGCACAAAGCCTTCACGCTCATAGCCCAGACCGCGGCTCGACCATGGGTAGCGGCCGGTAGCCTCGGCCTTTGCCCACGCCGACCGCTCCGCAAGGTGGAACACCGCTTTGGGAATCGGCCGAGGCACTGCTAGTAGGCCGAGCTCGACCAGGTCGGCGCGTAGCCGCTCCGCGTCGGTGAAGCTCAGCGCAGCCATGCCGAGGGTCGCGGCAGCGGCCACATTGGCTGGGATGTCGTCAACGAAGACCGTCGAGTCGGCGGACAGCCCGTGCCGATCGAGGGCCAATCGGTAGAGCGCCGGCTCAGGCTTGAGCAGCCCTTCGGTGCCGGAGACGACGATTGCCTCGAAGCGGCGCAGGATGCCGAAGCGTTCAGTCGCTACCGGGAAGGTCTCGGCGGACCAGTTGGTCAGCGCGATCAACCGGACGCCGGCCTGCCCCAGTTCGGCGAGGATCCCGCTCGTTCCGGGCACCATTCCGGTCAACGTTGCGTCGAAGTGGGTGCGGTAGCCCAGGATGGCCTCCCGGTCATCCGGAAAGCGCGCGATGAGGTCCTGCTCGGCCTCCTCGAACGGGCGGCCGCCGTCGTTCAGCCGGTTCCAGCCGGCAAAGTCCACTCGTTCAAGGAAAGTTGCGACCTCCTCGGCCGGCAGCACGCGCTCGTACGCCCCTCGCGGATCCCAGGACAGCACAACGCCCCCTAGATCAAAGATGACCGCACAGCTCCGCGCGTGTTCTCCGGGTGATACCACACCAGCAGACTATTGGTCGCATGAATACTGAGCTGCCGGCCATCGCAGCGGCAACCATGAGATCTACGAAGCGAGTGCTGCTAGCGAGATATCGAGGGCGTCCGAGCCATTGCCGCGGAGCGGTGAGATCTTGCAGGCGCTAGTACCAGTACTTGCGTCCGCCGACGGCGCGGCCCGTTTGACCCAGAATCAGGAAAACGAGGCCAATTACCAGCACGATAATGCCGATCGTCACCAAAATGCCGATGCCCAAGACCCAGCCCAAAATCAGCAGAATGAGACCAAGAACAATCATGTGATCCTCCTCGGTCACTCTAATTACCCATGCTCGGGCCACTTCACACGGCGAACGACCCTGACCAACGCTGCAACCTACGCTTACGACCAACGCTGCAACCTACGTTTACGTAGGTTTCTTGCGGTCTGCACAGGTTGCCACCTGTGCAGACCGTGCGCAAGCTAGGTGAACGTAGGTTTCCGACCCGAGACCCACGTGTCGAATTCTTGGGCGGCATAGAGCGAAGATTCGATTAGGCCAGATCCCTGCTTACCTCGGATTCATCCACCGTGCGTGGCCTCACAAGTCGCAGCAGTGCAACAAAACCGTCATCGGTGCCGGGCCAGGCCGCTCGCAGTTCTTCGGGAGACAGGCGGCGGCACACACTGCGCAAGACGAGTACGACGATGATCGCATCGTCTGCATACCCGAGAACGGGAATGAAGTCCGGAATGAGATCGATCGGGATAGCGAGATAGATAAATAGCAAAGCGACCCGTACCCGACCACCGGTGGGTAGTGTGCGGTCGGTGGTGAGTCGCTTCAGTAGCCGGAGAAGATTAGGAAGCAGTCGCAGGGCTTCCTTGAGCAGGCTGCCTTTGGGCCGACGAATCGCGAGAGCGACGATCAACGCCAACCATGACAACACCAATGCAGCACTGACGCTGATGATCACGTCGAGCCATGCGTGACCTGTCATCGTGCCTCCTCAGGTGGCCCTCAGGAAGACGGTGTCACCGTTGACACCAGGCCGCCTTCAGCGCATTGAACGTAACACGCTGTTACGGTGGTCCAAGGGAGCGGACTCTCGGCGGCTAGCTAGGAGGGGCGGGGTTTCTCGGCGTCTATCTAGGAGCCTTGTTAGCCGATGAATGACTTGGACGAGTTTGTCGAGATCGCGCTGGCGATCTTGATCGGTTTGACTCTGCTGGTTTGGCTTCTGACTTATCTCGAACGGGGTCTCGTCCGGCCGTCGACAGAGGAACGCCGCCGCGTCCCAGCAGATGTTTTGGCCGCAAGGGATGACACGCCTGCTGACGACGAATAGCCCATCGAGCCTCCGCGTCGCGATCGGTCACCTCCAGCGGAACTCCATCGCATCCTGGTGCTTGTCGGTGTCGCGCATGGCGTCAAGGACGGCCATATCGTCGCCGGAGATCTCGAAGTCGAGGTCGGCGTTCTGCTGAATGTGATCTGTCGTAGTCGCCTTGGGTAGGACCACGGCCCCCTTCTGCAGCAGGTAGCGAATGCACAACTGTGGTGCGCTGACGTCGTAGCGCGCCGCAATGTCGGCGATTTCAGGATGGTTCACGATGAGGCCGTGCGCGAACGGGGAGTAGGCCTCCACCACGATGTCGTGCTGGGCACACGTCGCCACTGTGTCGGACGGGTCGAGCCCGATGAACCAGCGAATAGCCGGCTGACCATCGGCTTTGTCTCACACGCCGGCAACAAGCTTGCGAGGTCGTCGGGGTCGAAGTTCGACACGCCGATCGCCTTGACTCGGCCGCTGGCGAGAAACTGCTCCATCGCCTTCCAGATCTGCCGGTTCTCCTCCCGACAGTCCTTGCCGACCTCATTCCACGGCCATGGCGCATGGACAAGATAAAGGTCGAGGTAGTCCAGCCCGATCTCGCTCATGGTCGTCTCGAACTCCTCGACAGCCTTGTCGTAGTCCTTCGCCTCGGCCGGCAGTTTCGACGTGACGTAGATCTGCTCGCGCGGGATGCCCGAGTCGCGCACGGCTCGTCCGACAGACGCCTCGTTGTGGTACGCACGGGCGGTGTCGATGAGGCGGTAGCCCAGCCGCAAGGCGTCAGCGACGGCGTTGTAGCACTCGTCGCCCTCCTTCAGCAGCCAGGTGCCGAACCCGATCTTGGGAATCTGGTCCCCGTTGCTGAGGGTGTAGGCCCCGGTCAGCACCCTCACGAATGCTCCTCACTCGTCAGAGATTGGTCATGGCTTCGGCGGCTTCGTTGTAGCGCCCGCCCTGGACCTGAATCTGAGCCGCGCCAGCCTCGATTTCCCGCAGCTCTTCAGCTGACAGTTCGATATCGGCAGCGCCGATGCCCAACTCCTCACAAGCACTCAGCACTTCCTCTTCCGGCCGCCGACACCACAGCGAGTACTCGCTCTGCACCGCCGTCACCGGTTGGACATCGTGTGCTCGCCGGATGGTCCCGGCGGCCGCCTCGGACATGGCGAAGTGCTTCACCTTCCCGGCCTCGACCAAGTCCTTGACCGCTCCCGCGACTTCCTCTATGGAAACGTCGGGGTCGACGCGGTGCTGGTAATACAGGTCGATGATGGCGACACCTAGGCGCTTCAGCGAGCCGTCGACGACCTGCTTGATGACCTTCTGGCCGGCTGGTGACCCGCCCACGCGGCTTCCGCACGCCAGGGTCGATATCCCAGCCGAATTTGGTAGCAATGACGATGTCAGCGGCTGCCGTTCTCAGTCGAGGTCTGCCCAGTCATCATCAGAGCGTCCATCCACCGCTTCGTGAAGCTCGCCTGCGCACGTGCCGAGCACCTCAAACGCACTCGAGAACCTGCAAGGATCATTCCTAGCAGCCGAGACATCCGTATCCCACTGCTCGAGCAGCGCCTCTACACGCTCCTCACGGGCACGGATATCCTTCCACTTTGAGAGCCTCACCCAAGGCATGCTTCCCCCCAGCTTTCGCCTGGCGGAACAGAGTAGGTAGCCGCCGTGTGCCTCATCCGAACAGAGTGGCCAAGACACGCTGAGAAGAACTTGAGTTAGAGACCGACCAAAGGCCGAGGACACAGCCCTCAAGAATCAAAATGTCAGGCAAGGCCCGTCTAGGCCCTGATTCGCTTTTGGCGGCGCAGCGTTGCGATCAGCAGGATCAGGGCGATGATCTGCGTAGCAATGACTGCTGCAATCAAGATCGGGAGTGACCGCTCGTAGAGAGCGCCCGCCATGAGGCCGCCGGCAATCGCAGCGGCACCCTGGACAGCAGCGAACACCCCGTACGCGGTGGCGCGTCGTGAGGTTGGGACCAGATCGGCGACCAGCGCCTTGACTGTGGAGTCAAGTACGCCGCCTGCCGCGCCCCAGATGAGCGCACCGGCGATGGCGATCAGGGGAGTGCTGGCGAATGCCAGAACCGGCACGGCGGAGACAAGCAGCGGCAAGCCGAGCAGCGCGCCGCCTCTGGTGTGATCGAATATCCAGCCGGATCCGAGCGCGGCTAACGCTGACGCTCCCATCGCAGCGGCGTAGATCAGCGGAACGGCCGCCACGGAAACGACATGATCTTGGGTGAGGTGATAGGCGATGACGGCAAACGTGACGAGCCCTGCGCTCGTCGCTGCGCACGCAGCCGCGAACAACCAGAACACCCGGGGCAGTCGACCGTGCAACCGCGACAATAGTGATTCTCGATCTTTGGCAACAGCGGTTGTCTCTTGGGTGGACGTGTGCTCATCTGTCACCGCGGGAGTGCCCGTTTTCCGCCAGATCCGAAGCAGTATCAGCATCGCCAGTGCTCCGGGAATGATCAGCACAGCCATGGCCGGCCAGATCGTGCCCGCCGCCGCAGCGACCGCCGCCACAAGAAGAGGCCCAGCAACTGCGCCGATCTGATCAAGCGCCTGATGTACGCCAAAGCCTCGGCCGAGCCCGACGTGGGCAGCTGCCTGAGCAAGCAGTGCCGTCTTGGCCGGACTGCGCACCGCCTTTCCTAGGCGCTCACCCAGTATCAGAACGCAGGCCAGCGCCAGACCGGCACCAGCGAGGAGCGGTGTAACAGCCAAGGCCGGCACGCAGATTGCGGTCAGCGCGTAGCCTGCGAAGGTGAGCGTCCAGTAGTTATGACGACGATCTGCCCATGATCCGAAGGCGATCCTTAGCACGAGCGCAATCGCCTCACCTGCGCCACTCACCAGACCCACCAGCACGGCGGAGGCGCCGAGCGATGCAAGCAAAGGTCCGGTGACCGAGCGGGCCCCCTCATAGACCATGTCCGCGGCGAGGCTCACCACGCCAAAACCCACGACCGTACGCCATGGCGACCACGCAGGCACCGCTCTGCGGGGGTCCTCGGCGAGATCAGCGGGTGTGGCCTTCTGCCCGGTCGGTGGTTTTGTCACCGTTCAACAGCCTGCTTCGGCGTGCTATCAGCGGCACGTGGACGATCCTGCGGCATTCTTCGCTCCCGGCGGTCTTCCAGCTGCCGGCGGTATTCCCGCCACGTCAAGGCGACGATCACTGCATCGAACACCGTGAGCGCAATCAGGCCGGGACCCGGATCCAACGCAATCCGGTACAGCTGGTAGCCGATGAAGATCAGCAGTACAACGATTAAACAGGGATATGCCCACAGCTTGTTGAATAACAATGCGATGACCAGTACGACCTTCACGGCGCCATGCGTCAGCAGATAGACAGCGCCATAGAGCACAGCGCCGCCGCTAAGTCCGTGCGCGGTATGCAACAGGTAATGGGCGATGATGTCGTGCGGATCCTCTGACAACTCGCCTTGGGTCAGCAGTGCAACCAGACGATAAATACTGCCGGGGGTTACGAACAGCAAGAGCAGACCGCCTACCAACTCGGCAAGCCCGTTGAGGCCCTTGGCGATGATCCCGACCTCAAAGATCCGATCGAGGGTGTCCTTCGGTTTGAACATTGTTACCTTCCGGCGAAGCGTTCAAGTCTCTGCCAGCTTGCGATGATCAGCCTGAGGGGCTGCTAAGGGTCGCGTACACACAGTCCGCGTACCTGGCGAACCGTTCTTCACAGTGCTTCAGCGCCGTGGCCGAGTCCGTTGTCGCCGGAATGCCGATGAGCTCGCGGCTCCGCAGTTCGCGATACCAGCGGCGAAGCCGGTCCAGGCTCTGCTCCTCCTCTTCGAGTTCGGCCAGGGTGTACTTGCCGAGCCGCTCCTCCTTGTCCAGCTCAGCCAGATACTTGCCACAGTCCGCGTCGAACTCCGACCATTCCTGCTCACGGATGGTGGCGTACAACTCCTCCAACCGCGCGACGTCATCCTCCGTGAAACCTCTTGCAGACAACAGAAGCAACGTGCCATTGGCCGCCTCGACGAGATCGGCCAGACGCTCCAACAACGGATGAACCGCAGTCACCTCTGGAACAGCCCAGACCGCCTGACCCAACGGGATGGCGCCAGAGCGCCGGAGTTCCCGCCACAACGCCATCCGATGACGCGCTGGCTCAGCTGGCAGTCGGGCGAGCACCACTATCCACGGACGTCGCGAATCTGCTGCAATCTCTGTCACAGCCGCCAAGTTACACCTGTGACCAAACGAGCCGTGGTGGTGATGTAGATAAGATGCTGACGCCTGACTAAGCGACTAACTACCGTTTGACGAAACATGGCAAAGACTAATCACCTTATCGAGGGCCTGTCGGGGGTCGGGAAAGTCCGCTGTTCATGATGGGCTAGCCCGTCGCGGATATGACGCAATCTCTACGGACCGCACTTGGGCCTATCAGAGACAATGAGCGTCGTCTTCTAGAACGGACCGACAACGACTTTGGAAGAAGCCAGAAGAGATTCAACTAATGATTGAGCTCAATCGCAAGGTGATAAGCCAGCGGGTGCGATCGATATGAGTGCCAATCAGGAATTGAACCAAGTAGTCGATGAAATCCTGGATTATTGCGGACTGACAACTAGCGTGCTGCGGCTTGTGAGGTCACGAGCTATGGATGAATCCGAGGTAAGCAGAGATCATCTGACCTAATCGAATGTCCTTCCATGCCGCCCCATGAAATCGACACGTGGGGTCTCGGTCGGAAACCTACGTTCACGTAGCTTGCGCACGGTCTGCACAGGTTGCAACCTGTGCAGACCGCGAGAAACCTACGTAAACGTAGGTTGGAGCGTTGGTCGGAAACGTAGGTTGTAGCGTTGGTCAGAGTCGTTCGCCGGGTGAAGGGCGCCAAGCAGGGCGCAGTCGTCGTGCCCGCCTAGTAAGTCCGGTCCGCACGAACGCTCCCAGCCCTCTTGACCGGGCCTGGACCTCCATGACGATCCGCGAACACTTAGTCCACGAGGCCGCGTGGACCGCTCAGGTTCATCTCAGCGGTGATCGGGAACGTTTGATTAGGCGAAGTGTTCGCAGAGGGCCGCCAACGGTCAACCTTCAGCACACCTAGCGTTCATGTGGAGGTGGAAGTGTCCGGGCATATGAAAGTCGAGAGACGAGAACTTGCTACAGCTAAGGCGAACGGAAATGACTGTCCGAGGACGGCTCCGGCCGACGACGCCGAAGCCAAACTTGATCGACCGTTCCTCTATGAGCTCGCAAAGATCGATCCCGATCGCTATGCCATTGTAGGAATCGACGTGAGAGTGGACGGCCCAATGACTGGGATTGCGACTCTCTATGCGGTCGACCGTCTTAACCAGTCGATTGCCCGACAGGCCGACGTTGCGGAGCAGAACCAGAGCCGCGTTGAGATTCCTGTCCTGGAGTTCAGTCTCCCTGAACCGAGGGTGGAGGACTTCATCACGCACACCTTCGACGAGATCCTCATCAAGATCAGCGAATTGCACCTCGCTGAGGAATTGAGCCATCGGGGGTAGCTAGGCCTGTTATTGGCAGACGAGTTCGCTGTGAGGCGGTGCTCATTGCACCCGAACATGGTTAAGCCATTGGAGGGCGTCCGGCAAGTAACGGCGGTAGTTGCGGTAGTTATGGCCACCGGTAGGAAAGGCCAGAAACGACACATTAGAATCGCCGCGGGTGGCTGTCAACATTTGTCGGTTGGGCGGCCAAGACTCTTTGTCCTGTCGACCGCAAATCAGCAGCAATTTCCGCCCGTGAAGGCCGTGGTGGCGGTAGAGCCAGAGTGGCGAATTGCGCAAGCGGGCAGCCGCGTCACCGTGGAACAGATCGCCGGTAGTGCGGTCAGTGATTGCGTTGAAGTAACCACCAAGCGAGACGGCGGATTGAAAGTTCTTTGGCTGGGTGAGCAGTAGCTTTGCCGAACAGAATGCACCAGTGCTCCACCCTGCCAGCGACCACGGTCCTGGTTTAGCTCGGAGTTGCCGGCGTACCGCGTTCGGCACCATCGATGAGAGCCAGGTGTAGGCCTGCGGGCCGCCGCGGATGTTGGTGCATTCGGTGTCTCGCGGTGGATTGGTCATCAGCGGCGGAAATACGGCGATGAATGGCTTGACGCGTCCGGCGTTGATCTCTGTCGCGGCGACGTGGCCAAAGTCGTAGTGCCGGAACATCACCTCCGGGGTCGACGGCTGGCCGGGCAGCACCATGAGCACGGGAAAGGCGGTGGTCTTGAACTGCGCCTGCTGATACTGGGGCGGGAGCCAAACCAGTATCTTGCGGCTACGATCGGCGGCGGAGCGACCTGGAACCGTCAGTACGTCAAGGTGGCCGGAACTGGGTCGCGCGAGCCTTTGGGCCTGGAGCCCGTTGGTTTGGATGGTTGCCCGCTCGGTGCGTACTCCGAGCAAGTCCGACCAGGAGGTATAAAAGCCGTACTCGGTGTTCACCCATAAAAATAATGCGGAAATTGCCACTAGCTGGCACGCGAGCACCGCTGCCAAGGGCCGCAGCGCCGAGAGCCAGCTGGTTTTTGTTGTCCGTTTCCACCACCACGCCACCAGCGGTGCTGCGATGGCGGCAAGCAGCACCGTGGCAGCCAGCAGCGGGATGGCGGTGAGGCTCAGCACGAGGCACGGATCCAAGCTGAATCAGCACGCCGACTGAATCGCGGCCAGTGCAGGAATCCTTCAATAGCGAGAGCAGCACCGATGATTGGCCCTAGATCACGGGCAAGCCGGAAACAGATGAAGCGCGGCTCCCAGGCCGGCCGAAACTTAGCGTTCGCCCGATAAAGAGAGGCAATCTGCCACCAGCGTGACGCGAGCAGCAGCATCCTCACCCACGCCCGCAGGAAGGGACCGGCGCCGATCCGCTCGCCTCGTGCTAAGGATGAGCGGAACACCGCGAAGTTCAACGACACACGGCTTATCCTCCGGCGCGGAGCGGCTGCGAGCAGCTCGGCGATCATCAGCTCCATAACGCCGTTCTCCAGATCTGGGTGTCGGCGTACCAGATCAAGGGACAGCCCGTCGTCGCCCCACGGCACCAACTGCAGCACGGCCACTAAGTCACCAACGGAGTTACGGGCCTCCACAATCAGGCAGTCGGGATCCACCGCTGCCCCGAACCGTGACAGTGCCATCGAGAATCCGCGTTCGCGACCACCGCGGCGCCATCGCTGAGAAAGGTGCTCGGTCTCCGCCAGCCACGCTGGATCCAGGTCTCTCACTGGCTCGATTCGCACCCGGTATCCCGCCCGCCGGGCCCGGTTGACGGCCTGGCGTACCGACCGCATCGCCCGCCCGTCAAGGGTGAAGTCGGCGACCTCGACTACCGCCTCGTCGCCAATCTCCAGCGCATCGAAGCCGGCGCGATGGTAGGTCTCAGCACCGGTCTCGGAGGCAGCAAGTACCGCTGGAATCCAGGCTCGCTGCTGGGTGAGCTGTGCCCAGGCCTCGATCGCGCCTGGCCATGCCTCGACATCCCCAATCGGGTCGCCGGCGGCCAAGCAGACACCCGCTTTGACGCGGTAGGCGACCGCTGCCTTGCCGGAGGCAGAGAAGGCGTAGGACTTGTCACAACGCGTGGCGAAGTAACCCAGCGAGTCAACGTGGCCATGCCGGTTGAGTAGTGCCCGGATGCGGGTGCGGTCGGCCTCGGTGGCGCTTTCGCTGGGCGCGGAGCTGTGAAGCAGAACCATCAATGCGGTTAGCCCGGTCAAGATCCCCAGACCGAGAAGTAGGTAGTTGGACTCGGCAGCCGCGTCACCACTGTCGAACCGCAAGGGTCCGGTAATCCCCACCAGTCCAAGGATGCTTTGTTCCACGACATCCGCTGCGGACCATGGCCGCGTGACCTCGTGCTGATCGGCGACTATGGCAATCGCGCCCAGCAGCCAGGCGGCGACCACGATCGCTAACAGGCTAAGCGGTGCCGCTTTGCGTGACCTGGGATCCGGCCGGCCCACGAACTGCCGGTGGCCGGCTAGCAGCATGGCGACAACGACGGCCGAGACCGATGCCTGGATCAGCTCAGTGCCGCGTACCAGGTGGACGAGGATGGCGGCGCTCAGCAGCGCAACCGTTGCGGTCCAAGCCCGATGTTTTCGTCGTCGCAACCCGCGTGCCATGGCGAGGAGCCCGCACCCTACTCCGATGCCGATGACCGCAACTGAGGCAACGGCCCCGAAGGGCGGCAGATAATCCTGAGACCAGTCCAGCAGCCGGGGCGACCTACGCAGGACAGCCGAAGCGATGTTCAGCAATCCGAGCAGGAACACGACTCGGGCGGCCCAGACCGGTAGGCGGCTCGACGGGGGTGGAGGGGATGCGGCCGTCGGCCGGGGAGGAGACGACGGCCGCGGCATCGGATGCCGCTGGCCATCAGGCAGGCGTTCGTCTTTCAGCTGGGCCAGAGGGATGCCCATAGCAATCAACAATGCTCGGCAGCTGCTGTGATGAAACTGAACGGAGCAGGCGCGGACGCTCTAGTCCGCGACCACCGCCCAGCCGTGCGGAGCCACGGCTCCATCTGCGACGTCAGGCTCGGCTTCCAGCACCTCCGCGCTGTCGGCGAGCGCGAACGGTTCAGCCGTCAGGTTGAGCGCCAGGGCCAGGGACTGGTCGCCGTTCCGGGCGCGGGCTCTGACGACGATGCGAGCGTTTTCCACCTGTTCGGTCTTGATCACTGCGTCGCCCAGCCACGCGTTGCGACGGCGCAGACCGATCACCCGCCGATATGCGCGCTCCAGTTCGGGATGTGAGTGCGTGAAAAGCCACCGCTCCTTCGGCATCTCTGGCCGTACCGCATCATCGCCGCTCGGGCGGTCTTCTTTCACTGCCTCCAGGCCGAACTCGTCGCCATAGTAAATGGACGGTATCCCCGGGAGAAAGCCGAGGAGGGCGACCGCGTGCGACCAATGCCGCTGGTCACTGATCTGGCTGGCCACCCGCGTGACGTCGTGGTTGCTCAGAAACGTCAGCGGCAGGAAGTGCTCGACGAACTTGGCGTGGCGGCCGAGCGTCCATTGCAACTCGTGAAAGTTGACTTTCTGGATGGAGGACCAGATGGCCCACCAGAGCTCGTACTGCGTCACCGAGTCCAGGCCGGAAGTCTTGACATAGTCGACGTAGTCGCCATGAATCATCTCGCCGACAAACCAGGCGTCGGGGAACTCTTCACGGACAGCCGGCAACACCGCCGCCCAGAACTTTGCCGGTACGGCGTACGCGGCGTCCAGCCGCCAACCGTCGATGCCGCGACGTAGCCAGTGCAGCATCACATCACGCACATACTCCTGCACCCGCGTCGAGTTGTGATTGAGAGTAATCAGGTTGTTGTGCCCCTCGAAGTAGTCGGCAGTGATCACACCGCCGGTGTCGTAAAGCTGCGACACCCAATCCTGGGCCTCTGATCCTGGTCCTTCAGTGAGCGCCTTCGCGACCGGCGGGAAGTCTCTGCCCGCATGGTTGAAGACACCGTCAAGCAGCAGCCGTACGCCCCTTTGCTTACAAGCTGCGACCAAGGAGTCGAAGTCGGCATCATCACCCAAGCGGGGATCGATCTGAAAGTAATCGACCGTGTCGTAGCCGTGACTGCTCGATGTGAAGATCGGGCCGAGCAGCATGCCGTTGCCGCCCCAGGAAATCAAGTGATCGAGCCACCCCTGCAGTTTGGGCAGACGGTTCACCTCACCCTGGAGTGCGCTCAGCTCCTTCTCGGCCCCGAGAAAGCCGAGTGGGTAGACCTGCCACCAGATCACATGGCCAACCCAGGACACCTCCTGACCTCCTCCTTGTGGCACGACGCCGCGTCAGCTTCCGACTCACACTTTCCCACGCGAGCAGCCATGGAGTAATGCCACCGACGTTTGCGTAGTTTGTCTGCGGCTAACTCTCCTCGCCCAAAGACTGAAGGAACCTGTGACGGAGGCGCTGTATTCGGCAACGGTACTTGGGTTCTCGGTTTACCTGATCTTGTGGCTCTTTGTCATTTACTCCTTCCTGGGCGTGCTCGTCGAAATCATCTTCTGCGTTTTCCAGGAGGGCGTGCTGGAATCACGTCTGGGCCTGCTGTACCTTCCGCTTCGGCCGCTCTATGGCGCCGGCGCCGTAGCATGCACGCTGCTTCTCCACAGCTTCACCAAGGAACCAATCTTGATCTTCCTGTGGTGCATGCTGATCTGTAGTGTCGTTGAGTACGTCGCCAGTTTCGTTATGGAGAAGGCCTTCGGCACCGTTACGTGGGATTACAGCGACAAGCTGTTGAACCTGCACGGCAGGATCTGCCTGGAGTACTCCTGCTATTGGGGCTTGCTCGCGTTGTTCGTTGTGTACGTGCTCGACCGTTTCCTCTACGGTTTCGTGGTCCGATCTGAAGGACAGGTCGGCGAGACAGTCCTGACATTGCTGCTGGTTCTCGCGCTGCTGTCGTGGGTGGTCACGCTGGGCGCCTTGGCCCGGATCCGAGGGCGCGTCAGCATCCTCAAAGCCAGGGCCCGAGGTGAGGCAGTGACCGGATCCGACACCGGCTGGACCCGGCTGATCGATCGGTTGGCCCCTGATCCGGTGATGATCAACAGCTTCCCTCGGACGAGCCTGATGATCGAGTTTATGGAATTGACCGGTGAGCAGCGGGCCTGGATCCGGTTGCCGGGACACCCTGGGTCGTCAACAGTGCACGGGAAATCTGACGAAACCAGACAAAGCGCTTGATCTTGAAGGTCCGGTTGTGCGCTTGGCGATCACGTGACCAGACTTTCAGCCTCGCTCGTTGTTTGCGAGGTATCCGGCGAGCTTGGCAGTACGCCAGGCCAGAAGCCGACGAGCCACCCAGAGCCCGACGGCGGCTGCCGCTATGGCTGTAGCGCAGACGACCGCGGCCGCTATGCCGAACTGGGCCGGCGTGAGCCGCTCCCCAGGCGCTTTGATGGAGCGAGCAAGTTGCACCCCCGGGCTGAGAATGGCGACTCCGACCAAGGGCACGTAGAAGAACGGTGCGAAGACGAGCACAACCCAGCGGAGGTGGGTGCGCCAGGCTCGGCGGTGTTGCCAGCGCCAGCGGAAGGAGCGCGGATGGTAAGGGAAGAGGATGCCGAGCCAGGCGGCGACCGGGAGAACACCGATCGGCAGCGATGCGACGAGGAGGCACGCCCAGATGATCTCGCTCCACGGGTAGTGACCTATGCCGACATACATCACGCCGGCGGCACAGGCCACCCCGATGATCGAGCCGATGACGATACATCGAGCGGCCAACCATCGCCAGTAGGCTGCCTGATCATGTAGCACGGACAGTGCCAGAGCGGAGTTGGAGCCCATGACGTTGGTCGCCGGGGTGTCGGCCATCATCCACGATGCCAAGATCACGGGGAACGCGAGCGGTCCGTTGAGGCTGAACAGGAAGTCGTGCGCTCGCTGGGGCAGCAGAAACCACGCGGCGATCATCAACGCACCATTCGTTACCAGGACCGTCGGTATCTCCCACGGCGGTCGTACGACCCGCCGATACTCGTTCGCCACAGCGTCGCGCAAATTCGGCACGGCATCCATGCGAACATCATGGCCGAAGACCCGCTTGTGCAGACGATCATCGAAGCCCACGAGCGTGGTGAGCCTCGCTAACGGCGCTGGGTAGTCGGCGACTCTGTCGTTGCCGATTGACCCAACGCGACCGGTCGCCGCACCTGGTACTTACCGGAGTGTGCCAGCAGCGGCCACTGATCAAGAATGGCAGTGGTCTTCGCACTGAAGCCCTGTCCGGCCGAGAAGCGGATCAGGATAGTCACTGACCCGGTGCTCAGATAAGTGACTGCCAGGCGTTGGAACGGCTTGTTCTTATTGCGTGACACCATGTTTCCGGAGGCGGCCGCCAAATCGTGGGAGTGTCCGCCGAGATCGGCGATGAACCGGCAGCCGCGGCTCAGATTGCGGCTCAATGTGTCCGTCGCCACTAGGGCAGCCGGATCGTCGGTGGTGACGCATCCTGTCGCCGACGTCGCCAGAGTCTTGAACCGATCGGGGAACCGCTGGCCGAAGTGGATGTCGGACCAGCCGCTCGCGTACCCAAGCAGTGCGGCCGCTACGGCGATCGCGACAGCGATCCGTGCCGACCTGGCCCTGACCAGAGCGCTCAAGCGCCCGATCGCGGCGCCGATTGCGAGGGCAATGGGGCCGGCAGTGTAGCCGGCATAGTGCGGAAACCAGGTTGGCGTCACCAGCAGGAACGCACCTTGCCCCAGCAACAGGAGCACGGGAAGTCGCGCCCTGCGATAGGTCCAGGCAAGGCCTGCGCAGCAAAGGAGCGCAAACACTGCCGTCACGGTTATGGACAGATGCGGTCGACCGACGATGCCGAGGCCGACGATCTCGTCGAGCCGCCCCAGCACTGTGACGCCTCTATTCGCGTGCCGGACGATCTGATCTCTGACCAGCTCATGCCACATTGCGCTGGGAGCCGCTAGGAAGAACGGCAAGCAAATCAATCCGGCCGAAGCGGCGCAACCGATCGCTACCTGCAAGGCGGCCCGGAATCGGCGGATGACCAACAACCAGCCGAGGACGATAACGACGGCGACAACGCCCCAGATTTTGATCACGACAGTTAGGCCCAGCACTGCTCCTGCCGCAAACCCCCTAGCGCGAGACAGATTTCCCGCGTTGCTGAGCGGCTCAAGCAGGAGAATCGCAATCAGCAAAGCGGTTGTCGCAGGGCTTTCCAAGAGTGTTGTGTGGTCGGCATAGACGGCGGGATAGAACACGGCATAACTGAGCGCGCCAAGTAGGGCGGAAATCAAACCAATCGGTCTCAGGATTCTCCAGATCAGCACGGCATTCAGCGCTCCCAACAGCATCCAGGCAACGCGTGCTGCGGCGAAGCCGTAGGAATCGCTGGTCAGCTGTGCGACGAGGGCGAAGGGCGTGAGAAGTAGTGGCACACCAGGCGGATGGAGCAACAGAAAATCACGGTAAGGAAGCAGGCCGTGCGCAATTCCGGTACCGGCGGCGTAGTAGACGCCATCGTCGTAGTTGCCCAGACCAAATAGTCCGCCGCCGCGCAGAACAGGGATCAACCGGAACAGGAAGGCGATCGCAGCAATGGCGATCGCCAGAAGCCAGTGCCAGCTGCCTCGTACGAAGCTAGGGCCAGCAGGCTGGCCCTGAGCTTCCAGCCGGGCTCGGGGGATCCCCATGGCAACGCATCATCCTCGGCGGCTGCTGTGGTGAAGCTGAACGGATTAGGCTTCCCGAGTGGTCAGCGAGGCCGTCCGTCCCGAAGTGGCCGTTATGAGTGGGGGACAGGCTCCTGTGCGGACTGAGAGCCGGTGGGGGATCCGGAAACGTTCGGTGCTGAGCGCCGTCGTGGTGGTCACCTTCTCGTTGTTAGTTGGTGGAGCCTTCCTCCTACTTGTTCTGCAGTCTTCGCTGATCTCCTCCGCTTGGGACGATCTTGCTCTACATGCCAACGACGTCGCTCGCCTCGTTCAGGAAGAAGGGATTGAGGAAACTCGTGCGACGCTTGCCGAGGACCCTCGCAGCGCCGAACAAGTACAGATCATTGATGAGACCAATCAAGTCGTCGGATGGAGCATACGAGCGCTGCGTACTGACCCCATTTCAGCGTTGCGACCAGCGCCAGGCCGGACGGCGAAGGAGAAGCTGACACACGTACCGGCGCTTGGAAGTGACGACGAAATTCTCGTCAGCGCTCGTGGCGTCGAGCTGCACGGGAAGCGCTATGTCGTCCTGGTTGCTGCCCCGCTCGAGGTGCAGACGAACACCCTGCGTACGGTCGGCCTGTTACTGCTTGCGGCGGCGCCGCTGCTTGTGGCACTCGTTGCCCTTGCAGTTTGGGTTCTGGTGGGCCGGTCGCTGACGACAGTCGAACGGATCCGCCGACAGGTGGCAGAGATCGATGGGCGACGACTTCACGAGCGCGTGGAGGTGCCACCTACGGGGGACGAGGTTGCGGCGCTGGCGTCCACGATGAACCAGATGTTGGACAAGTTAGAGCAATCGGACAACTCGCATCGAGCCTTCTTCTCTGACGCGAGCCACGAGTTGCGCAGCCCGCTCTCAACTTTGGTGATGACTGCGGAGGTGGCCAGCCTGGATGAGAGCGGCAAGACCTGGATCGACATGCAGCAGACGGTGCTCAATGAGTCGATCCGGATGCAGTCTTTGGTAGAGGATCTGCTCACCTTGGCAAAGGTCGATGCCGATCAGCTGCAGCTGGACGTGCAAGATGTTGACCTTGAAGATGTGCTCGATGCAGAGATCAAGAGGCTCCGAACGATATACAGCCTGCAGGTCAAGGCGCAGTTGCAGCCGATGCGGGTGCGCGGCGACGAGCGGCGGCTGACACAGGTATTTCGCAACCTTATGGACAATGCCGCACGGCATGCCAAGTCCACGATCATGGTTGGCATGGAGCGGCGACCCGGCGAGGTTGTGGTATCGGTCGACAATGATGGCGAGATCATCAGTGCGAAAGATCGGAATCGAGTGTTCGAGCGCTTCGCGCGACTTGATGCCAGTCGCTCATCGGATGGTGGCGGGAGCGGGCTCGGGCTGCCGATCAGTCGGGAGATCATGGTCGCCCATGGCGGGACGGTACTGGCCACCGAGTCGGAGGGCTGGTGCCGATTTCAGGTGATCTTGCCAGCGGCGGACTGATTCCTGCGCTGAGCTTGTTGGAGCGCCTCCGAATCGCTTCGACGGGCTCAGGGCTCCTCGGTATCTGGATCCAGCCGGTAGCCCATGCCTCGAACGGTATTGAGCGTTCGTAGGCCGTAGGGTGCATCGATCTTCTTGCGCAGGTAGCCGATGTAGACCTCTACGACGTTCTCGCTGCCCTCGTAGGCGTCCCAGACGTTGTTCAAGATGTCGAACTTGCCCACCACGCTGCCGGGGTTACGCATCAAGAACGTCAGCAAGCTGAACTCGCGGGCAGTCAGCTTGATCGAATCGCCGTGACGGGTGACGGTACGCCGCGCTGGATCCAGGACCAGAGTGCCGACGGTGATCTTGTTCGGTCGCTCTGGCGCACCCCGGCGGATCAACGCCCGGAGCCGCGCAACCAACACATTGAAGCTGAACGGTTTGGTCAGATAGTCGTCGGCACCAAGATCAAATGCGTCGGTCTGGTCATACTCACCGTCCTTGGCCGTGAGCATGATCACCGGAGTCCAAATGCTGCGCTCCCGAATTTCTTTGAGGACGTCGTAGCCGTTCATGCCCGGAAGCATGATGTCGAGAATCGCTACGTCGTAGCTGAACTCCGACGCAGCCCACAGACCCGAAACTCCATCACCGACGACATCAACGACAAAACCCTCGCCGACGAGCCCGCGGCGCATGGACTCCGCGAGGCCCTTTTCGTCCTCAACGATCAGCACTCGCACCGGCGTCCCCTTGCTAGTCATGCGCGCAGCCACAGTACTCACGGCTCAGGTGGGATCAGGAGTTTCCACCTCTCAGTTACGACACAGCCTGCAACGACCAGAGTCCAACATGGACGGCCATCTGGAGCAATCAAGGAGGAGCGGCGCGATGCTCAAGCCGACCGGCCCAAACCTGCCGCGGCCAAACATCCGGCCCGGTCACTGGGGGCAGTGGCTGGCTACCGGTGCCGCCGGGCTGGTCGGCTTCGTCGTTCTCGCGCTGCTCTTGGTGTTGGATGCTGGCATTGATCGGTTTGATCAAAGGGCATTGGCCGCGGTCATCAGCGAACGAGGCCCGAACCTCACACTGCTCGCACGTGCTGCCAGTTGGCTGGGCTCGGCCGGCGCACGGGTCGGGCTGGCCATAGCCGGCGCCGTCCTGCTATGGCTCCGAACGCGCCGATTCCTACTACCCATTGCTCTCCTGGGGGCGGTTGCAGCGACCGCCAGCCTTGTCACCATTCTGAAAATTACGCTCGACCGGTCCCGGCCACCCCGGAACTTGGTGCTGGGCGCGCCACTGACCGACAAGGCGTTCCCGTCCGGCCACGCGGCCGCTGGCTCGGTGGTCGTCCTCCTTATCGCTTTGCTGCTCAGCTTGACAGCCACGAAGCCACTCGCTCGGCGGCTATTGGTGACCATCGGGTGCCTACTGGCGCTGCTGATCGGCTGGAGCCGCAGCTATCTTGGCGATCATTGGCCGACCGATGTATTGGCCGGCTGGCTGCTGGCCGCGGCCATGGTCTCAGTAACCATGGCCCTGGTGTCAGTAACGATGGC
>Ga0207428_10001296_pt1 | contig 26642 bp, 32 predicted proteins | sample RhiMethybrSRZTD1_FD_187600 | JGI IMG/M metagenome (GOLD analysis project Ga0207428, IMG submission 187600) | Populus rhizosphere microbial communities from Tennessee, USA - Rhizosphere MetaG P. TD hybrid SRZTD1 (SPAdes) (version 3) | ecosystem: Host-associated > Plants > Roots > Rhizosphere >...
GGCTATCTTCATTTTCTCGGGGGCCGTCTGTGCTCACTACCTCACCGGGCTGATCAGTTCCTACTTCGGCGTGGTCGAGCCTCGCAGTGTGGCGGGTGTCGGCTTCCTGCTCGGCACGTTCGGTGGCTCACTCATTGCCGCCATCACCCGCGCCATCAAAGCCGCTGACCTCTGGGCCTTCATCCGCCAGCGGTTCGGGGGAGGCAACCCGCCATGAACTACGAAACGTTGAACGCAGTCGCCTGCGGGCTGATCGGTTTGTGGGCGACCTGGTGCGTGCTGAGCGGAAAGGTCCGCGATGGGGTGGTGGGCAAGATCATCTATGCCGCGATCGCCATCAGCGGGTACGCGATTCTCGCTCGCAATGATCACTTCATCCTGCCGCCAACGGCTGCCGGAGTAACGCTACATGTATCGTTGGCGCTGGCCGGTGTTCGCCACATCTTCATGATCACCTGGTGGCAGAAGGTGAAGGCTTGGCTCTGCCGCACGCTGAACTGCGAGCACTGCCTAGCGTGTGACAAGCACGGGCCGGCCAAGAACGACCGCCGCAAATCGTAAGTCGCGACACGTTTCGCGAATCAGCAAATTGTGTCGCGACATTGGAGTTCAGCATGACCAACGTCACCCGCCTGCATCACGCTCTTCCACTCAGCCCCGCCGTCAACAAGGCGGTCACTGATCTGGATAGCGCCATCGCCAAGGCAATCGATGCTGCCAAGGCTGCCGGCCTGCCTCAGGGCTTGGTCGTATCTCTCCTGCACGGGCACGCTCAGGTGCAGACCAACATCATGGTGAAGTGAACTGTTCAATGCTGTGGATTCATCTGTCTGTACCAGCTACTTTGAGATTTCACGCAAGGAGTTCGGACATGGCAGATAAATATGTTGGAAAAATAGTTGGGGTTGGCACGGATAACTTGGACTACGTGATTAACATCTATCAGGACGAGACCATTGAGCGCTCTTCAAGCGGCATGGTTCGACATGAGGGTCTGAAGCATTTCGAAATGCAATTTGGTGGTGCCGTGAATAAGATTTCCGAAACTGAGTACGAGATTGTCGCTACGGGAGTTAGGGTCACTGTGCATGATGGTGAAAGCTAAGAGGGCCGGCCTCTCATGCGAGCACTTGGATTAGGGTGCCGCATGGCACGCCGGATGAATCAGTGATCATGCCTAGCTTGCGCTGAGCTACATTAACTTGCGGCATAACTCTCCCTCCTGCATTGAGTCAATTCTGCCGTACCGGCTACGTACCACCATTTCAAGCACAAGGTGACCCATGGATAGGCCGTACCCTCCATCGTCACTGCTTGAGCTGTCCGAGCTGTCCGAGCTATCCGACTTCGGCATTCGTCTGACTCCAGCCACTGAAGTATGGGAATGGCTCCAGGCCGAGATCCTTGCCGACACTGGCAGCATCCACAATGAAGAGCATGCCCATCTACTGGATGCAGACATAAGGATCATGTGGGCATCGTCGAGCTTCGAGAAGCAGGGAAGAACAGTTCTTGGCCAGGCTGAGCAGGTAGCGTTCCGCGCCGGTGGCTGGCAGAAAGCCCGGATGGAGCAGCAGATGCTCGATTGGTTCGGCGAGGTGCCGGCTTTCATCATCACCCTGGCTGCGGATTACTGCGCTCAGTGCAGCGACCTTGAGTTCTGCGCACTGATCGAGCATGAGCTGTACCACATTGCTCAAGCGACCGATAAGTACGGTCAACCAGCCTTCACTGAAGAAGGCGCTCCCAAACTGAAGCTGCGCGGGCACGACGTCGAAGAGTTCGTCGGTGTGGTGCGTCGCTACGGTGCGAGCCCTGACGTTCAAGCGTTGGTGGATGCTGCAAACAAACCTGCTGAGGTAGGGAAATTGAACATATCGAGGGCCTGCGGAACCTGTCTGCTTAAGTCGGCCTGAAGTGAGACAGGCATGAGACGGAACCCAATCTATGGCAGCCCTGAAAAGCGATGTGAAAGCGTTCATCGTTCAGGCTTTGGCGTGCTTCGACACTCCGACCCAAGTCTCGCAAGCGGTGAAGCAAGAATTCGATATTGATGTAACACGGCAACAGGTGGAGCAGCACGACCCCACCAAGCGCGCCGGGGTGAACCTAGCTGCGAAGTGGGTGACCCTATTCAACGACACTCGCAAGCGCTTCCGCGAAGAGACGGCGGAGATCCCGATCGCCAACCGTGCGTTCAGGCTGCGCGCCATGAACCGCTTCGTGGAAAGGGCCGAGGGGATGAAGAACATCGGCCTGGCCATGCAGATTCTGGAGCAGGCCGCCAAAGAGGTCGGCGACATCTACGTCAACCGCAATCGGAAGGACGAACCTGACGACGAGCCGGCTATCCCGACCCGCATTCAGGTCGATGTGGTGGACGCGAGGAAGCCGAATGCCGAGCCTTAACGTTCCGCAGTCGCAGTTCCTTCTGTTGCCCCACAAGTTCCGCGCATTCGTTGCTGGCTTCGGCTCTGGGAAGACCTGGGTCGGATGCTCTGCACTGAGCAAGCACTTCATGGAGTGGCCCGGCGTCAACGCTGGCTACTTCGCGCCGACGTATCCGCAGATCCGGGACATCTTCTATCCGACGATGGAGGAGGTCGCCTACGACTGGGGGCTCAAAACCAAGATCAACCAGGCGAACCATGAGGTTCACATTTACAGCGGCCGGCAGTACCGCGGCACTGTGATTTGCCGGTCGATGGAAAAGCCGCAGACCATCGTCGGCTTCAAGATCGGTCACGCACTGGTCGACGAACTGGACGTGCTGACGTCGATCAAGGCGCAGCAAGCCTGGCGCAAGATCATCGCTCGGATGCGTTACAACCTGCCCGGGCTGAAGAACGGCGTGGACGTGACCACGACGCCGGAAGGTTTCAAGTTCGTCTTCCTGCAGTTCGTGAAGCAGTTGCGCGACAAGCCGGCGCTGAAGGAAATGTATGGCCTGATCCAAGCCAGCACCTTCGACAACGAGCTGAACCTTCCGGACGATTACATCTCATCGCTGATGGAGTCGTACCCAGAGCAACTGATCCGCGCTTACTTGAATGGCCAGTTCGTCAACTTGACGTCTGGCTCGATCTACCACGCATACGACCGCAAGCTGAACCAGTGCTTCGACACTGTGCAGCCGGGTGAGCCGTTGTTCATCGGTATGGACTTCAACGTCGGCAAGATGGCGGCGATCACTCATGTCAAACGTGACCAGGGTCTGCCGCGTGCTGTGGATGAGCTGATGGATGGTTACGACACCCCCGACATGATCCGCCGCATCAAGGAGCGCTACTGGCGCCACAACGGCAACGACTTCGAGAAAACCTGCGAGATCCGGATCTACCCAGACGCCTCGGGCGATTCGCGCAAGTCGGTCAACGCCAGCGTGACAGACCTCGCCATGCTCAAGCAGGCTGGTTTCGCAGTCATCGCGCCGGCAGCAAACCCACCGGTGAAAGACCGGATCAACGCAATGAACGCCATGTTCTGCAATGCGCAGGGCGAGCGGCGTTATCTGGTCAACCCGTTCACCTGCCCGACTTATGCAGATGGCCTTGAGCAGCAAATCTGGGCGCCCAACGGCGAGCCGGACAAGAGCCAAGGCAACGACCACGCCAACGACGGCGGCGGTTACTTCATCCACCGCGAGTACCCGATCGTGAAGCCGGTCACCTCAATGAAAATGGGAGTCGCCCGATGACGGACGTCACTTTTACCCGTTCCGAGTACAAGGCGGCGCAGTACCGCTGGCGCTTGGTGCGCGACGTCTGCAAAGGGTCGGAAACCATCAAGGATTCCGGCGACCGATATCTGCCGAGGCCGAACGCCACCGACACCAGCCAGGACAACAAGGATCGCTACGACGCATACAAGAAGCGTGCAGTGTTCTACAACGCCACAGGCCGGACGAAACACAGTTTGGTGGGAGCGGTGTTCCGTACCTGGCCAACACTGACTGTGCCCGGTGCCCTCGACTACGTGTCGAAGGACATCGACGGGCAAGGCGTGAGCATTTACCAGCAGTCGCAGTCGGTCATTGGGCATCTGCTCGAAGTCGGCCGTCACGGGCTGCTGGTGGATTACGCGGCTGTCGTGGCCGGCTCCGTCAGCAAGGCAGACGAACAAGCAGGTCGGGCCCGGGCGAACGTCGCCAGTTACCCAGCTGAGGCCATTATCAATTGGAAGACGCGTCAAGTCGGTGGTCAGCATCTGTTGAGCCTTGTCGTGCTGCGAGAGTCGGTGGACGTCGACACCGACGATGGTTTCGGCAGTGAACAGGTCGTGCAATTCCGAGTGCTGCGCCTCGATGCATCCGGTGTCTATACGCAGGAAGTATGGGAAGAGGGCTCCAGAGAAACGGCGATGACCATCGCTCCTTTCACCCCGCTGAATGGCCTTGGCCAGCCGTGGCGAGTGATCCCGTTCCAGTTTCTGGGTTGCGAGAACAACGACACCAGCATTGACGATTCACCGTTGTACGACATGGCCGAGGTCAACATCGGTCATTACCGCAACAGTGCGGATTACGAAGAGGCAGCCTACCTGGTGGGCCAGCCCCAACCGTGGATGGCGGGGCTCGACGAGCAGTGGCGCGACCACATGGAAAAGAACGGCATCTTCCTCGGATCCCGGGCGCCCTGGCTGCTTCCGGTTAGCGGCACGTGCGGCGTTTGGCAGGCTCAGCCCAACACTGTCGCCAAAGAGGCGATGGACGCCAAGAAAGAGGACATGGTGTCGCTCGGCGCCCGACTGATTGAGCGCGGCAGCGCGGTGAAGACCGCGACCCAGGCCGACAACGACAGCGCCGCCGAACACAGCGTTCTGTCTCTGGTGGTGAGCAACGTTAGCGAGGCCTACAGCCAGTGTCTGGTCTGGATGGCTGAGTTCGTGAATGCCACGGGTGAAACGCTCTACAAGCTCAATCAGGACTTCAGCCAGATCACCCTGGACGCAACGATCCTGTCCGCACTGTTCAACGCAGTGCAGGGCGGTAAGCTGCCGGCGGGCGACTTCTGGCAGTACCTGCGCGATCGCGGCGTGATTGATCCGGAGAAGACCGACGACCAAATTCGCGATGAACTGGAAACCGAGAATCCCGGTCCCGACCTGGACGACGATGAGGTAATCCCGAATGGCCGCCAACCAGGCAATCCTTGATGCCACGATCCGGCATGCCGTCTTCCTTGAGCAACTGAAATCCGGCGAGGTTGCGAAGTTCGGACCTTTCCTCAAGGAGATTGACCGCTCGATACGTGAGCGGCTGACTCGAGCTGACCTGACAGATTACACCGTTGCTCGGCTGGAGCGGCTGTTGAGTGAAGTCGATAGTCTGCTACTGGGCATCTTCGATCGATACAGTGAAAAGCTGAACCTCGACCTAATCGACATCGCCAACTACGAGGCCGAGTTCGAAGCCACCATCCTGACCCGAGCGGCACCGGTGGGCGTCTCGTTTGATGCGGCAGTGCCTGGTGTAGCTGCAATCAGGGCGGCAATCCTCACCAATCCGCTCAGTGTGCGCGGTGCGGATGGCGGGAAGCTGCTCAAGTCGTTCATTGATGGCTTCACCACCACCGCGCGGCAACGCCTCACCGATGCGATCCGGCAGGGCTTCTTCGAAGGCCAGACCAACTTCCAGATCATCAAGAACATCCGCGGTACCAAGGCGTTTCAGTACAACGACAGCATCCTGGCCACGACCAACCGGAAGGCCGGCGCAATCGTACGAACAGCAGTGCAGCACGTCGCCACCCAGGCGCGCATGGAGACGCTGAAAGAGAACTCTGATGTCGTGCAGTCGGTAGAGTGGGTCAGCACCCTGGATTCGAAGACGACCAGCCAATGCCGGACGCTCGATAAGCGCCGGTTCAAGTTGACTGAAGGGCCGCGGCCGCCGATCCACATCAACTGTCGCTCGACGGTGGTGGCGGTGACTCGCTTCAGCGCTCTGTTTGCCAAGGACGCCACGCGGGCATCCATCGGTGATGCTGGAGCCCAGCAGGTGAGGGCGGAGCTTTCGTACTACGACTGGCTCAAGCAGCAGCCGGCAGCGTTTCAGGACAAGGCCATCGGCCCGATTCGCGCCAAGTTGTTCCGTGAAGGCGGCCTGAGCATCGAACGATTCTCCGAGCTGCAGCTTGATCGCAACTTTTCACCTCTGACCCTTGTGCAGATGCGTGCTCTTGAGCCGCTGGCGTTCGAGCAGGCTGGAATCTGATATAAATCAACTTCCAAATCTCTGCGGAGGTCGTTATGGGTTGGAAGGACAGACGTTTGAGCGCTGAAGTCATACAACTTGCCTTAATGATTGGTGATGTTAAGCGGTTTCGGGGGGCTAAAGCGCTGGCCGTTTCCAAGGCCGCCGTGAAAATCGCCGGCTTTGTTGAGGCCATTGCACGCGAGGAGGGTATAAGTAAGCCTGAGGCTGTTGAGCTCCTTGATGAGGAATATAGCGAAGAAGGCCTTTACTCCAGTGCTATCCAGCGGTGCGTCCAGCACGATGCATAGCGATCTCAAAAACTAAAACAAACCCGCCATGTGCGGGTTTTTTTGTGCCTGCAGGCAGGGCCTGCACCAAAGTCTCTGGGAGACAACAAATGCTGAAATTCCAACTAGACAGCCTGGACGGTGTCGATGAATCCGTGCGCGCTCTTTACACCGAGAAGGACGGCAAGTTCGTACTCGGCATTGAAGGTCTGCCGCAGCAAGAAGATGTATCGGGTCTGAAGGCCAAGGTTGATGAACTGCTCGGCGAGAAAAAACTGGCCGAAAAGAAGGCTCGCGAGGCCGAAGAACTCGCCCGCACCGAGCGCGAAGAAGCTGCTCGCAAGTCCGGTAATGTCGAAGAACTCGAGCGTTCCTGGTCTGAGAAGTACACCCGCCGTGAAGCAGAGCTGAACGGCACACTGGAACAGGAGCGGGCAACGCTAAGCGGGCAGATCCGGGATCTGACTGTCGGCCGTACCGCAACTGACATCGCGTCTGCCCTGGCAATCCCGGGCAGCGCAAAAGCGCTGTTGCCGCACATCGAGCGCCGTTTGAGCGTCGAGCAGCGCGATGGGAAGCCTGTCGTGGTCGTACTCGACCAGCAGGGCAAGCTCTCGGCGGCAACGCTGGATGAGCTGAAAGCAGAGTTCGCAAACGACGTGGCGTTCGCGCCGTTGATCGCGGGCAGCAAGGCATCTGGCGGCGGGGCCGGCGGTGCAGGAACAGGCGGCGGGGCCGCGAAAGGAAACATCGGCGGCACCAAAACTGAACGCACTGCGGCTATCGCCAGCAGGTTCTCTGACCTCCCTCTCAAGTAAGGAATCATCATGTCCCTGTCTCAAATGCAGGTTTTCAATCAATACATCATGCCGGCGACTCTCGAGACGCTGGATCAGTTGCTCGAAGCGTTCAACGCTGCCAGCAATGGCGCGATCGTGCTGTCCCCCGAAGGCTTCACCGGCGACTTCTTGCAAGAGTCGTTCTTCCAGGCGCTGGGTGCTGCTCAGCGTCGAGTTGATCGCTACGCTGCAAACGGCGCTGCACCAATCACCGACCTGACCGAGCTGAAGAACACTTCGGTGAAGGTTGCCGGCGGCTTCGGTCCAATTCGCTACGAACCATCCCAAATGACCTGGTTGGAGCGTCCAACCGTCCAGGGCGTCGAAGTGGCCAGCCGTGCGTTTGCCGAGGTCCTGCTGAAAGATCAGTTGAACACCGCCATCGCTGCCCTGGTGGCTGCGATCACTGCGCAGGCCGCTGCCGTGAACGACGTGTCCGCAACAGCGGGCATCACTCAGGCCGGCCTGAACAACGCGCATGCGAAGTTCGGTGATGCAAGCCAGTCGATTGTTGCTCAGATCATGCAGGGCACTACCTGGCACAAGCTGGTCGGTCAGGCAATCGGCAACTCCACCAACCTGTTTGTCGCCGGTAACGTTCGCGTGGTCGACATCCTGGGTAAAGTCTCGGTCGTCACTGATGCTCCGGCGTTGATGCAGACCGGCACTCCTAACAAGGAAATCATCCTGGGGCTGGTGAGCGGCGCTGCATTGGTTCACGACAACCGCGACATTATCTCGAACGTTCAAACCGTCAACGGCAAAGAGCGAATCGAAACCACCATCCAAACCGATTACACGTTTGGCCTGGGCCTGAAGGGTTACACCTGGGACACCACCAACGGTGGCAAGTCTCCATCCAATGCGGCGCTGGCCACCGGCACCAACTGGGACAAAACCGCTGCCAGCATCAAGGACACCGCCGGTGTTGCTCTGATCGGTGATGCCTCCAAGTAACTCCTGATAGCTGAGCCGGGCCCTGCGCCCGGTTCGGTGAGGACACGATCATGATCAACAAGAGCATCTGGTATTTACCTGGGCCATTCCACCAATACCAGGAGGACGTAAAGGCGTTGGCCAAAGAAGCGGGCCTGCGCATCATCGATGCGAACGTGACCGAAAGCCGTGACGGCGAGGCTTGCGACACTCCTGAGGTGACGCTGAAGGAAGTGGCGCCAGAGATGGTGGTGGCTGCTGTAGGCGACGATCGCAGCGAACTGGAAGAACTCATCGGCAAATTGCGTGCTGAGAGCAGTACCATTCGCACCTTGGTTGATGGTTTGGAAGCCGGCGAGGTCGAGCGGCCAGAGGCCGGCGAACTGGCAATCCGTCTGTACGACGCGTTGGATCACATTCGTATCCAGGTGGGTGAGCTGGCCGGCCGGCGCGATGAGCTCGCAGCGGACAACGGGAAGTTGCGCGAGGAACTCGATGCACTGAAAGCGGGCCAAGGGCCGGAAGTTGAAGAGCTGAAGGTCAAGCTCGATGCGGCCGGCGTGACCTACCGCGCCAATGCGTCGAAAGAATCCTTGGAAAAGCTCGTCGCTGAGCTGCCCAAGGCGTAATAATTCGGGCATCGGGTTGTCCGGCGCCCGACCTTTGAAACACACAGCGAGATGATTCATGGCTCTCATCGTTGAGGACGGTACCGGCAAGCCAGACGCCGAAAGCTACGCGAGCACCGAGGACCTGGTCATATACGCCGTGAAGTTCGGCGTGGTCATTCCTGCTGAAGTTCCCGCGCAAGAGGCATTGCTGCGCCGGGCCGCCTTGGCAATGGATGGCATGACCTGGAAAGGGCGAAAGACTAGCAGTGATCAGGCTTTAACCTGGCCGCGCCGCGGTGTTGAGCTGGATTACGAGATCAAGCCCGACAACTACCTGCCGGCGCGGATCCAGTATGGCCAGATGGCCTTGGCCGCCGAGATTCATCAGGACGACATCGACCCGATCGAAAAGCGCAAAGGTGCGGTGACGCTGGAGCGTGTTGAAGGCGCGGTGACTCGGGAGTACGCAATAATCCCGAACACCAGCGGCCGACTGTTGCCCGCGGCACCGGACCGGCCGAGCGCTACGCAGTTTGCCAGCTACCTGCAGCGAAGAGGGCTTTTCGCAACAAGGGCTTGAAATTACTCCAAGAGCCTTCTCGTAATTTTCAACACATATCGCTCATTGAGGATGTGTGAAGGAAGAACGTTGAGGCGACTGTATTCGCCAAGGAACTCATTGGAGACGGCCGCAGCAGTGCGCTCAAGGATTTTTTCCTTAATGCTCACGGAGCAATTGGTTTTGTACTTGTAGCCAACGAAGTCGCGAATGTGATTCGTCATAACGATATCAAGTGCAGATGGCTTGTTTATCACAGCATTCCTTGGCATTCCAATCCCTATTAAGCACTCATTGAGAGCTCGTTACGTTGATGAAAATCCATTTAATTGTCTAATTCTACAAGAAATATACAAATGTGAGGGGCTCATGGTTTTCTATGATGAAATGGCCGTGATGGCCCTAGAACTGATCAAAGAGTTCGGCCTGCAAGTAACACTGCGCACTGTGACGCCGGGCGGGTATGACCCGGAACTGGGCGAGACGACGCCGGAGACGATCACCGAGCAAGTGGGGCAGGGCATCCTTGCCGACTACACCGGCCTGGAGTTCCAGGCGAACAGCCTGATCAAGCAGGGTGACAAGAAGCTCAAGCTGGCAGCCAAGGGCCTGACCTCGGCGCCTTCATTGCTGAGCAAGGTCATCGCCGACGGTAAGACCTGGTCAATCTTGCCGCCACTAAAAGAGATCAACCCGGCCGGCACTCCGATATTGTACGAATTGCAGGTGCGATCGTGAGCCGGGCCGGCGTCGGACAATCCGGCAGCTTCGCCCTGAGCCTTGCTGAGTTCGCGGCCCAGGCCACGGATGCCATCGACGCCAGCTTGCGCGAGATCATCATCGAAGTCGGCACCAGCGTCATCAAGATATCCCCCGTCGGCAACCCCGAAATTTGGGCGCAGAACGCCGTGGCAAGCCAGTACAACAAGGCCGTCGACGATCACAACAGCGACCTGCGCAGCGACCCTGCCAATCTGACGAAAGCGGGCCACCTCAAACCGGGCCGCAAGCTGAACGACGGCATGGATATCGTTGCACCTGAAGGATATGTCGGTGGGCGGTTCCGGGCCAACTGGCACCTTTCGATTGATGTCGTCGAGAACGTCACCTTTGATGAGGTGGATCCTGGCGGCCAAGAGACGATTGCCGCATTGGTTTCGGCCGTGAGCGACTTCACTGCGGGCCAAACTGCCTACCTCATCAACAACCTGCCGTACGCGATCCCGCTTGAGTTCGGTCATTCGACGCAAGCGCCGGGTGGCATGGTGCGCGTGACCCTGGCCCGCTTCCAGCAGATCGTCAACGAGGCAGTCAGGAACAACCAGGTATGAGCCACAAGATCATCCGCCAGATTTACGAGGCCCGGCTCGCCGCGTGGGCGGCTGCCAAGGTGGCGGCGCTGCGCATCGCATACGAAGGCGTGACCTTCACGCCGGCCGACGGCGAAACCTATCTGGCGGCCTTCACGCTGCCGGCCGGAACCAGCAGCGAGACGCTGGGCGGCGACCACAGGACCTATACCGGGCTGTTTCAGGTCAGCGTGGTGACGCCATCCGGCGCTGGCACCGGCAAGGCCGAGGGCATCGTCGACGAACTGGCGGCCCTGTTCCCGCTGAATGCCCGGTACACGAAGACCGGATTCACTGTGATGACGCTGAGCCCGGTAGAGCCTGGCCCCGGCGTTCCAGATGGCGACACCTGGACCGTTTCCGCGTCCTTCCAGTATCGTGCCGACACCACCAGCTGACTGCCGCAGAGCAATACCCGAGCCCGCCCTGTGCGGGTTTTTTCATTTGTACATGAGGAAAACCCATGTCTGTTAGCTTGCCCAACGGCGCAGCCGTCGCCATGGCCGCCACCTACGCGGCACCCAAAACCGTCTCCGCCATCAGCAACGCCGCCGAGGCATCCTGCAGTTCTGTTGCCCACGGCTTCGCGGTCGGAGACATCCTGGAAGTCACCAGCGGCTGGTCGCGCCTGAACGCCCGCATCGTGCGCGTGAAGTCGCAAACCACCGACGCTTTCGTGCTTGAAGGTGTGGACACCAGCAACCTCAACCTGTATCCGGTCGGTGGTGGCGCGGGGACAGTCCGCAAGATCCTGACCTGGACCCAGATCACCCAGGTGCTGGAGTTCACCACCTCGGGCGGCGAGCAGCAGTTCGTCACCTATTCGTTCCTTGAGGAAGACGTCGAGCACCAGATCCCGACCGTCAAGTCGGCATCCAGCTTTGCGATGACCATCGGCGACGACGCCTCGCTGCCGTGGTACTCGCTGATGTCTGCCGCCAACGATGACCGCGTGCCTCGTGCTACGCGCATCACCCTGCCGTCGCAGTCGAGCATTCTCTACAACGGGTATGTGACGCTGAACAAGACGCCGACCCTGACCAAGAACGAGATCATGGGCCTGCAAGCCACCGTCTCGCTGACCTCCGAGCCGATGCGCTATTCGGCGTAATCGACATTCGACCACCATGCCCGCCACTGTGCGGGCATTTTCTGGAGCAAATAGATGACCGTTAAATTCAGCCTCAAGGCCGCGCCGACGTTCAAGAAGGCCGTAGAGCTGCCAATCCATGGCGGTGAAGCTGCCGTGGTTGTGATCGAGTTCAAGCACCGCACCCGCGCCGCGCTGGACGAGTGGATCAAGGATATTCAGGGCAAGACCGATGCCGAAGTGCTGGCTGGCTGCGTGGCCGGCTGGGATCTGGACGACAAGTGCGAGGCCGAGAGCTTCGATCTGCTGTGCCAGAACTACGCAGGCGCCGGCCATGTCATCACCTCGGCCTACACCGACGAGATCGTGCAGGCCCGCCGAAAAAACTGATCGACGCTGCCCGTAGGCTGTACGCGAAAGGCCCAAACAAAAGTGAGCTGGCCGCGTTCGGCTTCACGCCCGAGGATATGGACAGCGATGAGTTCGAGATTTGGCCCGACAACTGGCTGCCGGTCGAGGTTTTCATATCGATGGGCACCCAGTGGCGAACGGGGATGAATGGTGCGACGGGGCTTGATTACGGGGTTCTACCTGACGTGATGAGTCTGCGCTGCGTGCCAAAGAAAGACCGTCGCGAGTTGTTCGACTGGATCCGCCTGATGGAGGGTGAAGCCCTAAGTCAGATGCGAGAGTCAAAATAGTCGGCCGAATACAACACAACCCGCCAAGTGCGGGGATTTTATTGCCTGGAGGAAAGCATGACCTCGATTGCCGAACTGGGCATACGCGTAAATTCGACCGAAGCCGCCCAGGCGGCGAACGACCTCGACAAACTGGCCCAGTCGGGCGCCAAGGCTGAGAAGTCCACGGCTGCACTGACCACTCAGACCGAAAAGTCCGAGAAAGCGGTCAAGGGCCTGGGGGCAGGAGCCAAGGGTGCCGAGCAGGCGACGGAGAAGCTGACCAAGCAGACCGAACGTCTCGGGTTGTCGGCCAAGGAGACGGCCAACGCCCTGCGCGGTGTTCCGGCTCAGTTCACTGACATCGCCGTCTCGCTTCAGGGTGGACAGGCTCCGCTGAGCGTCCTCCTGCAGCAAGGCGGTCAGCTCAAGGACATGTTCGGCGGCGTTGGTCCGGCAGCCAGGGCGCTGGGTGGCTATGTCGCCGGTCTGGTCAATCCGTTCACTCTGGCTGCGGCTGCGGCTGTCGCTCTGGCTGTGGCCTACAATAAGGGCAGTCAGGAGGCGGACGCCTACAACAACGCGCTGATCATGACCGGCAAAGTCGCCGGCACCACTGCCGACGCACTGGGCTACATGGCGCAGACGATCGGCGAAAACATCGGCACCACGGGCGCCGCGGCTGACGTGCTGGCTCAGATGGCTGGCAGCGGCAGGATCGCCACGGACAGCTTCGAGACGATCACCGCCGCCGCGCTGAGCATGAAAGAGGCGACCGGCCGGGCCGCCGAGGAAACCGTCGCCGAGTTCGTCAAGATCGGCAAAGACCCGGTGGCTGCCGCCAAGGAACTGAACGACCAGTACCACTTCCTGACGCAGTCGATCTATTCGCAGATCGTGGCCATGAAGGAAAGCGGCGACACCACGGGCGCCGCCAAGCAGCTGACTGAAGCCTACGCCGACGCCATCCGCAACCGCACGGCAGAAATGACCGGCAACCTCGGCCTGATCGAGCGTGCCTGGCTGGGGATCAAGAACGCCGCCCTTGGCGCACTGGACGCGACCCTTGATGTCGGCCGGGATAGTACGCTCGGCGAGCAGCTTGCCGATGCCAAAAAGCGTTTGGCTGACCTGACTGCTGGTGGCCGCGATGCCGTCAAGGAAGACCCATTCCGCTTCGAGTCGACGACTAAAGAAATCGGCTTCCTTGAAATGCAGATCGAGGCGGAAAAGTCGCTCGCCAAGTTCGTCGGCGATCGCCAGAAGACGCAGGACGCCGGCATATCGGCGGCCGAACGAGTCGATGCGCTGACCAAATCGACGCTGACCAACGAGCAGAGGCGCGGCGAGGAAATAAAGAAGTACCGCGCCGACCTGGAGAAGATCCGGGCTGCCAGTCCTGATGATGCCCGACTGAATCAGGCAGCGATCGATAAAAACATTGCCAACATCAATGAAAAGTTCAAGGATCAGGCCGCGCGGAAAGCCCCGACCTTTCGCGAGGACGCGGGCGAGCGGATGCTCACCACCCTGCGCAGCCAGGAAAGCTCGCTCTCGGCTCAGCTGGCCAGCGACGACAAGCTGACCGAGGCCGAACGCAAGCGCGCCGAGATCACCCAGCAGATTGCCGACCTCAAGACGCGGTCGGTGCTGACGGCGGATCAGAAAAGCCTGCTGGCCAGCGAGTCGGGGATCAAGGCCCAGCTCGACAAGAACGTCGCGGTCGCCGAAGAAGTCCGACTGCACAACGAGACGATCAAGCTGCAGGAGCGTTCGGCGCAAATTCAGGCGTCGATCGCCTCGGCCAGCGAGAGCAAGAACGATCAGCGCACCACGCAGCTGTCGACTCTTGGCCTGGGGCGACAGGCTGCTGCGCGAGCCGCGGAGGATGCCGCCACCCGCAAGGAGTTTCAGCGCTATCAGGAACAGCTGAACAAGGCGACTCCGGCAGACCAGCTTGGCGGGACTGCGTACACGGTTGAGCTCGACAAGATCCAATCACAGCTTGATCTGGCCCTGGCCGCAAACCAGGACTACTACGACCAGCTGTCGGTCATGCAGGGCGACTGGAAAAACGGCGCAACGGCCGCGATTCAGGACTACATGACCCAGGCGCAGGATGTCGCAGGCCAGACCTACGACATCATCGGCGGCACGATGGAGTCCCTCACCCGGGGGATTGCCGACAGCGCGGCGCAATCGATCGTCTTTAGCGAAAGCGCAGAAGAGTCCATGAAGGCACTCGGCCGCACGGTCGTGACTGACGTGCTCAGCTCGCTTATTCAGGTCGGCATCCGGTACGGCGTCAACTCCGCTCTGGAGATTGCCGGCATCACCGCTGTGACCGGCACCAAGGTTGCGTCCGAAGGAACCAAGACGGCCGCCGAGCTGAGCCGCATCGCAGCAGTCACCACGGCATCGGTCGCTTCAACTGCCGTGACCACCTCGACACAGGTTGCAGCAGCCGGCACAACGCTGGCGGCCTGGTTGCCTGCGGCCTTGGTGGCCTCGATCGGCACCTTCGGCGCGGCGGCGGTGGTCGGTGGCGCCGCGCTGCTCTCGATCTTTGCGCTGACCAAGGGCTTCAAGAATGGCGGTTACACCGGCGACCAGGGAACCAATACGGTTGTTGGTGCAGTGCACGGGCAAGAGTACGTATTCGACGCCGCCAGCACCGCACGCATCGGCAAGGACAATCTCGACGCGATCCGCGCCGGGAAGATGGAGGCGCCAAGCCCGGCCAGTACCTACACCGGCTCAGGCCCGGGTGCTGCCGCGAACGACAACACCACCAAGGCAGGCGGCGTCGTCGTGAACCTGTTCGAGGACAAGAGCAAGAAGGCCGGCACCGTTAGCACGCGCATGGAAGACAAGCAGCAAATCATCGACGTAGTGGTCGCCTCGATCCGCAATGACGAGGAAGTCCACGACGCCCTATCAAGTGGTTATGGAATATCGAAGGTGGGTCGATGATTGCCTTTCCCGAGGAACTGCCGCTACCGACGCGCAGGGATTACGAGTTCGACCCGGTCAGCAACATCATGTCGACCGACATGGCCAGCGGGCGCAGCTTCCAGCGTGAGACGTTCGAGGTGGTTCCGACCCGCACCGAGCTGACCTGGCTGTTCACTGATCCGCAGTCGCAGCTATTCGCCTACTGGGCGGCCCGAATGGCTCGGGCCGACTGGTTCACCATGAAGCTGCGCACGCCTCTTGGGTACTTCGACCAGGTTGTCAGGTTCACACCCGACGGCATCAAGGGTCCGAAGCGCTTCGGCGTGGACAGGTGGACCTACACCGCCCGGATAGAAGTCAGAGAAAACCCGCTGCTGCCTGCTGGGTGGTTCGAAATGCTACCGGGCTACATCCTGCTTTCGGACATTTTCGACAGGGCAGTCAATCAGGAGTGGCCCGAGGCATGACGAGTACTGTACTGGATATCATTTACGCGTCGGGCGGGCCGCTGCCGCTTAGCACGCTTGAATTGTCGTGCTCGGCCTGGGCGGCGCCGATCCTGGTGTGCACCGGCTTCACCGACAAGATCTGCATGACCGAGGACGATCGCGTCCTGACTTTCATTGCTTCGAACATCGAGATTGCGCTGCCGAAGAAGTCCAACACCGGGGCGCAAACCCTGAAGTTCGCGATCAGCAACATCGACGGCATCGCCCAGCGCCTGATCGATCGGGCGATCGACTCCGAAGCGCACTGCTTTATCACCCACCGGATCTACGCCCAGTCGAACCTAATGGCCCCTGCCGAGCCTCCCTATCGCATGCGCGTGACGGGCGGAACCATGCAGGGGCCGATGGTTCAGGTCGAGGCCGGGTTCGGCGAGATCATCAACGTGAAGTGGCCGCGCCGGCTGTACACGCCGGACGAGTTCAGGGGGCTGACGTACGTATGAACTGGCTGAATAACTACCTGCTGGCCAGGTACAAGGACGGAGCGCGTGGCCCGCATGAGTTCGACTGCTGGGGGTTGGCTCGGCATGTTCGCCATGAACACTTGGGAAAGCGTCTGCTGCCGTCCTTCGGTGAACTGCGCAACACCGACCCGAAGGGCTTCACCCGGGCCTACGCCGCCGAGGCTTCGGCCATGGAAGCGTGCGCGCCCGAGGTCGGCGCCATTGCCGCAGTGCTGCATGGCGCCCTGTGCGTGCACGTCGCTGTCGTGATCGAGGTCGACGGCCGCCTCAACGCGCTTGAGATCAACCCGAACACCGGCGCACGCCGGCTGACCATCCCCGAGTTCGAACGGGCTTACCTAAAGGTGCGCTACTACCGTGATCGAGATCTTCCCGAGCCGACTTGAAGGCCAGCCGATTGAGTCCCACAAAGTCCACGCCACCCACACCCTTGAATCCTGGCTGATCGACAACGTAAAGGCCTACGAGCCGCGCGAAGTACCGCCGATCAGCGCCGAGATCAATGGTGCGCTGATCGATCCGGCCGACTGGGAATCGACCACCTTCGGCCCGGGTGACAGCGTGCACCTGATCATGGAGCCGAAAGGCGCCGATCCGTTCTCGATCACCTTTGCCCTGATTGTTGCAGCAGTGGTCGTCATCAAGGCGATCATGCCGAAGATGCCCGGCATGCCCAATGCCGCCACGGCAAAGGCGGGAAGCCCGCTGGACGAGGCGTCGAGCAAGGGCAACAAGATCAGACTGAACTCGATCATCCCGGAGCGCGCCGGCTTCGGTCGCTTCTACCCTGACCTGATCCAGTCGCGGCGCTACTTCCGCGCCCCGCGTGAGCAGTGGGTTGAGATTTTGTTATGTGCTGGTGTGGGCAAGCTCGACATGCCGACGAGCAAGATCCGAAGCGGCGAAACCCCGCTGGTGTCGCTCGGTGATGATGCGAAAGTCAATGTCTACGACCCGGGCGAGGATGTCAGCGGCGAGACAGCCGCGCAGTTCTGGTATCCGGCCAAGGAAGTCGGCGCCAGCTCAAACGGCACACCAGGGCTTGAGCTGACCGTGGGCTCGCCCCTAACCGGCTCAGCCACCGCATCGGTTTATCAGTTCAATGCGGACACCATCACCATTCCGGCCGGCGCCGGCACCTTCCCGGATGACTGGGAAGACGGCCTGCTGATTCGTGTGATCGCGCCGTACGGCTACACCGTGACCGACGGCACCGGACCAGATGGACGTGACGTGATCAGCGGTGACATCGCCCAGTTGGGATTGCTGGTCGGTGACAGCATCGAGATCGCCGGCCATAACGCCGGCATCTATACCGTGCACACAGTTACCGCGGTCGACATGACCCTGAACTACGCCGGCGGCGCCCCGGCCACCGGGTTGATGGTCGGCCCGACTATTTCAGCCATCGGCCCGGTCGGACTGCGCTTTCGTATCGTGGCGGCGGGCAGCTCTATGATGCAGGTCGAGCGCCTGAAGTCTGGCGGCAGCATCACCGATGAGGATTGGCCCGGCTGGACCTTTACCGAAACCGGTCAAGGCTACATCAGTCTGGACTCGTCCAACCTTGTCGGCGGCTATCGCGGACCGTTCGCAGCTTGTCCGGACGGCGAGCTGGCCACGGCGGTGGAGTGGGATGTGTTCTTTCCGTCCGGCCTGATCGGCATCGGTCGCGAGGGGCAGGAATACCAGGTCCATTCCGAGCATGAGTTCGAGTACCGCGACATGGCGATCGGCGGGGCATGGACGGTGATCCCTAAATCGGCAACACATGGCACCTTTGACGCTGTTGGCTATACACACCGTGTCGATCTGCCTTACCCGATGCGCCCCGAGTGCCGCATCAAGCGCCTGCCGGTGACCGGGTACGAGCGGCCGGGCGAAGTGAAGGACAAAAGCATGTGGTACGGGCTTCGCGCCCTGCTGCCGGCGCCGACCAGTTACGCTGGCGTCACCATCATGGCGCTCTATATCCGCGGCGGTGACCGGATCTCGTCGGAGTCGGAAAACCTGATCTCCTGCGAGGCGACCCGCATCCTGCCGAATCTGAACGGGATAGAAGAACCAACCCGCGACATCGCGCCCTGGTTCCTGTACGTGGCCAAGTCCGTCGGCTACACCGAGGCGGACATCGATATGGCTGAACTGGAGCGCCTGAATGACGTGTGGTCGCCGCGGCTCGACCACTTCAATCTGGGCTACACCAGCGCCAGCACCGTCAAGTCGGTTCTGAATGACGCGCTGCGGGCAGGCTTCGCCGAGCTGACCCTTGAGCGCGGCAAGATCAAGCCTGTACGCGACGAGCCTCGGTCGGTCTTTAAGCACATGTACTCGACGCAGAACGCCACGACCACCATCGAACGGCCGTGGGAGGCACCGAGCATCAACGACTTCGACGGGGTTGATGTGGAGTACCTGAGCAATAAGACCTGGCAGAAGGAAACGATCAAGTGTCGGCTCCCTGGTGATGCGGGCCTTCGCGTCGAGAAAATCAGCCTAGAGGGGGTCATCTATAGGGACAAGGCCTACCAAATCGGCATGCGGCAGCGCAGCGTCAGCAAGTACATCCGCAAGAGCTTTGTGGTCAATACCGAGCTGTCCGGCCTGAACAGTGGCTACGGCGACTACATTGGCCTGGCCGACGACGTACCCGGATATCCGCAAAGCTCGATCCTGCAGAGTTGGGCGGACGTGGGCGGATCAGTGCTGCTGGTGTCGTCCGAGCCGTTCGACTGGTCTGGCGCGGGTCCATATTTAGTCTCGCTACGCCGCCAGGACGGGACGCTATCTGGGCCGTACCCGGCCAGCCGCATCGACGACTACCGACTGACAGTGTCGGCGCTGGACTTCACGCCGGACACCACTCTGGCACTGGAGCCGCCGCACCTGATCTTCGGCATGCCTTACGCCGCCATCGTCACCGACGTTTCACCCAAAGGCACGACAGGCGCTCGCGTGAGCGCGACCAACTACGACGCCCGCATCTACGCCTACGACGACGCCTTCGCCCCATAAGCGCCAAAACCATTCAGCACGCCCGCCACACGCGGGCTTTTTTGTGCCCGAGGATTACCAATGGCTTACAACACCGGCAACGCCCTGGGATCGAACGACGTTCGCGACCTGTCCGACAATGCGAAAAACCTGGATTGGTTCGCCAACGGTCCAGCGGCGAGCTATCCCGATCGCTTCGGTACTGCGCGCAAGTCCGTTGCGCAAATGAATGCCGAGTTTTTGTCAGCACAAGTAGCGCGGGCAAACGAATTCATCGCGACCCAGAACGCGAAGCAGGCGGCGTTCGATGCGGCGCAGCTGGCGAGGGCGAATGAGTACGCGGCCGATAAGAGCACTCGCGACACAGAGTTCGACGCCGACCAGGCCGAGCGCGTTGTTGAGTTCAACCAATTTTTGGAAAGCAGCGGTTTCGAGATTCCTGTCGATTACGTGGCCGGTCTCGGGATCACCCGTCCGACGCAGGTTGTGCGTTTTAGCGGTGAACTTTACCGAGCGCACGATGCGAACCTGCCGTTCACCACCACTACGTGGGCAGCTGACGCGGCTAAGTTTTTTTCCATGGGGGATGCATCGCTGCGGCAGGAACTGGCGACGGCTGGCGTCGGCCCTGCCTTGATCCGCTTGCCCAACGGCGCATTTGTAGCAGACGCAATCAAGCATGTTGTACCGACCGCAATGACCAGCGCAGCTGTACTCACAGCGATCACGTACGCCGCTGCCCACGGCCTATCCGTTGAGGTCCCTGATGGCACGTACACCGGCGCCGACATCGTCGCCACGGCGCCGGTGTCCATGGTCCTGCGGCCGAACGCGTTTCTGGATTTCAGTCTGCTGATCTCCGGCAATAATGCCATGAGCTCAAACCCGGTTACGTTGACTGGGGCGTTCGCGGCTTTCCCGGTAGGCACCACCACGTTTTCGGGCAACTTCTCGGCGTACAGCCCCGGCGATGTCGTGATGATTGAGCTGGCGGGTGCCGGCAGCCCCTCCTTTAACCAGGCCGGCATTGACTTTGCCATCGTGCAAACAGCCTCTAGCACGCAACTGGTGCTGACCACCGGCACGCGGTTGGCCTATGAGAACCCGGTGATCAGCAAGCTGAGCAATGCTGCGCACTACGGCGGCAGTTTCCCGGTCGATACCATCGCGATTGCAGGGAACTACACCTCGCTGTTCGCCCAGGGAGACATCCTTCGCATTGAAAACGTCAATGGCACGGGCGGCGTAGAGGGCAGCGCGTTCTACTTTGAATACGCGAAAGTCTCCGCCATCGATAACAGTCAGATCACCTTAGAGACGCGGACCACCCACCCCTACACCAATCCTTGGCTGGTCAAGGTGGACGCGGTTAAAGGCGTCAAGCTGTCCGGTGGCGGTCGCATCAAGCGCCTGACGGTTAGCAATGCCGACGGCATGGTGATCACTGGCGTGATTGTCGACCGCGCGGTGTACACCAAGGTCTACCGCTATCAGGTGATTGGGGATATCCGTCGCGGGGTGCAGGAACCCTCCACCTCCAACGCCACTTTTTTGTTCGGCGGATCCATGTCGGACATCTACTGCGGTGGCAGTGTCAGTTCGACGGACAACGCCGCGTTTAAAGTGTTGGGCTGCCCGAACATGCAGCTGACCAATATCTCCGGGGGCAACACCAAGGCCACGGCGCAGGGCAACTACGGGGTGTTTATCGACTTCTTTTTTACTCCCTATCGGATCTGGAACCAGAACCTGCAGGCCGAGAATATTCGCGGCGAAACCCCCAATGGCGGCAGCGATCGCAGCGTATGGATGACCGGCATCCGTAACGGCGACCTGGAAATCACGGGCGGGCATGTGTTCTTGCAATCGATGGTGGATTCTCGCGCCGACGTGCGTTGTGCGACAAAACAACTGGAGATTGCCAACGTTGTTCGTAGCACCATAAACGGTGACTGCAAGCTCGTCACCTGGGCCGGTGGTGAAGATAGCTCCCTTAACGTGACCGTTCGTGATACTGGTGGAATTAACTTTGGCCGTAACGCATGGGCCAATGCCGGTAGCGTGCACCCTGAGACCGGGGCGGCCTACACGATTGGCACAAACAACGAGTTCAACGTCAAAAATTCCAGTGCCAACGCGAGCGATGTAACGCTGTACATCCAGAGCCAAGACCTTCCTATGGTCGGCGCCGGCTGTCGCGATAAGGCCGGACTGGCAGCCTCGGTCACCCTTGGTTCACTGGTCACTAATCCCCGGATGGCCCCGAACTTCCTACAGAACTCGTTGCCGGCCAGTAGTTCTTGGGCGTCGGCAAGGGTTAAGGGGTACTTGCATCTGGATGGCGGCTTTCAAGACGGGTTGTTGCGTATGGGGACAAATTATCTGTGGCCCGACGCTAGCGGAAAGTTGCGTATCCACACAGCGAAACCTAGCGCAGACGCTAACGGCGTTGTGGTGGGTACCCAGACCTAATATACAGCCTGCGAGGGCTTACCTCGCAGGCTGCTTGGTCGGCTACATCTTGAGAGTCAGTATTTACGCCGGCCGATGAATGGCTAGAGTCGAGGGGGATTTTATCCGATGCCTGGTCTGTTCTTTGTAAAAGTATCCTGCACAGAACAGTATGAATGACATGACTTTGTACGACATGTATATGTCGATCATCAGCATGTTTACGGCGAACGCAATCATCATCAGTCGCATTGTTGCGTTAAGTCTTTTCAGCAGCAGCAAAAACATTACGAAGGCTGTCGATCCAATAACACCCCATTCAGTGAGGATTCGCAACCATCCGCCATCCAGGGCGTTACCAAAAGCTCCGGACCCAACTCCAAATAGTATGAATAAAGGTGATGATAGGAATAGTTTAATTGCGTAAATCCATTTTACTCCTCTCATGCTCCAACTAGTATCAACGTCTCCGCCTTTAAGGGTTCCGAGTTCATCCCAAGTTGGCATCTCGCTTTTTATTGTGACGTTGCCGTAGGCAGAGATCAACGTTTCTACGTTGTCCCAGTTGGCCAGGCTTGAAGATCGGTTGGATACTTCGCTCCCCTCAAAAAGCACTATTGCGACAAGAATGATCGGAATTAAAGCCAATGATTTCTTCAGGATAGAAGTCAGGCTAGAAGCCGTCGTGAAGTAGGCTAGGGCTATTGCTGCTTGCGCTACCAGAGACATGCGCGATCCGTTAAGTAGAATCACTAATGTCGCAATAATAAGAACTGCATATTTTTTTAGACTAGACTTGTCATTAACCAAGAAGTAGCAGCAAATGAAGTTTAAAAGCACGCCTAGCTCCCAAGGCCCGCTCGTTAAGCCGATTACACGTTCAGAGACGTCAGGCCTATAACCCCTAACGGCAAATCCACCTATCACGTGAGCGTATTGTAGAAGTGCGGCTGTGACGTTTGCTGCGAAAACGACCATCAGTATTGACCTGATCGAGAATCCAGCACTGAAGAAGATTTTCCCTATATAGAAGAATGCGAAATACTCAGCGAACCGGATTGGGAAAAGGATGGTTCCTCGGTGGTATCCAAGTGAACTTATTAGGGTGCCAATAGTTATTGTAACTATGAATATAAAGAATTTTTTCTCAAAAGGTGTTATCGGTGGCGATTTCTGTTTAACCATTCTGGTGCCGAATATGAGCGCTACCATTAATAGTATTAGTCCATCATCTATGCGCAGGCCGGCGTTAAAGCCTTCTACATCAATTAAATTTATTTTAGGAAGTATAAATAGTGCTAGCACTACGGAGTAAATAAAATATGGCATCGCTAATCCGTGCTAAATAGTAGGTGTTCTTGCGCGGATTGTCCCCTGATCTCTGCTGCTGATGCAAGATATACCAACCTTCTGAGTCCATCTTTTCGCCCGCCAATTCGCGGGCATTTTTTCGCCTGGAGAAAAGTCATGACCGAAACTGAACGAGACCGCGACGTCCTCGCCCGCACACTCTGGGGCGAGGCCCGTGGCGAATCCCTGGCCGGCCAGATCGCCGTGGCCTGGACTATCCGCAACCGCGTGAACGACGGCAAGGCCAAGTCGTGGTGGGGGGAGGGCTACGCCGGCGTGTGTCAGAAGCCGTACCAATTCAGCTGCTGGAACAGGAACGACCCGAACTACGCCTGCCTGAGTGGCGCGAAGCAGATTCCTTTCCGTGAGCTCGCGCAGGCGCGGATTGCCTCTGACCAGGTGATCGACGGAAAGGTACCGGATCCCACCGGCGGTGCCACCCATTACTACGCGACCACCATGCCGAAGGCGCCGGCCTGGGTGAAGGGTGCCAAGCAAACGCTGAAGCTCGGCCACCACATCTTCTTCAAGGATGTGCCATGAGCCCGGTCACGCTGAAACTGGCGCTGGCTGGAGTGCTGGTGCTGGTCACCGCCGGTGGCGTGTGGAAGGTTCAGGACTGGCGCTACGGCAAGCAACTCGTCGAGCAGGCCGGCCTGCATCAGGACGACCTCACCGCTATCAGCGACGCGGCCGCGGCCCGGGTTCGCGCCGATCAGGACAAGCGCCTGGCGCTTGAGCAACGGCTGTCGGCCAGCGAACAATCCCATTACAAGGAACTGAGCAATGCTCAAACCAATCAGGCTCGTCTGCGCGATAGCCTTGCCACTTCTGAACTGCGGCTGTCAGTCCTCCTTGCCGAGGGTTCAGCCGGTGGCTGTTCAGTGCCTCCCACCGCCGGGCCCGGCGGCGTGGTACATGGCGCCGTACGAGCCGAACTTGACCCAGCGCATGCTCAACGAATTGTCGCCATCACCAACGAAGGTGATCGGGGATTGATTGCGTTGGCAGCGTGCCAGACGTATGTCAAGGCTGTAACATACTTGGGGGAGCCACCAAAGTGATTCAATATTCGCTCAAAAGAGCTACTGATTTTGGCGTTGTGGTGGTTAGTCTGAAATTGGAAACATTGTCCCTTCATCAAAGCTTTCATCTTCGAACTTTGATGCTGCTAAATCCTGCGCATAGGGTACTGCGCATAAAAAGCCCCGACTGAACCTTCTGGCGATATGATTTGGAACCTTTATTGAGGGTGTGTATAAAAAGCTATGGGGAAGCTCTTTCCACACATCTCTAATGCGAATGACAGTCAGCTTTGCGTAATTGTTTGGGTATGTGGTGCTCTGATATCGTATGTTAAGACTTAAATCTCTCGAGTATTCCACATCGAATGATAGGTGTTGTTGCTCGATTTTTATTGAGAACTTACATAAGAGGAAAATAATGCAAAATAGAAATTCTCGAAAGGCTGGGCTGTCTAATGATTGGTCAATAGGGCCTGCATCAGTCATGTTGAATATCGATTCAAGATCTTCGAGTAGGTCCTCTCTTGTTCCAATGCCTCGATATGGCGGCAGCTCATGTTCACCGATTGCATGGATGCATTGAGCTTTCAGCATGTTTTCAAAGTGAGGGGCAATTTCCGTTACGCTAGATAACGTAATTCCTCTATCTCTGGCACTCGGGTGAGCTATAAAGTCACCAATTTCTCTCATTGATTTGTTTTTTTTGCAATAATCGCGTGCGCTGATGATAAATAATGTAACGTCGTCTTGGTCGAATGTTCTATTTGTATATAGTTGGTGGAATTTTTTTATCATGTGAATCGTATATTCATTCAATGTGGATTATCTCAAGTTGTGGTTTTGTTGTGTTCGGTTGGCCAAAACAACTCACTTGTCGTGAGAGGGTTGCGTGATGGTCGTAGGACTTACTTCTGAAGTAGTAGTAAAGGCAAATTTGAGGGACTCATAGCCAATGGTCATTAAAATTGCCATTAAAAATGCTCCTGCCGCCCCCATTGCCCACTCAGCTCCTGCCTTTGCTTCTTGAAATTTCCTTTCTCCATCTCTCGCACGATTCCACTCATGCTTGAGTAGGTCTCTTGAAATAGCAGTTAAAAGCGTTATATCCTCATAAACGTCAGCGAATCTTCTCCCTTCGAACTTTGAGTATATGCTTTCAATTAAGTTGATGAATTTTTCATTGCGCTCGAAATCTTTTGGTTCTTTTTCTTTGTCATTGATCCTAAGGAGGATGCTTATCCTCGCTTTGAGCATGTCGGTGTAAAGTTCACTGTGGTTCAGTTTTTTCTCCATAAATTTTGATCCCGGAATCATCATTCCGGCATTGTCTTTTGTTAAGTGCTCGATAAGTGAATCTACACAGGAAATATATTTGGCTATTTCTTCTCTAAGGCTGTTGATCCAGTTCTGCCTGAATTCTGAGACTTTCGATTCTTTTGTTGAAATGAATCCTGCATAAGCAATAGCTCCTGCAATCAACGCCGCTGAGACAACACCAATAGGTACAAAGATATTTTCCGGGAAAGCCATTTCCTACACCTTAGAGACTGATTGATTGCGCAGGTTATCAGGTCGCGGGTTTCAGTCTACTGGGAGGTGCTGTGCTGATGAGTCTCGTACCTCTTTTTTCCAAAAGCCTGTGCCTTTAAAAGGGAGGCTATATGCACCTTGAAGCCCTTTAAAACCTCCAAACCAAGAACGCCAGCTAACCCGGGCTCACCGTCGGCACCGACCAAGAGTTGATAGCGTTGGCGGCATGCCAAGCCTATGTGCGGGCGCTGATGCCGACGAACTGTGTTTCAGTCCGGAGCCATGAGCACCGCAAGCGTCAGCTTGATGAATTCTTCATTCTTGTCGATCGCTTCCAGGGCACCGCGCACGTTGTCGGCGACATCGGCTGAGCCGCGAGCTTCAACCCAGTTGGAAAGCTCCATGATTGCCGCTTCCAGAGCGAGCTGGTTTTCGTTGATCTTGAACAGCAGGGAAGGGAGTAGGTCTGAGTTTGGCATCGCGAATCCTCCGTGGAGTTTTCAGCGTAGCACCGGGAAATATGGCATGAAGGGATTGGTGTTCGTCGGCAGGACGCCGGGGAGGGGGCCAAAAAGGCGTGCGTGACTTTTGCGTGACTTTCTCACGCACTTGTAAGCTCTTGTAGGCAGTCGGTTGCAGCGAGCGCCAGTAAAAACGGCCATTACAAAGGGGCTTGCATGGGTTCTGCGTGCATGGGGTGCTAGGGGTCGAGTGTTCGAATCACTCCGTCCCGACCATATTTCCTGAGTAAAATCAGACACTTAAGCCGATCAGATGGATCGGCTTTTTTGTGCCTGCGCAAAACCCGCGCAAAACT
>Ga0207428_10001297_pt1 | contig 26630 bp, 23 predicted proteins | sample RhiMethybrSRZTD1_FD_187600 | JGI IMG/M metagenome (GOLD analysis project Ga0207428, IMG submission 187600) | Populus rhizosphere microbial communities from Tennessee, USA - Rhizosphere MetaG P. TD hybrid SRZTD1 (SPAdes) (version 3) | ecosystem: Host-associated > Plants > Roots > Rhizosphere >...
CCTCGGCAGTAGACGCCGTGGCATTGGCGTCAAAGTTGAGTAGCAGGTTGCCGGTGTACTCGGGCACGGCCGAGATCGATCCGTCCTGCAACGCCTTGATATAGATCTCCCGCGATCCGATGCCGAGCTTGGTCGATGAATCGACGCCCTTGGCCTTCATGGCTTGCGAATAGATCTCGGCCAGGATCTTGGATTCAGTGAAGTCCGCTGAACCGACGACAACCGGCCCACCCGCTGCACTTGCCGAACCCGATTGCGCAGGTTGGGACGAGCTGGCCTCGCCCAGTGGATTGCTGTTCCCGCCGCATGCGCTGAGAAGCAGGGCAGCGATGCCCAGGCCGACGCCGACAAGTGATTGCTTGATCTTCATTTCCTGTACTCTCCGTGGTGCGGTCGATCCGGACTATCCGACTAGGTTAAGTGGGGTTCCTGTGGGCTCGCTGATCATCCTGCCTACTGGGCGCACCCGTCGACCCGGGCTGGCGTGACGGCTGGCAAGCCAGCCAAGTCCGCCCAGCAAGAGGTCCAAGACGATCGCCAGCACGGCGACCATGAAGGCGCCCGCAAACATCTCTGAATAGTTCCGAGTTGCGTTGCCCGTGATCAACAGCCGGCCGAGGCCTTCCCCCGAGCTGTATGCGGCAACGGTCGCGGTCGCGACCACTTGCAGCGTCGAACTCCGCAACCCCGAGATCACCAGCGGCAGGGCGAGCGGCCACTCGACCTTGGAGACGACCTGCCGGGCCGACATGCCGATCGCGCGTGCCGCGTGGACCGCCTCATGATCGGCACCGCGTACCCCTGCTGCCGTGGCGGTGAGGATGGGTGGCAGCGCCAGTATGGCCAGTACGCCGATGATCGGTCCAGTCCCGGTGCCCAGCAGGAGCACCACGAGGACCAGTAGACCCAGGGTCGGAATGGCACGAGCAGCATTGCTGAGGCCGATCAGCAAGAACGAGCCACGTCCCGTGTGGCCGATGAAGATGCCGAGCGGTATTGCAATAACCGCTGCAATCCCCACGGCTGCCACGGTATAGCCGAGGTGCTGTAGGAGCAGGTTCCAAATCCCATCTGGGCCCTGCCAGTTGGCTGGATCGGACAGATACGCGAAGAGGTTCATGCTGGCTGCTTCCTCAGCCATGGCAGCGTGCCGCGCTGGATGAGCAGGATGAGGGCATCAAAGATCAGCGACAGCGCCAACATCAAGATCAACGCGACGATGATCGGCGTGTAGAAGAAGCTGCTGAAGCCAAGGTCGAAGAGCTTCCCCAGCGCTCCGCTTCCTACCAACACCGCAACGCTGACCAGGGCGATGTTCGAGACCGTCACGACGCGCAGACCCGCGAAGATCACCGGCATGGCCAGCGGCAGCTCAATCCGCAACAGCCGTCGTCCCCAGCCGTAACCGACGGCCGATGCCGACTGTTTCACCGCAGGTGACACCGAGCGCAACCCGTCCACGACGGAGCGCACCAGTAGCGCCACCGAATAGATGGCAAGCGCGACGACAATATTGGCCGGATTGAGAATCTTGGTGCCAAGGATCAAGGGCATCATCACGAAAAGTGCCAACGATGGAATCGAGTAGATGACGCCCAGAAAGGCCAGGACGATATTGGTCGCTCGCCTCATCTTGGAGACCAAGAAGCCAAGTGGCAGCGAAACAATGAGCGCAATGAGGACGGGGAGCACCGCGAGAACGATGTGCTCCACAAGCAAGCTGCCGATCATCGGCAGTTCGCGTTGGATCCAGGCCCAGTCCAGGTTCACTTCATTACGCCCGAGCCACGGCGATCCCAAGCCTTGCCAATGGCCTCCCAGCCCTCGTGGTTCCGAAGGGCCGCCTGGTGATCTTCAATCGGGAGCGTGGGATCTGACGCGGAGTCGATCGACTCTGGCTTCCCTGCATCGACGGAACCGCGGCGGTTCTCGTGGACCTCAACGTCGGGAGGGGCTTGAGCAGCGGCTTGCGACTCATCGGTGTCGACCTCAGCGGCATCACTATCAGCTGCCGGTGCGCTGCCTATCGATTCCGGTTCGTTTGGGGACGGTGTGTACGACTCGGCGCGCTCGTCCTCGGTCCCATCGTCGTCGGTGGGCCGGCCCTCCGTTCCATACCCCAGCGCCGGCTCCTCTTCGGCTCCTTCGTCTGCCGACTCGTACTGGGTTGATTCGTGCTGGGTTGATTCGTGCTGGGTTGACTCGTGTTCGTACTGTTCTGCTTCGTACTGTTCCGATCCGTGCTGGGCCGGTTGGTCCTCCGCCTCATACTCATCCTGTGCTTCGGGGATCTCGGCGGATTCGTGGTCTGACTCGTATTCATATTCCGGCTCGCCCAGCGCCTCATACTCCGCATCGTCTGGTTCTTCCGCCAGCTCGTACTCGTGGGCCGCTTCGGCTTCGCGAATCGAGATCGAATCGGCGACCGATGTGCGTACGTCCTTGACTTTGTCGAGAATCGTGTCCGCGCTCACCACGCCCGCATAGCGCCCGGTGTCCCCTGTCACCGCGACCGCCAACCCATATCGCGACGTCAGTGCGGAGTCCAGAGCTCCCCGAAGCGAGTCCGTCTCAGGGCTGAAGGTCGCGCCGAGCGGGAAGACCCGACCTTGGCGATCCGGATCCGCCCAACCAACCGGCCTGGCATCGCCGTCGACCACCAGAATCGGTGCGGAGCCCCTGGCAGTCTCCACATCTCTGACCACCTTGACCCGATCCAGGCTGAGCACGCTCGCGGACAGAAACGAGAGTGACCGAAAACCGCGGTCACGGCCGACGAACCCCTCGACGAACGCGTCCGCCGGCTCATCGAGCAACAGCTGAGGCGTGCCCACTTGGGCGAGATGTCCGCCGACTCGCATGATGGCGACTTGGTCACCGAGTTTGATGGCTTCGTCGATGTCGTGGGTGATCAGAATGATCGTCTTGCTCAGCTCGCGTTGCAGACCAAGAAAGAACTCATGCAGCTCGCTGCGAACAACCGGGTCGACAGCCGAGAACGGCTCATCCATGAGCATGACGAGCGGATCCGCCGCGAGGGCGCGGGCGACGCCAACCCGCTGCTGCTGCCCGCCGGACAGCTGTGCGGGATAGCGGTGTGCGAGCTTTCGTTCTAGGCCGACGCTGTCCAACAGCTCCAGCGCCCGTTTCTCGATCTTTTTCTTTGGCCAATGGAGGAGCCCGGGCACGGTACCGATGTTGTCCACCACGGTGCGGTGGGGAAAGAGGCCTCCGCTTTGAATGACATAGCCCATCTGGCGGCGCAGCGTGGTCTTGCGTTTTGAGCGAAGCGGCGTGCCATCCCAGGTGATTTGACCGGTTGTCGGCTCCAGCATCCGGTTGACCATGCGCAACGTCGTGGTCTTACCACAGCCCGAGGGGCCGACAATCACCGTGATCTTGTCGGAAGGCACTGTGAGATTCAGGTCGACGACCGCGGCCGTGCCATCCCGGTACGTCTTGCCGACTGACTCGAACTCGATCACGCCAACCCCATAGGTCTCGTTACAGGTCTTCGTTTACAGGCTCGTTGTTACAGGCTCGTTCAACAGCTTGTGACGACCCTAGCCGCCAGTACTGACAATTGCGGCACGTAGCGCGGCGTGGCCACTTACGCTCCAGGAACTCCAGCCTTGAAATTTGTGGGTCCCCTTTTCCTGCGCTGTCGGTTGTGTGCGGACAACCACAGCAGTGGTCCATCCTGGCGCGAGCTGCCGCCGAGGCGATGTCGTACACAACGCGAGATGCGCTTCACACGAACTATGGGGTTCAACAGGCGACGGTCACGGGTCTACTATCCGATGCATATACATCGCATAGTGGACGGGGAGAAGGGATCGGTCATGGCAGCACCGGAGAAAGTCAAAGGCAGGGTCATCGATGCCCACAGCCACATTGGCGAGATGGATGCGTGGGCGTTCTACAACCTCAAGGAGCCCGTCAAGCCGACCGTCTACGAGTTCGCTGACGCAGATGCATACCTCGGCCATCTCGATGGTCTCGGGGTTGAGCGCGGGCTGATCCTTCCGAACTACGGGATCCCCGTCCAGAGCCAGCCATTCTCGCTCAACGACCTGGTGCTCGACTCGGTCCAGCAGAATGACAGGTTGGTAGGAGGGCTTTGGGTCTCTTTTCTGCCGCAGAACAAGCAGATGACCCTCAAGTCCTTGGAGAGCGCCGGCGAAGCAGGGATCGTCGCTCTCAAGACGACCTTTCTGCTCGGCGGCAACCCCGACCCCAACACCTGGGACGACGAGACCAAAGAGATCGCGGAGGCTTGCATCGCCACGGTCGAGGAGCACGACCTAACGTTCCACTTCCACACCAGCGCCGGCGGCACGTCTGACATCAATAACTTCATCCCGCTCGTCGAGAAGTACGGGAAACGGATCAAGATCTACCTCGTCCACTTCGGCGGCGGCGTCAGCGGACACATCAAGCTGGTCCCGCAGTTCTTGGACTGGGTCGAAGAGGGCTACCGGGTCTACTGCGACACCACCTGGACGATCGGCTTCGGGCCGCGTTGGCTGATGACGGAGATCGAGCGACGCGGCGTCGGCGAGGACCGCGTCCTCTTCGCATCCGACGAACCGTGGAGCGACTTCTGGAGTGAGTATTGGAAGATCAACGGCGCCCCCGTCGGCGACGAGCTGAAGCAGCGAATCCTCTACCAGAACTTCGAGCAGTTGTACGGCGAGAAGGCGTGACCGGGCGGCGCTCATCGAGCAGACCGACCATCAACGTGCGACCCAGCAGAGGGACGTGATGCCCCGACAAGATGTCAGGAGTCTCTGAGCGCGATCCACAGAGCGCGAGCGGGCTCTTTTTCTTCATTGGCCCAGTGATGGGGTTGGTCGCCCATGAAATGCAGCGCGTCCCCGGCCTCTAGCTCGTGGCGTACCCCGGCGATCTCGAACACCAGCCTGCCCTCAAGAGTGAAGACCAGCTCCTCGCCCGCATGGACGAGCAGCCTGGACCCACTGCTCGCGCCTGGCGCGACAGTGGCCACCGCCGCAGCGCTCCGAAAGGGGGCATAAGGCCCCGATACGCCCTTGAGCGTCAGCCCCTCGTGGGGAGTGAAGACCTCCGGGCGACCCTCGGCTGGTGTGAACGCGACAGGCTCGTGATAACCCTCATCCTCGACGAAATAGGTGACCGCGCGATCCAGCGCGGTCGCGATCTTTAGCAGGGTCGTGATCGTCGGCACCATGTCGTTGCGCTCGATCTTGTGGATGGCTGCCGCGGAGACTTCTGCCTTGATCGCCAGCTGCTGCAACGAGAGGCGCTGCTCCTGCCGCAGCTTCTTCACCTTGGGTCCGATGGAGCTGACGATCCCGTCCACGTGCTCCTCGATGCGGACCGAGCGAGCCGGACTGTGTCTGGTGCTGGGCATGATCTTGCTTCCCTTGACGCTTCGGCGGCATGCAATATAGTAAACGAAAGTCAACCATGGTGGGTGACTCTCACGTCCCCAGGTGCGACGGAGGCTAACGGAGGCTGGTGGTGGCGCGCAAGGTCGTAGTCGTCGGTGGCGGCGCAGGCGGGATGGGCGCGGCGGGTGGTATCAAGGCGGCCGATCCAAGCGCCGAGGTGGTCGTCTACACCGGCTTCGACGACGTGGCCTACAGTCCGTGCGGAATCCCTTACGTGCACGGCAGGGAGATCGAAAACTTCGAGAAGCTGTTTCTTGCATCCAAGCAGGCCTACGTCGACGTCGGGATCGATGTGCACTACAACACCGACGTCACCGATGTCGATGTGAAACGCAAGCTCGTTCACGTCGCTGGCGAGGGTCAGGTCAGGTGGGACGCGCTCGTGCTGGCCACTGGCTTCAACTACGCCGATCCGGGCGTCCCCGGCGGCGACCTCGGCGGCCTCTATTACGTCAAGAACATCCGTGAGGCCATGGAGTGGGACAAGGTCCTGGACACGGTCAAATCCGCGGTGGTCGTGCAGGCCTCGCCGCTCGGCGTCGAGATGGTCACGGCGCTCGCGCACCGAAGTATCGAGACACATCTCGTGGACCCGAGCCCGTGGCCGATGTCGGAGGTGGCCGACCCGGACATCATGGCCCCAGTGGAGGAGTCGTGGCGCGAGCTTGGTGTCATCACGCACTTCAACACGACCCTCAAGGCTTTCGTCGGCGACGGGCAGCTAGCCGCGGTGCAGACCTCGGATGGCGAGATCAAGGCCGAGCTGGCCGTGGTCTGCACTCACAAGGAGCCAAACACAGCACTCGCCGTCGCAGCCGGTCTCAGGACCGGGTCGACCGGCGGCATCATCGTCGACGAGCGAATGGCAACATCGGTGCCCGGCGTCTTCGCAGCCGGAGATTGCACCGAGATTCCGCACGGCCTAACTCGCGTACCGCTGCAAGGCTTGACGGGCAGCCACGCTTACGCCCAAGGCAAGACGGCCGGCGTCAACGCCGGCGGTGGTCAACGAACCTACAGCGCGGTCTACGTGCCGTGGGGCACAGCGGCCGGTAAGTGGATCATCGGTGGAGCATCCTTCGGAGAGACGACCGCCACGGCGCTCGGGATTCCGTACGTCGTCGGAACCGCCCAGGGCATCTCGCGCGCCCGCTATTACCCCGGAGTCAAGCCTGTGAAGGTCAAGCTGCTGGCCCAGCCTGGCAGCCTTCGCCTGCTCGGCGCGCAGATGGTCGGCGGCGAGGGCATCAAAGAGCGTGCCGACTTCCTCGCGATGGCGGTCAAGTTTGGATTCACCCTCCACGATCTGGCGCGGATGGAGAACGTCTACTCGCCGGCGATCGGGGCCCTCAACGAGCCCATCGTGGTGGCCGCCCAGAGCGGCCTGGACGCAGTATCGAAAAACTGAAATGTCGCTCTCTCAGTGGCTCACGTCGTTCTCCCAGTGGCTACGGCGCAACTCTGAGCACTATCTGCTGATCGCGGCGCAGGAGCAGGTCGCCCGGCAGTACGGCGCCCGCGAGCCTCGGTCACCCTACGGGCCGCGCGAGCTCTTCTGGCTGCGCATCTTCGCACCGGTCTACCGCACTCTGCCGTGGGCGGTACGGCACAGGGTGATGCAGGCGATGCCTGGGAGTCATCGTCGACAGTGGGCCCCACCTCCACAACCGCACGGCTCGGCCGTGCAGTCCCATGCTTCGAAAAGTCCAACCTAAGGAGAGAGGAAGTCTGGCCATGGCACAGATCGCGGGTGAGCGCGTCAGCAAAGGTGACGCGATCGTCGACTACGAGGACAAGGTCTTCGAGGACATCAAGGCGGAGCCGGGAGAAAAGGCCTTCATTCTCATGCACACCGTGCCTTTCGAGGGCTCGGTCGGCCTGGTCAACATGCTCACGGTAACCCGCATCAACCGGAAGGGCTTCGACACCCACTTGGTGCTCTACGGTCCTGGCTCGCTGATGGCGGCGGCCACCCGCGGCTACCCCAAGGTCGGTGACGAGCCGTTCCCCGGCGCACTCGCCTATAACAGGCAGCTGCAGACCTTGATGGACGAGGGCGGTCACGTCTACGCCTGCAGGTTCTCCGCGGCTGCCCTGTATGGGATGCGGGAGATCGACATGATGGAAGGCGTCAAGCCGATCAATCCGCTCGACGTGCTGGACGCGGTATTGACAGCTCGCCGCAGTGGCGCGCTGATCATGCAGACCTGGACCCTCTGAGGTCCTCAACGTCATGGGCCGCCGCCCGCCTGGGCGGCGGCGTGAGGGCACGCCCTGCAACAGAGGTTCTGGTCCGTGGGCTACGGCGTCAGAGCGTCATCTTGGCGTACAGCTGGGCATGTTCCTGCGCTGCCCGCTCCCAGCTGAAGGCCGGCAGTACACTGCGACCGCCGCGGATGAGCGTCTCCCGGAGCGCGGCATCCGTAGCTACGCGACGCATGCCTTCGGCCAAGGAGATGGGGTCTGCGACGCGCGTCATCACCGCCGACTCATCGGGGGTGAGATACTCCCGCAGCACGGCGATGTCGCTGGACACGACCGGCAGGTCGGCGGCCATGGCTTCGAGGACCGCTAGCCCCCATCCCTCCTTGGTCGACGGGAAGGCTAGCGCGTCCGCACTCCGGTACCACGCGTGCAGCTCGGCGTCGCTGACGGTGCCTGCCAAGACGACGTCGCGGCCCAATCCAAGCCCGAGACGGGGCAGCATCGCGAGCGCATCGTCGCGATAGCTGGCGTAGTCCTGGAACGACTGCCCACCGACGACGACGAGGGCGGGCGCTGGATCGAGCGCTCGAGACAGGATCGACATCGCTTCGAAGAGATAGATGCTGCCCTTGCGCGGTTCGATTCCGCCCACGGACAAGAACACGAACCGGTCATCCAGTCCTGCTCTCAGGCGCACAGCGACTCGCCGGCTCTCCTCGATCGGACCGAAGCGGGCAGCATCGACACCGTTGTGGATGACCGTGGCGTCGACGCCGAACTCCCCCTTCAGCCGGTTGCGCCAGTCCTCGCTCACGACGACCACTTCGTCAGGCTCTTCAATGGCCTTCCGCTGACACTCGATCAGCGCGGTAGTGGTGAAGTCGTCGACGTGGTGGACGGTCCGCACGACGTGTACGCGGGCGCCGGCGTCCCTGACCCGGGCGGCCGCACGTGCGGAGATGCAGTCCTGGGTATGGAGGATGTCCACGTCGCCGGCGACCTGGGACAGCCCGGCCTCGAGGTCGTCTATAGACGCGAACACTCGCTTCTCCAAGGTGTCTGCCGGCGGAGAGCTTGGGACCAGGATGTACGGCGCTCGCACCGGCCGGAAGAAGCCTTGGTCCGGACTGCCGAGGGCCACGATGCGAACATCCATCGCCTGATCTGCCATCGCGTCGGCAAGCGACAAGGTGTGCACCACACCGCCGCGTGCCTTCGTCGAATAAGTGACCAGGGCAATGCGGTGCTGACCTGGCGAGGCAGTGTCTTTGAGCTGCTCGCGCATGCCGACGCTCGCAGCTGAAACAGGTTCATTCACAATGGCATTCTGAGCAGACCGGGGTTGTCTGTCGCGATTGCGGCGGCCAGCAGGGAGGACCTGGCCGCGGTCTCGGTCACGATGCACCCGGCTTCGACCAGCCTGGATCGCTGGTGGGAGTAACGCTGGGGATCCCGGTCCGTTCCGAGCACGTAGCCGATGATCTGCGGACCGCCCTCCGCCATCACCGATGCGCATTCCGGTGCGAGGATGCCGGCCGGGTCCGGATGGGCGCCGTACCCGAGGACCACATCCAAGATGATCACCGCGACCTCGGGATCGGCACCGTGTTCGCGCAGCAGCTCGATCCGCGCCTCGGGGTCGATCATCGGGTGCGGGCGCCCCCGGGTGTACTCCTCCTCGCCCAAGTCGAGACACTGGTGCGATCCGGCCGGAGCCGGCAGGTCCCATGCGGGATTGATCGGTGTGTTGGATCGGACTTCACCGATTGTGCGGCCGAGGAGGACGAGGGATTCGTAGCACAGGGTGCCGCCGGAGAACAGTCCCCTGATCAGGGCGCGGCCCGGCGTCATCCGTCGGCGCGCCTCCGCCACCGAGGGGCCCATCGTCCGTGTCGAGTCCGGGGCTGCCATTCCGAGAACGTCGAATATCGCCATCACCCCGCCCTCGAGGGTGTCCGCGAGGACGACACCGGCAGGTGCGGAAAACTCCGGATCGAGCCCGAGCAAGGCGCCGACCAGCGGGGTTTCCCCCGCAGCCGCGAGCACGTCAGCCGCTACATCCGGCGCAGGTGGCTTGGACACGAGCAGGATGACATCGACCTGCGGGTGCTCTCGCAAGGCTGCGATCGCGGCCTTCGCCATCCGTCCGCCGACTTCGCTGGACAGGTCGCGCCCGCCGACACCGATGACCTGGCTGACACCAACCCCCCATCGGTCCAGCAGGGTCATCGCCTCTTGGGCACCAGTGCCTGCCGCCGCGACGAGGCCCACCCGTCCAGATCGGACGGCGTTGGCGAAGCCCAGACCCGTGCCCCCGAGCATGGCTGTGCCGGCGCCGGGCCCCATCACGAGCCGGCCGCGGCTGAGTGCATAGTCCTTGAGGGCGATCTCCTTGTGCAGCGGCACGTTGTCACTGAACAGGAGCACGTGAAGGTCTGAGGACAGCGCCTGGTAGGCAGCCATCGCGGCGTAGTCACCCGGCACCGAGATCACCGCGACGTTGGAATCCCGTTGCGCACGCAACGCCTCTCGCAGCGAGCGCGGAGCCTTCGCCTGCTGTCCGCTATCGGCGACCGGGAGGGCGGACAGTACTGCGGCTTCGCCGACGGTGAGGGCTTTGGCAGCGGTCTCCTCGTCACGCGCCCTTACCACAATGAAGAGGTCGTTGGACCCGACGCCTTCGAGGTCGGCCGCGTCAACGCCTTCGGCGCGTACCGCCTCGATATTCGCAGGTGTCGCCATGGCGGCGCTGGCCCACTCGACATCCCCGATCTCGCGCATCGCCCGCACTCCCCGGAGCTGCACGACGGAGTCGACGTAGGTATCCGGGAAGACCTTGATGGCGATACTCATGCGAAGGCCCCGCTCCGGCTCGTCACCGACGTGATGCGGGTTCCTAAGGACTGGTCTGCCGGGTCGTCGCTTGCGAGCGTGTCGACCACCAGCTGCGGAGACGTGATGACGGCAAGCTGCCCGCCCCGGCGTACGAACGAGATGGCGGCGCGCACCTTGGGGCCCATGCTGCCCGGAGGAAACTGGCCGGCTTCCAGGTGTCGCTCGGCCTCCACCGCGTTCGCCCAGGTCAATGGCCGCTGGGTGGCCCTGCCGAAGTCGAGCTGTACGGCGTCCACCCCGGTGATCAGGACGAGCGCTTCGGCCTGCAGTTGGGAGGCGAGCTCGGCAGCCGCGGAGTCCTTGTCGATGACTGCATCAACACCGTCCCAGCCTTCATCTGTGCGACCTACCGGAATCCCGCCTCCGCCGCCCGTGACCACAACATGCCCGGCGTCCAGCAGGCAGCGGATCGCACCGATCTCGACGAAACCCTTCGGTTCAGGGGAGGCAACCACGCGGCGGAAGCCCCGCCCCGCGTCCTCGGTGACGTCCCAGCCTCGCGCGCGGGCGAGCTCACGCGCCGCCTGCTCGCCGAAGAATGGTCCGATCGGCTTGGTCGGGTGGCCGAAGGCCGGGTCGTCGAGGTCAACGATTACGTGACTCAGCAGGGCCGCGATTCGATTGCGTCGACCGCACTGCCGATACAGCGCGATCGCAATGAGAGAACCGAGTTGCCCTTCGGTCATTGCGCCCAGGCTGAACAGCGGCATCTCCGGGACCTCCGCACTGCCCAGCTCCTGCTGAATCGCAAGGTTACCGACTTGAGGCCCGTTGCCATGTACAACGACCACGCGCCAGCCGGCGTCGAGCAGCGCGCAGACTGGCCGGGCCATCGCCGCGGCGTTCTCACGCTGTTCGTCATAGGTCCCGCGCTGACCCTCGGCAACGAGTGCATTTCCCCCGAGGGCGACTACCGCGGTCCTGGTCACGACCCCTCACTTCGCTGGACAATCGGCCGGTACGGTAGACCGGCGTAGCAGAGCGAAATGTTTAGCATACTAAAGTGACTATGAACGATAGTGAACGTCAACGGCGTAGACAAGGCTGCTCGCGCCGGTGTGCTGGACGGCCATGACCGGACCCCCCGACCCCATTCCTGCAGCAGCACTTGTCAGGTTCACCAGCGCGGAGTCTCGCCTCTACCCGATGGCCATGACTGACCCGGACGGCTACAAGCGCGCCATCACCCTGGTCGGCATGGTGGCCAACGAGCTGAGGCAGCAGTGCGCCGATATCGAGTCCGTGCTCGAGCGTCGCGACGAATTGATCGCTGCACTGCCGGGGCTGGCGGCAGCTAACGGTTTGGAGCTCGCTGGACTGCCGCCAGACGCAGTCGTCGACGCGGCCTCCGCCCTGCGCTGTCGCGAGCTGCAAGCCCGCGCTTGAGCGTAGGTCTTCGATCACGGCCGGCGTATCGCCGCGCACGCATCCCTTGACTCCGGCACGAACGATGCCTTTACTAAAGGTGACAATTTGTCTCGTGAAGTAAACGCGCTGGAGGGGCGGGAATGGACATGGGTCGCGGGGGCTCCGGCGCAGCGTCAACCCTTGAATCGACTCCGACTGAGCTAGCAGAGCGCGTCGACGCTGCGGCGTCGCTGGCAAACCTGGTAGTCGACCTGCAGGCTCGCGGCCTCCGGGTAGAGGCGCCGCTCGAGCGTCGCCAGGGCGGTGCCGGGCCGACGGACTCCGGCATGCTCTGGGTCGGCGGTTTCCCAATCACGGTCCCGACCGACAACGCTACGGCGGCTGGCTCGCCCTATGTCCTGAAGGCGGAGGACGACGGATACGCGATCTTCGAGGGCCGTCAGCGGCTGGCTACGGCCTCGCCCCAGCAGCGCCCACGTTTCTACGACCTCACCACCGCTGACGGCATCCCGTATTGGAAGATTGGCCTGCTGCACCTCGACTCCTTCGCCAGCACAGTGGTTCAGACCTGCTCCTACTGGGGCAACGACGATCAATGCAAGTTCTGTGGGATCGGCCTCTCATTGGATTCGGGCAGGACGATCGTCAAGAAGAGCCCGGAACAGCTGGCCGAGGTGGCCGCGGCTGCGAAGGAGCTCGACGGCGCTGTCGATGCGACGCTGACAACAGGGAGCTCCAACGGGGTCGACAAGGGTGCCCGATACGTGGCCCGATGCGGATATGCGGTCAAGGAGGCGACCGGACTGCCGGTAGAAGTTCAGTTCGAACCGCCTATGAAACTCGAGGTCATCGACGAGGTGGCCGCCCTCGGAATCGACTCGGTCGGCATCCACGTCGAGTCGTTCGACCCAGCGGTCCTCGCCCATGTCGCTCCGGCCAAGGCCAGAACGGGCATCGACGGCTACTTCCGCGCCTGGGAGCGCGCGGTTGACCGCTTCGGCGAGGGGCAGGTCTCGACCTACGTCATCTTGGGCATGGGAGAGGATCCGGAGCTGACCGTGCAGGGATGCCGGCGCGCAATCGACATGGGTGTTTTCCCCTTTGTCGTACCCCTCCGCCCGGTATCCGGCAGCCTGATGGAGGACGTCCTGCCGCCGGACCGCGCCTACACCGAACGCATCTACCGACGTGTGGGCGCTTACATGGCCGAGCGTGGCATGGACACCAACGCCCCGAAGGCTGGCTGCGCACGTTGCAAGGCATGCTCAGGACAGCAGGGTGTCCAGCCGCTCCTGCAGATCGGCCCGCGTCCTGCGCAGTTCTCCTATGCCGGCTGAGCTGAGCATGCCAGCGGCAGGGTTACCGTCCGCAGCCCCGCTTTCTCGCTCGGCAGCCTCTCTGCTCGTGTGCCGGCAGGTGGCCTCGGCCGCAGAGCTTGCCGAACACTTCGCCATCCGGCGCCGGATCTTCGTCGACGAGCAGGCGATCTTCGCCGATTCGGATCTCGACCTCCACGATCGCGACAGGTCCGCTGTGCCCCTCATCGGGTATTGCGATGGCCTCGTCGCGGGCACCGTCCGGCTATTCGCCCTCGACCAGGCCGACGGCATCTGGCAGGGTGACCGCCTCGCGGTGCTCGCGCCGTACCGAATGCGCGGCCTGGGCGCCCCACTCGTCCGTTGCGCAGTGGCGACTGCGGCGGTGCTCGGAGGTCGCCTGATGAGCGCTCATATCCAGCTCACGAACGTGCGATTCTTCCAACGACTGGGGTGGGAGGCCCGCGGCGACCGCGAGATCTACGCGGGCCTCGTGCACCAGCCCATGAGTATTGAATTGCCTCCGCACGATGAGGCACGGGCGACCGTACGACGCCTCGCGGCCGGGGTCAGCGCGCGAGACCTGTGACTTTGTCACTGGTGAGGTCGAGGACCGTGACCTCGACGTCTCCCGAACGCAGCGCCAGCAGGCCGGAGTTGTCGATGATGCCCACCGGGCTCGCGTCGAGGCCACGCGCGTGGAACGGCGCCAGGCAATCGGCCTCGCGTCCCTGTGGTACACACAGCAAGAACCCGTAGGCCGGGAAGCACGTCAGCCAGTCCTTCATTGCCACGGCCGGAGGGTGGGGCAGTTGCTCCAGATCCACCGTGACCCCGAGCCGGCTCCACTCGAGCAACATCGCCAGAGAGCCGACCAGCCCGGCCATGCTGATGTCCTTTGCCGCGACGCAGGCCCCGGACGACCCTACCGATGCAAGAACGCGTACGTCGTCGGCCAGTTGCGTGCGGCGCTCATCGAAGGACCGAAAGAACGGGAAGTCCGCACGCATCTCACCTTGGGTGCAGGCGGCGACGACGAGCGACTGGCCCGCGGCGACATGGGTCGTAGAGAGGACAGCTGCCGCACTCCCAACGCCGAAGGCCGACAAGGCGGGCGCGCCGTCGTACACGGTCAGGTGCCCGCCCACGAGCGTGACGTCATACCACTCGCAGGCATCCTTCATGCCACGCAGCACTTCCCGAGCCAGCTCGGTGCTGCCGACGATGGTATCGACGATCGCCACGGGAGTAGCCCCCATGGCGGCCAGATCGTTGACGTTGGCGAGAACCGCGGCGACGCCTGCGCCATACGGGTCAGCCGCAACAAACGCCGGCAGCAACGCTTCTCCGCAGGCGATCACATGATCTCCTGTGCCGCCAATCCCCCGCTGGCCTCGTGCAGCCACCACGGCACCGTCGTCACCAGGTCCGTGCACCCAGCTGCCACCGCCGAGCACCTCGCTGACCAGCTTGATCTCGCCCTTCGCCCGCAGCGCAGGCTGCGATCGAAGGTAGGCAGCCAGCCCGTCGAGCTCGACGCTGTGATTCGACGCGTTGACCATCCGCACCTCGCCCAACTTACGAAAATCTGTCGGAAAGTGAACGATACATATAGCATAGGCAACGTGCTTCGGCCCGCATTTCTCAGCTTGCCCGAGCGCAGCTCCAAGCCACGAGACGTGGGCCTCACCCATGTCCTCGACAAGGGTCAGGCGGTGCAGTCCACTCAATCGGTTCTCGCCGCGTGCGCACCATTGATCGATGTCTGGAAGTTCGGTTGGGGCACGGCGTACATCGACAGGGCGCTGACCGAAAAGCTTGCTCTGCTGCGATCTGCGGATATTCGCACCTGCCTTGGCGGGACGCTGCTCGAGATCTCGTGGGCCCAGGGCAAGGCACAGGAGTGCTTTGACTGGGCCGCCGAGGTTGGCTTCGACGCCATCGAAGTCTCCCGCGGTGTCGCACCGATGACGGTGTCCGACAAGCGCGAGCTGCTCGGTCGCGCCAACGAGTCGTTCGAGGTTTTGTCAGAGGTCGGCAGCAAGGACCCTCACGAGGTCCTCTCTCCCGACGAGTGGACGAGTGAGGTGGCAGGCGATCTCGCTGCCGGTGCTCGCTGGGTCATCACGGAAGGCCGAGAGAGCGGCACAGTCGGGATCTACCGGGAGGACGGCTCCATACGTGAGGACGTCGTGGCCGCGGCCGTGCGCGGCGGGGGCATCGACAGAATCCTCTTCGAAGCGCCTCGCAAGGACCAGCAGGCGTGGCTGATTCGGACGTTCGGCCCAGACGTCAACCTCGCCAACATCGCCTGTAACGAGGTGCTCGCGCTCGAGACACTCCGGTTGGGGCTACGAGCCGACACCTGCGACGTCGCGCGCACATGGCAGCTCACCTAGAGCCGCCGACGGGGGCGCCCGGGCGCAATGTCGTGCCAGGTGCATATCGCGGGGTCGCCGTGACCTCCTTCGATGGTGAGCTTGAGGAAAGCTCGCTGTCCAGGCACTTCGTCGGTCGCGATGCTTATCGCCGGACCCGGTTCATCGTCGTACGCGATGGTGACGAGACGGCAATTGTCGCCGTCCAGAAGGAGTCCGACGAACCGCTGTTCTCACCCATTACGGCGCTGCAGCTCCTCGTCGGGCCGGCCGACTGCGCGTACGTCGAGGACCCCGAGGTCGACACCGCTGTTCCCACCGCACTCGCTCGCGCCGCGCTGAGTCAGGCACCGGGAATGCGCGGCGTGGTCGTACACGGCCGCTACGCCCACGTCAGCTTCATCATCGATCCCGTGCCCCTTCGCGTGACCGTTCGAGAGGTCGTGCCTCCGCATCCCGCCAAGCTGCTCGACCAGGCGCAGCGGGTCCTGAGCGTTGCCGAGACCCTTCCTCCGATGGAACTGGTGCCCGACGTGGTCGAGTTCGATCAGCTGGCGCAGGGCATGACGGCCACCAGTTACCTGCTGCCCTGTCGGGGCGGTGGTGTCTCCATCGACGGCGCGACCGTGCGCTATTTGGACGAACGCCCGGCCCGTGAGGCGTGGCTACTGCTCGGCTGCGAGCGATCCGAGCAGATCCATGAGTCCTTCTACGGCGAGCGAGCGCCCCAGGTGGACATCTGTCCGCGAAAGCGGCCCGGGGGAGGCGGCGCCACCCTGGCGAAGTGCTGTCTGCTCGAGACGCACAACCAGGTCGATGCCGACCGAACGGTCGTGGTGCCCTGGGGAGCGTCACTGGCACTTATCGCCGATGCGCTCGCCACGCTCGCCCGCGAGTGGGAGCCGACATGGGCACCCGCTTGAGTGACTCCGAGCAGTACCGCCACCTTTGGGGCACTACGGAGCTGGAGTCCGTCTTCGAGGAGCGCGCCCGGCTGCAACGATGGTTGGACATCCTCAGCGCGCTGGCGGCTGCGCAGGCTCGCCTCAACTTGATCCCATCCGAGGCAGCCACGCTGATCGCCCAGTATGCGCGTGCCGATCTGCTCGACCTCGATCTCGTCGGCATGGAGACGCGGCGGACCTCACATTCAACGCTGGGTCTGATCCGTGCGCTGCAGCAGATACTCCCCGAGTCCGCCCGCGAGTACGTGTACGTAGGCGCGACCGTGCAAGACCTCACCGACACGTGGTTCGCCCTGGTGATGCGCGACGTCGGTGCCGTGGCATGGCGGGACCTGCGGGCGATCGAGGAGAAGTTGCTGGCGTTGGCAGTCGAGCACCGCGGCACGCTCATGGCCGGACGGACGCACGGCCAGCCTGGTTCGCCGATAACGTTCGGCTTCAAGGTCGCCTCGTGGGCCGACGAGGTCCGCCGACACATCCAAAGGTTGGCCGAGGGGCGACCTCGCTGGCTGGTCGGCCAGCTCGGTGGAGCAGTCGGCGCGCTTGGGTTCTTCGCATCACATGGATTGCAGCTGCGCACCGAGTTCTGTGCCGAGCTGGGACTGGCCGACCCGGGGATTTCCTGGCTCACCTCCCGCGACCGGATCGCCGAGTTCGGGTGCCTGCTGGCCATGATCTGCTGCACGCTCGCCCGGATCGGCAACGAGGTGTACGAGCTCCAGCGACCCGAGATCGGAGAGTTGCGTGAACCCACGACTTCCGACACCGTCGGGAGCATCACCATGCCGCACAAACGCAATCCCGAAGGCAGCGAGCATCTCGACACAGTGTCCCGACTGGCCCGCGTCAACGCCGCTGTGCTGATCGAGGGAATGGTGGTCGGACACGAGCGGGACGGTCGCGGCTGGAAGGCCGAATGGATCGCCCTCCCGGAAATTTGCCTGTTGACCGGGGTCTCGTTGCAGCTCGCGCGGCACCTGCTGTCCGGCCTGAGCATCGAGGTCGACATGATGCGCAGCAACCTTGACCGTCACGGAGACAACCTGGCCTCGGAACAGATCCTCGCCGGCTTGAGTCAAAAGCTCGGCAAGCACGCCGCCCAGCAGCTCATGCACGAGCTCCTCGCCCCCGGCAGCCGAGACCTCGACGACGTGGTCGGCGCTGTTGTGGCGTCGGGTGCCGCGACCGTCGAGGAGGGTCGTGCTTGGGCGTCCCTGAACGTTGGCGACGCAGGTGAGATGGTCGACGCGGTCGCGGCCCGGGGCCGCCACGCCCGCGCGACCGAGCCGGAGGAGTGGGTGTGAATCTCCCGAGGATCGATCTCGTCGCTCTTCCGACGCCACTCAGACGCATGCATCGCCTGGAGTCCGCTCTTCAGACAGGTCCGCTTTATGTGAAGCGAGACGATCTCACTGGGTTTGGAGTGACCGGCAACAAGGCGCGTGCCCTCGAGTACCTGATGGGCGCCGCGATCCAGGGTGGCGCCGACGTACTCGTCGCAGCTGGCAGCCCATCGTCTAACTTCTGTGCAGCGGCCGCCCTCGCTGCCGCAACAGTTGGTCTGGACTGTGAGCTGCTGTTCCCAGGCACCCCTCCAGCGGCCCCATCTGTGAATGTCGAGCTAGCGAGGGCGACAGGTGCACGCCTGCTGTTCGGCGTCGTGGAAGCCCGCGAGGAGCTCGACGACGCCGTCCTCAACCACGCGGATGCCCTGCGTGCTGAGGGGAGACGGCCATATCCGCTGCCACGTGGCGGGGCGACCCCGGTCGGCGGGATCGGCTACGCCTTTGCCGCCCGTGAGCTGGCCGAGCAGTGTGACCGAGCCGGGATTCAGGTCGCGACAGTGGTGGTCGCCACTGGTTCCGGCGGCACCCAGGCAGGGCTCGTCGCTGGCCGGGTCGGCTTCGGGCTGACGTGGCAGCTCATCGGTGCATCGGTGAGCCGGCCGCCACCACCGCTCGCCGACCAGATCCTCCGAAACTCCCGGGCCTGCGCGGCCATTCTCGCCCTCGACCCACCCGGGATCGAAAACGTCGATGTTCGCGACTGTCGTGGAGCCGGATTCGGCCTGGCGTCGCACGAAGATCGCCTCAGTGGACGACTTGCGTTACGGCACGAGGGGCTGCTGCTTGATGACTACTACGGCGCCAAGGCCATGACGCTGTTCAGGTCGTTGCTGGCCGACGGTGCACCGACACCGGCAGTGTTTTGGCACACCGGAGGTGTGGCGGCGGCTCTGACCGCACTGACGCGAGGAGCATCATGATGGCTGCAACCCGGCGCAGCGGACCACCACAGGGCTCGGCCGCGCGTGAGCTGATCGACAGCGGCTTCGCCTTGGAGAATGCGGACGCGCCCTTCCTCCATCAAGGTCTGAACCTCGCCGACATCGCTCATGTTCTCGATCTGCTGCGCCGAGGGCTCGTCCCCGCGCCGGCGGGGCGTGACCTCATCCGGCTGCTGCTCGATGTCGAGCAGATGGACGCCGAGGCCTTTCCGTACGATCCGGAGTTCGGGGAGCCTTATAACTCGCGCGAGCGGTTCTTCGTCGAGCGGCTCGGCAAGGCCGCCGGATGGCTACACGCCGGGCGCCCCCGGCGCGAGGCCGCACGGATCGCACTGCGGATCTATGTCCGTGACCAGCTGCTGGAACTCGTGAGTGAGGTTGAGAAGTTCTCCCGTGCCGCGACCGCGCTCGCCCGCCGGCACATTGACACGTTGATGCCAGACCAGACCTATCTGCAGCAAGCGCAGCCGTCGACGTTCGGCCACTATGTGTTGTCGTTCGTCTATCCGGCCGTTCGCGACGCACGCCGACTGCTCGAAGAGTTCGACGACGTCAACCGCAGCCCCGCTGGTGCCGGTTGTGTCAACGGGACTCGGTTGCTGGACGACCGAACCTATGTCGCAGCTGCCTTGGGATTCGACGAGGTCATCGAGCACACGCGCGATGCGATGTGGCAGATCGACGGTCTCATCCACGTGCTGGCCAGCGCAGCCAGCTTGCTGTCCACGCAGAGCAAGCTGGCCGAGGATCTCGAGATCTGGTCGAGCAACGAGTTCGACTTCGTTGATCTGGCCGACGGCTACACCAGGTCGAGCATTCTCATGCCGCAGAAGCGAAACCCCTATTCGCTCTCCATCGTGCGCGGTGCGTCAGGGGTTCTGATCGGGCGTCTCACGGGTTTTCTGGCCGTTGCCAAGAGCCCGTCGGCGCGCAGCGACAACCTGATCTTCGCCTACGGGGAGGTGCCGCGAGCACTGGACCTCTCGATCCGGGTCACGAGGCTGATGACCGGGGTGGTGGGCACCCTTCAGGTCAATGTGAAGCGGATGGCGCACGCCCTCGACGACGGGTACACACAGGCGACCGATCTCAGCGAGTTCATCGTGCAGACCTGCAGCGTCGACTATCGCAGCGCGTACGACATCGTAGGGTGGGCGGTCCGAGAAGCCAGTGACGAAGGCATTCCAGGCCGACAGATCACGGGAGCAATGCTGGACGAGGCAGCGATCGCCGTGACCGGGGAGCAGTTGGGCCTGGCCGCTATGGACCTCGAGCCGGCCCTCGACCCGCGCATGATCATCGAGACGCGTCGAGGGACGGGCGGGGCAGCCCCGGCAGCTGTCGAGTCCATGCTCGCGCAATGTGAAATGAAGGCCGACGACCTCAGGTCTGCGGTCGAGCAACGACGAGCTGCGCTGGATCGTACGAAGCGGCAACTGCTCGAGCAGGCCAGGCTCACCGCCGAGCAGGAGGAGGAAGCATGATGGCCGATCCCGACGCGACGATCGCACTGCCGGATGAAGTAGCCGTCGTCAACATCGGACTGGTCCGGTTCGCCGATGCAGTGCGTGACCAGTCGACCGCGGTCGAACAGGTGGACTGGCGGATCCCGGCAGGGGGGCAGCTTGACTTGGTCGCGGACCTGGAGTGTCTCTACGGGCCGCGATCCACCGACATTGACGTGGCCAACGCCGAGGCCGTGCGCCGACTGGACGAGTCTGTCCCGGGGCTGGTCGACGTGGCCCTTGCCGGAAACGTCGTGTCCGGGATGTCGGATCGGATGCTGCTGCACTGTGGCCCTGCCATCGACTGGTCGGACGTCTGCGACCCGTTACGCCGCTCGATGCGTGCCGCGACGGTCTCGGAGGGCTGGGCAGAGACCGTCGAGGAGGCAGACCGGATGCTCGCCGACGGCAGGGTGATGTTGGAGCCCGGCTACCAACACGACACTGTCCTGCCCATGGCGAGTGCCATCGGCCCTTCTGCGCCGGTCTTTGTCGTCGACAACCCCAGCGGCGGCACCCGGGCGTTCGCGCCGATCAACCAGGGCCCGGGAGAGACCGCATGGTTGGGTCGTGAAACGCCCGCGGCGATTGCCCGGCTGGACTTCCTCCGCGACATCGCTGCGCCGATGTTGAAGCAAATCGTCGAAACGTCCGACCCGATCGACCTCTTCAGACTTGCCGCCCAAGGGGTGCAGATCGGCGACGACGTACACATGAGGACCCAGGGCACCACCAGCCTGTTGATCCGCAATGTATTGCCGCAGCTCGCGGGTCTCCGAGATGACGGGCGACTCGCGCTGGCGGAGTTTCTGTCCGCCAACCATCTCTTCTTCCTGAACCTGGCGATGGCCGCTGCGAAGTCCGCCGCGCTGTGGGCTGAGCAGGTCGACGGAGCGAGCATCGTCACCATGATGTGCCGCAACGGCACGACGTACGGGATCAGGTTGGCCGGCTCGGACGAAGTCTTTCTGGCAGGGGCGCCCCGAGTCGAGCACGCCATGTACTACCCGCACTACGGTCCGGAGGCCGGTGCGCCGGACATCGGGGACAGCGCCATTCTCGAACTCGTCGGCCTAGGCGGAGCGGCCGCGGCCGGCTCTCCTGCGGTCGCCGGTTTTCTGCCGGGCGGTCTGGCGGAGGCAGCAGCGATGACCGAACAGATGTCCTCGATCTGTGTGCGGGAGAGCAGCCGGTTCAAGCTGCCCACGTGGGACTACCGCGGCACTCCACTCGGCGTGGACGTACGCCGGGTGGTGGAGCTGAACACCACCCCAAAGGTCACGACCGGGATCCTGCACGTGAGTTCAGGTGTCGGCCAGATCGGTGCCGGGGTGGCGGCTGCGCCGATCGAGTGCTTCCGGGCCGCTGTGCGCAGCCTGGCGGCGTGATGAGGATCGAGTTGGGAGGTGGGGATGGCTGAGCGGCGCGTACGTACACGCTGGGACAGTGGGCTGCGGGCGGTGACGCAGGCGGGGAACTTCGAGGTCGTCGTCGATGAGCCAGAGAGGTCCGGCGGGACCAACACTGGTCCGCAGCCAACTGATCTCTTGCTGGTTTCGGTCAGTTCCTGCATCGCCCTCGCACTCGCATGGGTCGCCCGCAGGCGGGGCGTCGATCTACTCGGCCTCGACGTGACGGCTGTGGGTCGCTATGACGGGCTGAAGTTCGGCCAGATCTCGGTGTCGATCTCGTCCGCTAGCCCGCGGTCTGTCGTGGAGGACCTGCTGCCAGAAGCGAAGCGGGTCTGCTACGTGTCCAACACACTGCAGAACCAGCCCGAATTCACTGTCGAAGTGACGTAAACGATGGCGTCAGTGCTGCTCCCTGTCCAGGTGGCTGCGGCTCCGGCCCGCATCCGGGACCTGATCAGCGGCCCGGATCGACCGGTCGATGTTTTGGGTCGGTTTGCGACTGCGCTGTACCTGCGATTGGCGCATGGAGAGGTCATCGCTCTGCTCAGCTCGGATGCTGTTCGGCTGCCGATCGGGCTGATCCTGCCGACGTCGAGCCGCGAGTTCCCGCTCACCTACCCACGTGGCCCGGTTGTGGTGGGCTCGGGCGCGGTACACATCGGCGGCTGGTGTTGTCGAGTCTCGCGGCTCGTCTCGCCCCAGGCGCCGGCGGTCCTTACTCCCGACCGCGAGGCCCGCGAGCACCTCCGCCACCGATTGGCCCGATATCGGTCTGCCGATCCTGATCTACTTCTCCCCGATGTGCTGCCGGACGACGCGCACTCCCCTGCGGCGGCTGACCTCGTCCGGCGGCTGCTCGGGGTCGGTCCGGGGCTGACCCCCGCAGGTGACGACGTGCTTGCTGGACTTCTTGTCGGGTTGTGGTCCTTCGGCCAGCGGGCCGAGCCCCTGCGACGGGCTGTGCTGACCGGCCTGGCGACCGGTACGACCGATTTGTCGGCGGCGCTCCTGCGTTGCGCGGCTCGCGGAGAATCGATCCCGCAGATGAACCAGCTGCTGCGGAACATGTCCGAGAGCGCCTGGCAGGGTCGGCTCGACCACGCAGTCGACGACCTCGTCCGCGTCGGACACACGTCGGGAACGGCGTTGGCAACCGGCGTGTTGGCCGCCGCGACGATGGCGATCGGCAACGGACAGCAACGGCCGTCAGGGCTCCTTTCGCACTAGCGGCAGAAATATCTCGTCAACGATCTCGGTGATTGTCTCCTCCGGTACTGGCTGCAAGGTCATCAATGCTGAATGGCTGCTGCCTGTCGCTCAGGAATTCCGCTCGGATATCTGCGGGCGTGCGTCCGGTTTCGGTGAAGTACTCCGCCATTTGCACGCTGATCAGGGCTGCCACTTCGCTGCGCGCGGCCGATGCGTCCCGCAGCACCGCAATGAGATCGTCGCGTACGGATCCGGTGTCCGGAGTGGCAACTGGCTGCTTCCGGCCTTGATGCCGGATCGTGGCGATGGCCAAGTCAGATCTGGTAGGCCAGCGCCGGTATATGACAGGACGACTAGTCCCGGCGCGTGCCGAGACGCCGTCGATGGTGAACCGGGCATAGCCGCGCTCGCTTGCCGTGATCCTTGAACGCGCTGTCGCCGGGCACGCCTCGGCGGGGCCTCGGCGGTGTGGTAGCGGCCTTCGATATCGCCTTCTGGTGGTCCATCGCGCTCACCGTCGCGGCGGTAGTGCTGGCGCTCTGGCTGCCTGCTCGTCCGCCGTCCTGACGCGATTCCGATGCGAGTCAGCACTAGGCTGAGGTGCGCATTGCCCTCGAGGAGGAGTCGCACGTGAAAGTCGCCGCGATCGTCGTGGCGTTGGCCGTTTCGGTCGTCGGCGTCGTGCTCTTTGTCCGCGCTGTGGCATCGATCGTCGGTGTGGTGAAGCTTGGTAAGGCCGCCCCCGGGCGAGGTGATCATCCCGCCCAGCGCTGGCGGCACATGCTCGCCGAAACCCTCGGGCACACCCGGATGTTGCAGTGGACCAAGGTCGGGGCCGCGCACTGGTTCGTGTTCATCGCGTTCGGTGCTCTGTTCTTCACCCTGATCACCGCGTACGGGCAGCTCTTCGATCCTCGCTTCGCATTACCGATCATCGGGCACTGGCCGCCGTACGAGTGGGCCAGTGAGATCATCGCGTGGGCCGGGTTGATCTCGATCCTCTTCTTGATCATGGTTCGGTTGCTGCTCCGCGGTCGGGGGCGGGAGTCCCGATTCTTCGGCTCACGATCGTGGCAGGGGTATTACGTCGAGCTGACCGTGCTGGGGATCGTGCTGTGCGTTCTTGCGCTGCACGCCATGGAGTATCGGCTACTCGGCGCTGACACCTCGCGGCTGCACTTCCCGTTGACCTGGTTCCTGCTCCCGCCAGGGATCAACCCCGCCGCGCTCGCGACCGGAATCGTGATCGTCGCCGCCATCAAGATCATCATCTCGATGGCCTGGTTCATCGTCATCGGGCTCAACACGACGATGGGGGTTGCTTGGCACCGATTCACCGCCTGGCCGAACATCTGGTTCAAGCGAGAATCGTCGGGCACACCAGCGCTCGGCGAGCTGCAACCGATCATGATCGACTCGAAGCCGCTCGATTTCGCCGCAATCGAGGACCTCGACGAAGACACCTCGCTGGGGGTCGGCAAGGTGGAGGACTTTACCTGGAAGGGATTGCTCGACTTCACCTCATGCACCGAATGCGGTCGCTGCCAATCCCAGTGCCCGGCCTGGAACACCGGCAAGCCGCTCTCGCCCAAGCTGTTGATCATGGATTTACGCGAGCACGCGTACGCGAAGGCGCCTTATCTCCAAGCGGCGGAGTCCGCGCGATCCGCGCTGCCAGACGCGACACAGATAGAGGCCACTCGGCCGCTCGTTGGGCCCATCGAGATCACCGATGGCGCGCCTGGGGTCATTGACCCCGACGTGCTCTGGTCGTGTACGACGTGCGGTGCTTGCGTGCAGCAATGCCCGGTGGACATCGAGCATGTTGATCACATCCTTGACATGCGTCGCTTCGAGGTGATGATGTCCGCGGAGTTTCCCACCGAGCTCACAGGGCTCTTCAAAGGCCTGGAAACCAAGGGAAATCCGTGGAACATGAGCCCGCGGGGCCGGATGGACTGGGCGAAGGATCTGCCATTCCCGGTACCGGTGGTCGGCGCGGACGTCGAGGATCTCAGCGAGGTTGAGTACCTGTTCTGGGTCGGCTGCGCCGGGGCGTTCGAAGATCGCGCCAAGAAGACGACACGCGCCGTCGCGGAGCTACTACACACTGCCGGTGTGAGCTACGCCGTACTCGGCAACGGCGAGACGTGCACGGGTGATCCTGCCCGCCGCGCCGGAAACGAATTCGTCTATCAGCAGCTGGCCATGGAGAACGCCGAGACCTTGAAAGAGGCGAAGGCGACCAAGATCGTCGTGACCTGCGCCCACTGCCTGAACGCCTTGAAGAACGAGTACCCGCAACTCGGTCTGAACTGCGAGGTGGTGCACCACACTCAGCTGCTCAACCGGCTCGTGCGGGACGGTCGGCTGACGCCGATGGCACCGCCCGAGGGCTCGGTGGCCGGCCGCACGATCACCTACCACGACCCCTGTTACCTCGGCCGGCACAACGAAATCTACGATCCGCCACGCGATCTACTCGGTTCACTGCCGGGTGCCACACTCGCCGAGATGCCACGGACCCGGGAGCGCTCGTTCTGTTGCGGTGCTGGTGGCGCACGGATGTGGATGGAGGAGCGGATCGGCACCCGGATCAACAACAACCGGACCGAAGAGGCGCTGCGTACCCTCGCGACCTCCGGAGGCGACGGCCACGATGCGATTGCGACCGGCTGCCCGTTCTGCCGGGTCATGCTGACCGACGGGCTGATCGAGAAGCAGGCGGACGGCTCAGCGCCCGAAACCACCGAGGTGCTCGATGTCGCGCAGCTGCTCCTCGAGGCGGTCAAGCGCAAGAGCTAGGGCACTGGATCACCCGCTCTGATCAAGCTAATCGCGTACGTCGCCGTCCGCCGTGACTGGCAGATCGTCTCGTTTCGTCAGCCAAGGCATCAGTCGGCGCGGCAATTCAGGACGGTACAAGAGCGCGACACTACCGAGAAGCGCCGCGATCCCGAGCAGCAGGAACGCGACGCCCACGAGTGGCCAGCCGGCCAGCAACGCCGCTGCAACACAAAGCCAGGCTGCTACCCCAAATAGCAGGAACGCGACCCCCGGCAGCGCCACCAAGCCTGCGACACCGCAGAGCAAGAGTGCGACCGCAAACAGGAGGAACGCGACCCCCGGCAGCGTCCATCCGGCCAGCAAGGCTGCGATACCGCTCAGTGGGGCCGCGAGCGCACCCAGCACGACCGGGACCTCAGCCAGTGCCCCTGTGTCCAGCAGGAACGCGACCCCGAGCAGCAGCGCCGTAACCGGGCCCAGCAGCAGCGCGACCCCAACCAGGGTCCATCCGTCCAGCAAGACCGCAGCGCCGCCCAGCAGGGCGGCGACCCCGAAAAGCAGGAATGGGACCCCCACTAGCTGCCATCTATCCAGCAGGAACGCGACCCCGAGCAGCAGCATGGCGACCCCGAGCAGGACGAATGCGACCTTAAACACTAAGCCGTCGACCATGCCCAACGTCCACGCATTCGGCGGGTTCGCGGCCCCAAGCAGCAAGAACGCCGAACCCACGAGCAAACAGGCGGTTCCCGACGCGACATGGTCGAGGGCCACGCGACTTCGCAAGGTCGACCACATAAGCATCACGCCAGCCTCCCAGAGGCAGACCACGGACAAGATCATCACGGACAGCGGCCACCCAGTCACCGAT
>Ga0207428_10001298_pt1 | contig 26623 bp, 14 predicted proteins | sample RhiMethybrSRZTD1_FD_187600 | JGI IMG/M metagenome (GOLD analysis project Ga0207428, IMG submission 187600) | Populus rhizosphere microbial communities from Tennessee, USA - Rhizosphere MetaG P. TD hybrid SRZTD1 (SPAdes) (version 3) | ecosystem: Host-associated > Plants > Roots > Rhizosphere >...
CTGGAGATGATGACGCGCCTTGTTACGGTATTGCTTCTCGCTCCACTTCATCTTCTGATACCAAGCCTCGTTGAAATGGGCTATGCCGACATACGAAAAGAACTCGATCCTTTTAGCTTTTTTTCAGCATTGTTTATAAAGGTCATGATGCTGTACCTGTTTTTATGTTCTTGACAGGAAAAGGGTTTTCCCCTTTAAATAAATATTCATTAATTGTTTATTCAATAATCATTCCAATTTTGTTCTTAACCCTGGTGTATTCTGCTTATTCAGCTCAACATCATCCCATTTTCGCACAAGAATCAAAAGCATTCCACCAATTCCAGGCACCAGTGGGAACGCATCCACATGATGTTGCAGTGGACCCAGCAAAGAATGGACCTGTCTGGTATACAGCTCAGGGCACCGGCGAATTGGGAAAATTAGATCCGAAAACAGGTAACAAAACCCATATTCAATTAGGGAACGCTTCTGGACCTCACATGGACAGTTCTGCACCACACGGGGTTATAATAGGACCTGATGGTGGACTGTGGATTACAGATGAATTCCTCAAGGCGATTGTACGCGTTGATCCAAAAACCGAAGAAATTAAAAAATTTCCAATACCCGAAAATATTACTAATAACAAGCTAAACACTGCTACATTCGACAAATCTGGGGTACTGTGGTTTACAGACAGGAGTGGTTATTATGGCAAATTGGACCCAGCTGAAGGAAAGGTCCATGTTTGGGCTGCACCACGTGGACAAGGTCCCTACGGCATAACTACAACACCAGATGGTTCCGTGTATTTTAATTCGTGGACAGGAAATTATACAGCTAAAATTGATTTGAAGACAGCAAATCTCACTATTTTGGAGCCTCCAACAAAAGATTCACAGCCACGCCGCATCTGGTCTGACTCCAAGGGGCAGTTATGGATTACAGAGTGGGCTGCAGGAAATCTGGGTAAATATGATCCAGCTACTGGTAAATGGCAAGAATGGAAACTGCCTGGCGAAAAACCTCAACCTTATTCGGTATATGTTGACGAGAAGGATAAGATTTGGGTGAGTGATTTTGGTATTACAAATGGTACCCAATCTATGCTGCGCTTTGACCCAGAAACTGAAAAATTTGAGGTTTTCCCATTGCCTTCAGACCACTCAGATATACGTCAAATGAACGGACGCCCTGGACAAGTGTGGGGAGCAGAGTCCGGTCTTGACAGGATTATCGTATTTTCTACTGGAAATAGGACTTCATAAACTTACAAGAGCACTGACGGCCTTCCTCTTCTAATTTAGGACAGCTATCTCCAGCTTAATCTTTGGTACTTTAAGAAATCCAATTTATCCATTATCAATGCTCTAAATACCTATTGGAAATTTTTTATGCTATCCCAAGGTATTTTTCGGAATTACCTTGAATATTTTTCCGGTATATGAAAGAACATAAAGGTAGCCATCAGGCCCTAATTGCATGTCTGTGATTGTATCCAATCCCTGTGCAATAATCAAATCTTGGACTTCCAAATCGCTATTTGCTATTTTATCCTTCAATGATCCTGTTAGAATTAGTCCAGTTCTATTTTGATTCAAGTCAAAGTGGTAAATCCTTCCGTAAGCATCTCCCACTAAAATATCGTTCTTAAATTGTTCACCATATTTGTCAGTGTCAAGGAACTTTATTGAAGTAACACCTATGCTGGCATTCCAAGTAAATTCAGGGCTACTATATTCTCCTTTTCCATCAAAGGATTCCAATTTATTCTTATTCAATGATGGGCTAGGGTGTAAATGAACTCCCCTTTCTGTAGAGTTAAAATGCAAAAAGGTATAGTTGATAACAGGCCACGTGCCTTGAATCTTGGCCCAACCGCTGTTAAAGCCGGGTTTAACAAGATTTATCTCATCACCAAAATGGGGACCATTTTCAGTATCCCATAAGTTCCCAGTTACAGGATCAAAATCAAGTCCAAAGCTATTACGAATACCGTAGGCGTAGTAATAGCTTTGAGGATTTTTATCTCCAATAATTCCTCTGTCCCCTACCGCTTTTCCATCTACAGTTACATGTAGTATCCCACCCATTCCCACGGGCTCGGTACCATTTATCTTATTTGCACTCTTAATGGATAGAAAACCATTTTTCATACTCCGATAACAGCCGTCCTTACTAAGGCAACCACCACCGTCGCCTGTAACAAGATACACATTCTTGTCAGGTCCCATAACAAGTTTGCCGCCTTGGTGAATTCCCTCGCGCAATGGAAAGCGTTTCCAGTCATTTTCTCCTTTAAGGATCGCAGAATATGCCCAAGGATAAACTCGATTGTTCCAATAGATTGGAATATCTATTAGAAGTTTTGGATTTACTAACTTGTTATCCTTGTACTCATATCTGTATAGGAAATTACTGAATTGGTTCTCAGCACATGCTACTTGTGTCTTGCAATCTGTACCATTAATAGAAACATCATGGGTGGAGTTTCGTCGATTTGCTGGTTCTGAGTAAAATAAAAAGACATATTTTGGTTCACTTCCCTCGCTTTCTCCAATTAAGTCTGATTTTTTCTGAAGTACCATCCCCAATAGCCCTCTTTCATACAGGAGGTCAACGTCAAGTGACAAAACTGTATTATTTGAGATATTTCCGTTTACCACGCGGACAACTTTACCTTCATCCTTCTCTAAAACCAAAATCTCATTTGGATTCAAAAATGCCATTGCAGTTGGATACTTCAGTCCTTGTACTACCGTTTCTATGCCAAAATGGGGATCATTGACTGTAACTACCGCGCGTGAATTGGTTAAACAGTAAGGAACTATTGCTAGTAAAACCAAAGCTGCAAGCAAAATAGACCTTAAACTGGAATGGAAAGAATAATTCAACTGTAAACTCACACCGGCAGTCATTGTTTTAACACTTAAACCTCGATATCAGTTGCTGTTTTTTCATTGGGCGATGACAACTTTCTGTAAAACATATAATTTGGAAAAAGAAACAATTTAATTCCATTTTTGACCGTTATTTATTCGAGTGACTGCTGCCATTATTATTCTTTAAATTAAAAATTTCATTAGTATCTAAAGCAACAAGACCTGATTTAGGACTAAAAATTTGACCACCCATGACATAGATTTTGTCATTGACACCTACCGCCTCTAATCCAATTCGCACCGATGGCATAGAGGGTTCATGTATCCACATATTGGTAACTGGATCATATTTTTCAACGCTTGCCAAATTATCCTCAACACCTTCTCCTCCAAATACGTATATCTGGCCATTTGCAGATGTAGCTGCAAATCCGCTCCTCTTTTCTAGCATGGGGCCTTTGACTGTCCATGTATCCGTTTGGGGATCATACATTTCATTTCTATTAAAATCGGTTAATGATTCGCGCATATCTTCTGAGGCAACTCCATCTCCCAATATTCTTCCTCCTAAAACATACAGTTTTCCGTCAATTACAACTGATTCTAGGTGGTGCCTTGCAGTTGGCATTGGCTTTTTAGTTGTCCAGGTGTCAGTTTTGGGGTCATACGCTTCCATTGAATTTACTGGAACCTGGGATGAATTCACACCTCCAATAATGTATAAGGTTCCATTGATAAATTGAGCTGTTAGTGCCCCTCTCGGTGACAGTAACGATTTACCTTCATGCCATTTATTTGTCTTCAAATCATAAATAAACAACTTGTCAGTTGGAACTTTTCCTTTGGCAAATCCTCCAGGAACGTATATCTTGCCATTGTACGCCACTGCAGCACCATGGTCTATCCTCTGAGGCATTGGCGTTGCACTTTTATTCCATTCATTTTTAGTGGTATCATATACTTCGACTTTGTTAAATTGGGTATTTTTTGAATAATCCACACCACCGATAACGTAGATCTTGTCATTTACAACTTCTGCCATAAGTTCAGTTCTAGGAGTGGGCATTTTTTCGCCTTCAGTCCAAATGGATGAATTTATAGAACTCGATGCTAATGCGGGAGTCATCGAAATCGACAACACTTCCACTACATAGATTATTGAGATGCTCAGAAACATCAAAACTAAAATAAACTTTATATTTTGGAAATTAGTCAAAAATCCGTCGACGCTATTGCACTTGTGCATTAGATTAAGAAGAATTCTATATCATAATATATACCGTTATCAAGTCAGAAATCCGCAATTAATACTAGGGGTGCATGAGTCCAGCTTAATATTAATTCTAATCTTATACGACTATTAGTGGCATAAATAAATTCGAACTCAAGCAGATCCCAATCTATATTCAAAGTGGGAGACACATTGAAACAGGAGTACGAACTCGTTTTTCAGTGTATACTCAAGTTTGATTTGTAATACATGATTGGTAAGTTGCAATAAATGACATTTTTGTTAATTTTGCTCCCTTCGTTTTAGTTCAAAGTAACATCTTGTTTCATCCATTTATTGTACTGGCAACCATATTTAGCGTTAGTTCAGTTGATAATAAAATAGTGACTTAATATGAGTCACTTTCTTCAGTGTATGATTTGCCATCGAAATGAAAGGTATTATCGTCACATTCAAAGAATAAAAGGACGTCCAAATATAACTATGACAAAAGTGGATTTAGGTGCGCAGGTAATTGCAGAGCTTCGGATCAAAAAATAAATCATTCATAGTGCTGCTAGCCATACCATTAGTAATATCTGCTTTTACTCATATTTGGAATCCTATTGGATTTCCTTCATTTCATGTTGATGAAGGACATTATATGCGCAGGGCCATGCAAGTAATTGATGGCCTTGGTCCTCAGGAATCTAAGGCAATATACGAATATGGCTATGATCATCCATTTTTTGGTCAGATATTTCTTGCGGCCTCTTTATCCTTGGTCAATTTTCCAGATTCTCTTAATCCAACTGTCAATTTACATTCTATTGAGATGCTCTATCTGGTACCAAGGATAATAATGGGAATTCTTGCTGTAGTTGATACATTTCTTGTTTATAAAATTGCAGAAACAAGATACAATAGAAAGGTAGCCTTCATATCTGCAACATTATTTGCTGTAATGCCTCTGAGCAGAATCTTGAGAGGAATACTTCTTGATTCTATCGAGTTACCATTTATTCTATTATCCATATTGTTTGCCGTTTACTATGCAAAACATGAGAGTCAAAATGGTACTAACAACAATGATAAAAAATTTCTACTAGTTCTAATTTCAGGTATATTTCTAGGCCTTGCAATGTTTACCAAGGTTCCTGTATTTACTTTGATTCCCTTATTGGCTTTCATCATTTTGCAAAGTAATAAAAAAGGTAGATTTTGGAACGTTAGCAGAAGAAATAGGCTTAAGACACTAGCTCTATGGTTTGTTCCCGTTGTTTTGATACCTGTGATTTGGCCTGCTTATGCTCTGTCCGTTGGGCAATTTGGAGATTGGTTAGATGGAGTGCTATATCAGACAGGCAGGCAGGGAGGACGAGATCTTGCTTATTCTCTAGTACTGGTAACACAGATAGATCCCTTTTTAGTAGTTCTCGGGCTTGCAAGTGTAATTTACTGCGCCCTTAAAAAGGACTATTTCGTTATTCTGTGGACTGTTCCATATCTAATATTTTTATATTTAATCGGCTGGGTTGTTTATTTTCATTGGAGTATACTCGTGCCTATACTCTGCATTGGATCAGGTATACTTGTTGAGGATCTAAGAAAAAGGTATGTCGCTCACAAATTTATCGGGATACTGCCATACGCTATGCTGTCAGGTATTGCAATATTTGGAATTTTCAGTATCGCTCTTCTTACTGCACAAGAGCTGAATGCATCCTATAATGAAGTATATTTGTTTGTTACCCAGGAGTTAAAACAAAATCAAGTAAAGGATAATGACCAAGATGATAACTATAATTATGGAACAACTTTGATTGGAAGTCATCGTATTAGAGCTTTATTTTGGATACCAAAATATGTTTTTAATTATGACGTTACATTTAGAGATACTGACCTTCCTAATGATAATTTTACGAAACCTATAGAGACTAAAAAATTCCTTCTAGTAGCTGATGGTAATTTACTTACAAGGCTAACTGAATTAAAACAGCATCCAAAATATGCACATATTAGTCAACTATATTATAATAAGTCTGAAACGATAGCAACTTTCATCGATGAGGAATCAATCGATAAATATAATTTGCTTAATATACGTGAAAATCATGGTCTTGGACCATTCGTTGAGGTTAAAGCCAATTATTAGAGTGGCTGATTGCCTCGTCGCTCTCAGGCAGGGCATAAAAGTAATAAGTAAATATTGTTACCAAGATCAAACTATATGTGATATCTTCTAAATCAATTTAAGTGAAAATTCCTCAAATCAAATACTAATACAATAATAATCATCGGTGGCAGATTTGTAATCAATCTATTCAATTAGGGCGATTATTTAATTATTAAGAACTTTAGATCACAAATCACAAATGCATTAATTGTTATTTATTATTCTGGACTTGAACTTTTTAGATATCCAGAATGCACCTATAGTTGCTAAAATTAAACTTGCAATGGCAATAACATTTGCCGATGAAGTGAGTATTTTCATTAAGGGTAAATCGTCTCCATGTTTTATTGCTGTCGAGGGAATATCTCCAGGCAATTTTAAGGAATCCGTCCTTTCATCTGTACTTCCAATCATGTCGACCCAGTCTAGATAAGATATATAGCTACTTCTAATTCCGCTTTTATATTGTTCGTTAAATTGATCTGTAAATGCTAATCTTGTTTTGAATTTACCTTGAAAGTCTAAGTTGACTCCGTCGTTCAGAGCACCACTCCCGGCAAGATACCCGTCAAAATACGTGTTTTTGATACTGGTATGACCCTCGACTGATATTTCTGGATTTTTCAGTATCATTGGTACAAACTTTAGCGGTGCTATAGACTTGACATCGTAAAATTCTACTTTTGAATTGTTACTAATCAAGAATGAGCTAATATTGCCATCGTTCTGAGATATGACTTTAATATTACTCTGTCCCTGTGGATACGAACGAAAAGTCATATTAAAATGACTGGGTAACGTGAAGCTCACGTATTTATTATCTGATCCCAAATCTGGTAATTTCAACATCCCTGTATGATTAATCAATCCCTGATAACTGCCGGCAGATAAGATATTTTTTATCAGCAGATTATCAATAACAAGAGGTGAATATTTACTACCGTTACTTATCACCATCCTCGATACATTTACTGGATAATGAAGATTATTATCTTCATCAACAAAAGATATAGACGTGCTGTTTAACGTAATCTTGCCATATGCTTCCATATTTCCAACAAAACCTTTCATTGGCAACGACATATGCTCTGATGGTATTACATCAGTTCCCTCAAGCGCAAGTATACGCGAAATGTTTGACATGCTAGAAAAGTACTGTTTTGAAGTTGATAAGGCATTAAAGTATCCTTTGGCATTTACCAAGACAATCTTACCATTTGAAAAAGTCTTCTCGATACTAAAAGGAGCAACTATCTCATTATCAGAGTTGCTGTACCATGCATTCACTTTGAGGTCTGGCGAGTCTTCTAGGTCTAGTGTACTTACCAATCCAGGAATATTTATTGATAAATCTTCAGTCATATTCGAATCTATACTCGTGAATGGTACTTCATCTGTTTGATTAGATCTAATTGAGAATAGTCGGCTTAATGTTCCATTAAAATTACTATCTGAATTAAAAACTACTACCGTTCCACCTGAACGTACATATTCTAGGTATTTATTGACCACCTCGTCATTTAGAGCAGAATGATCGGATATGAAAATTATGTCATTTGAAAATATTGAATAATCTTCATTTTTGTAAATATCATAGGTTGAATTTGAGAGTGCAAGAATACTGAGTGGATAATCGTAATTGTAGTACTTAGTTTTACCATTTATTTTCAAAAATTCCGATGCACTCCATATTTTTATTGGTTTAAATTCAACATTGGTACCATTTGAAGTTAACCCTATTTTAGTAATGCTTTGATTTTCCGATTTAAAAGATTTTGGTATTTCAATCTTGAGGATGCCATTCACAAATAATTTAACTGAGTTATCCAAGCTTTTGACACTTACTGTATACCAAAACGCTCCTTTCTTTACTACCTCTGCGCTGTTAAATAGTAATCTAAAATGTTCATCGTCCTTTAACTTTTGATATAGTTCAAATCCAGATTTTGAGAGCCTAGTGTTATACTGCTCATCGCCTTCATACCATCGTAGACCAACATAACCTGTATCATTATTTACTTCTTGGGAATTTATTTGGAATTTTGCTTCAATGGAATTTATTTTTTTAATGGGATCAATTGTTTTTGACCATAAATTTGTAGTATTATCCTTTGACTCAAGAAAAACTGTAGACGTTCCATTGAGATTTCGTATTGAAATACTATCATCCTTTTCTCTAAGATTAAACGTTTTATTGTTAAATTCTAATAAAATTGTGTCAGCGCCAGGCAATGATGATAAATCATTTGAATCGTCATATGCTATAGCCACATGTTTTCCGATAGACGATGGGCCCCTTACAGGAGGTACTTCTAGCAAAGTATAATTTTTGTCTTGATATACCTGTTTAAAATTATCTAATACAAAACGGATAGTCTCGCTCTCGCTGCCCTCCAATATAATGTTCTGTCTTGGTAACAGGATATATCCCACATCCCCATATTCTAAATGATGATATAATCTATCTATCGAAGATGAGTTTAATGCTAAGGGAGTTTGACGAAGCTTGTCATAAGGAAGACCAACAAAGGACGAAACCTTTGACATAATACCTTCATTTCTTCTGTCGTATTCATTTAAAGTACTTATGACATTATATTTTGTTGAAGTAGTATTAGTTATGTCACGGATTTCTTGCAATAAATTTAGCTCAGAGTTAGTGGGAAAGTGTCTGCGCGATAGTGTATTAGTAAAATCTTGTGTCTGCAATATCAGTGAATTGTATCCTACAAATATTAAAATTGATAAGCCTGAGCATATGACAATCGTACTTATGATTACCGTGTTGAGGATTGGATTAAAACGCGTTCTCCATGTTAGTAATTTAAAAATCATCAACGATGCAAATCCAATTATGCCCATCATGGTATATTTACTGAATCTTGCCTCATCATAATAGGGCCCCATAACAAATGAAATCATGATTATTATCCCAAAAACAAATACTTGTTTTTCGTATTTTTTAAAGAAATATGAAAGAATAAATACTAACCCCAGGAGACCTGCAACTCCCATTCTCATAGGATAAAGATACCACGGAAGGCTACTTTCATTTGTATGCTCTCTTATAGTTCCTAATGGGATTTGACCTATAACTATAAAACTTAATAAATATACATAAGCTACTATGAAAACAATTATTGTTACTGTTACAAGTTTAAATCTTCTATCCACACGATTTGTTTTTGCAAATTTTTGAAAAGTCAATTTTGATTGGATTATTTTCTGCAAGTAGGGTGTACACAAATATACAAACCATGTTATTGTGACAAAGAGAGCTGCAAGAAGTATTAGTGGAATTCCAAGAATGTCAAGGTAGATATAATAATTTGCGGGAGTTATTATGTCCAGTATATATACAGCTGAAATTGCGATAAGAAGGGAGACGTACACATAACTTTTCGCTTTAAGTTTAAAAATTGCTGGCAAAACCGATGCAATTATTATAAAAATGTAAAACTCATAATGAGATAAAATTCCAAGAAATGAAATGGCACTCAGTATGAAAATATTGGTTAATCTATTATCGAACGTTAATCGAATCATGGCTAGTAGAATGAAACCTGCCGGTAATGCAAGGTAGATGAGTGCGGTGCTAAAATCAGGTGCAGTTGGTATCACAAAGTTGGTAGCGCTAATAATATCCAAGTCCGCAATTGATCCCAACCTCTTCAAGCTTGATTGCTCTGAGGTTATGGGATGAGTTGATGCAGTGTTGAGTAAATAAACCCACCCAAATCCAGAACTCAGAATAAATAAGGAACATGCCAGTAGCACTGCCTTTCTTCTCACAACAGGAACCCATGATACGAATAAGTAGTAAAAGGCAAACATGGGCATCACATTAAGAAAAGCAATAGAAGCATAGGCATTTACCAGTGGTGTCCCGGAAAGACTCGCAAGAGCCGCAAGCAGCGCAGATTGAAATGGAGGATAGTAATCACTCTCAGCACCAGACAATACCGCTTCCCTAATTGTCCCTGACATAAATAGAAGAGCACGACCCTGATGGTACCATTGATCTCCGATAGTAGTTCCTCCATAGAGTAAGTAAGTTGATACAACGATCAACATGAAAAGGCTTCCAAATACAGTTAATTCAGAAGCCTTTGATCTTAGATACTTCGGTAAAGTGTAGAGGCCACTAGATCTATGAAAACTTAAATCACGTCTTGTCAGTTGAATTATATGGGAAGGACCATTGCTTCCGGTGAGAAAGACAAGATATAATGCAAGTATGCCTAGATAAACTGCTATGAAAAGACGTCTGCTATGAGAAATGGCGCTGTCAAAAACTAATGCTGAAATATAAGCAGTCAAAGCTGCAATTAATACGCTGAGTAAATAACCAAGTAATATTGATAAGATTGGGTTGATGGTATACTTTTTTGTTAATATCTGTACTACCGCATAGCCCGGAACAAAAAAACATAACATAATTGCGGCTCCCAGCTGAATTAATCCTGTAGCATTAATTTCATTCCAACTGGTAAATATCTGAAAATCTTGACTATAATTCAATGAACAAACTATTATTGAGCTAGCAAAAATGGTAACAAAGATTATGTTCAACGATTTACTACTGTCTATTTTATTATTTTTATTAATCTCATTAATGTTATTGACATTTGGTAATGACCCGCTATGTATTATTTTATTGTCTTCTAACAACGTAGTATTGTAATAATATGCTAGAGCATAAACGAGAATTGATATGATAATGGAAAAACTAATGGATATTTTAGATTCTACAAAAAGGTAGGAGAGCACAGAGTACACAAAAAAAGCAGTGACTAAGGATGATAATATCATGATTAAATGATGCTTGTGTTTTAAATGAATTGTCAACTTTTCTCAAACATTATTTTGGTTTAACTCAATAGTTCGCTTATGAAACGTGATGATGAAAAGCTAAAACTGATAACATTTATAAAAAAACAAAACGGCATAGAATCTACATTTCTCATTTTCACTCTCTAGTCAGAGTATTGGAATATTAAAACATTTGCAAGTTATATGTTTAAAAATATTGTTCAATCTGATTTTGGCTTATTTCATTTTCGACTAAGCATTGGATCTATCATCTCTCTCAATCCCTTGTCAATCGCTTTTTTGGGAACAAAGTGCAAAATTTCCCTAGCTCTTGTCATTTCTGCATAGCTATGGAGGATAACTTTACTGTCTGCTTTTTCTCGATCATAAAGCGGAACTAAGTCAAGTCCAGATAATTCAATCATTTTTTTGGCAAGTTCGTTCATACTTGTAGGTATGCCAGTTCCAATGTTAAATATCATGGGCAGATGTAAATTATTGTTACCAGACACCAGACCCTTTTCACTCAATCTTATTGATAAAATCATTGCACGGACAACATCTTCCACTGAAATAAAATCCCTTGTATGATATCCATCACCGTAAATTATAGGTGGCATTCCCTTTGATAATCTTGAGGCGAACCTTGTTATAACATCTGACTCGCTGGATTGCCCATTTCCATAGACATTGAATATTCGGAGTATAACGGCATTTTGAATTTTATTTAAGTTAGTATATGATAGAATATGCTGTTCTGCAAGCATCTTACTTGTGCCATACGGGGATAGTGGCGCCAAGGTATGATTTTCTGATATGGGTAGATGTCTGACATCTCCGTACACTGCAGCAGAAGACGCAAAAATAAAATTGCAAACTTGACTCTCATAACATGCTTCCAAGGCGTTCTCTGTCCCTTTGACATTTATATCCATTGTTTCAGCGGGGTTCCTAATTGCATCGGAGACACTTATTTTTGCAGCAAGATGTATACAGGTATCAGCTCTTTCATTCCGAAATATCTTTGAAATCTGTTCCTTGTCTCTAATGTCCACCGTATACAGTCTCAATGGCAATTTTTCCTGACGTCTTGTTTTTCCAAAATGTCTAGCGTCAAAGTCATGTGTATTTGATACAAGAGCTATGGAATACTTTCCGTTATTCAATAATCTCTTTACTAGATGTTTTCCTATGAATCCCGTGCCGCCCGTGATTATGACCTTTTCCAATATTTTAAAAATAATATTTTAAGGGTTGGTATATATTCTAATATTCTTTCAGAACCGATAATGATATTTCTAATTTGGACTAACTATTATATTCCTGTTCAAAGTACATAAATTGTGAAAATGAGTAACCATGAGTATATATTTATTCTTGGCTAATCATTTCTCATAATACTGTCTTTGAGAACGAATGACGAGGTAAGAAATATCGGTATGTCATTTATGCACTAAATGATCCATTAAAATATCATAAAATTTGTAAGGCATTAATGCCGGAAAGAAATCCACTACTCAATTATCTCTGAAATAAAGATCCACGTTATTTTTTATTCATTTTGATCTTGTGGAATATCTGGATCAAGCATTCTGCATCCAAAATAAATCAGTTTTTAATGCTGTACAAAAAGAGTCTATAAGAATTTATTTGTCTTAGCAACAATACCTGCTTAACTGATGAGAAACATTGGTAGAGATTGTCCTAGTTACATCTAATTCTGTAATATATGAACCACGAATTGATAAAGTTGTTCGATCCTTGAGTAAAAAATATGATTTATCAGTACTTGGTTGGAACAGAGACGGTGTAACAGAACGCGAAATTAAAGATTATGTTGTAAAACTTGATCTATTTGACGTAAGGACACCATTCTGGAAACCATCTATATTGCGGATGTTTGTGCGATTAGTTGGATTTTTTTCTCTATTCTGGGTCTGGGTCTTCATTAGGCTTGTTATATCTAGACCGAAAATTATTCACGCCTGTGATTTAGATACTCTATTACCTTGTTACTTTTACAAAGTACTATTTAGAAAAAAAATATTGTTTGACGTCATAGATAGATACGCAATGATATACATCCCAATAAAATTTAAAAGATTCTATTCAATAGTTAATTCTCTGGAAGAACACCTTGCTGCACATTCTGATGTGTTAGTTGTTGCCGGAGGACAAAAAGTATATGAAACATTCCAAAAGAAACCTAAGAATTCACATGTTGTAATGAATTGTTCCACAGATTCTAATAGCCTCTCGAGTTTCAGAAAGGAGCAAAGATTCAAAGAATTCACTCTCGTTTATACCGGACTAATTAGACATAACCGTTCCCTGGGAAGTGTAGCTAGTGCGATTAAAAATATGGAAGGAACCCAGCTTATCTTGGCCGGCGCAATATATGACGATGATTTATACAACCAACTAATGAAAATTGCGAATGTCAAATACATGGGTAAATTAAAGCCACAAGAGGCTCTTGATTTAGAAGCTAGCTCTGACATAATGATGGCATTATATGATCTAAGAGATCCGCAGAATATTCTGGTAACCCCAAACAAAGTACTAGAGGCTATGATGTGCGGTATACCTGTAATTACTAATGTCGCTCAAGAACTTATAAATGAACTAGACTGCGGTGTTATAGTGGAATATGATAATGTATTTCAAATAAGTCAAGCAATACAAAATTTGAAAGACAATTCAGAACTAAGGGCCAGATTGGGAAGAAACGGGCGCAGAGCGTTTGAAGAAAAATACAACTGGAATAGGATGGAACAGAATCTCTTTCAAATTTATGATAATTTATTGTAAATATGAATTTGCAATTCTTTTTTCAATATGCTACTTTCCTCCATATCAGTTTTCAGGTTTGATAATACTGAAAAACTAAGCTAGTCCAGGACATTGTGTTTCTAACTATGATTTCAATCTGGACTTAACGAGCATTTCTCACTTTACAATTTCCTATTTGTAAAGTCTGGTATAGACATTATGTGTATTATGGCTACATACGTCCAACGACATCTCGTTAATCAATTTTTGATAGGCATTTTGGCCCATTTGAAAACATTTTTCATCATTCTCAATAAGTTCGATTATGCAATTTGCCAACTGTACGCAATTATTAACGTCATATATGAGCCCGGTCTTACCTTCTTCCACATATTCTGCTAATGAAGGAAGGTTTGATACTATGACTGGCTTCGAAAACGTGTAGGCCAATGTGATTACCCCACTAGCAGAATGTTGAAATAAGTAATTATACGGAAGTACCAGAAACTTTGAGTTCGTTACTAATGAAGGAATCTCAGACTGTATAATGTATCGGTCTAAAATTTTAATAAATTTATAATCCTCCTGATTAACCTTATCAAAAAACCGGGAATTGCGAAGTCCTTCATATGGTGTACCTGCTATTACAAGGGTGAACTTATCTTCTATCTTGTTTCTGACTATTCTTGCAGCATTAATCAAAGTATCAATGCCCTTCCATGGAGCTATGTTGCCAATGAACAAAATGTATCCACCTTCAGGAGAGAGTATATTAGATTCCACCTGCTTAAGATTTTTATCCAATTTCAGTAGATATTGGTAGTCAAAAAATTTTATTACCTCTATCTTATTTTGATTAACATTTTTTAGTATCAAATATTCCTTTAGAGATTCAGCATGAACAAAAATTTTATCAGCATATTTTATAACAATAGTTGGTTGGCACACAAGTCTTAAAAACTCCACTTGTAGTTTACCTTCTATGCCATTGGCGAGTTCAAAAATTTCAAGATCGTGCATAGTCCAACATATACGTTTTTTCCTTAGTTTTAAGAATGGGATAAATATGAAAAATGTTGGCAAATAATCTTGTATATGTACAATATCATATTTGGTTCGGATAAGCATATGGAGTAGTATAAAAAACATAAGAATTATGCGAATTATTCCTCTCAATGTTGAATAACCTTTAGGTAGTCTTTTCTTGATATAACTAAATTTTATTCTGTTTTCCTTTGCAGCTCCTGTGATATTATAGGAACGCTCTGAAAAAGAATACAAAATAACATCCAAATATTTCGCCAGGCCCCTGGCAAGATAGCATGTATAATCTGAAAAACCGTCACTATCTATTAGTAAAACTTTCAAGCGCTTTTCTTCTGATGTACTCAATTTTAAGTTTACTTATTAGATGTTCTTCAAATATCTTTCTTTTTTCTAAGTTTAAACATTATTTTCGACGTTTAATCGAAAATTCATGACAAATTATTCAGTTAGTCTTGAATTTACTTGATGAATGTGCTGCAATAACAGTTTGTATGGGGTGCTTTACACAAGACAGTCAGTACCTATGATCCGTCTGCGTTTAATATTATTTAGTTATATAGATTACAAAACTTTATGCGCAATGATCGAGGCTAGGGCAAAAACATACTGGTACAAGAATGTGTAGATTTAAGGTATTGGTAACTTAGAAGTAGATTTTTAGACTGAAGAACCTATTTTCACTAAACATTAAAATAATTTCGTTTCAGACTTCGGGTTATTTTCAATAATCCCTATAACTACTCCATTTGCAGTAGGTACGGTGTAGTTATATTCTAAATCCCTTATGTTTAACCAGTTTGTTTGTTCCCATCTAAAATCGTGTGACCTTTTTAAATAAAATTCTTTATTAAATTGTAGTATGCCATTTTTTATCAAATTATCCATTTCCTTGTTTTCACCAAGTCCATGTATTATAAGTATCACTCCATCTGGGGCTAAAAGTCTCTTTAAATTCTGCATTGTTCTGAGAATCTTACTATTTTCACGTGGATATTCATTCCAACCGACGCATTGCAGGGTTACTATGCTGAAAATTAAGTCGTATTTTTTTGATGGGTGAAAATCTGTTACATCCTCATTTATTACATTGTCCATAATTTCATACTTATCTAACACATCATGTGTTGTATGATAAAAATACGATGTGACATTACCAATTTCAAGGATATTTTTTTCCTGATCTTGATAAGTCTGTATTACTTTCCAGGCAATAGGAATAACTACACATCTTTCATTTTTCCACGTTGAACAATAAGTATGAAAAAGATAATGGTATTCGTCTCCCTGAAATTGAAAAGTCTCTGATGACTTATCCCATTTGTAGTACAATGATAATAAATAATTTGGAATTTTGTTCACACTGGCATCTAATATATACGATGGAGCCGTACGGAGAAGATAGTAAAGCCCTTGTTCTTTATACGCCTGGCGTATTGCTGAAAATACATTTCCCTTTCTAATTCTTAATGGTTCCAGAGGTCGTTTAGAATTTTTCTCCATCTGAATATACAACTTAATTATATCTTGGAGAGTTATTAGAAGATTATGCATCTATATTTTCAAAAAACGAGACCATTGTTATCAATTATGGGTAATCAGGAACATGGGAATTTCATTAGTAAAACCAATCTATTACCCTTTCAAATCTATTTGATATCGTAATTAGCATTTTAGAAATATTCTGAGGAAACAAACTTATGATGAAAGATCCGTCAGACTTTTCGATTATATGTAATTTCATAAATATCAGGTAAGAAACAATAATTGTAGACATTATTCCAACAATGTAATTCACTCCGGATGTGGATAACATGAAAGCTAAAAGTACTGATAAAAAAAACGCAGTAAAGAGTGTTTTCCACCGTATCCCAATTCTAATATTTCGTTCCACGATTATTGATACAATGACTCCTATTGCTGAACCAATGGTATATGATATGGCTACTCCGATCATGCCAAAGGCTGGCACGAGAGCAAAATATAGAACAGTTCGAGGAATATTCATGGCAAGATTAATCGCTAAAGTTTGTCTATATCGACCATAGGAGAAAACCAGTGTTTCGATTCCTGATAAAACAATAATTGGGAGAGTTGAAATGAGCAATATTTGTAAGGACGAGGATCCCGCGATGTAATCTGTACCAATCAACTGCATAATCTCTTCAGGATAAAAAATTACTGCAGACGTTAGTGGTAACAACAATATAGAAGTTAGTCTTATTGTTTTCCACGCAAACCGTTTGCGACCGTCTTCCATGGAGCTTAAGGCGGGCAGTGCAATACCAAATACGGCATAAATAATTGCATTTATTGCATTAAGTATGGCAATTGTAACAAAATATACTCCTGATTGGTATGATCCATGGATCCCATACAATATTAGTGTACCAAGATCAATTCCTAAGGTTGTGATTAAAACTGGAATCCACGCCACCACTCCTGCGGTGAGTAGGTTTTTGGAAGCTGTCTTGAGAGCAACAACTGATCCACTGAATTTTTTAGTGGTTTTAAATAATGACGTTATAACCAGTCCCAAAAGAATAGAAGATATAATCTGTCCAAAGAACGTGTATCCTAAAGCTAAACCGAAAATCCCAGCTCCACTTAAAACCAGCATAATGGCCATAATTACCTTCGCTCCTGAAGAAATGATTATTATTATAGGCAATGAACTTGTTTTAAGTGAGGCTACTACTATGGAATACAACATCGTGTATACGGCGTATGATGCTATCAGTAAATTTATCACTATTATCAAATCAGGACCAATTCCAAAAACATCAGACAGCCAATCTTTGATAACTAGAATCACGGTAGATGAAGCGATAATTCCTACCAGCAAAAAAACAAAGGAAATCTTTACGTAGACCGTAGCATCGCCTAGCTTTCTTTGTACAAAACTTTTGCCAAGAAACCTTTGGATTCCGTCAGGCATCCCAATAATCGCAACATTACCAAAAATTTCTGATACTGCCAGCACCAATGAAAATGTACCTATTATTTCAGTGGTGGTAATCCTGGCCAGTATTATGAAGAAAATATAGCCGGAGATCATGGAAGAAATTAGTTGAACATACAGAAAGATTGCCGCCTTTCCAACATTAATTTTTTCGTCCATTATACCACTCTGCTTTTATATACTCAAATTGTTACTATTCTTCTGTAGGCTTTAAACCCATCTATAAATAACCTAAAAGATAGAATATCATTCTTAAAATCTGAAGGAATTTAATGTGTTGATACAAATAAAATCTGTTTACTTCATCCCTGACGAAGATCAATATGCTACAAGTTCACCTGCAAACAACTGTTTATTATTTCATATTTGTACTTTGGGCAGGAATAATTTGAGTTAAGCATATCTTAATTTTAATTCATAAATTTAATGGTAATTCAGACGATTTATGATCATAATTCATAATAGGGACACAAATTTCCTTTACTTGATAGTAAGCGAAATCTAAAGTTTAATCATACATCTCCAAGGGGTTAAAATATGAATCGTATTTTGCAAATTAAAAATGAAAACCTTTGTTTGACGAATCTAGTTTTGTTATATTTGCCAAATAATCGCTCATTTCAGATTCAAATGTTACCATTGCTATTTATTTTGGTGAACGCTCTTATGGAACTGTATAATGGATCTCACTGTTATATTTCATCCCTACAGAGTAATAGCAAATACTATATACCCATTACGATGCTTCGTAAACTGAAAAGATTGGACAAATCTCATTACAAGAGCTTTTGGAGTATTTCGCTCCTTATCATTCCTGCTGTAGTGATGATATACAGCCAATCTTGGTTCGTCAACGGGGAGACGATGATTAACAACCATGGAATTTTTGCAAGTTCCCCACACCAGAACTCATATCAAAAAGCTCAATATTTGACGGTCGGACTCCATAATTATAGTGACAGCAGCACAAATTCCAAATATGAGACATACCCAAATGAAGGATCCATAAGATTAGACAATGAATCTGCTCTCGAAACATCTAGCCTCCCAGCCTTCTGGGTTGATCCAAGTAAATCTTGCAGTAATAACTTTGAATGTGTCGTTAACTTTACTATGGGTTGGAACGATAATAAAAGTATCCAAATCACTTCAAATACAGTAAATAATGCGAGAAATATTTTATCTTCAATTATCGGTCAAGAAGTACAAGTTACACCAAACGAAAGATACGAGCTTGTTGTCCATATGAAGACCCAATCGGCCATCGGCTCTCATGTAGGCTTACAGGGATTCAATGAATCATCAGAAGAGTGGTACCAAATTGAGCAATGTCCTCCTGGCAGTAATCAACCTATCAAATGGGAAGAATACAAATGTGTAATACCAATCGAAGTGAATATTACTAAAGTACGACCGGTTTTGAATGCAGGATGGTCTACTCATGCAAAGACAAAAGCCACAACTTGGTTTGACCTAATATATATGAATAAATTAAGTCCATCTATACATGATCCAAATTTGACTGCAGAGCTCGTATACAAAGGACTCGAAGGTCCGGTAAGTATGGCGTTTTTAGCTCCTAATGATTTTCTTGTCGCAGAAAATAAAGGTACAGTTCAGCGGATAACAAATGGCCAGCAGGTCAGTAACGCGTTAGTTTCATTGGATGTTGCAGAGAACCAAGGTCTCCTGGGTATCACAATACAAAAAACAATCGATAGGAATCAAAGTGGTTCATCTAATGATCATACGTACGTGTACCTATATTATACAGCAAACGAAAAAGTGAGTAATTTGACACAAGGAAAAGATGGTGTGAGTAATCGGCTTTATAGATATGAGCTCGTTGAAGATAAATTGGTAAACCCCAAAAAACTTTTGGAATTACCCGCTGAGTATGACCATAATGGAGGTCCACTTTTGATCGGTCCCGATAAGAATAGTGTATATCTCTCTATCGGTGATCTGGAAAATCAATCATACAAAATAATTCCTCACAAAGCACTCAATAATAGTACAGGTATGCAACCAGATGGCAGTGGTGGTATTCTACGTGTTACTTTGGACGGTGAACCAGTAAATGGCGGTTTTCTCGGTACTACCTACCCACTAAATTTATACTATGCATATGGAATTAGAGAATGTTTTGGCATGGATTTTGATCCTCTCACAGGCGCATTGTGGAACACAGAAAACGGCGCAAATTGGGGAGATGAGATTAATCTTGTAAATGAAGGCTTTAATGGCGGTTGGAATAAAGTTCAGGGGATATGGAGAAACATTGGAGATGATATCCCGAGTTCGAAAGATATTGATTCCATTCCGGCGGATCTAGTTTATTTTGATGGTAAAGGAAAATATAGATCTCCAGAATTTACTTGGAACCAAACGGTTGGTCCCACTGCACTCAGATTTCTTTCGACAGATAAACTAGGTAAGCAATACGAAAATGATATGCTTGTAGCGGATGTAAACAATGGTAGAATATATCACTTCGATTTAAATGCAAACAGAACTCACTTGCTCCTACAACGTCCCTTGAGTGATAAGGTTGCAGACAATGACGAGGAACTCCAAAATATGGTATTTGCTGAAGGTTTTGGAATGATTACTGATTTAAAGATAGATCCAGATGGAAATCTATATGTTGTGGTATTTAATGAAGGAAAAATTTATCGTATATCCCCTCTTTAGATTGCAGAGTTAGTCCTAAATCATCATCGTATTTGCTTTTCGTATTTCTATTGAGGTAAGACTTCGCATTGAATGCACTTCATAAATTCTATTTAGATTATAACTGAAATAGATTTAATCTCCAATATCAAATCAATATAGGGTACTACTAAATTTTCTGCTTAAATCGTTAAAGTGCTAATAGCTTTAGTTAATATATAATGGATATATATGAAAATGCCATTGCTGTTAACGCTGAGAAAATTTCTGGTTTGTGCTCCAATTATCATAGGAATCCAAATATCTATTATTACAACTGTTTCACTATTGCAGTCCACTTATGCGGAAGAAGATTCCACATCAAGCCAAATTGGAAAAAATTCTTCAATTTCACAGAATAATATAGTCAATCTTAGCAAAAATGGGGGACATTCGGAAGGTCCCAAGCTTGTCATTGTCGGAAACAATGTGTACGTAATATGGGTGGATGACTCTTCAGGCAGCAGGGATTTATACTTTAGAAAAAGTACTACTGATGGATGTAATTTTGATCCAACTATCGATGTTAGCAACCAACGTGGAGCGTCGATAGATCCACAGATTGCTGTATCGGGGAATAAAATATACCTTGTGTGGGAACACACACCCGGAAGCAATGGTGCCGTATTCTTTACTCGAAGCACTAATGGCGGGGATACTTTCGAAAGCTCAAAAAACATAGGGAACAATACTGGGATGAACGGATTTCCTCAGGTAGCCGTATCGGGTAGCAATGTGTATTTGGTCTGGCATGATGCATCTAAGGGTATTTTATTTGCAAGAAGTACCGATAACGGGACTAGTTTTACAAATATAACTAATATCGGTAATAATACCGGGTTTAATGGATATCCCCAGATAGCCGTATCTGGGGATAATGTCTATGTCCTTTGGATAAATAACGCTGACAAAAAGTATGGGCAAATTTTCTTTACACGGAGTACCAATGGAGGAGTTAGCTTTGAAAAGCCATCGGAATTAGGAAGGAAAACCGATCATGAAAACGGACGCGTAGTATTCAGTCCCCGTTTGTCGGTAGATTTACATGGAAATAATGTATATATGGTGTGGCACAGCGGGAGAATAGTTCATCAACATACGGGCAATATTGAAGCTCTCATCAGTGACGTTTTCTATAAAAGAAGCACTAATAACGGCACTAGCTTTGGAAAAACAATAAATTTAAGTAATTATTCTGGACTGTCTACAAATCCGCAGATTGCTGTTTCAAAAAACAATACCGTTTATGTCGTGTGGACTAATACCGCCCAACAAAAATATGGTGTAATTTCATTTGCAAGAAGTACGGATAACGGTGCTAGCTTTGATAGAACAATAAATTTAAGTAATTATTCTGGACTGTCTACAAATCCGCAGATTGCTGTTTCAAAAAACAATACCGTTCATGTCGTATGGGTTAATAATGCAACTGGAAACGAAGAAATAGTATTGAAGACCACTGGAATATCAAATAATTGCAGCTACCCAATTTCGGCAAATACAATTAAGACAGCTGACAGAAGTTTTCTCAAACAATTAAAAATTGGATTTGTTGATCCGACTTTTACTTTTGCAGCTTATGACAGTTCATTTTACTTATTTTACGAAATAAGCAATCTTGCTGGCAACTTTCCAAATGTAACCCATTATACTGATTTATTATCTAGTAAAGTACCCCAAGACACACGTTCTCTGCGAGAGACAGATGACATAATGCTACACCTAAAATGGCTGCTTCCAGAATCACATATAGAGTTTATATCCGATCAAGATGTTCATAATGGTTCACGAATATTTGGCGATAGGGGGCAAAATCTTTACAATGCGTTAATTCTAAGTCACCAGGAATATGTAACTCAGCGTGAATATGATAATCTGAAGAAATTTGTATCTAATGGAGGTATACTTATTCTATTGGACGGCAATGTTTTCTATGCTGAAGTAAAATACGATGAGATTACTGATACAATAACTTTTGTAAAAGGTCATGACTGGGCATTTGATGGTAACTCTGCTTGGAGAAGTGTTCCAGAAAGATGGCAAAATGAAACTTCACAATGGATGGGTAGCAATTATTTATGTTGTTATGGTGACGATATTATTTTTAGAAACAATCCTTTTAATATAAAACATGATGAAGAACAATATATTACAAATTCACGTGCAAAAATTTTGCTAGACTATAATGCTACGGAGAACAAACCAAATCCTAGAAACTTTGTCATTGCTACTTATGCAATGGAATATGGAAATGGCAAGGTATTGACACTTGGATTATACACTGATGACTTGAAGGGGAATCACCGGTTTTGGAGTTTTTTTGACAGCTTGCTATTTGAATATGTATTAGGGGATCGGGTACCTAAATGAAATGTATTAGGTCACCAAATAACTAGGTAAACCTGAAAACATAACTATTATTCCATTAAATAATTGCCTAGAATTAATGCGATTTCAGACTCCAACATGGAATAATGAGGATGAACAACCGTTTATACGTTAATTGAAAGTTGCCAATAGTTCTTATTTAAGGATCATAAATCGCAATATTATTGAATTACATCAATCGGTGCATATCTTACATATTATATCTTGTTAAATCCCTAAAAGTTTGGAGAGTTATTTTAGTATTAGGTTACTGTAAATCTGAAACAGTTTCTTTTCCATGCTATCCCAGTTGTATTTATCGACAAAAGCTTTACGCCCGTTACTTCCCAGTCTATCCCTTAGTTGTGAATCGTCTCTTAATTTTATTATAGCATTCCTCACCTCATCCGTATCATAATCAACAATTATCCCGCAATCTATTTCCCGAACCAAATTAAGCTCCATATTGGTGATGAGAGGAATTCCACACATCATTGCCTCAAATATTTTGTTTGGACTGGAAAGCTGATTCTTCCTATACTGTAAATCGTATAAAACTACCATTGCGTCAGAGTTTGCTTCTAGCTCCAGCGATTTCGCTCGTTCCAACAAACCAAGATAATTTACGTTGGGTAACTTCAACATTTTATCCAATAGTTCCTTATCTCCAACTCTCCCAGCAAGAACTAGGCGCACATCCTTAAGACCGTGCAAGGCAGACGTTACTATTTCCAATCCTTGGTCCTTTAAGATAAGTCCAGTGTAGACAAGAGTTAGCACGCCGTCTTTTGATTTTGATTTCTTCATATTATAGTCCTCAGAAAAATTCATAATAACCTCGCAATTTTTTGGGTGTGATCGAAATGTTTGTTGAACTTTTTCAGAGACTGTTATCAGTACGTTAGCCTGTTTGCTCAAAAATTCCTCTACCCAATTGATAGTGTTATACAAAGTTCTGTATTTTGGTGGCACATAACCTCCAAATCTATCATGTACATCGTAAACCAATCTTTTTCTTGCAATTAACTTATAGAGTGCGCACGGCAGCAGAGTATCAAGATCAATGGAATGAACAACATTCGGTCTACTTACAAGTAACCTGAATAATATCCAGATCCAAAACAAGGGGTAATATAAAATTACAGTTGGTCGACCAAAAGGAGCCCTGATTCCAAACAGAGACACTGGCACTCTATAGTTGTTGATGTCCTCCGACGAAATGCCTTCTCGATTCCATCCTAAAACTGAAATTTCGTATTTCTTTTTTAAAGATCTCACGGTTTTCCAGATTCTTGGATGTCGTATTATAGAGTTAGATGCCACTAAAATTATCTTCACCAACTGACGCTTCTCTCCATTTTTGTATTTTCTTTTTCATTTGTTTTTCTGAGAACAGCAAGAATATGGACCATTACTTTTTTACCTGACCCAGATTATATGACAAATCTGTCTATTAATTAAAAACGGAATACAAAGTCTCATTTTTCTAATTCAATTTTTTATTTATAATCTCTTTTTTTAAAACATTGTCAAATTTGGACGCCAGATTATCTAGAGTAAAATTTTTTAGAACCCGAGCCGAGTTTTGTGTCATTAACTGAATAGTTGATGGAGAATTTTTGAGATACAGAATTGTTTCTACCAACTTGTCAATATCTCCGGATTTTACTGTTACGCCTATGTTATTAGATTCTATTAACCTTGCTAGCTCTCCTGCACAAATTCCGATTTGCGGTTTATGACAAGCAAGATAATCGTAAAATTTTGTAGGTACGGTAGTTTCATAAATAGGTTCATCTGACAAGGGAACTACGCATACATCCGCTGCGGCGATAATGCGTGGCACAAAGACGCTTGCCTGAAATGGTAAAAGAATTAAGTTACTTATTTTATCATGTCGTCTCATTTGCTCTAACTTTGCTTTCTCCTCACCTTCGCCGATTATTAAAAATGCAATATCAGTTTCATTTTTTATTTTGCTTGCCGCCAGGATCAAATTTTCAACATTTGTAACTTTGGATAATACCCCTGAATATAGAACAATAAATTTATTTTCCAAGAATTTCGGCAATACATTTTTTTCAATTAGTTCCTTTCTTGAGATTTCTTTTGAACTCAAATGATATCTGCTGGGTTCTACTCCTATAGCCAAAGGATAAACTAGAACTTTTGGCTTGTAAGTTTTATTAACATATTCGCCAGCAAGTTCACTTATTACAATTATCATGTCGGGAAGGATATATGCTATTCTCACAAAAAACTTTCCAGCATACAGCAGAATAAAATACAAGTTTACTCTGAAAGCTACTAATTCTTCAGGCCAAAAAGCAGATACTTCGTAAATGAAAAAGGACTTCGTGGCTTTTGAGTAAATAAATCCAATTAGACAGGAAAAAAAATTAGGCGCAAGTGCGTACACTAGCTCAGTGTTTATCGATATTCTGAGTATTTTTGGTAACCAGATCAACGATAAGAAAACAAAGTTAATGAACAAAATAAATCTTTTCAAGAGACCTTTACTTTCGATGGGTAACAAACGTAAACGAATCAGAGTAAAATTTTCCATTCGTTCTAAATAAAAAAATTTTCCTTTGTACTCCTCACCGTTTACCCTTCCTGTTGGATACGATGGAAATCCACATAAAACATATACACTATAGCCAATCTTACTTAAGATCAGAGCTCGATTCCAGGCAGTAGTAGCTCCTCCGCCAGGTTCAGGAGGAAAGTACAAGCTAATGAGCAATGCAATTCGGTCCAAAGGAGAATTATCTGATCTAGAATAGGTCATGGTTGAGAGTATCTGTGGAGTTAAATCGAATCCACTAATTTGAATATAACTATACTTGGCACCAAAATTAGCCGAAATATCTACCACAATAAAATAATACAGCACATATCAATGATGTATCAAATATTCTAGATCATGGAGTCTTTATTTTTCCCCTAAGCAGAGCTATTAACGTGTACACAATGGCCGCCGTCGCCAATAATACAACTCCTACCACTGCTATTCCTACGGATATCAATATCATATTAGTAGAGACGTATCCAGTTGTGGAGAACAGATGCAATGCATTTTTCAGAAAATACGCTGCAATTCCTAAAAGAGCAATACCTGGCAAGCCATAAAATGCAAGTGGATGACGAAGGGAGATGAATTGAAAAACAGAATATAACACTCCAATTCCATGAGATATAGGATTATGAGTAGAAGTATCTCTCGAATCATAACTAATCGTTATCGGTACCTCCACAGTTGACAAATTTTTTTCCTTTGCTCTTAGCAAAATCTCTACTGAAACAGCCATTCCATCCTCAAATAAATTTATTTTTGACAATGCATTCTTGTTATAAGCCCTAAATCCACTTTGAGAGTCAGTTAGGCCATGGTAGGATGCAGCCTGTGTTAACTTTGTTATCGTTTTTATCCCAAAACTCCTGTACCTTGGAACCTTTTGTTTCCCATCTCTTTTTAAGAATCGAGATCCTATCACAATGTCAAAACCCTGTTTCAGAGGTTCTATGACTTCTGCGATCTGGTCTGGATCATGCTGGCCGTCAGAATCAAGTGTAACCATAATGTCTGCATCCTGCTCTTTAGCCGCCTGAAACAAAGATCTTATGGCAACACCATAGCCTTTGTTTTCGGGATTTCTAATTACAATAGCTCCCGCTGACTTGGCCACTTCTGAGGTATCATC
>Ga0207428_10001303_pt1 | contig 26590 bp, 21 predicted proteins | sample RhiMethybrSRZTD1_FD_187600 | JGI IMG/M metagenome (GOLD analysis project Ga0207428, IMG submission 187600) | Populus rhizosphere microbial communities from Tennessee, USA - Rhizosphere MetaG P. TD hybrid SRZTD1 (SPAdes) (version 3) | ecosystem: Host-associated > Plants > Roots > Rhizosphere >...
ATGTCGGAATCCCGCTGCATCCCGGGCCTGGATTCGGCGTGGGTGTTGGCGTCGGAGTTGGATTCGGCGCGGGTGTTGGCGTCGGAGTTGGATTCGGCGTGGGCGTGGGGGTACCGCCCGTACACGATCCGCCAGTGCGCCATAACGACGGCGTCGAGGCCGGGTTCCAACCGGCGCCGACGTGGGCCGTGTGGGTTTGAAGACAGGTGTAGGTCGCGCCGTTGTACCTGACGGAATCACCCACATTGTATGTATTGCCTTCCGCCCAATTCCCCCTGCAAGGGCCTTGGGCGGCGGACGGGCTCATTGCCACGAATACCAGCGCGCACATGACGAGCAATGACGCGCAGAGTCCTACAAACGATCTTGCGTTTTGACGCGGCATCTTATTGATCCTCCATTTTCTGTTAGAGTTGCTATGAGATTCCCGCTCTCCATAAGCATCGAATTGTCGTGCGCTGAATCGAACGTGCGCTAAATTGAACCGACAAAGATTTGTATGGAGACCACAACCCTGGTTGGCAATGGTTTAGACTTTAGGTGGCGCACAGACAAGGGTGTTTACTGCTACTTAACAGGTCCAGTTAACGGTTAATCCCTCTTTGTCGCCTCACGGAAAGTCAATTATTCACGGACATCCGGCGCAAAACACAAGGTTTCGTAGAAAAGAGCACTGAGAGACTGCTTCCACAGCGCCACTATTGGCGCAAAAGTGATCGCTATCGCGCTGAGGTCTATGCAGGTTATGAATCTGAAGTAGGAGAAAAAACAGCGTCTATCTGCCGGGTTCCGCTGTTAGCCTGTGAAGAAGCGCGAGACACGGCGGCGTCAATCACCTCGCGCATTTTTGCCAATTCGGTCGGCTTGTCTATCGATTCGGTCGCCCCTGCCGCACGCGCCTGTTCACGAAGGTTTTCCCCGAAAGAGGTGATCGCCACGACCGGCAAGTCTGCGAGATCGTCATCCGACCTGACAGCTATGATCAGATCCAGACCGTTGAGAACCGGCATTGCGATGTCGGTTATGATCACGTCGGGGCGATTTACCTGTATTTCCGCGAACGCTTCGAGACCGTTCTGAACGGCGTTCACTTTGTAGCCCGCCAGCGCCAGCATATAGATGTAAAGCGCGCGGGACTCCGCGTCATCTTCGACTAAGAGAATCTTCAGTCGTTCCATAGAATACACCGGGGGGGAGTTGGTGAATTGGAGGGGGAAAAATATGCGCGGATTTAAAATTTTATTTGTTAGCCTGCGATTGGGCAAGCGCGGACAGTTGTTTTTACAAACTGAACCAACCGAAGCCAGGGAGCGTTCCCGAAGGTCGGGGGCGGTGGTTAGGGTTTTGAAACTTCTACACGACTTAAAACGAAAAAAATGTGTTCCGAGTCAGACAAGATAGGGGGATGGGTATATACTGTAATTGGAAAGGCGTGGAGAAACTTTCGCTAGCATTTTGCTAGCGGGAGAGACTCCGCGCCTTTCCAATTTTGTATGCTCTCGAAACCCGCAACCGGCGCCCGTTATGGACGATTCTGGCTCCATTTAATACGGGTGTACGCGACGCGGAATCCCTGCCTCTCGGCGTTGCGTTGCGAGGCGCTGCCCGGCAGAGCGCACATCATTGCGATGTCGCATCCTTTTTCCACAGCATAACGCAGACGGCTTTCTAGAAGGGCCAGTTGAGCGCCCTGCCTGCGCCCTTCAGGAATCGTGCTCGCCCCGGCCAGCAGCGCAACGCCGTCATGAATGAACAATGAGCCGGTGGCGATCGGCCGCCCGTCAAGCTCCGCCAGGAACGAACATCCGCCCGCCCTCTTTGCGATGATGGATGATAGATCCAGCATCATATCGGCGAACTCGACCAATTCGATCCACCCTTTGGCCGCTGTTTGGGCCCACAAATCCTCTTCACCGTCTCGCATCAGTCGCGACTGAACCTTCTCGTTGAGCGGCGACGCGAGCTGAACCCCGCGCCCGAGGGGGCGGTACATTACGCTGGTTAATTCGATCGGCTGATAGCCTCGCTCGTTCAACAAAGTCAGCAGGGAAGCTTCGGCGAGCGGGCTGACTTCGTGATGGACGTGCGCGCCGCGCCGTTGAAAGAACTCTTCGAGTTTTTCCATGTCGGTCTGCGTGACGGGATCGAAGACTCCGAGGCCGAAAGTTTGCGTCATCGGCGAACCTATTCCATCAAACATCGCGTATGCGCCCGCAACTTCAATCCACTCCGCTTCGCTTTCGGGAAAGAGTTTGGCCCTGGCTTCGATGAAGTCGGCGGCGCTGCGCCCTTCGGCTCGTTCGAGGCGTCGCGACAGAGAAAGATCAGAAAAGGGGAGTGATTGTTCGGTTGTGGTCATTGTAGTTTTAAAACTTACAGTTCGTCAGTAGCTAAAGACCTTTCTGCCAGTCACGTCAATGTATGCGAATGAACCTTTCGCCTCCGAGTCATTAATATTTTTCTGTGTGGTTGATTTTATTTTTACGTGAGCGAGCCCCTTAAAGAAGTGGCTGGCTAAAGCGAATCTCTCAGGAAAAGCCTGTTCGCCTCGCTTATTAATGTAGTAATACTCGTCACTCGATTCCTTGTCATTCAAATTGCGCACAACGGCAAGCCCTTCCGAGAATGGCTCCGCAAATTTGTACTGTGGGGTGATGACAATTGCGCCAGCTTGGTCAATATAACCATAAAGCCCATTTCGCTGTATTGAAGCCAATCCGTCGGAAAACTGATCAGCCTTATCGAATTGCGGCTTGATTGCCATTCTCCCTTTTTTGTCAATATAGCCCCACTTCCCGCCTGTCATGACAGGCGCAAAGCCTTCCGAAAAATCATTTGCGCGAGCGTACCGTTCGCCGGTGATAATAGAACCGAATTTATCGATGAACGCATACTTGCAAGCAGGCGAATCTTCCGCCGCATTCTCTGGAAGCGCTCGAAATTCCGGACAAGGCCCATCGCCAAAATATCGGCAAGGCCCATCGACAACTACACGGGCCATGCCGTCGTGAAAGTCCGAGCCGTGAAGAAATGTCGGCTGTATTACGAAATCACCCGAGCGGTTTATATAGCCATACCGATTTAATACCTCTATTGCCGCCAAGCCGTCCGAGAATGAATATACATAACCTTTGGGGTAGGTCTCGAATCGGGGGCTAATAACAAACTCACCCGTACGGTCGATGTATCCCCACTTTTCGCCATCCTTTCGCATTGCTATAGCGAGCCCTTCCGAAAAGTCCCAGCCACGATCAAATCCTTTGTCGATCACTAGCTTTCCGGTCGTATCTACGTATTTTCCATCGCTATTGATCGCCATCAGTCCGTCGCGAAATTCGCCTCCATAATTACCGTAGAATTCGAATTTCGGCTCAATAACCACCTTCCCGGACTGGTCAATGTACCCGGCCTTGCCATTGCGAACGAAGCGATATAGCGGGTCAGCCTGCTTACTGCGAGGCATCCAGATCAAATAATCCCAACTGCAGACCGTCGCTTCGAGTGAGGTCAAGATAAAAATCGGTAGAAGGCAATGAGCGGCTATACAGCATTGCAGAAGGCGTTTTCGGCTGACAGGCATTTTCATCACACCCCTTTCTTCAGACGGTGATCATCGCGTGGGCGCGCTGGATACGTTGCTTTTCTCCAATTGGGCCATCGTATGGCGCCGGAATGTTTTAACAAGAAATCATGCCTGCATCAATGTAAATCTAATTGAGCGGTGAGATTGAACGGCGAATGTTGTATGATGAGCGCCACTCGGCGACGGCTCAAGCTGTGGGAAACGCGCCGCCGCCATTGCGGACACTTAACTGGAGGAGAAAATCTATGATTCAGGCCACGGTCAAACGCGGCATAGCTGCGCTCGCCCTCGGATCGGCGCTGGCTTTTTCGTTTTTGGATTCGATGTCGCCACAGCGCGTCGTCGCGTCGCCCTACGGGCAGGAGGCGGGCAATCAGCCCACCGAGCAGACGATGGAGCAGAAATATAAAAACATTCAGGTTTTGAAAGGGCTGCCCGCGTCGCAAATGCGCCCGATGATGAACTACATCACCGCCTCGCTCGGCGTGAACTGCGCGTTCTGCCACGTTAAGACGGGCGACCAGTGGGAGTTCGATAAAGACGACAACAACCATAAGAAGATCGCGCGCCGGATGATCCAGATGACGATGGACATCAACAAGAATTCCTTCCAGGGCAGAACGCAGGTGAGCTGCTACACCTGTCATCGGGGGGACGAGCATACCGTGGGCATCCCGCCGCTGCCGCACGTAGCGCCTGTCGAGACGCCGCGCTCGAACGCGCCGCGCCCGACGCCGCAACAGATTCTGGCGAAATACGCTGAGGCGATCGGAGGCAAAGAGGCGATCGAGAAGATAAAGACGCGCGCCATCAAAGGCGTCAGCGTCGCGGCCAACGGCCAGAGCTTCCCGCTCGAAATCCTGTTCGCGTCGCCGGACAAATATTCTTTGAGCGTCAGCCTGCCGCAGGGCGCGACCACGCAGAAGCTAAACGGCGCGTCGGGGTGGATCAAGAACGCGCGCGAAGATCGGGCGATGGACGACGTTGATATTGCGCGCGCCAAATCCCTTGCCTGGAGTCTTGAGCCGCTGCAGATCAAGGAGCCGTACCCGCAGATAATCTTCGGCGGGAACGAAAAGATCGATGGGCGCGACACCCAGATCGTGCGAATGGCGATGCCCAACAAACGACGCGCGGCCTTCTATTTCGACAAGGAGACGGGGCTGCTCGCCCGACGCGTCGTGACGACCGAAACCCCCATCGGCGTCGATTCCGAACAGACCGATTACGAGGATTACCGCGAAGTCGACGGCGTCAAATTTGCTCACACGATCCGGACCTCGTACCTCGACAATTTCTATTCGTCCACGCGCAAGTTCACCGAGATAAAAAACAACGCCCAGGTGGACGAAGCTCAATTCAAAATGCCTGAGTCGAAATAGCCGTCGAGGATTGAGGATCTTCTGATTGCGGAATGCGGAATGCGGATTGCGGATTTATTGGTTCCGAGAATCTTGCTCTTATTGCGGCGCCTCTTGCACGAGATAGGGCGCCGACTATCATTCCGCATTCCGCAATCAGAAGATCCTCGATTATTTTCGCGGGGCGAGTTTCGCTTTGAGCCATTCGACGAGCTTCGTTTTGTAATCCATCCATTCGGGACGGCCTTCCCAATTTTCCATTCCGTGCGGCGCGCCTTCGAGCGTGATGGCGTCGAAGTCGGCGCCGGCCTTGTGGAGTTCGTTCGCGAAAGCGTTGTGTTGAGCGAAGAGACGGTCATTCGTCCCGCATACGAGCAGAAGTGGAATCATGTTCTCCCGCGCACTACGCAATGGAGAGTAGCGCCGCAGCGTCGCGCGCGCTTCATTGTCGAGAACCGTGATCCCGAACAATCGTGACGGGATGGAGCGGGGCGTCAGTTCTCCGGTCATCGCTTCGAAGTCGTAGACGCCGTATAAGGAAACGGCGGCGGCGAACTCCGCGTTAGGGTCGTTCTCGAAAACCTCTTCGAAAGTGATTCTGCGTCGGCCTTGCGAGCTGGAACGTTTGCTGACCCTGGTCGCCAGCAGCGCGGCCATCTGCCCGCTCGCCGATTCGCCTATGACGGCGATGCGATTTGGATCGATGCGGAAGGTTTTTTCATAAGCGCGAACGAAGCGGATCGCCTCGCGCAGGTCCTGGATCTGATCCTGATGCCTGTATTGCGGCGTCAAACGATAATCTATCGAGAACCAGGCGAAACCGGCCTTAGCCAGAGGCTCGAACAGCGGCGTCACGTATGTGACCTTGTCTCCCGCCTCCCATCCGCCGCCGTGCGCGATAATCACGGCGGGAAAAGGCCCCGGCCCCTTCGGAACATAAGCGTCGAGTTTAAGCCTTCGCAGCCGGTCGAAGGTCACGCCTTTTTTGAGGTTCGACAAGAAGGGGTCGTGATCGGGGAAGCGCAGATCGAGGCGCCCACCTAGCCAGGAAAGCGCGGCGTCCTTGTAACCCCACTGGCCAGGCGTCCAATTCTCGGCCCGATGGATCGCGCCGTCCACTTCTACATATTGGCAATCTCCGCCGGATTGGCGCATCGCGTCGCAGAATCTGTTCGCCTGTCCCGGCGGCGCCTCGCGGTCAGCTGCGCCATGCACGATCATCGCCGCAGGCATGTCATGGCTGACGTGTGTGATCGGCGAAGCCTCTGCGAGAAATTCGGAATTCGAGATTCGAGATTCGAAATTCGGGATTCGAGATTTTAGGTTCGGGATTTCGCGCAGGTCGTAAAACCCGCCGATCAAGACCGCAGCCTTCACGCCCTCCGGTCTTTCGGTCAGAAGCATCGCCGCCATGTGCGCGCCCGCGTCCTCGCCGAAGAGCGCGATGTTGTAAGGGTCTATCCGGAACCTCTTCGCGTTGCAGCGAATGAATTCGGTCGCGGCGCGCAGGTCGTCGAGCGCGTCTTTATAGTTCTGAATTCCGCCTAACCGGTAATCAACCGAAAACCAGTTGTAGCCGGCGCGCGTCAGCATTTCCAGGAACTGTCCGACGAACGCGACGCGGCTGCCGTTATCCCACCCTCCGCCGTGAACGACGATCACCGACGGACGCTTGCGCCCGTGCTTCTGCACGTAAGCGTCGAGCGACAACTCTTGGCCGTTAACGCGGCGATAAACGATGTCGCCCATCACCCCGGGCACGACGTAATTACCTTCGAGGTTGCGGACGTTTATCGGCAGGCATTCACCCGCGCGCGCCACGATTGGCGCCAGCGCGCAGACCAGCAAGAAGAGCAGAACTGTTTTCGTGGGGTTCATCGAAGCTAAATAGCACAGGGAGTGGGGAGTGGGGAATGGGAAATGCGGAATGCGGAATGCGGATTTTTGAGCCTCGATCGGCGATACAAAATCGCGAAATCTGGGGAACGTAATTATTGAATCTCTTCATTCCGCATTCCGGCGGCCTACTTGACCCGCGTTCGAACCGTTCAATATGCTACGGGATGAGACCTGAGATTTTCTTGGAAGAAGCTATGGGTTCATCGAAGCGATTGATCATCGCCATTATTGTGTGTCTCATTCCATGCGCGGGCGCGATTGAAGCTCAGACGGCGAAAAAGAGTCGCGGCGACGCCTCGCCGCGGCCACGGCCTGGCGTCTCTATTCAAAAGCTGCGCGCGGCTGCGCGCGCGAATCCGCGCAACGCCGAGGCCCGCAATGCGCTCGGCCTCGCGCTGGGCAAGAGCGGGCAACTAAACCCGGCGGTCGCCGAATTCCGCGAAGCGATTGCGCTCAGACCGGACTATCTCGACGCCTGGACGAACCTCGGCGTCGCGCTCGAACAGAAAGGCGATCTGGAAGGCGCGCTCGAAGCCTTTAGCAAGGCGGTGGAGCTGAACCCCGACGACGCCGAGCTTCGTATTTCGCTCGCCTCTCTGCTTCACCGGCAGCAAAGGCTCGACGAGGCCATCGCCGAATTTCGCCACGCGGCGAGGCTCAAGCCCGATTCGGCCGAAACTCACGCCAACGTCGGATTCATCCTCGCCCAACTGGGCGACCTCGAAGGCTCGATGAAATCCTTCGAGGAAGCGATTAAGGTCAAACCCGACCTGGCCGAGGCCCATTACTTTCTGGGCAACGGCAAATTGCTGGTGGGCGATTTCGCTGCAGCCATCACGTCTCTGCGCGAGGCCGTGAGGCTGAAGCCGAACGACGACAGGTCGCTCCAGGCTCTCGGCGCGGCTCTGCTCCGCCGCGCCACGTCCGCCGACGTCGCCGAGGCAGTGGCCGTGATGCGCCACGCCGTGAAACTGAAGCCGCAGTTCGCCGACGCGTTGACGGGCCTCGGCATTGCCTTGCGAGAAAGCGGCGAGACCGAAGAATCGATTTCCGTTCTGCGAGAGGCGGTCAGGCTTAAACCGAGCATGATTGAGGCGCGCAACAACCTGGGGTTGTCGCTGCTCGGCAATAGAAGTTACGACGCGGCGATCTCCGAATTCCAGGAGGCGATCAAACTCGAGGACCAGAGCGCTTCCGCGCATCTCAACCTCGGGCTTGCGCTGATGCAGAAGGGCGACGTCACTGGCGCGGTCGCGACGTATCAAAGGCTGATCGGGTTTGCGCCCGATCACGCAGGGGCGTATTACAATCTTGCGCTGGCGTACAAACGCAAAGACGACCTCGATGCGGCCGTTGAGACGCTGCGGAAACTCATAACAATGCAGCCCGATTTCGCCGACGCGCATTTCACGCTAGGCGAGATCTACGTCCGGCAGGGGAAATTCGATGAGGCGAAGCCGGAGTTGGGCGAGGCCGTCAGGTTGAAGCCTGATGACGCCGAAGCCCGCTACGCGCTCGGCAACGCAATGCAGCGCAAAGGCGAGACCGACGCCGCCATCGCCGAATTCCGCGCGGCGATCAAATTGGCGCCTGGCAATCCCGAATTGCATAACTCGCTGGGCGCCGCGCTGCGGCAGAAGGGCGAGGCCGAAGCCGCCCGCGCCGAACTTCAAGAGGCCGCGCGTCTGATCAAAATCAAACAGGACCGCGAAGCCGCCCTCGCCGCCGTCAATACTGGCGCCCAACGGCTCAAAGAAGGCAAATTGGATGAGGCCATCGAACGGTTCGAAGCCGCCGCCAAACTCGACCCCGAATCGGCGCAGGCCTGGTATCAATTGAGCGCCGCGTTGAAAAAGAAAGGACAGACCGCGGCTTCGCAAGAGGCCCTGCGCAGAGCCGAAAAACTAGATCCGAGATTGAAGAAATAGGCGCGCCGCTTACGGGACGCCAATTGAACTTGAGATGAGTGTAATGTGGAAGCAAAAAAGGCAAAGAGGGCAAAAAGGGGCAAAAAATCTCTCTTTTGTCAATTTTTGCAGCTCTTTGCCTTTTTTGCTTCCTTCAATAAAAAGTAATCCGAAAATGCTCATTTTGCGCCCATGCGAAATATAGAGAGGCACTGCTGATAAACAATGAATAGACTCACCGTCGCAATTCCTTATACGGAAGATAAGCAGTTTGAAACCTTAGCCCGACAACTCACCGCCCATCAGCTCGTTGAAGAGGTCCTATGCCTGCATCAGAACGCGCCGCCGTCATTGCCCCCCTCTTTGCCTGAGGATGTGAAGGCGATCAACGTGGACGCGTTCTTTTCCGGCCCCGCGATCAATTCTTTGGTCGAATCATGGCGGACCGATTATTTGCTGTTGATCCTGCCCGGAGGCCGGGTGGAGTTTGGCGCGCGCGCGCCGGAAAGATTAGCGCAGGTGGCGGACGATTCGGGCGCGGCCCTCGTCTATTCCGATTTCCGCGAACGGAACGGCGCCGAGGTCACAGGCGAGGTCGTGGATCATCCGTTGATCGATTATCAACTCGGCGCCATACGCGACAACTTCGATTTCGGCTCAGTGGTTTTGCTCTCGCGCGAAGCGGTCGTTAAGGCTCTGCGCGATCATGGCGGAATCTCGCCCGACATTCGATGGGGCGGGCTGTATGACTTGCGGCTCAAACTTTCGATCAACTCGACGATCTTTCGCATTCCCGAACCGCTCTACACGCGAGCCGCGGCCGATTTGCGGGCGAGTGGCGAGAAGATTTTCGATTACGTCGACCCGCGAAAACGCGACTACCAGATCGAAATGGAGAAGATCGCCACCGAGCATCTCGAACGCATCGGCGCGCGGTTGGAGCCGCGCTTCGCCGACCTGCCCGAATCGGGCGAAGAGTTTCCGGTCAAAGCCAGCGTCATCATCCCGGTGCGCAACCGCGTCAAAACGATCGCCGACGCCGTGCGCAGCGCGCTCTCGCAGAAGGCCGACTTCCCGTTTAACGTCATCGTCGTTGACAACCATTCGACCGACGGCACGACCGATCTGCTCCGCAATCTCGCGGCTGATAATGACAGGCTGATTCATATTGCGCCGGCGAGGACCGATTACGGGATCGGCGGGTGCTGGAACGAAGCGATCTATTCGCCGTATTGCGGGCGCTACGCGGCGCAACTCGATTCGGACGACGTCTATTCGAGCGAGAATACGCTGGCGCGGATCATCGCGGAGTTCGATTCCGCCAGGTCCGAGAATAAAAGCTACGCGATGGTCATCGGCTCGTACACTATCGTCGATTTCGATCTGAACGAATTGCCGCCGGGACTGATCGACCACCGCGAATGGACGCGCGAGAACGGGAGGAACAACGCGCTGCGCATCAACGGGCTTGGCGCGCCGCGCGCGTTCGACGTCACCGCGCTGCGGCGGATCGGTTTGCCGAACACCAGTTACGGCGAAGATTACGCCGTGGCGCTGCGCGTCAGCCGCGAATACGAGATCGGGCGGATTTACGATTCGCTCTATTTCGCGCGCCGGTGGTCTGATAATTCCGACAGCGCGTTGCCGCTGGCGACGATGAACCGCTACGACGCTTACAAAGACCGGCTGCGGACGATCGAAATACTCGCGCGACAGCAGTTCAACGCGCGGAAGCGGGCGCCGCGGCGCGACATAATGAGGGCGAAATGAGCTGGAAGGAAAGGGTCGTTGACATAGAAGATCAGCGGCCGTACCTGCCGAACAATTCCGAGCCGGATTTTCGCGGCCTCGTCGAAGGGCTGGCCGAGCAGCAGTTGGCGACGTGGCCGATGCTGCGCGACGCGGTGGCGGGACTGGCGCGCGTGGAATACAAGAGGGTTCGGGTGAGAGGCTCGGAAGTCCTCGCTCAGTTCAACCCGCAGAGGATCGTCAGCACGGCGGCGAAAGTTGACGCGGCGACGATCAAACAACGCCCGTGCTTTCTCTGTGCGGAGAACCTGCCGCCTGAAGAGCGCGGAATAGCCTTCGGCGCTGATTTCGTCGCGCTCTACAATCCATTCCCCGTTCTGCCGCGACACCTGGTGATCACCTCCCGCCGCCACATTCCACAAACAATAGAAGGCAATTTCGGGACGCTGCTCGACCTGGCGCTGGATCTGGGCGGAGAGTTTTTCGTTCTCTACAACGGCGCGGCATGCGGGGCTTCGGCGCCGGACCATTTGCACTTCCAGGCCTGCGCGCGCGAATCGGCGCCGATCATTCCTGAGATCGATACCTGGGTGAGACGGGGCCTGTCGAAGAATTCCGGCGTCGAATCTTTCACGTTGAAAGATTACCGATTGAACGCCCTGGTCGCGCGCGGCAATGATCGCCTGGCCGTCTACGAATGGTTCGAGCGAGCGCTGCGCCGTCTCGCTGAAATCACCGGCGCGGAATCCGAGCCCATGATCAATCTGGTCGTGACGCGCGACGGCGGCCGGTGGACTGTGATAATTTTCCCTCGCAGCAAACATCGCCCCGACCGTTATTTCGCCGACGGCGACGCAAAATTGACCGTCAGCCCCGCGGCGATTGACCTGGCGGGCGTTCTGGTCGTCCCGCAGCCCGACCATTTTTCGAAAATCACGTCGCGGGATGTGGAAGAGATTTACGCCGAGGTGACGCTGGACAACGCAGTGTTTGATACCTGGTTGCGAAATGAATAGGACACATAGGACACATAGGACTTATGGGACTTGCGTATCCCATAGGTCCTATCGGTCCTATAAGTCCTATCCGCAGGAGTTTGGCAAATGATTATGGTAGATCACGAGCCGGTCGTTTCTGTCGGTTTGATGACCGGCGCGGAGAGCGTGGTTTTTGAGCTGAAAGGCGCTTTCGTGAATTCCGCCGGCGAACGGCTGGACGGCGGAAGATATCGCGCAACGCCGTTCAACAACGGCGTTGAGATCGTGTCCGAAGGCGGCCCTCGCAGCCTTTCGGCTTCGCAGTGTCTGTTAACGCCCGCCGCATCCTCGGCTTCTTTTCTTGTCCGCGACGTCACAATCGGGATTGATTTCCACTGGCAGCAAAAACAGGACCAGGAGTTTCGGGGGGCATTGAAAATCAAGCTCGACGCGGACGGGCGGTTGACGGTCGTCAACGAGGTTCCCGTCGAAGCTTATCTGACCGGCGTCATTTCGTCGGAGATGAGCGCGGACTCGCACCCCGAACTGCTCAAGGCGCATTCGGTCGTTTCGCGTAGCTGGCTGTTGGCGCAAATGAAGCCGTGGAAGAAGGAGCGGCGTAAACCTTCATTCGCCCCACAGACAGTCGGCGGCGAGAACCGATTGATCCGCTGGTACGACCAGGAGAGCCACGCCGATTTCGACGTCTGCGCCGACGACCATTGCCAGCGTTATCAGGGTGTCACGAAAGCGACCTCGGCGGCGGTCTACGAGGCGATCAGCGAGACGTTCGGGCAGGTTCTCACTTTTGACGATGAGTTGTGCGACGCGCGTTATACGAAGTCATGCGGAGGGATGACCGAGAGCTACGACGCGGCCTGGGAGGACGAGCGCTTTCCTTACCTGGCCGTCTCGTACGACGGCGAAGAGTTTCCCGCCGGATTCGATCTCCCTCTGACTGACGAGGCCAACGCCGAGCGCTGGATTCGCAATTCGCCGCCCGCGTTCTGCAACACGACGGACACGGGCGTCCTCGGAAAGATTTTGCCGGATTTCAATCAGGAGACCACGGACTTTTACCGGTGGCGCGTGACGATAGCGCAGGACGAGTTGAGGGATTTATTGCGTGCGAAGCTCGGCGCCGATTTCGGCGCGGTTCATAAGCTCGAAGCCGTCGAGCGGGGAGCTTCGGGTCGCATCGTCCGGTTGCGCGTAGTGGGCGAGCGCGAACAAATGGTCATCGGCAAGGAGCTTGAAATCCGCCGCGCGCTCTCGCCGTCCCACCTTTACAGCTCGGCCTTTGTAGTCGAAAGCGAAGGAATGAACGGCGGCGCGCCAGCCGCGTTCACACTGATCGGCGCCGGATGGGGACATGGCGTGGGGTTGTGCCAGATCGGCGCCGCGTTGATGGCTGAGCGGGGCTATGATTTCCGGCGCATTTTGGAGCATTACTATCGCGGCGCGCGGCTTTACGGACTATACTCAGCGAATCAGCGCCGCGAGCGGTAGCGAGAAGGCTCCCATTGCCGGCCCGCGCGCTACCGCTCGCGGTTCTGATTCGTCGGGAGTCAAAGAATGACATATGATTTTTACACTTTTGCCTTGACTGACCGCCGGCGAATGCTGGCCGACGCCGGGTTCGCCCGCGACGATCTACGTATCTGGGCGCATCCCGACGGGCGGGCGATCGGGGAGGGCGTCGCGGCGGCGTTGTCCGACGAAGCCTTTCTGCGTTTTCTGGATGTGGAGCCCGCGCACGTTAATGAATTGGCGCAGAGATACGGAGAGGTGGAAAGATAGGGAGACAAGGCGACGGGGCGACGGGGCGACGGGGCGAGAAAAGTAGGGAGAGAAAAATTGAGTCCTGAAATCGAAAATCGCCCCGTCGCCTCGTCACCCCGTCGCCCTGTCCACTACTGGAGGGAATCTCGATGAAAGCGACGGCGTTTATTCTGCTCCTGACATGTTTGTTGTTGCTGTCGTCATCCGCACAGAGCCAGCGGTTAATTGGGCGGCCCGATTTCAGGTCTCGGAATGATTCCCGCGATTCACACCGGAAATTGGAGTTCACGTTCGCGCGTCTAGAATATGATTCATACGGGCGGCGCGGAGGGTGGATGACCGATTACCCGGAGGCCGACGAGCACTTTATCATGGGCCTGCGCGACTGGTGCCAGAGCAACCTGGCGATCTCCGATGACCCGACGTCCTGCGCGCCCGTCAACAAAGATCTCTTCAAGTATCCGTTCGTTTACATCGTTGAGCCTGGCTATATGGATCTTTCAACTGAAGACGCGGCGAGCCTTCGCGAATACCTGGTGCGCGGCGGCTTTTTGATGCTCGACGATTTTTGGGGCGAATACGAGTGGCGGAACGTTCAGGAACAGATGCGTAAAGTCTTCCCTGAATACCCGATCCGGGAACTGCCGCGCGATCATCCGATCTTTCACTGTTATTTCGATATTGACGAAGTCGTCCAAGTTCCTATGTTCTTCAACTATCTTCGTAACGGCATCACATACGAGAGGGACGGATACGTACCGCATTATGAAGGGATCGCGGATGACACTGGGCGCGTGATGGTTTTCATTGCCCGCAACTGCGACAACGGTGACGCGTGGGAGTGGATTGACGACCCGCGTTACCCGCTGAGATACGGGCTGGCGGCTTACAAAATCGGAATGAATCTGATCGTTTACGCGATGACGCACTGATGCGGTAGTTGGTGGTTAGTGGTTGGTGGCTGGCGCCGCGTTTCTGACCAACCACCAACCACTATTCCTCTGGTCTGACGATGAATTTGTATCCGACGCGGTGGACAGTGACGATGAAGCGCGGGTCGCTCGGGGTTTCCTCGATCTTCTGGCGCAGCTTGGCGATGTGCATGTCGACGGTTCGCGTGAGGGGGAAGCTGCCGTAGCCCCAGACTGAATCGAGCAACTGATCGCGCGTGATTACCTCGCCGCGGTGCTCGATGAAGTATTTCAGGATGTTGAATTCTCGCGGCGACACTTCGACGGGCGCGCCTGCCTTCGCCACCTCGAACTTTTTGAAATTGACCGTGATCGCGCCGAAACGGAACTCTTCGGGAGTCTCGCCGTGGCGGTGGGCGCGCCGCAGCAGGGCTTCGACGCGCGCCATCAGCTCCATGAAGCTGAAAGGCTTCGTCACATAATCGTCCGCGCCGATCTTCAACCCGACGACCTTGTCAATCTCCTGGCCTCGCGCGGTGAGCATGATGATCGGCGTGGAGTTGCCCGCGCCGCGGAGCTGTTTGCAGATGTCGAACCCGCTCATCTTCGGGAGCATCACGTCCAGGATGATCAGATCCAACTCCTTCTCCGAAGCCAGGCGCAGCCCGGCTGCCCCGTCGCGCGCGACCTGAACCAAATAGCCTTCGTATTCGAATCCGTCGCGCAGCGCCACGGCCATTGCCTGATCATCTTCGACTATCAAAACTTTTCCGTTCATTCTTTCCTCTCCGCTGGGGAACTGGACATGGTTCACAGTTTTTTTCAGGATTTTATGAGCCGGGTCGAATCTTGAAATATTGTGAATCCTGTCTATTTTCGTTTTCAGTTTACAATCTCGCCACCGACCTTCAGGTCATGGCCGATCGTGTGGCCGTTATCCTTCATTTCCAGTTTGGCGCGGGCGCTCTGGTCAACCGGCAGGTGGATAATGAAAGCGCTGCCGCGGCCGGGCTCGCTCTCGACGGTGACTCGCCCGTGATGGGCCTCGACGATGTGTTTGACGATTGACAGCCCCAACCCGCTGCCTTTTACGTCATGCACCAGGCTGTTGCCGACGCGGTAGAATTTCTCGAAGACTTTCTCTCGCTCTTCACTGGCGATGCCGACGCCGTGGTCGATCACCGAGATCATGACCGTATCGCCATGTTCGGCGAGCTTGACGCCGATCTCTTTTGAACCGCTCGAGTATTTCACGGCGTTGTCCAAAAGGTTGATCAAGGCCTGCGCTATTGCGTCCGGATCGATAACCACCTGCGGCAGCGGGAACGAGGGCTTTTCCAAGTTCAGGGTGAAGCCGTTCTGCTCCAGGGCGACGTCGAAGGTCTTCAGCGTGTCGACTACCACGCCCTCGACGCCGGTCTGCTCGAAGTGATACGTCTTCTGGCCCGATTCTATCCTCGAAAAATCGAGGATGTTGTTGATCAACTGCGTAAGGCGGCGGCTTTCGGTCTCGATGTATTCGCCGTACTCTTGTATTTTGTCCGGCTCCTTGACGCGTCCGAGCTTCAGAAACTCGCCGAAGACACGGACCGAGGCCAGCGGCGTGCGCAACTCGTGGGAAACGTTAGAGACGAAGTCTGTTTTCATTTGAGACAGTTTCATGGCGCGCGAAGCGGCGCGCAGCGCGATCATGACCCCTCCGATCAGCGCCAGCGCCGTCAAGGCAGAAAACGACAAGCTGGTGATAAAGTTTTTGCGGCTCCACTCCTCTTCGGTCATGTGGCGCATGCGGATGCCTAAAAACCAGTCTGTGAAAATGAACGGTATCGGCGCCCCGACGTCGTATTTTTCCCCCTCGAATTGCTGATTGGCGAAAATCAGCTTGTGATCGCGCTTCATGTCAACGATTGTGACGACCACGTCCCGGTGGTCATCAGGAAAACACTGCGGAAGGGTCTCTTTGAGGGCTGGAGCAATATAGTCGTTAATGAACACATTGTCGTTCAGGAACATCCCGGCCACGCCGACCACTCGCGATTTTTCGTCAATAATCGGTTTTACTATGATGCGGTTTTTCGGGTCGCGCTCATCCACAGTCAACCGAACCGTCTTCGGAATCGCCTTAACCAGCGTCATCGAAACCCAACTCGCCGCCGCCGGGTGCGCCGCGCTCCATTCGTCGTTACTTGCTATGTAATAAAATGTGGATTTGATCGGGTCATAGAACTTTACGGTCGCGGTGGTCGGCGCATTTTCTCCGCTGAGGACCGCCGTAAAAAACAGTCGCGCGCCTTTAAATGGGTGGTTTTGGAAGTGAGCGGCGATCTGCTCAGCATCCATCGCGTTGTTGATATCGAAATCAGGGTCCGGATAATGGTGACGAAAAGCCGTATGGGGAACGTTGAGTGTCTCTTCGGCCTTTTGCTTATATTGAGATATCACATTATCGAGCACGTCGGAGATGTAACGGCGCATGTAAAACCGCCGCGCCTTGGGGAGTGTTGACTCCAGCTCCGACAGCGACTGGTATTGCAGCCACAGATGCGCCAGAAGCGGGATCGCGACCGCCACCAATCCCACCGTCATCGCATGTCTGCGGAACGACTCCTTTAATCTCTGCATTTGCTTCACTCTCCCCTTGAAGTATACCCTGACCAATCCTGTCGCCGGACGGCGCTAAGGCCTGGTTTTACAAATGATTTACAAGTTTTACTGGTTTTTACTGGCGCTTGAAGACATTTACCAGGACTTGAGCGAAACTCCAAACTGGCCAGGGAGTCCCAAGCGTGAGCGAAGTTTCGATCCGGCGCCGGAACCGGCCTTAGTATGATTCATAAGTTCACAAGCGACCCACGCAGCAATATTCAAATGGAGGAAGACGTTAATGCCGAATGAAGCAGTGGAAAGGCTATCCGACGACCAGGCGATTATATTTCAAAGCGGCCCACAAGCGCGCGCGGAAGCGGGTCTGGGAGCGCAGGCATCCCTGCCTGAAGGTTCCCAGAGCGAGCAGGCAGGGATGCCTGCGCTCCCAGGGGCGCCGGCGCCGCAACCTCGACCGGCTCTGACGCTGGTCAACGGCACTAGGGAGGTCTCATATGAGAATTATGAGTGTTTCATCGGCGTCAGCCCCAATGTCTCCGACCTGAAAAAGTTCATCGGAGTCCATGCGTCGCAGACGCATCCGGTTTTGCTAATCGGCGAACGCGGGCTGAGGCAGGAGCAGATCGCCCGCGTCCTGCATCAAGCCGGCGCGCAATGGTCGCAGCCGTTCTTCGCCGTCAACGCCCACGGACTCGGCGCCGATGCGTTGCACAACATCCTCTTCGGCCCTCATGGAATGGTCGAGACCGTCAAGCAGGGGACTATCTACATCAACGAATTGACAAGTCTGCCACAGCTTCTGCAGCAGCGTTTCGCCGTCTACCTGGAAGAACAACGGTGGCGCGGGCGCGACGGACGCCAGCGGCTGGTCTTCGCTTCGGAGTGGAACCCGGCAGACCGCAGGGCGGAAAATCGAATAGCTTACGGGCTGGTCGAGATGCTGCGCCAGTTCAGTTTCACCATCAAACCGCTCCGCGAGCGGAGCGAAGACATTCCCTACATCGCGAAGCATTTGCTCTCCCGCATCGCTCAGAAATTGGGCAAAGGCGCTAACGGAATCACCGCCGAGGCCCTCGCCGCGCTGACGGAGTACAACTGGGAGAGCAATCTAGACGAGCTTGAGTCGGTGCTCGAGAGCGCGGTCAGTTTTCTGCCGCCTCAGCAAATAGACGAATCGGTCCTGCCATCGCGCATCCGGTATGCCCATCTCAAATCAATCCCGCCGGACGGCATCGACCTGCCGCAAATCGTCGATGATTTCGAGCGCGACCTGATTGCCACCGCCCTCGATCAGAGCGGCGGCAGTCAGACCAAGGCGTCGAAGCTACTCGGATTGCGCGTGCAGACACTGAATATGAAGCTCAAACGCTACGCAGATCAGGAGCGCCCGCTATTGTAATCAGGGCTAAATCAAAGACGCCGTAGCCCGCGCCCCCCGCGCCGCAGAGTTTCGCAGGAGATCACGGTCAGGCAAGCTGGTTTTGTTTGCCATCTGCGGCGTGGGGGGGACGGGCTACGGCGTCTTTGATTAATTTCAACGGCAAAAATGATTCGGCGTAGGCAGGATGAACAGGATTTTCCAGGGCGCTCAAAATGGTCTGTCATCAACCCGCCCTCGACCAATCCTGAAAAATCCTGTTCATCCTGTCTATACTCCTGAGTCGCTTAATCGGGAATTTATAGGCCTCTGCCATTCCTGCAGATTACAATTTGCCCGTCACATCGTCCCGAGGGCCTTCCCCTGCGCCTAAGCGCCTGTTCAAAAGTCGGTTAGTTCAACCTGAAATCCCAATCTATTTCAATCCGTCCAGCAATCAGGACAAATCTTCCATGAAATACTTTTCCGATTTTTGCATTATCAATAGGATGGAGAGTTTGAGCATGCCCCGGGTTTCCGGTCTCAAGGCTAATAGGGGCGTTTAGAGCGGTTCGCAATTGCGTGTTTTGCCCCTACACTGATTTGCAAACCGCTATAAAAAGCCAGTTAGTCCAACCTGAAACCCATCCGGGCGCAAACATAATAGCCATATGAGCGCGGCGCCGGCTCCCTGGTCGAGGGCGTCGATCTCGATAAGCCCTAAAAGGGCGCAATGATAAAGCGCTCCCACAACCTTTTAGGGCTTGACGACTCACTCGATACTTAACAGCGCTGCGCTCTACACATGGCTATTATTTTGCGCCCTTTCAGGGTTCCAGGAAACTTCGATACGAGCTGTAACCGAAACATTTGCGCGCAAGGGCAACCGCTTGCTTCGTTCATTGCGCGGGATTACAATCCGCCGCTTATGCCGGCTGGAGGGCGAAGAAATCGTTTCTTCGCGGCTAACCTTAAATAAAGGGCAGTGGATGAAAAAGACAGATAAAGCATGGCAGAATTTCGTACAGATCGATCACTGCTACGGCGCCTGTCAGAAAACGGAATCGGCGCCCTCCACTTCAACTTACGCGATTCACGCCACCGGCTGGAGACGCTTGTTGCGAGAACCCCGCGCGACCTTCCCCTTGGTCAACGGCCTAACCAACCTTGTAAAAGGCGATTCTTTCAGACGTCCATACATCGAGATGCACAGCTACAAGGTCAACCGGTTTCTCCTCCATCTGCGAGAGCAAGGGTGTCATCGTGGGCGCCTCCGGTTCTCCGATCATGGGCTGTACAAAGGCAAAGTTTTACTCTTTAAAAAGGAAACTCTCCCTCTGTCATAAAATCACCCCCGTTTAGGTTAAGGCATCATTTATCAGAGAAGTTGAAATGTCGTCTTTAATTATTGGGGCGCCTCACCTGGAAGCGATTCCCGAACGCGCGACCTCCAGTAGTTTTGCGCAGTGGACGACCCGCATATTACTTTGCGGGTTGGCCATCTTCGCGATTTCGGTCCCCCATTCGATCGCCGCCGCGCAGATCGGCCTGGGATTGAGCTATGTAGCCTGGATCGCCCGCGCACTTGCGGTGGGCCGGCTCGGAATTCCTCAGACGCCGATTGACCGCCCTCTATTGTGCTTTATAGCCCTGACTATTGTCTCGGCGGTGTTATCCGTCGTACCGGCTGTGAGTATTCCCAAATTGCGCACTCTGACGCTGTTCGGGGTCTTTTATCTGATAATCGCAAACCTGCGCCCTCGCGGCGCCCGATGGATGATCGGGCTAATGATAGTCTCAGGGCTGGCGGGCGTCGGCTATAGCTTGATTGAAAAGGGGCTGGGCCGGGGAATGATCATCACGGCTATTGAGGATAACAGCCCGTTGCGAACGACCTACCTCCAGCCGGATGACGTTATCTGGATGATCGGGCGGAGTCGGGTAAATTCTCTCGAAGAGGCGAACCGAATTATCCGAGAATCCCCGACGGGCGCGACATACACCATCGAAGCCTTGCAAAACGGCGATCCGGCCCCGGCGCCATTGGTGATTACGGAGGAAATGAAGAGCCGGGCCAACCCGCTCGGAATCAGTGTTTCCGGACACAGCCGCCGCTTTCGCATCTCCGGCTTTTCGCGCAACTTCATCACCTACGCCGAACAAATGCAACTTTTCGCCCTGCTCGCCTACGGATTGTTGCTTTCGAATCTGAAGTCGCTACGTAATGGCCGTTCCAGCGCCTGGTTATGGGTCTCTCTGTCGTTGGCCGGTATGTTTTCCCTGGCCCTTATCCTGACTGCGTCGCGCGGCGCAATCGCGACCTGTATTCTGGCTCTGCTAGTCACTCTCGCTCTGATAAAAGGGCGTCGCGCCATGCTGTTGGCCTTGGTCGCCGTGATCGCAATGGCCGCCGTTTCAGTATACATGGTGCGCGCCATTCGCCCGCCGAACGCGACGAGTCTTACAGATGACAGCAGCAAAAGGCGGTTCAACTACATGCGCGCGGGGCTGCGTTTGATTCCGCAACATCCGATCTTCGGGGTGGGTCTGGATTCGCAGAAATATCACTGGAAAGAGTGGGGGTTCCCGGGCGATTACGTCACACACACGCACTCGACTCCGATTCAGATCGCTGTAGACCGTGGGCTGCCGGCCCTCGGCTGTTACCTGTGGTTGATGGCGATGTTATTCGTAATGACCTGGCGCGGGTATAAAAAATCGCTGCCCGCTTTGTCCACAACGGGCAGCGGTCTTATGCTGGGGGCGGTCGCGGCGCTGATCGGTTTCTCGGCCAGCTCCCTGATCAATTACAATTTCGGAGATTCCGAGCCTCTCTTGATGTTATTGAGCGTCGTGGCGCTGTCCCTCGTGGTGAGCGGGCAAATTGGGTTCAATGGTCGCGCACAATCAACGTAGGGGCAGACCTGCGTGTCTGCCCCGGTCCGGGGAGTGAGCGCACAAGAAGGGGCAGACACGCAGGTCTGCCCCTTCTTTGATTATCAATCGTAGTATTCCAAACCCAGGTGCGTGATCAGCTCTTCGCCGCGCAGGTGGCGCAGCGTGTTCTTCAACTTCATCAATTGGATGAACAGGTCGTGTTCGGGGTAGAGCTTTGGCGCGCACATCGGGCTTTTGAAATAGAACGACAGCCACTCTTGAATCCCGCGCATCCCGACGCGCTGCGCCAAGTCCATAAACAGCGCCAGATCCAGGACGATCGGCGCGGCCAGGATCGAATCGCGGCACAGGAAATCGATCTTGATCTGCATCGGGTAACCGAGCCAGCCGAAGATGTCGATGTTATCCCACCCCTCCTTGTTGTCGCCGCGCGGCGGGTAATAATTGATCCGCACCAGGTGTGTGAAGTCGCTGTAGAGGTCGGGGTATACCTGCGGCTGGAGGATGTATTCGAGAACCGAGAGCTTCGACTCCTCTTTGGTCTTGAAAGATCCGGGGTCGTCGAGCACCTCGCCGTCGCGGTTGCCCAGGATGTTGGTCGAATACCAGCCGTGCAGCCCCAGCAGTCTGGCTTTCAATCCGGGGGCTAGGATAGTCTTCATGAGCGTCTGCCCGGTCTTGAAATCCTTGCCGCAGATTGGCAGGCTCTGTTTTTCGGCCAGCTCGGTCAGGGCCGGAATGTCTACGGTCAGGTTTGGCGCGCCGTTGGCGAAGCCGACTCCCGATTTGAGCGCGGCGTAGGCATAGATCATCGAGGGCGCGATCGCCTTATGGTTCTCGCGCATGGCTTTCTCAAAAGCGTCGAGGCTTTTGTGAACCGGATGCGGTTTGATGAAAACCTCGGTCGAGGCGCACCAGATCATGACCGTCCGCGAGAGCCGGTTTTTCTTCTTGAATTCGGCGATCTCCTCCATCAACTGTTCGGCCAGGGCCAGCTTCGTCTTGCCTTTTTTGACATGGGTTCCGTTTAGGCGTTTGACGTATTGCTGATCGAAGACGGCGGGCATCGGCTTGACTTTCGAGAGCTGCGGTTTGAGCCGGACGAGCAGCTCTTTTTCGAGCACGCCCGCGCTCATCGCCGCCTCATAGCAGTTCTCTTCGAAAATGTCCCAGGCGCCGAAGACCAGGTCGTCGAGATGCGCCAGTGGCACGAAGTCTTTAATCAGCGGGGACCGGCTCTCTGTGCGTTTGCCCAGGCGGATGGTTCCCATCTGTGTCAGGCTGCCGATGGGTTTGGACAGCCCGCGACGGATCGCCTCTACGCCCGCGATGAAAGTGGTCGTCACCGCTCCCATTCCGACTAGAAGAACGCCGAGCTTGCCTTTGGGGTCGGCTATCGGCGCGCCTTTCTCCAACATGGTTAGTTCTCCTGTAGAAAACATTACGAATAGGACCTATAGGACCCATAAATCCTATAGGTCCCATTTAGTAAAACCGGAAGTTAATCGAAGAGATGCGAAAATTCTTGCGCGATCTTGCTGAAAGTTGTTGCCGGATTGCTGTGTTTGACGGTTGCAAACGAGAAGTGAACCGGTAAAATAGCCGTTCCGATTGAATCAGCGTTTTCATTTAATTCACCGGAAATCCGATACGAAGATTTTGGAAGGAGAACAGCGTAATGGCTATTTACGTAATTTGCGAACCCTGCATCGGCACGAAGGACTCGGCCTGTGTTGACGTCTGCCCCGTCGACTGCATTCACCCTCGTAAGGATGAGTCTGATTTTGATGGAACAGAGCAGCTTTTCATCAATCCTGACGAGTGTATTGATTGCGGCGCCTGCCAACCAGCCTGTCCCGTCGAAGCGATTTATCGCGACGAAGACGTTCCCGATCAGTGGAAGCAATACATTCAGATCAACGCCGATCATTATCACTGAAAATCTGTCGGCGAATCCGACTCGGACCGGTTGCGGACGGCGGCTTGCCAGCCTGAGCTTGTTCCCAACCGGTTCGCGGTCGGCCTAAATCCTCTACTACGCTCCTCTTCAGTTGTTCCAGATGTCGGTCGCGATTCCGACTTTTAGCATTTGGCAGGCGCCGTTGATGACTGCGCGCATCGGGTCGTCGGCAACGCGAACGGCCAGCGACGTGGCATCCGCAAGGCGTTCGGACAGGCCCTGCAGTTGCGCGCCTCCCCCGGTAAGACAGAGGCCGGTTTCAATCACTTCGCATGAGGTTTCCGATGGAAGATCGCGGACGGCCTTCAGAATGGCGTTGACTATTATTTCGAGTGGTGGCTCGACTGCCTCCACCACGTCGTGGCTGCTGATGCAGATGCTCATCGGTTCGCCGGTGAGCAGGTCAGTCCCCTGGGTAAGGAACAATCTTTCACGCTCATAGTCTCCCGACGCGCCGACTACCCGCATCAGCCGCTCGGCTTCCTCGGAGAAAAGCAGCGCGCCGTACCGGAAGGCGATCGTCTGCGAGACAGAGTGGCGGAGGTCGCTACAGGCGGTCCGCACGGCGGAGGTCGTGACGAGCGCGCCCGAACGAACGACTGCGATGTCGGTCACGCCATCCCCTATATCCACGACCATCTGAGCGTAAGGCGACGAAACGTCGAGGCCCGCGCCGATCGCCGCCGCCATCGGTTCCGGGACCACCACGACCGCCGAAGCCCCCGCGCGCCGCGTCGCTTCGATGAGCGCCTCGCGCTCTTCTTCACAGGCGTCGGTTGGCGCGCAGGCCAGCGCGCGCGGCCTCAATATCCCTAGCCTTTGCGCTCGGCTCAGAAAGAATTTGAGGAGCGAGGACGCCGCTTCGACGTCGGCGACGACCCCGGCGTGCAGTGGCGAGACCGCGTATGCGAATCGATCCAACTTCGAGAGCCTGGCAGCCCTTGCCCCCACGGCCTCGACGGCGCCAGTCACGGGTTGGATCTTGATCAGAGTGGGCTCGTCGGCGATCAGGCCGTGGCCGCGCGCATAAAGGCGCGTGTTGGCCGTGCCGAGATCAATCGCCAGGTCAGGCGCGAGGAGATTTCGCCACCCTGTAGCTAAGCCTGTAGTTATGGAAGACAACATTTCGTTGTTGCAATCCTTCCTTCAATCGACCGTGAGCAGAGAGATTTCGGGGGGGATGCGAAACCTGACCGGGAGGATGCTCGTGCCTACGCCGGTAGTTACGAAAAGGTGTTTGGAGCCTTCGATGATGTGGCCGGCTGCGTAGCGCTCGCCGAAATCCGACGGGACAATCGGCCGTCCGATGATCGGTAATGCGACCTGGCCACCGTGCGTGTGTCCTGCAATGGTCAGCGCGACTCTCGCGGGAATAGAGGGGAAAATATCGGGGTTGTGTGTGAAAGCGATGATCGGAGCGCCGCCGCCGACTTTTGCCAGCGCCGAGGCTGTGTCAGGCTTGCCTTCCAATTTATCACCTATTCCGACCACCCAGATCGCGTCACCATCCCGCCCGATCATCGCCGCGTCATTTTCGAGCTCCGTTATGCCCGCGTTTTCAAGAGCCTTCTTCACCCGCGGGCCATTATACCACCAATCATGATTTCCTAAAGTAGCGAATACGCCGAACCGCGCTCGCAGCCCCTTCAACGCCGAGGCCATGACTTCAGGCTCCATGAAGCTTCCGCCTTTCACGCCTTGAGTGACGAAATCTCCGGGCAGCAAAATCAGGTCTGGTCGCGCCGCGTTCGTCATCTCAACGATTCGATGAATCTTGTCGAGCGTGATGAAGGGGGACCCCGCATGCAAGTCCGAGATAACGGCAATACGCAGCCCCTTCAGGTTTGCAGGCCAGGACGGCAAGGTAATTCGCGTTTCCCGAAGGACCAGCCGGGAAGGCTCGACCACGAACGCCCATAGGGCGAGAAAAGCCAGGCAACAGAGCAACGCGACCAAGATGATTCTGGCGCGCGAACGCCGTTTCTTACTCTCAGGTTGTTCCGGCGCCGACAGCGCATGCTTCGAATTCAACGTAGAGGGTCTCCGAAGTTAATATGGAAGTGTAGATGCTTCGAGTCCTGATACTCGCCGAGGTTGGTCAGGATACGCGCGCCGCCGCGCTCGGCCACGACCCGCGCCGCGATCTTTTTAACGACGTCAAAAATTTCGATCAGCAATTGATCGTCGCCCGGTTCGAGCGCAAGCAGGGAATTGATGTGACGTTTAGGGATGACGACAATGTGTACAGGCCAGAACGGGCGCGTGTGATGGAACGCGAGCACGTTGTCGGTCTCGATCACTTTGTTGATCGGCGCCCGCCCGCTAAGCGCCTCCTCGCAATAGAAATCCTCCGGCATCGGTTTCCGTATAATCGACTACGAATCGGCGCCGCGAGCGGTAGCGAGCGGGCTTTATTGTGGCGCCCGCTCGCTACCGCTCGCGGTACTGAAATTGAATTATTGAATCAGACCTGTCCGGCCTTCACCAACTCGCGCCTCCTCGCCCGCGTCGCCAGATATTCCCTGGCCTCCTTGTAGAGCCGTTTGCGCTCCTGTGGCTTGAAGATCGCGCCTTTGACTATCCGGTAGATCGGTTTCGCGCGGAAGTAGTATTCGTCGTAGAACCGGTGCACCCAGTCGAGCATCTCGCCGGCCGGGAGGTGTGGGAAATTGGCCATTGGCAGTTGCTGTCCCAACTCGTCGGACATTTCGTCTTTGAGGATCACGCCGTTGGCCTTGAACCAGTCATACATTTCGGTGCCCGGGTAGGCATGGGCGACCGAGACCTGGAGCGTTTCGGGGTCCATCTCCTTAGCGTACTCGATAGTCTCGCGAATAGTCTCGCGCGTCTCGCCCGGCAGTCCGATGATGAAATCGGCGTGGACTTTGATGCCGGCGCGCTTGCAGTCCTTGACGAATTGCAGCGATCGTTTTGCCGAGATGCCTTTCTTGATGTTCTTCAGTATTTGCTCGTTGCCGGATTCGAAGCCGACGATGAAGAGGCGGCAGCCGGCGTCGCGCATCGTCTTGAGAGTTTCGTAATCGAGGTGGGCGCGCGAAGTGGAGGACCATTGGAATTTGAGCGGCTTGAACGCCTCGCTCATCTCGATCATCCGCTTTGGGTTGAAAGTGAAGGTGTCGTCGTCGAAGAAGATCTCCTGCAATCCTTCCGGCCTGAACGCGTCGAGCGCCCACTCGACTTCGTTACGCACGTCTTCGACGGAACGCTGTCGCCAGCGGTGGTCGTCGAAGGTCTGCGGCCACAAGCAGAAGGTGCAGAGCGCCGGGCACCCGCGCGTCGAATAGAACGCGATGAAGGGGTGGAGCAGAAACGGCACGTTGTAGCGCGTAATGTCCATGTCGCGTTTGTAGACCGGAGTCGCCCAGGGGAATCTATCCAGGTCCTGAGCCAGAGGTTCCGGGACGGTCGAAACCATCCTCTTGCCGTCTGGGCCATCGCGCAGGAAATGAACCCCCGGAATCTTTTCCAGCGGCTCGCCCGAAGCGAACCGCGTTACTGTGTGATCAAATTCCTTGTGGGTGACGAAATCAATGGCGTCTGACGCCCGCAGCGCCTGTTCCGGGTGCGTGGTGACAGGTGGG
>Ga0207428_10001304_pt1 | contig 26589 bp, 15 predicted proteins | sample RhiMethybrSRZTD1_FD_187600 | JGI IMG/M metagenome (GOLD analysis project Ga0207428, IMG submission 187600) | Populus rhizosphere microbial communities from Tennessee, USA - Rhizosphere MetaG P. TD hybrid SRZTD1 (SPAdes) (version 3) | ecosystem: Host-associated > Plants > Roots > Rhizosphere >...
CGTCGCGCGCCTCCTCGAGGAGCTTCTGGACCTCGGTGTAAGGCGCGCCCGAGTCCGCGCGCACCACCACGAGCACATCCTTGTCCCCAGCCTTGGCCAGGTGGGTCTGGAGCACCGCCGGAAGCCCGTCGGTCGTGACGACTTCGTCGTCCACCGCGAGCGCTCCCGTGCTCGAAAGCGTGATGCTGATGTTCCGCTCGTCCTCGGAGTCGCGCGACCGCGCCTGCGGCAGGTCGACCGGAAGGTCGGCCACCGACATGAGCGGCGCCGTCACGAGAAGGATGATGACGAGCACCAGTGACACGTCGATGATCGGCACGACGTTCACCTTGGTGATCGGCAGGTGATATCCGGGCACGCGCATGCGACGCATGTCAGCCTCCCACCACGGCGATCTGGGCTGCGCCGCAAGCCTTGGCGTCGTCGAGGACGCTCACGAACGCTCCATGAGAGATCCCCTCGCCGCAGCGCACGATGACGAGCTTGGTGGCGCTCGCCTCGAGGAGCGGCTTCAGGAGCCCCTGAAGGCTCGAGCGGGGAATCTGGTTCTGGTTCACGACCACCACATCCGGCGAGACGAGCGTGATCTCGACCCGCTCCGACTTCGCCGTGAACGCTGCCTTCTGGCCAGCCTTGGAGGCGCGCTGGACCGCGATGCTCGACTGGAACGCCATCGGCGTGGAGACGAGCAGGATGATGACCAGCACGAGGCAGACATCGATCAGTGGCGTCATGTTCGGCTCGTGGATCGCCTCTTCGTGACGCATGCGGGTTCGGCGCACCGGGAGCCTCCTTACGCGACGCGAACGGTGGTCTGGACGGAAGGCTTGGACTGGCGCAGGCCGCCGCTCAACCGCAGCGTCCGCGCGTGATTCTCGGTGATCGTCAGCATGACGCCCATCCGGCGCACGAGATTGTTGTAGAGGAGCACCGCCGGCACGGCGACGAGAAGGCCCGCGGCCGTCGTGAACAGCGCTTCGGCGACGCCCGCCGCGACCACCGACGGACCGGCCGAGCCCGTGCGCGCCATGTCGTGGAACGCGCGCATGATGCCCCACACGGTTCCGAGGAGGCCGATGAGCGGCGCCACGTTGCCCATGGTGCCGATGAAGCCGAGGTTCCGCTCGAGCTGGAGACGCTGCTCGCTCATCGCGATGTGGAGCTTCTCCTCGAACGCCTCCGGCTGCTCGTCCATCGTCTTGATGACTTCCGCGGCGACGGGACCGAACGGATGCCGGTCGACGGCGCAGACCCGGACCGCCTCTTCCTTGTTGCCCGAACGCAGCGCCACGAGAGCGGACGCGAGGAGCGCGTCCGGATTGCTGCGGCGCTTCCAGAAGTAGATGATGCGCTCGATGGCAAGGCCCAGCGTGATGATGCTGCAGACGAGGATGACGCACATGACAGGGCTCGTGCGCATCGCTTCGATCCAATCGAAATTCTCGAACATCGTCTCCGCTCCTTTCGGTTCCTGGCCGGTTGCGGCGGCCGTTCGTTAGCGCTTCTTCGTCGCCCTGGGCTGAAGCTGCTGGGCGCGGCCGGCCGCGGCTGCGGCCAATTCGCCGTCCTTGGAGTTCTGCGCGATGTCGCGATACGCCGTGTACGCCCGCGCGTAGTCCTTCTTCGCCTCGTAGAGGGCCGCGCAGCGGGCGAGCGCGGACAGGCGGAACGGATTCTTGCGATCCGGCGACGCCACGGCCCGGTTGTAGGACTTGAGGGCGCCGTCTACGTCGTTCTGCTGCTCCAGGCTGTGGCCGACCCGGTAGAGGAGCTCCACGCTCATCGCACCCGAAGGATTCGAGTCGAGCGCCTTGTTGAATTCCTGGAGCGCTTCCGCGTTCTCCCCGGCCGCCTCGTGGAGATCGCCGAGCTGGTACGCCACGTCCGCGGCGCGCTTGTCGCCGGGATGGTCGTTGCGGTACGCGAGGAGCGTCGTCTTGGCCTCGGCCGGCTGCCCGAGCTGCCGCTGGCAGAGCGCCAGGTTGTAGCGCGAGGCCGCGCGCACGTCGGTGCTCGCGCTCTCGCCCAGGACCTGCGTGAACGAGACCGCAGCGCGCATGAAGTCCTGGCCCTGGAAGTACTGGAGCCCGAGCTGGAACTCCGCCGTCGGACGAAGCTCGCTCGACGGGAAGAAGGCGAGGAACTGCTCGTAGGCGAGGCGCGACTGCTCGGCGGACCCCGCCTTGGCGTACGAGTCGGCGAGCAGGAACTGCGCGTCGTCCGCGGCCGAGTAGCCGGGGAACTGGCTCACGACGCGGCGGAAGCCGTCGGCGGCCTCGGCGTACTTCTTGTCCTGATAGGACGACTTCGCGATCTGGAAGAGCGCATCCGCCGCGAAGGCGCTCGTCGGATACTGCGCGACGAGCTTGGCCAGCTCGGCGGTGCCCTTGGCGGTCTGCCCGAGGCGGTAGAGCGAGGCCTCGGTCCCGCGCTGCGCTTCCTTCGAGTAGGGCGTGTCCGGGAAGCGCGCGATGACCTCGGAATAGCCCTCGAGGGCCGCTGCGTCGTGGCCCGCGTTGTACTCGCACTGACCCATGCGGAGCATCGCTAGCGCGGCCGCGTCGGTCTGCGCGAAGTTCTGCAGCAAGCCGCGGTAGCAGCGCTTTGCGTCGTCATACCGCTGGGCTTCGAAGTAGAGGTCGCCGGCGCGCGACCACGCCTTCTCGGCGATGGGCGCGCTCGCGCTGTCCTTCACGATCGCTTCCCAGTGATCCACCGCGTCGCCGGCGCGGTTCAAGCGCAGGCAGGCGAGGCCGGCCTGGTAGTGCGCCAGCATCCGCTTCGGGTGCGTGGGGTAGCGCTTCAAGAAGACCGCGTAGGCATCGGCCGCCGCGCGATAGTTCTTCTGGTTGAACCGGTCGTGCGCGATGTCGAGATACGCGCCCGCCACGATGTCCGTGCGGCCGGTGCCGCCGTAGCGTGCGACGAGCCGCTCCTCGGTCGCGATGGCGAGGCTGTCGCGCCCTTCGCGCGCATAGCTCCAGGCGAGGAGCTTGGTCGCGGACGCGCCGACCGGATGGTCGGGGAAGTCCCGCATCAGCTTCTCGAGCGTCGCCTGGGCCTCGGGATACCGAGCCTGGGCCGCGGAGGCGTCCGCATCGATGAGGAGTGCGTAGGCGCGCCACGGCGAGCTGCTCGGCGGCATCTTCTGGAGGAGCATGTGCGGCGCCCCCGCGAGCTGCCCCAGGTCGCCGGCCTGGTGGTACGAGTACATGAGCAGGCAGAGGGACGCGTCCACCACCTCGATCCGCTCCGACGTCTTGAACATGTCGAGATTGGGGTGCTCCATCTGCGCCACGTAGCGATCGAGCACGATCTGGAAGTACGGAGCCGCGACGCGCGGCTTGTTCTGCGACAGGAGACCGACGCCGGCGAGATACGCCGCCGCCGGTGCCTCGGGCTCGAGCGGATAGCCAGACACCACAGCCTGGTAGCTGCCGGTCGCGTCCACCTTGCGGCCCATCGCATCGAGGCAGCGGCCGACCGCGTATTGCGCGCTCGCCGCGACGGAGTGCTGGAAGTATTCCTTGAGCACCTGGTTCATCTGGATGATCGCCTCGGGGTACTGACCCCGATCCATGAGGACCTCGCCCACGAGGAACTGCGCCCGCGCGGCGACGTCGGAGCGTCCGTAGCGCTCCACGATGCCGCGCAGGATGGCGAGAGCGGAGTCCGGGCTGCCTGCGAGATAGAGACAGCCCGCGCCGCGCACCTCGGCTTCACCGATGACGGCCGGATCCTCGGCCTTCTTCGCCACGCGCGAGAACTCCTCGGTCGCGCTGCGGTAGTCCTTGGCTCGGAGGAATGCGTCCGCCTTCGCCAGCATCGCCGGGTCGCGGAGCGGGGACTCGGGGTACCGGTCCGCCACTTCCTGGAACGAGGCCGCGGACTGGAGCACCGCGCCCTGCGCGCGATAGCAGAGCCCGCGCAGATACGAGGCGGCCGGTCCGGTCGTCTTGATCCCAACCGCCGCGAGCGCGTCGACGGGCTTGCCCTGGGTATAGAGGAGGGTTCCCTTCGCGAGCGTCACGCGCGGATCCGTCTCGAGCCAGGGCTGCGACTGTGAAAGCTGGGCGAGCTGCTTGGCCGCCACCGTCACGTCACCGCGACGGAGCGCGTTCCAGGCCAGGGCCAGCGTGGCCTCGCCGCGCAGCGGACTCTGCGGATACTTGTCCATCCACCCCTTCCAGTCGTCCGCGGCTTCCTTGTCGCGGCCCTGGAGCTCCTTCATGTGGATCGCCGCGAACTCCGCGTCGTCCGTGAAGTAGTTCTTGTCGCCCATCTTCTGTGCGGCGCTCCGCCATCCCTGCTCGGCGCCGGAGTAGTCCTGGAGCTCGAAGCGGATCTGCGCGGACAGCGCCCGCGCGGCCCCCTGCTCGTCATCCGAGAGGTCGCCCTTGAGCGCGGAACCGACCGTGCCGTCCAGCTCCTCGAGCGCCGCCTGACGATCGGCTCCAACCAGGAGCCGCGCGGCCTCGAACGAGAGTCCCGCTTCCTTGAGCGCCACAGGCGCGGCCTTCTTGTCGATCTCCGGCTTCTTGTCGCCCGCCCGCGCCGCGGTCGGCGCGAAGAGCGCCGCCGCGAGCAGGAGGTGAGCGAAGGTCCGGTTGAGGCGGCCGATTCGGGTGGTCATGGCTTCGTTCCCTCGTTAGCTATTCGACTGGGATCACGGGAACCGCTCCCTGCGGCCCGCCCGTCGAGATCTGGACCACGCGAGTACGGCTGTCGATCACGCGCCCCTCGATGTCATGCACCGTGAGGGTGTAGCGATAGTCTCCGTCCGGCAGCGGAAGGCCGGTCTCGTCCTTGCCGTCCCACAGGAGATGGGCCGGCGGGACGCCCTTACCGCCGAAGGTCCGGACGGTTTCATCGGACTTGTTGACGAGGGTCAAGGTCCAGCTCTCGGTCTCCGCCTTGGTCCGCGCGTTCAGGTCGATCTTGGTTGTCGCCTTCTCGCCGGTGGGGGAGAACACCTCGGGCTCCGCCTTCGCGTTCGCGAAGAAGCCGCCGAACCGGTACGTGAGACCGACCCGGTGCTCGAGGCCGAGCGGATGGTCCTGGACGCCGTAGTCGAACTGGTACTTGCCCATGAAGCGATAGGAGAGGCCGCCCGCCGGCTCCTGGTCGTCCATGCCGACCCGGAGTCCAATCATCGGCTGCACCCAGTACTCGGTGCCGCCGCGGAAACGCATGCCCGGGCCGTCCGCCTGGTCCATCTCGGCGGAGAGGAGGCCGCGGCCGTTCAGCACGACCGCCGAGAAGCCGCCTCGGATCTCCATCGGGTACGTCTCCTTCGTGTCGCGGAGCGTGAGGTTCGGCCCGCCCACGTTGAGGGCGGAGACGCCGACCTTGATGTTCTGCGTGACGTTGTAGAGCGCGCCGATGTCGAAGCCGACGCCCGTGGCGTTCGACTCCTCCACGGCCTGCTTCACCAGCTTGACGTTGGTCCCGAGCGCGAAGCGCGGATTGATCGCCTTCGCCATCGAGAAGATGTACGCTGTCTCACCTTCCTTGAAGGTGCCGAGCGGATCGTTCAGCTCGTTCGTGCGCTCGAAGTTGCCCGAACTCAGATTGATGATGCTGAGTCCGAAGCTCGGGAGCTTGTTCCCGGGCACCGCGAAGTTGAGCGCGTTGATCGAGGTCTCGTCGAACAGCTGCGAGGTCTCGAACCGGAGCTCGTTCGGCACGAGCGTCGCGAGTCCGGCCGGGTTCCAGACAGCCGCGGTCGCCTCGTCGGCCACGCCGACGAACGCTCCACCGAGGCCGATCGTGCGCGCCGTCACGTACGTCGACAGCCACGAGCCCGGCGCGCCTCCATCTTCCTGCTCCGCTGCCATCGCGGTCCCTGCGCTGAGGACGAGGGCCGCCGCGGCCGCGGTCCAGACTTTCATCCACCGATCGGTGCGGTTCATGACGCTCCCCCTCCTTACCGGACCACCGCGATCTTGCGGCGAATAACGTTCACGGTTTCGCCCGTTCCCTGGGCTTCGATGAAGGCCACGTAGCCTCCGCTCGATACGAACTCACCCTTGCCGTTCTTTCCGTCCCAGACCCACTCGTTGAGTCCCTGCTTGCCGCCCACGGCGTCCTTGGCGAAGACCTCGCGGCGGACGAGCGAGCCCGTGGTCGTGTAGATCCGGACCGTGACGTTGGCCATGTCGTCCAGCTTGTAGGCGATCGTCGTGCCCTCGCTGCCGGCGTGGAACGGATTCGGATAGTTGGTGACGAAGCCGCCGCCGGCCGTCGGGTCGACGAACGCGACCTCGAGGTTCAAGTCCTGCGACAGTGCGCCCGACGTGGCATGGATCAGGTCGTGCTCGGGATTGCGCGGGCTCAGGAAGTCGGCCCGCTGATTGCCGCTCGCGTCCGTGAGGCTGTCCATGGGACTGACCGTTCCGGTGCCCGAGAGGAGCGCGAACGTGACGAGCTGGTCCGGCACGCCGTTCTCGTAGGCGTCCACCACCCGCGCGTTGAGCGTCGCGTGCTTGTTCCCGCCGACCCAGCTCGGGTTCGACGTGAGGCGGATGACGCTTGGCAGGCCGGGGACGATAGTGATCGGATTCGACGTCGCCGGCGCGTTTCCGGCGTCGTCACGGGCGATGAGGATGATCGGCTCCGAGAACGTATACGTCTCGCTCAGGATCCGCTGTCCCTGGAGGAGCTGGAACTGGGTCGTGAGGAGCGTTCCGCGCCCGGGGCTCTGGTCGCCCGCGTTCCTCACTTCGATCGTGACGAAGGAGTTGATCTCCTGGATCACGCTGCCTGCGTCGTTCGTCACCTTCACCGTGAGCGTGAAGGGGTCGCCGGCGCGAGCGCTGGACGGCGTGACGGCGGCCTCGAGGTGGAAGCCGCTCGAGATCGCCCGCACCTGCGTCGTGCTGCCGGTCTTGGACGGGTTCGTGACGTCCGAAACCGAGATCTGCTGGAAGCCGCCCGTCGAGAGCCGCATGGAGAGGTCCACGACGCCGTTCACCATCGGCGCGTCCGCCGGAAGCTGCGCCAGCGGGTCGTTCGACGTGATGTGGACCACGTCCGTCGGCCCGGCCACTGGGTTCCACCAGGCGTCCGTGGCCATGACGGTGACGGTGAAGGCGTAGTTGATCGACTGGTCCGTCGCCGTGCCGCCGCGGCCCGACGCCGTGCCCGGGGCCGGGAACTCACCCGGCGCCAGGATCAGGACCTTCGCGAACGTGCCGCCGACGATCGTGATCGGGCTCGACGTGTCGGTGAGGATCGAGCTGTTGTCGTTGTCCGAAACCGTGATCGTCTGGTTGCCGCTCTTGTGGAGCCGCACCTGGATCAGGCACTGGCCGTTGTTGAGCACCGTGTCCGCCGGCATCCAGGCGAACCCGTCCGTCGACGTCAGATGAATGTTGTCGTTGATACCCGGGACCAGGTTCCAGTACTGGTCGACCGCGCGCACCGTGATGGTGAACGGATTGCCCGCCGACTGCGTCGTCGGCGTCCCGGTCTTGCCGGTCGCCGTGCCGCCCGCGGGGCTCTCACCCGGCACGATGACCTGGAGCCCCGCGAACGGGCCCGGGTTCACCACGAACGTATTGCTCGTTCCAGTCTTCGGCGGGGCCGAGTAGTCCGCGCACGTGAGCGCCACCGCGCCGCCGGCGCCCTTGAAGACCACGTTGCCGGTCCAGGTGCCGCCCGAGAACGTGACCTGGCTCGGCGTGATGCTCCCCGTCCCGGTATTCGACGTGAGGATCGCATCCGCCGCGTAGGTCGGCACCGTGTTGCCGCCCGAGTCGACCGCACGGATCGTGACCGAAGTCGGCACGCCGGCCGTGATCGGGCCCGTGATCGTGTTGAACGCGAAGTGGTGCGTCCCCGCGGGGATCACCGCGATCGAGGGGCTCGTTCCCGTCGTGAGCCCGCCGCTGGTCGCCGAGACGGTCTGGGTGCCGACGGTGTTCAGCGTGACCGTGAACGACCGGTAGCCTCCTGCCGGGGAGCCCTGCGTGACCAGCGCTCCCGACGTGGGATTCGACGTGAAGGAGCCCGTCGCACCGATCGTGACGGTGTTCGTGCTGGGCACCGGATTCCAGTAGGTGTCGGTTCCGTACACGCCTACCGTGAACGCCGTACCGACCGCCTGGGTCGCAGGCGAGCCGGTGTAGCCCGACACGCTGCCCGGAAGCGGCGTCTGGCCCGGCACGATCACTTGTAAACGCGAGAGCGAGCCCGGATGCACGACAAAGGGATCGCTCGTTCCCTTCTTCGCGGGATTGGACGCGAGGTACGCCTCCATGTTGACGTTCCCGCGGTTGATGCTCGTCTCATCCGCGCGGTAGAGCGTCACATTTCCGCTCCACACGCCGTTCGTCATCGTGACGGTTTCCGGAGAGATACGGCCCTCGCCAAAGCTCGTGACCTCGCGAAGGCTGATCGGTCCGTTGTAGGCGGTGACGGTGGCGTTGTTGGGATCGCGCGCCGTGACCGTAGTCGCTTCCGCCACGCCCGCGTACTTGTGCTTCTGCGAGATCGTGGGGAAGTCGAAGTGGTCGAGGACCTGGCAGAGCACGGCCGCCGAGTTGCCGTCCGGGATCGTGTTGTCGGTCTGGTCGTGCGCCTGGACGGTGAACGTGCCGGCCGCGTTGAACGTGACCGACACCGTCATCTGACCGTTGTTCAGCTGCTGCGGCGCCGGCAGCGTCGCAGTGGCGTTGGTCGAGGTGATCTGGATCGTATTGCTGATCGTGGTCACCGTGGTCCATGTGTTGTCACAGGCACGGATCGTGACGTCGAACGGGATCCCCGTGACCTGCGCACGGGCGGTTCCCGTCTTGCCGCTCCCGGTTCCGGGCGCGGCGGTTTCGCCGGGCATCAGAACCTGAAGCCGAGTGTACGGACCTGCCATGGCCGCCTTCGGAAAAGCAGCCCCCATGAGGAGCGCGAGCCCGACTGCGAGCCACGCTGCCGGATGTCCCTGGCGCACGGCGTCACCTCCGCTATGACTGTTTCGAACAAAGAAAGGTCGAGGCGTCGCGGCTTAGCCGGTCAGCCCCGGGTGTCAGCGTCCTGGGCGGACGCTTCCCGACGCCCTCCTACCTTGCAGGCGTTGTGCCGCGGGGCCGGGCCGAGCCACCGAATGCAGACGGAATGGTGGGACTTGGTTGGAGCACAAGGAGATGAGTCGTGTTCGCGGAACGCACGGAGCGTGGCTCGGAACCGCCATCGCGCGCGTGGACCCTTCGAATGGCTCGATCGAGCCAGAGAGCGCGATGCGAGGCGCCCGTCGCGCCGACCGCTGAGCTTGCAGAACGCCACCCGCCGGACCTCGGGCGGGTGCGGATCGCGCGCCCGGTCCGGGCGGTGCGCGACCCGGTGCTCGGCGCGATGGACGCCTCTTTCGCCGCGCGCGCCGGCACGGTAGAGTCATGGGTCAGGGGGCGGTTCGAGCGTCGCGCCGCGAAGCCTCCGATCCAACGATGAGATTCCACGAGAGACCACGACAGATCCTACTGACCGGTGCCACCGGCACCGTGGGCCGCACGCTCCTGCCCGCCCTGGCCGGGCTGGGGGCGCCGGTGCGCGCGCTCGCGCACCGAGCGGAGCCGTCGCTCGCGGCGGCGAGGCTCGCCGAGTTCCGCAGGGGCGATCTCGAGCATCCCGCGAGCATCCGCGGGCTCGCCGAAGGATGCGACGTCGTCGTTCACGCGGCGCGGCGCGCGGGCTTCATGGTGCTCGACCGCGAGCGCCAGCGGCGCATCATGATCGGCGGCACCGAGGCGATGCTCCGCGAAGCGCGGAGCGCGGGAGCGTCGACGTTCATCCTGATCGGGTACACGGGAACGGTGCAGGAGCGGGGCCCGTGGACCGGCGCCGTGGACGAGGAGACGCCTCCTGAAGGCGAGTACGAATCGGAGTCGGTTCGCATCCAGGTCGAGGCCGAGGCCATGGTGCTCGAGGCGAACCGAGCGGGCTCGTTCCGGACGATGGTGGTGAGTCCCGGCGTGCTCGCGTCGCCGCGCGTGCCGACCGCGCTGGGCGAGCTGCTCGGCGCGTTCTTGAGGCGCGAGCTGCCGTACCGGCTCCTCGACGACGTGTGGATCGCGGTGAGCGAAGAGGCCGACGTGGCGCGGTGCGTCGCGGCGGCCGTGACGCAGGGCCACGGCGGACGGCGCTACTTCGCCACCGGGGAGTGTCTGACCCTCGGGAACCTCTACGAGCGCATGTCGCGGCTCACCGGAGTGCCGGCGCCTCGCCGGCGGATCCCGGATCTCCTTCTCGAGGAGCTCGGGCATCTCGTGCCGGTCCTGCCGCCCCACTCGTTCCTGCGCCAGATCGTGCTCCCGCGGGAGCTGGTGCTCCACCTGACGCGCCTCGCCCCGCTCACGAACGCGCGCACGCGGACGGAGCTCGGCTTCACGCCGACTCCCCTCGACGACCTGATCCTGGGGTTCGCGCGGACGGAGGGTGTGCTACCGCGCGCGGCCGGCGCCGCCGGCTGACCGGGCGGGCGCGGCGTCCAGCGCGCTCCGGATGCGCCGCGCCAGCGCCATGGGCGTGTACGGCTTCTCCAGGTAGTCGACGGGACGCCCGTCCTTGTCGACCATCGGCTCGGGGTCGCGCACATAGCCCGAGACGAAGAGGATCGGCATCCCGGGGAGGAGCCGCTCCACCTTGCGCGCCAGCTCACGCCCTCCGACCTCGGGCATCACGACGTCCGTGACGAGGATGTCCATCTCGCCCGATTCCGCCTCGAGGATCCGGAGCGCTTCGGCCGCGTTGGACGCCGCGAACACGCGGTAGCCGAGCTCGGTCAGCGATTCCCGCGCGAGCGTGAGGAGACTCGCGTTATCCTCGACCAGGAGCACGCGCTCATGGCCGACGGGGAGCGCGTCCGAGGCCGGCTTGGCTGCGCGGCGCGTGGTGGGCGTGCCGGTCGACTCGGGGAGGAGCACCTCGAACGTCGAGCCCCGTTTCTCCACGCTCGACGCCCGGATGTTCCCGCGATGCTGGCGTACGATGCCATAGGCCGTGGCCAGACCCAGTCCCGTGCCGCGTCCCGGTTCCTTGGTCGTGAAGAAGGGCTCGAAGATGCGCTCGAGGACCGCCGGGGCGATCCCGGTGCCGGTGTCGGTGACGCGGATTCGCACGCATGCCCCTTCCCCCATCTCCGCGAGCGACGCTTCCTCCTCGCTCAAGACGACGCGATCGGTCCGGATCGCGATCGAGCCGCCGTCGGGCATGGCATCGCGAGCGTTCACCACGAGGTTCACGATCACCTGCTCGAGCTGGATCGGGTCGGCGCGCACGGGCCCGAGCCCGTCCTCGAGGTCGAGCCGGAACTCGAGGTCCTCGCCGATCAGGCGGCGGAGCATCGGCTCGACGCTGTGAATGGTCGCGTTCACGTCCACGGAGATGAGCTGCGTCGGAGTCCGGCGGCTGAACGCGAGGAGCTGGCGCGTGAGTCCCGCGGCCCGCTCGCCGCCTTTCTTGATCTCTTCGAGCGCCGCGCGGTGCGGGTCCGTCGGTCCCAGCCGCGCGAGGAGGAGGTCCGCGTAGCCGAGGACCGCGGTCAGGATGTTGTTGAAGTCGTGCGCCACGCCCCCCGCGAGCTGCCCGACCGCCTCCATCTTCTGCGCATGACGGAACCGCTCCTCGAGCTGCACGCGGTCGGTGACGTCGGTCTCGATGCCGTCGATCGTGAGGAGGCCGTCCTCCTCGATACGCGCGGTGAGCCGCGACCGATGCCACCGCCAGATGCCGCGCGAGCTCTCATAGCGCACCTCGATCTGCGTGGGCTTGAGCCGGAGGAGCTGCGCCATCGCCGGCTCGACGACGTTCTTCAGATCCTCGGGATGGACGCGCCGCATCCAGAAGGTCGGATCGCGCTCCATCTCGCCCGCGGACACGCCGTAGAGAGCCTCGGCTCCTCGCGAGATGTAGTCGTACCGGAGGAGCTTGCCGTCCGGTCCGACCCGAACGGTGAAGAGCGCGGAATCCAGATTCCGGGCGATCGTCGCCTCGCGCTGCATCGCGAGCTCCCGCTGCGCCTGCGCCCGCTCGCGGTCGGTGACGTCTCGGAAGCTCCAGACGCGCCCTACGATCTCTCCGGCGATCTTCTGAGGTAGGGAGTAGCGCTCGAAGACGCGGCCGTCCCGGAAGCGGAGGGTGTCGAAGCTTTCCGCGTCCGGCGCGGCGTAGAGCATCCGCACCTTGGAGAGGAAGAGCTCCGGCTCCTCGAGCTGGGACAGCACCGATCCGAGCGCCCGATCGTCGTCCCTCGCCGCGAGGACGCTCTCCGGAATGCCCCACATGCGCGCGAATCGCTCGTTGAAGCGCACGATGTGTCCTTCGCGATCCACGATGAGGAGGCCGTCCGCGGTCGATTCGAGGGCCGCCTCGAGAAGCGAGAAGGCGTGCTTGTGCTCCGTCTCCACGCGGTGCCGCTCGGTGATGTCGCGAATGATTCCGAATCCTTCGAGGAAACGGCCGCGGTCGTCGAGGATGGGATGCGTCGTCACGAGCACGCGATGTGCGCGATTCTGCGCGTCCCGAAGGGTGGCCTCGAACTGGACCGGCTCTCCGGCCAGGCCGCGAAGGAACGCGTCCTGCGCGATGGCCTGCGACTCCGGCGGAACGAACTCGCCGAAGGGTCGTCCCACCACGCTCGACGCCGGAACCCCGAGCATGTCCGCCATGGCCTGGTTGATCTCGAGGGTTCTGCCCTCGGCATCGGCGCGCCAGAAGCCTTCGGGGGAGTTGTCGACGAGGGTGCGAAGGCGGTCGGACTCGCCGGACTCGCGGGCACGAAGAGCCCGTTCGGCGGCGCGGAGGCGAAGCGCGAGCCACGCGGCCGTGGCGAGAGACAGAATCGTCAGAGAGACGAGGAGCGCTGTGGCAGTCACCGCGACCTCACACGTGCGGAGGGGTGGGGAGCCCCCGGTGCCAGCCTACTCCTCTTGCAGCCTATCGCGTCCGAGCCCTGGGCTCAACCCTGAGGCGCGGACGGAGGCTTGGGCGTGAGGCCCGGCGTCGGAGGGGCCGGGCTCGAGCCGAAGGCTTCCCGCTTCACTCGCTCCTGATAGACGGCGTTCAGGTTCATGACGCGGAACTCGACCCGCCGGTTCCGCGCGCGGTTCCCGGACGTCGTATTGGGATAGATCGGATCCGTGTCTCCGTAGCCCGTCAGCCAGAAGGACTTCGGATTGAGCGATGGATACTTGCGCGTGAGATAGGAGAAGACGGCGCGCACGCGCATCTGCGTGAGCGGAATTCGAAATCCGGGCTCCGGCCCGTCGTCCACGTGGACGCCGATCTCGACCTTCGCTTGCGGCCATTGCTGGAGCGCGGCGCCGACCTCGTCGAGGCGCGCCATTGCGGCCGGCTCGAGCGAGTCGCTCCCGGCTGCGAACTCGAAATCGGGGAGCGAGATCAGGTAGTCCTCGGAGAGTGCGCGGGCCGTCTCGGAAGGTTGGAGCGGACAGCCACCCGCGTTCACCGCCATGCCGGCCCGGGTGTACGGGCAGATGTCGACGCCGTCGGCCACGCCGTCGCCGTCGGCGTCGAGCGGACATCCGGCGGCGTCGACCAGGGCGCCGGCCGGCGTGTCGGGGCACTTGTCGGGTCCGTCGAAAACGTGGTCGCCGTCCGTATCGACCGGGCAGCCGGTCGCGTTCACCACGACCCCGACCGCCGTCGAGTCGCACGTGTCGATGCCGTCGGCCACGCCGTCGCCGTCGGAGTCGATCGCGACGCCCGCTGCGTCCACCTTCGCGCCGAGCGGTGTGGCCGGACTCTTGTCGAGTCCGTCATAGACGCCGTCCTTGTCGGTGTCCAGAGGCGCTCCGGTGGCGTCGACCACCGCGCCCTTCGGCGTCTCGGGGCTCTTGTCCTTCTTGTCCGGCACGCCGTCCTCGTCGGTGTCGCGCGGGCGGCCCATGAAGAGTCCGGTCACGCTCCCGGTGAGCTGTACGATGTTCACGCGCTCGCCGTCGCCGAACGTGTCGTCCTTGAACGTGACGTCGCGCGCGTCGAGGCGGAAGCCGAGCCGCTCTCCGGCGCGGAGAAGAACACCTGCGCCGATGTGGAAGGAGGAGTGCGACTTGGACTCACCCGCGAGATCCTTGCCGCTCACCGAGCCGATGCCGGCGTAGAGATAGGGAAGCGTCCAGGCGAACCGGTCCGGAGTCGCGATCAGCCCGCCGCCGAAGTGCGAATACGATCCGTCGCCCGCGTACGGCTGCTCGCGCGATGGGCTCGCCGTCGAATAGGTTCCCTCGATGCCCAGCCATCGATTGAGGTAGCCCGTGCCCGACACGGAGATGCCCAGGTCGTCCTTGAGTGCGACCTTGGGATCGTAGAAGACGATGCTCGGCCCGGCGGAGAACCACACTCGCTCTTCCACGGCGGCCGCGGATCGGGCACCGACCAAGGCGACGATGGCGAGCAGGGCGAGGAGGGCGGGGCGAAGCGAACCAGGCAAACGGACGACGCGGGCCCAAGGCGAGGCCATGCGGTTCCTCCGGGGACACGGCGGTGTAAGAGTAGAATCGGCGGCAGCATGCTGGTTTTGCTGTCCCCTGTCAACATTCTGCTATACTGCCGGCCCGTCCCGATCCGGGCGGCCCTGAAGCGCGTCCCGGAGGATCCACCCGAGGAGCGCGCATGCTGGAGGAACGCCTCGAACAGGACATGAAGACCGCCCTCAAGGCCGGGGAACAGACGCGGCTCTCCACGCTCCGCATGATGCGCAGCCAGGTCCTCCTCGAGAAAAAGAAGTCGACGACGAAGCCGACGTTGTCCGACGATGAAGTGGTCGCCGTCCTCGGCGCCTACGCGAAGAAGCTCCGCGAGTCGGCGGCCGAGTACGAGAAGCTGGGACGGCCCGACGAAGCGGGCAAGATCAAGGACGAGCTCAAGACGGTGCAGGAGTATCTGCCCCAGCCGCTCTCCGAGGACGAAGCGCGCGAGATGGTGCGCCAGGTCCTCACCGAGCTCGCCATCACGTCGACGAAGGATTTCGGGCGCGCCATGAAAGAGGTGCAGGCCCGCGCCAAAGGAAGAGCGGACGGTAAGCTGCTGAGCGAGCTCGTCCGCGCATCGCTCTCCTGAGCCGGAATCGCCCGGGCGATTCCAGAACCCATCCGATCGGAAGATCACGCGAGGCATGATGCCGCCCCATCGCAAACGAGGTCCACGCCCCGGGCCCGGCCAAGGCCGAGGCCCTCGAAGCAGCTCATCTTCATCGCACCACTCGTCCACCGATCGTCCGGCGCAAGCGCGCGGCCCGGGCGGGAAGCCGGGGAATCCGCGTCCGCCGCGAGGCCGGCCGGCCGGGGCACCCCCGCAGGGCCCCAGGGAGCATCCGCAGTACGGCACCCGCATCCCGCCCGAGGAGCTCGAGCTGATGCGCCAGGTCGCGGCGGAGAATTCCCGCGGCCAGCGCGGCGATCGCTACGGTGGGAGGCGCCCCATGTCGGGCGGCGTGCGGCCGCAGGGCGGGTCGCGCGGCCCCGTGCCCCATGGAGATCGTGGACCGTCGGGTCCCGGCCGCCCCTATCGCGACTCGCGCGGCCCTCGTCCCGAGAGGCCGTATCGCAGCGATCGGGGGGATCGCGGTCCCCGTCCCGATCGTGGTCCTCGTCCCGATCGGGGCCCCCGGCCCGATCGCAGTTTTCAGGGTGACCGTCCCTATCGGGATCGGAATGCCGGACCAGATCGTCCCTACCGAGATCGAACCGCCGGCCCCGCGCCGTCGGCCGAGCGCCACGCGCCCGCGCCACACGTGCCGGGCGCCGATCGCGGGCCACGCCACCCGAGGCGCGATCGTCCGTATCGCACCGGCGTCCAGAGCGCGGGCGAAGGTCCGCCGCGCGGGGTCCCCGTTCCAGAGGAGGCTCCGCTCGGACGCATTCGCGCGCTTCTCTCCGCCTATCAATCGACGGCCGTGATGCTCGCCGCGCATTCGCTCGGCGTGTTCCGGCATCTGCACCAGCGTCCTCAGAACCTCGACGATCTCACGCGCGCCTCCGGGACCGACCGGCGAGGCATGGAAGCGCTCCTCGAAGGGCTGGTCGGCCTGGGTGTCATCCATCGCCATGGGCCCACCTTTGTCCTCCCGCGTGATTTCGCTCCGTATCTCGTGCCGGGCGTCGACGGCGATGCGACCGGCATGATCGACGCGACGTCGGATTACTACATGGCGTGGCACGATCTCGCGCGCGCGGTGCGCGAGGGCACGCCGCGGCACCGCCTCTCGTCCCACGCGCTCCTCGCGGGGGATCCCGAGCGTGTGCGACGGTACGTGCGCTCCGTCCACACAGGAGGGCGCGAAGCCGCGCGGCGCCTCGTCGAGCTCGCGCCGGCTCTCCCGGGATCGAAGCTCCTCGACGTGGCAGGCGGGTCCGGCATCTATGCGGCCGAGTACGCCCGCCGCACTCCGGACCTTCACGCGACGCTCTTCGAGCTTCCGCCCGCGATCGAGGCCGCGCGCGAGATCCTCCGGGCCGAGGGGCTCGAGGATGCGGTCGAGTACGTACCCGGCGACTACCGCAACGATCCCCTCCCCGGTCCCGTGGACACGGTGCTCCTCTCCAACGTGCTCCAGACCGAGAGCGAGGAGAACGCGATCCTCCTCCTCCGGAAGGCGAGGGAAGCGCTCAAGCCCGGCGGCACGATTCTGATCCACGGCTGGATGCCCGAGGGAGGCTCCGCGGCGCCCTCCGCGGGGATGGGGCCGCTCCTCTTCTTCATGTACTTCGATCAGGGGCGCGCGTGGAGTCTCGAGCGCGTGTCTGAGTGGCTGGTTCAGGAGGGCTTCGGCGTGCGCATGAGCCGACCGCTCGGCGCTCCCTTCCAGACTCGGCTTCTGATCGCCACGCGCATCGAGTAGCCGTGCCCGAGCTTCCGTTCCTCGAGATCCTCGCCGAGAACCTCGCGTCCTCGGTCTCGGGGCGGAGGATCGAGGCGTTCGACGTGCGTCAGCCTGCGCTCCTCATGCGCGCGGAGCCCAGGCCCGAGAGCTTCGTCGGCGAGTTCGTGAGCTTCCCCCGGCGCGTGGGGAAGTATCTCGTGCTCGAGACGGAATCCTGCCGGGTGCTCGTCTTCCATCTCATGCGCCTCGGACGCATCACCGTGGCGTCCGCGGCCTCCGAACGGCGTCCCGCGCGCGGCGCGCGCGCGGCCACGGCGGCGCCCCCCAAGAACGTCTCCGCGCGGATCCGATTCGACGACGGGAGCGAGCTCCGGCTGATCGAGCACGGCACGGAGAAGAAGGCGCGGCTCTGGCTGGCCGATGACATCGACTCCGTCCCGGAGCTGGACCGTCTTGGACCCGATCCCGCCCGAGGCGAGCTGACGCCCGACCGATTTCAGCAGGCGGTGCGCGCCGAGTCGCGCCAGCTGAAGACGCTCCTCACGGATCCGTCGGCGATCGCCGGGATCGGGAACGGCCTCTCCGACGAGATCCTCTACGAGGCGCGGCTCTCGCCCATGAAGCGCTCCGACCAGCTCGACGACGCGGAGGCCGCACGCCTCCACGCCGCCGTGCTCTCCGTGGTCGAGCGTCAAGTCGCGCTCTTGCGTGAGAGCGCCGACGGAGCCCTGCCGCAGAAGGAACCGGTGGAGCACTACGTGGTTCACGATCACAAGGGGGAGCCTTGTCCCCGCTGCGGGACCCCGATCGCCTGGGTCTCGTACGCGGAACGGGACACCTTCTATTGCCCCGGCTGCCAGACGGGGGGCGTGCCCCTCAAAGATAGGCGGCTGTCGAAGCTGTTGAAGTAGACGGCGTTGACTGCCGATACTCCAAGGGACGTATCACGAACGCCGTTTCCCCGTGTACAATGGGTGACATGAGCCTGCGTCGCGTGATCTCGATCGTTCTTGTAGGCGCGCTCCTCGCCGTTCAGGCGACGCCAGCCCGCGCCGGGCAGATGCTCTGCAAGATGAAGGCTCCGTCGCGCACGGAGGCCTGCTCGCGCTGCGACGCTCCGAGGGCGAACGAAGCGAACGGATCGCTTCGGGCCACCGACTGCTGCCGCATCACGCCCCGGTCCGCCTCGGAGGCGACACCGATCGCCCCGGCACCGCGTCCCGCCTCGAGCCACGACCCGCTGCCCTCCGTGATACAGCCGACGTCCTCCACGCTCATGGCGCTCGACGCGGGTCACCAGGCCACGTGGATTCCTTCGGCCGGGCCGCCCGGCTCGGAACGCCTTTCCCGCACCACCATTCTCCGAAACTGATCCTCACCTCCCTCTAGCCGTTCGTTTCCGGCCGCCGGCCGATGTGCGCCGGCGAGCCACGATGGTCATGCGCTCTCGAGCGCCGTCCTGCCCACGGGAGGTGGGTTCCATCATGGCTGCACCCGTTCTTCGTATCGCTTGCGTTGCGCTTGCCGCGACGGCCGGCTGGTTGGCTCTGCCGGCGCCGGCATGGGCCGCTGGCTCGGGGACCACCCCGGGTCCGGCCGCGTTCGACACGCTTCTCGTCGCTCCCGCGATGAGACCGGATCTTCTGGAGCGGGCCGCCCTCCAGCGGAATCCGACGCTGGCCGCGGCGGCCGCCACGGCAGCCGAAGCCGCGGCGCGTGCTGACGCGACCGGACGATTCATGAGCCCGATGCTCGACGGGATGGTCGCCCCCCGGGCCATCGGGAACGAGGAGGTCGCGGCGCCTGGGTATCAGGTCGGTCTCTCGCAGAGCCTTCCGCTCTGGGGCACGCGTGGACTCGAGAAGAAGGCTGCGCGCGCCGAAGCGCGCGCCGCGAGCGAGGATCTCAGGACCGCCCGGCTGGATCTCCTTCGCGAGACGCGGCGCCTCTACTACGAGTTCTACCTGGTCGAGCGCGGCCTCGAGGTCAACCAGGAGCAGAAGGACCTGCTGGGCCACATCCGCTCCCTGGCGGTGCAGAAGTATGCCTCCGGTGTCGTCGGACAGCAGGATGCCCTCCAGGCCGAGGTGGAGCTCGCGATGCTCGACCACGAAGCGATCGTCCTCGCGCGGGACCGCCGCATCGTGCGCGCGCGACTCAATGCCATCCTCCATCGCGCGCCCGAGGAGTACCTGCCGGCGCCGCTCGATTCCATTCCGGCCCCCGAGGAAGGGGATGAGCCGTTCGCAGGTCCCAACGCTTCCACGTTGAGACCCGACGTGAAGCGCGCCGAAGCGGAGCGCGACGCCCGGGCCGCGGAGCTCGAGCTGGCCGGGAAGGGCCGGATTCCCGAGCTCACGCTCGTCGCGCGCTACGACGCCATGTGGGCGGAGCACGAGCTGCGTCCCACGGTCGGTGCCGAGATGAGCCTCCCGTTTCTCTTCGGCCGCGTGAGTGGATCCGAGCGGGAAGCTCGGGCCGGGCTCGCCCGCCGCGAGCAGGAGCGACTCGCGGTGATCGATCGGGCGCGCCTCGAGATCGAGGAGGCGCTCGCTCGCGTTCAGGAGACGCGCCACGAGATCCACGTCATCGAGACCGGCGTCCTGCCCGCGACCGAGCGCGCGCTCACCTCCGTCAGGACCGCGTACGAGTCGAACCGGAGCGACTTCGCCGCGCTGCTCAACGCCGAGCGGGACCTGGCGCGCGCGCGGCTGGACGGGCAGCGCGCGCGCGTTGGGTACCGTCTCGCCCTGGCGGACTACGAGCGCGCCATCGCCATCGACGCAAATCCAACCGGCGAGGCGCCACGATGAGCCGGCGCTGGGTTCTCATCGGGATCGCCATCGCGGCCGCGCTCGCGGGCTGCTCGAGGCACGAGACCGCGACCTCACGATCCACCGAGACCGTCGCGGCGGCATCGCAGCGGGTCGGCGCGTTCCAGATCTCGCTCGCAGTCCGGCCCGAACGGCCGGTCGTGGGTGACAACGCATTCCGCGTCGCGCTCCACGACTCGGCGGGGCACCCGGTGTCGGGAGCGTCCCTGGCCGCGATCGTGTCGATGCCCGCGATGGGCGCGATGCCGCGCATGGAGAGCCGGGGCGAGTTCCGCGAGACGGGCGCCGGCGTCTACGAGGCGAGCTATGGCCTCCAGATGCATGGGGACTGGGACGTCGCGATATCGATCCGTGCCCCCGGTGCTCCCGAGGCCGAGGCGATCTACCGGGTGAGCACGAACATGGCCGGTGCCTCGTTCGTCGGCGGATCACCCGCGGCGGGAGCGCCCGCGGTCGTGGACACCAGCGTCGCGGGGCCCATGGCGGAGATCACGATCGATCCGGCCCGGCGACAAGCGATCGGCATCCGCACCGAGCCCGCGACCCTGCAGGACCTCAAGGCGACCATCCGCGCCGCGGGACGCGTCACGTACGACGAGACGCGTCGGGCCGAGATCTCGCTCAAATTCTCGGGCTGGGTTCGTGAGATCCACGTCGACTACGTCGGCCGGCAGGTGAGCCGCGGCGAAGTGCTATTCACGGTCTACAGCCCGGAGCTCCTCTCCGCGCAGCAGGAGTACCTCGAAGCGCGCCGCGACCCACGGGGCGGGGACCTCACGGCCGCGGCGCGGCAGCGCCTCCTCCTCTGGGACATCGCCCCGTCGACGCTCGACGACATTGCGTCCGCCGGCAAGCCGATGGAGAAGCTCCCCATCCTCGCCCCGGTCACGGGCGTGGTGGTGGAGAAGAACGTGGTCCAAGGGAGCTCGTTCACGGCGGGGCAGACACTCTACAAGATCGCTCCCATCCATCCGGTCTGGGTGATCGCGAACGTCTTCCAGTACGAGATTCCCCTCGTGAAGACGGGCATGACGGCGCGCATCCTTCCGCCGTTTCCCGGCGAGCCTGCCCGGGAGGGTCGGGTCTCCTACGTGAACCCCTTCGTCGACCCGGACACCCGCACGGGGGAGGTCCGCGCGGTCGTTCCGAACCCGCGCGGCGATCTGAAGCCGGGCATGTTCGTGGATGTCCTCCTCGAGCGGGACCTCGGACGGAAGCTCGCGATTCCCGAGAGTGCCATCCTCTACTCGGGCGACCGGAGGATCGTGTTCGTCGATCTCGGGCAGGGGCGGCTCGCCCCGCGCGAGGTCACGCTGGGCGCCAAGGCGGGCAACCGCTACGTGGTCATGGATGGACTCCGCGAGGGGGATGTGGTGGTCACGTCCGGAAATTTCCTCGTGGCAGCCGAAGCGCGGCTACGCTCGGCGACGACCAAGTGGTAGCACGTTCATGATCGAGCGACTGATCACATGGAGCGCACGAAACCGGATCCTCACGATCGCGCTCGTCCTCGTCGCGACGGCAGCGGGACTCCGCGCGCTGCGGCACACTCCACTCGACGCCATTCCGGACCTCTCCGACACGCAGGTCATCGTCTCGACCGAGTGGACCGGGCGAAGCCCGGACCTGGTCGAGGACCAGGTCACGTATCCGATCGTGACCGCGCTCCGCTCCGCGCCGGGCGTCCGCTACGTGCGCGGGCTCAGCATGGTCGGCGACTCCTTCGTGTACGTGGTCTTCGAGGACGGCGTCGACCTCTACTGGGCTCGGAGCCGGGTTCTCGAGTATCTGGCCTCGCTCCAGGGAAAGCTCCCCGAGGGCGTGACCCCGCGGCTCGGGCCCGACGCGACGTCGGTCGGGTGGGTCTTCGAGTACGCGCTCGTCGACACCACCGGACAGAACGACCTGAGCCAGCTCCGCTCCTTCCAGGACTGGCACCTCCGCTACTGGCTCCAGAGCGTGGACGGCGTGGCCGAGGTCGCGGCGGTCGGCGGCTTCGTGCGGCAGTACCAGGTCGATCTCGATCCCCGGCGGCTCGAGTCCTACGGCGTCTCCATCCGCGAGGTTGCGGACGCGATCCAGGTCTCGAACAAGGACGTCGGAGGAAGCGTTCTCGAGGTCGGGGAGCACGAGAACTTCGTCCGGGGCCGGGGCTACATTCACTCCCTCGACGATCTCCGCGGCATCGTGGTGAAGATGGGCGAAGGGGGCGTGCCCGTGACCGTGGCCCAGCTGGGTGAGGTCTATCTGGGACCCGAGCCCCGCCGTGGCATCGCCGAGCTGAACGGCCAGGGAGAGGTCGTCGGCGGCATCGTGATCATGCGGCAGAAGGAGAACGCGCTCCACGTGATCGACGGCGTGAAGCGGCGCCTCGCCGAAGTGCAAGGCTCCTTTCCCCCCGGCGTCCGCCTGGTCACCACCTACGATCGCTCCGAGCTGATCCGGGCCGCCGTGCACACGCTCCGGCGATCGCTCCTCGAGGAGATGGCGATCGTGAGCATCGTGATCGTCGTCTTCCTGCTCCATTTCCGGAGCGCGCTCGTCCCGATCCTCACGCTCCCGATCGCCGTCGTGCTCTCGTTCCTTCCCATGTCGGCGCAGGGCCTCACCGCGAACATCATGTCGCTCGGGGGCATCGCGGTCGCGATCGGGGCCATGGTGGACGCGTCGATCATCATGGTGGAGAACGTTCACAAGAAGCTCGAAATCTGGGAGGCGGGAGGCCGGGCGGGCTCGCGCGAGGAAGCCATCCTGGCGGGACTCCGCGAGGTGGGGCGCCCCGTCTTCTTCGCGCTCATGGTGATCACGATCTCCTTCCTCCCGATCTTCACCCTCGAGGGGACCGAGGGCCGCCTCTTCAAGCCGCTCGCCTACACCAAGACGTATTCCATGTTCTTCGCCGCCCTCCTCGCGGTCACGCTCACACCGGCGCTCGCCGCATGGTTCATCCGCGGCCGGATCCGTTCCGAGCGCGAGCATCCGCTGTCTCGACGCATGGTGAGCGCCTACGGTCCCGTGGTGCGATTCGCGGTCCGAAGGCGAGGCTGGGTGATCGGCGCCGCCGCGCTCCTCGTCCTGTCCACGATCCCGGTGTTCTTCAGCCTCGGGAGCGAGTTCATGCCGCCGTTGAACGAGGGAACGATCCTCTACATGCCGACCGCGCCGCCTGGGATTTCGGAGACCGAAGCGGCGACGGTGCTCCAGCTGATGGATCGCCGGCTCCGGGAGGTTCCCGAGGTCGAGACCGTGTTCGGCAAGGTCGGGCGCGCGCGCACCGCCACCGATCCGGCCCCGCTCTCCATGGTCGAGACCGTCGTCACCTTGAAGCCGGAGTCCGAATGGAGGAAGGGAATGACCTGGGACAAGCTCGTGGCCGAGATGGACGCGCGCTCCCGGTTCCCCGGCATGTCCAACATCTGGTGGATGCCCATTCAGACCCGGAACGAGATGCTCGCGACGGGGGTCCGGAGCGCGGTCGGCGTGAAGGTCTTCGGGTCGGACCTGGCCACGATCGAGCGGATCGGCATCGAGGTGGAGCGCGTGCTCCAAGGAGTGAAGGGCACGCGCGCCGCCTTTGCCGAACGCGTCACCGGCGGGTACTTCCTGGATTTCGACATCGACCGCGCCGCGGCCGCTCGCTACGGACTCAGGGTAGGCGACGTGCAGGACGTGATCGAGGCCGCGATCGGCGGCATGACGGTGTCCCAGACGGTCGAGGGACGGGAGCGCTATCCGATCAGCGTTCGCTATGCCCGCGAGTTCCGGGACGATCCGGATGCGCTCGGCCGTGTCCTCATTCCTACTCCGAGCGGGGGCCAGGTGCCTCTCGTCCAGGTCGCGCGCGTCCAGTTCCGCACGGGCCCGCCGATGCTGGTCGAGGAGGACGGACAGCTCTTCGGGCTCGTCTCGGTGGACGTGGCCCATCGCCCGCTGGCCTCCTACGTGGAGGACGCGCGCCGTACGGTCGAGCGCGAGGTCTCGTTGCCGCCGGGATACCGCCTCGAGTGGTCGGGACAGTTCCAGTACTTCGAGCGCGCCCGGGAGCGCCTCCTCCTCGTGGTCCCCGTAACCCTCCTTCTTGTCTTCGGCCTCCTCTATTTCAACCTTCGCTCCGCCACCGAGACGATGATCGTGATGCTGGCGGTGCCTTTCTCGCTGATCGGGGCGGTGTGGATCCTGTGGCTCCTCGGCTACAACATGAGCGTCGCGGTCTGGGTCGGCATGATCGCGCTCGCGGGACTCGATGCCGAGACGGGTGTCGTCATGCTCCTCTACCTCAACCTGGCGCACCGGGACCGGGCCGCGCGCGGTGCGCTCCGGGACCGCGCCGATCTCGAGGACGCCATCGTCGAAGGGGCGGCGCACCGGATCCGGCCCAAGATGATGACCGTCTGCGCCATTCTGTTCGGACTGCTCCCGATCCTCTGGGGACACGGCGCCGGCGCCGATATCATGCGGCGCATCGCCGCTCCCATGATCGGCGGCGTTCTCACCTCGTTCGTTCTGGAACTCGTCGTCTACCCCGCGATCTACGCGTGGTGGAAGGGGCGTCATCTGCCGCACATGGTTTCGGGATCCATTCAAGGTAGAGTAGGGACGTGAAGACCCCGGGTTTGAAACTGGAGGTCCGGAACGACGCCCCCGCAGCCGGGACCGAGATCGATCCGGTCTGTGGAATGCGTGTCGCGCCCGAGCGCGCGGCAGGTCGCTACGACTACAAGGGCACGACCTACTACTTTTGCTCGACCGGCTGCCTCGCCAAGTTCCGGGCCGATCCGGCGCGCTACCTCGCGCCGGGGGCGAAGCACGAGACGATGGCCCACGGGCCGACGGCGCCCGTCCCCTCGGTTTCCGCCGGCACGCAGTGGACCTGCCCGATGCATCCCGAGGTACTCCGAGACCGGCCCGGCTCGTGCCCCATCTGCGGGATGGCGCTCGAGCCGATGACGGTATCGCTCGACGACGAGGAAAATCCCGAATACGCGGACATGCGCCGGCGCTTCTGGATCTCGGCGGCGTTGAGCGCGCCTTTGATCGCGTTCGCGATCGCGGATCTGATACCCGCGCGTCCTCTCGAGAACCTTGCCCGCGCCCGGCACTGGCTCGAGCTTGCGTTCGCGACGCCCGTCGTTCTGTGGTGCGGATGGCCGCTCCTCGCGCGGGGATGGGATTCGATTCGGCACCGTGCCCTCAACATGTTCACGCTGATCGCGCTCGGCGTCTCCGTGAGCTACGCCTACAGCGTCGTAGCGGTTCTCGCGCCGGGGATCTTCCCGGCCGCGCTTCGCGATACCCACGGACTCGTGCCGATCTACTTCGAAGTCACCGTCATGATCACGACCCTCGTGCTGCTCGGTCAGGTGCTCGAGCTCTCGGCGCGGAGCCGGACGGGCGCCGCGATCCGCCAGCTCCTCCGGCTTGCCCCCAAGACCGCGCGGCGGATCGGTCCCGATGGCGGCGAACACGACGTCGTTCTCGAGGCGGTCGCCGTCGGTGACCACCTCCGCGTCCGTCCCGGAGAGACGATCCCGGTCGACGGCGTCGTGCTCGAGGGCGCCTCGTCCGTCGACGAATCGATGGTGTCGGGCGAGCCGATCCCGGTGGAGAAGTCGGCGGGGAGTCTCGTGATCGGCGCCACGGTGAACGGGACCGGCTCGCTCGTCATGCGCGCCGAGCGCGTCGGCTCGGAGACCCTCCTCGCCCGCATCGTTCGCATGGTCTCCGAGGCGCAGCGAAGCCGCGCCCCGATTCAGCGTCTGGCCGACACCGTGTCGTCCTACTTCGTGCCCATCGTCATGGCGGTGGCGGCCTCCACGTTCCTGATATGGATGCTCGTCGGGCCCGAGCCTCGACTCGCGCACGCCATCGTGAACGCGGTCGCGGTCTTGATCATCGCCTGCCCCTGCGCGCTCGGCCTCGCCACCCCGATGGCTGTGATGGTGGCGGCGGGCCAGGGGGCGACCGCAGGCGTCCTCTTCCGGAACGCTCAGGCGATCGAGACGCTTCGCAACGTGGACACGCTGGTCGTCGACAAGACCGGGACCCTCACGGAGGGGAAGCCGCGGTTAGCCTCGGTAGTGGCGTCGGATGGATGGAGCGACGACGAGATCGTGCGCCTCGCCGCCAGCCTGGAGCGGGCGAGCGAGCACCCTCTGGCTCACGCGATCCTCGCCGGCGCCCTGGAGCGCCACTTGCAGATCGCGGACGTGCGGGAGTTCGAATCGAGGTCGGGCATGGGAGTCGCTGGCGTCGTGGAGGGGAAGCGCGTCGCGCTGGGGAACCGGAAGCACATGGATGATCTCGGCGTTCGCGGCGAGGATCTGTGGGAGCAGGCGGAAGCGCTCCGCGTCGACGGTCGCACGGTCGTGGCGGTCGCGGTCGAAGGGCGGTTGGCAGGTCTGCTGGCCGTGGCCGATCCCATCAAGCCGACCACGCCGGAGGCGATCCGAGCCCTTCACGCGGACGGGGTCAAGATCGTCATGCTGACCGGGGACAGCGCCGCGACCGCGAACGCGGTGGCCCGCCGTCTCGGAATCGACGAGGTCGTGGCCGAGGTGTTGCCCGACCAGAAGCTCGATTTCGTGAAGCGCTACCAGGCCGAGGGGCGCTTCGTCGCGATGGCGGGGGACGGCATCAACGACGCCCCCGCGCTCGCGCAGGCCCAGGTCGGCATCGCGATGGCCACAGGCACCGACGTGGCGATGGAGAGCGCGGACATCACCCTGATCCGCGGCGATCTCCGCGGCATCGTGCGCGCGCGCCGGCTGAGTCGCGCGACGATGGGCGTCATCCGCCAGAATCTCTTCTTCGCGTTCGTCTACAATGTGCTCGGCGTGCCGATCGCGGCCGGCGCGCTGTATCCCGTCTTCGGGCTCCTCCTGAGTCCGATCGTCGCCGCGGCCGCCATGAGCCTGAGCTCGG
>Ga0207428_10001306_pt1 | contig 26559 bp, 18 predicted proteins | sample RhiMethybrSRZTD1_FD_187600 | JGI IMG/M metagenome (GOLD analysis project Ga0207428, IMG submission 187600) | Populus rhizosphere microbial communities from Tennessee, USA - Rhizosphere MetaG P. TD hybrid SRZTD1 (SPAdes) (version 3) | ecosystem: Host-associated > Plants > Roots > Rhizosphere >...
GGTTGCCCGGGCGCCAAACCGGCCTCAGCGCGGACGAGCAGTGTGGGAACGCGTACCTCGCAGAGTCGAGCTCTAATCTCAGCCTTGCGAGCCCCCTCTGCAAGGTCTGCCCGCACCGCCTTCTCCGACGCCTTTGGTTGCATCCTTGGCGGCTCCCCACCAAGCTCATAGTCAAGGAACGCCTCCACCCAAGGTCCCCAATCGATTGAAGGGAAATGCGGTTGGCTCCGCCAGAACTCGCGGTAAAATTCCCGTGACGGGTAATATTGACGGAGTTGCGTAATACGCTGTTCGAGCAATTTATCGAGCGCCTGCTCGGGATCAACGCCGACAGGGATGTCAGGAACGTAGCCGCCGTCGATCATAATCAATCCCGCGACGAGTTCGGGCGCTTCCACCGCCAATGCAGTCGCGACAAAGGCGCCCATTGAGTGACCCGCGATGATACTTGGGCCGAGCCCGAGCGCCCGCATCGCCGCGGCTACATCGCGGGCATGCTGTGTCATGCCGTATGGGCCGTCCGGCTTCTCGGAGTCGCCGCGGCCACGCAGGTCAACAGCGAAGAGAGACCGCCGTCCAGCCAGACGATCGCCGATGCCGGCAAAGGTTAGATAGGAAGCAGTCAAGCCATGAATTCCCACGACCGGCGCGCCACACCCCGGCCAATAGCCGAAAGCAAGTTCGACGCCGTCGCCTGACACACGCCCTCGCGCTTCACTGGTTACCTTAAAAGAGACTTGCTGCTGGCAGCTCAGAATCACTGTGTTCCTCCTTCGATACTGGGCAAGACGGGTTGGTAACCTGTTTCGCGATCAGTAATTGAATTTCAGCGCGAACTGAATTAGTCGCGGGTTATTGGTCGCCGAAATGATGCGCCCGAAGGATCCCGGGTTGACGATGTTTCCGTTCGCGTCAAGGCTCCCGCCGGAGGCAAGGACCGCGTTCAGGTCGCTGATCGGGTTGGCAAGGTTGACCTGGTTGAAGAGGTTGAAGAATTCGGCGCGGAATTCGATGTTCTTCAACTCGCTGACGCGGAAGCGTTTGATGACCGAAAAGTCGGTGTTCTTCTGCCGAGGTCCTCGCAGGATGTTGCGACCGACGGCGCCGATGTCCGTTCCGACCGCTCCGGCGATGGCTGCGCCACCCGAACTAGGGATCGGTTGATTGGCCAACACCACCGGACGGGCGAAGGCGAAGGGGTTGAAGAAGTATCCGCTGGGCGCATTGCTGTTCGCAGTCTCGCTAGTGGCGCCCGAAGCGAAGTTTGGCCGCGCCAGCGCAGCGCCGCCGCCGGACAACCCGTAAAACGAGCCTGCGCCCGTGTCCACAATGTCAATCGGCAAACCGGACATCATGGTCACAATTCCCCCGATCTGCCAGCCGTCGAAGATAAGCTTACCGGCGGTCGAGTCCTTCACAAAACCGGGCGACGGCAGTTCCCAGAATCCGCTCAGAACAAAACGATGCGTGCGGTCGAAATCCGAAACGCCGCGATTGGCGCGGTTGTCGCGCTGATTGCCGATGATGGCGCTGGTTTCGCCCACCGCTCCGGTGTTGACCAACCCCGTCGTTCCCGCGCCGCCTCCCTGGCCCGAAGCGTTGTCAATCGATTTGGCCCAGGTGTAAGAGGCGAGGAACTGCGCCCCACGCGACAACCGCCTGGTCACGCTCGTCTGCAATGAGTTGTAACTGGATTGTCCGGTTGACTGGTTCTGGAAGAAATTATTGACCCCGACGCCTTGGAAAGGCGCGCGAAGCAAAGCGTTCGCGGGCGTGTTGGTCGTAATCTGCGTTCCGAGAACTTCGTTCGTGATCGGATTCTGCGGCGTTGCGAGCCTCGCCTGGTTGATCCCGACCTGTCGGAACAGGTTCAGCCCGCGCGTGCCGACGTAGCCGACTTCGAGGAGCAGATCCCTGGTCAACTCGTATTGAACGTTAGCGTTGTACTGTTGCAGATAAGGCGTGCGGAGGTTGCGGTCAAACAGTGTTCCGGACAGCGCAACGCCCGGAACAAGCGTCGGGAACTGGCTCGGCGCCGGCGCCGCGAAGAACGGGTCTTCAAAGGGGGCGCCAACTCTCGCGCCGAAGACGTAGGTCGGCGGCGCGATCACGTTGAGCGTGATGTACTGGAACGAGGTGCGCGAATAGTAGATCCCGTAACCGCCGCGCAAGACCAACCGCCCCGAATCGATCGGCGAATACGCAAACCCGATGCGCGGCGCGAAGTTGTTCGGGTCAACGCTGTTGACCACCCGTTTACCAATGTTCGGGATGTCGGCCGAATCGTGTTGTTGAATCACGTTGCCCGCCTGAACGTAACCGCCGATCGGCGGGCCGACCGGAACGGCGCCGACAACCAGCGGGCGCGGTTTATAGAGCGCCGGGTCGAACGTCGCCAACCGTCCTCGCGTGTCGTACGGCGGAAGATCAAGCTCATAACGCAGGCCGAGGTTGAGCGTCAGCTTCGGCGAAATCTTCCAATCATCCTGCGCGAAGAAATTGTAATCCGTCGCGCGCAGGCTGCGGTCTCCGACGCCGCTGCCGAAGACCGAAACGAACGTATTGCCGGTCAGGAAGCTGTTGAAGTTCAGAAAATCGATCTGGCCGCGCGTGAAGAAATTGAGCGTGTAGTTGTTCTCGTTGTAGCGAACCTCGGCGCCCATGCGAATCGTGTGTTTGCCTTTGGTGATCGAGAGCGAGTCGTAGAAGGTCGTCGAAGGCGCGGTAGCCAGCACGTCGATCGTCGGCGATGTGCCGAAGGTAATTCCGCCCGCCGCCGCCGCGATGCGAATCCATCCGAGTCCTGGGAAAACGTCGGCGTTCGCGCGCTTGATCCCGACGTCGGCGTCGTTGATCGGCTGCTGCGGGAATGCGTCCACGCGCAGGAAGCTGTAACCTACGCGCGCCTCGTTGATCACGTTCGCGCTGAACACGCGTGTGTATTGCAACGTGGCGATCCGCCCGTTGTTCTCCTGAAAATTACCGAAGCCCGGAACATTCGGTCCGCCGCCGAGGAAACTCGGCAGCGTCAACGTCTGCGGCGAGTTGAAGAAGAAGAATTTTCCGGAGAGCGTGTTCCTCTCGTTGACGCGCCAGTCGAGGTTGGCGTTGAACTGGTCTTCCCTGTAGCTCGAAGGCGTCGAGCCTGTGTAACGCCCGTTGGCCTGCGGTGTCGGAATCAGGAATTGGCCGCCGGCGCCTTTCGCGTTGAGCAGCGCCAGCGCAGCCGGGTGAATTCTGGTAGCCGGCTGGCCGGTCAGGAGCGTCGGCTTGAAAGTGTTGAGCAGGGTCTGCTCCGAACGGTCGTCGTTCAATCCGGGCGCGATCAGCACGTTCTGCGAAAGGCTGTTGAAGACCGAAGCGCCGTTGCGTTCGCGCGTGCCTTGGTATGAGGCGAAGAAAAGCAATTTGTCTTTGACGACAGGCCCGCCCAGCGCGCCGCCGAAGATGTTGCGCTTGAGCGCCGGGCGCGACACGCCGGCGGCCTTGAGGAAAGGATTGTTCGCGTTGAGCGCGTCGTTGCGAAAGTATTCATAGACCGCCCCGTGAAACTCGTTGGTCCCGCTCTTGGTGACGGCCTGGATGTTGCCGCCGCCCGAACGCCCGAACGTCGCGTCGTAGAGCGAAGTCTGTACCTTGAATTCCTGGATCGTTTCGGGCGCGGGGATGGAGAGCGAAGGCGCGGAGTTCGTACCCATCGAATTGGCGTCAACGCCGTTGATCTGGAAATTGTTGTTGGTCACGCGAGCGCCGTTGACCGAGATGTTCTGCGAGTTGCGCCCGACCGAAGTGTTATCCGGCAAATAAGTGGCCGCGCCGGGTGAAAGCCCAAGAATCTGCGTGAAATTCCGCGTCGCCAGCGGAAGCTCGGCCACGGCGCGCGAATCGACCACACGCCCCAATTGCGCGCCGTCAGTCTGCGCGAGCTGCGCGGCGGATGTGATCGTGATCGCATCTTCGGCGACGCCGACAGAAAGCTCCGCGTTGACCGAAGTGGTCTCGGTAATGACTACGCGGATGTTGTCAATCACGGCATTCTTGAAGCCGTCGGCCTTGACGCTGACCTGATAAACACCGGGCGGAACGAACGAAATGATGTAATTGCCTTCGTCATCGGCCAGGGCGGTTCGCGCCTCGCCGGTGGCTTTGTTAGCAATGGTGACCTCGGCGCCTCGAATCACCGCGCCTTTTTCATCCTTGACCATTCCGGCGATTCGGCCCGTAGTCTGGCTTTGCGCGAAGGCCGGTAGCGCGAAGATTGCTGACAAACAGATTGCGAAAATGGATGTCGCTCCGTGTCTGGTGTTCATCGTGTGTCTCCTTGTCGAAATGAATAGTCGAATTGCGGAGACCGATTGAAAGCAAGCGCCGTTCCGCGCGGTCATTTGCAGGTAAGTCGTTGGTCGGATTGATGAGGCGAGTCGCCCGCCTTGCGTGGCGCTGTTTAAAAATTGGGCAGCGACTTGAACAGCCGTTTATTTTTTAGACAGGCGGCTCATCAAGATTGTACTTCCGCAATTTATTGTAGAGCGTCGTGCGCGTGACCCCCAGGATTTCGGCGGCGCGGCTGAGGTTGCGTTCAGTGGCGTCCAGCACGCGTCGGATGTGCAGTCGTTCCAGTTCGTCGAGTGAAAGGAACTCTTCACCGTCGTTTTCGTCAACGGCCACGCCGCCAAGTGGCAGGTCGCTTGCGCGAATGCGGTCGCCGCCGCACAGAATCATCGCGCGTTCGACGATGTTGCGCAGCTCGCGGATGTTGCCGGGCCAGTTGTAGCTGAGCAGCAAAGCCTCGGCCTTCGGCGTCACGCCCTCGACGCGGCGATTAAGCCGCTGATTGAAGTGGCCGATGAAATGCGCGACGAGCGGCAGTATGTCTTCGCGGCATTCGCGCAGAGGCGGCAGCGCGATCGGCATTACGTTCAGGCGGTAGAAGAGGTCTTCGCGGAACCGCCCGCGTTTGACCTCGTTATGCAGGTTGCGATTGGTCGCGGCGATGATCCGCACGGCAACCTCTTTCTCCTGCACGCCGCCGACGCGCCTGAATCGTTTCTGTTCGAGGACATTGAGCAGCCGCGCCTGAATCGCCGGCTCCATCTCCGCGATCTCGTCGAAGAAGATCGTGCCCTGATGCGCGAGTTCGAACAGCCCGGCCTTGCTGGCGACCGCGCCTGTGAACGCGCCCTTCTCGTGGCCGAAGAGCTCCGATTCGAGCAGTTCCCTGCTCAGCCCCGCGCAGTTGATCGCGACGAAAGGCTTTTCGCGCCGCGCGCTCGACCGATGAATCAGGTTGGCGACCATCCCCTTGCCGGTTCCGGTCTCGCCCTGCAACAAGACGGTCGTGTCTGAATCCGCCAGTTTCTCGACCGTGGCGTGAATGCGATTGATTGGTTCGCTTTGACCGAGGAAGTGCTCCGCCGCCACCTGTTCTTGCGCCAGCCCGATCAGCCTGCGATGGCGGCGCGCGCGGCTCTGTTCGAGAACGCGGCCAATCAGGATCAACAAGCTGTCGGCGTCGAAGGGCTTGGTCAGGAAATTTTCCGCGCCGGCCTTTAACGCCTGAATCGCGGTCTCGATGGTTCCGTGCGCGGTCAGGATGACGACCGGCGCTTCGTCGTCAATCGCTTTGATGCGAGGCAGGAGCATAAGCCCATCGGCGTCGGGCAACTTGAGATCGAGCAGGACGAGTTGAGGAGACTGTTCGGTGATGAGCGAAATCGCCTGCTCGCCGGTCTCGGCTTCTAGCGCGCGATAGCCTTCGGCTTCGAGCAGGCTGCGCAGCCCGAACCGCACCGAAGGCTGATCGTCAACAATCAGAATTTTGTCTTCACTGTTCATGAGTAATGTCCGGCTACTGGCGTAGCGGAAGTGTAATGGTGAATGAAGTCCCCTTGCCCGGTTCGGATTTCACCGCGATCTCGCCGCCGTGATCGTGAACCGTTTTGCGCGTGATCGCCAGTCCCAATCCAGTTCCCCTCGCGCGGGTCGTAAAGAACGGCTCGAAGACCCTGCCTATGTTTTCCGGCGCGATGCCTGCGCCGGTGTCACAGACCTCGACTCGCAGCCGCCCGGCTTCATCGCCGTTTCCGGCGCCGTCCGATTCGGAAACCGTGACGCGAACCAGCCCGTCCGCTTCGGTGTGTTGAATCGCGTTGTCGAGCAGGTTGGTGAAAACGCCGTGCATCTTGCGGCGATCGAGGCGAAGGCATTTCGCCGCGGACGCGCAGTCGCAGACCAGTGTAATGTTCTTCGCCTCGGCCTGCGCTTTGAACTCAGCCATCGCCTCGTGAATCACATCACGAATGTCAGCCACTTCCGCGTCAATTCTGACCGGGCTGCTGTGTTCGAGCAACTGCTCCATCAGGTGATTCAGGCGCCCCACTTCGGTGTTGATGACATCCAGGAATGGGCGCGTGGCTTCGCGGTCTTCGAGTTTGCGCGCCAGCGCGCTCAGCGTGGTCGTGATACCGCAGAGCGGATTGCGGACTTCGTGCGCGACGCCGGCGATCAGTTCGCCGACCGCAGCCAGTCGTTCAGAAACAATCAGGCTCTGCGCGAGGCGCCTCTCCTTCTCCAGAAGCTGCGCGTTGGCCAGAAGCTGCGCGGCCTGTGAAGCAAAGATCGTCACGATCCGCCTGTCTTCTTCGAGAAAACCGCCCGGCTTGTTCATCACTTCCAGGGCGCCGAATATACGTTCACCCGCCTGAAGCGGGACAGCGAGCAGTTCACGAGCGCCCAGCAGGTCTGCGGCGGCGCGACTGACGAGCCGGTCATGCGCGGCGTCATTGGTCAGATAGGGTTCGCCGCTTTGGATGACCTGCGCGGCGATACTCTTCTCTTCGAGGTTTGACCTGAGCAGGCGCAATCGGTCATCGCTCACTCCGTAACCGGGAGGTTGCGCGTAAATTGACTGCTCGCGTTCGTCGTAGAGCAGGATCACGCACATTTCGGCGCCGAGCAATCGCGCGATCTTGCGCGTCAGCAGTTCTCCCGCGCGGCTGACTTCGGCGCCCGCGCCGATCATCAGCGAAATGTGGTAAAGCCCGCTCAGGCGTTCGATGTCGCGCCGCAGTTGCGTCGCCGTTTCGTTCAACGCCAGCGCAAGCCGGCCGACTTCATCTTCGCCTGTGATCTCCAGCGGCTCGAACGCCCCGCCTGCCACCATCCGCCGCGCAAAGCTTTCCATCCGCCAGAGCGGTTTCACTACAGTGAAGAACAGGATCGCGGCCGAAACGAGCGTGGCAGGCAAAAACACCTGCAAAGCGGCGGCGAGCGAAATGCGAGATGACAGAGAATAAATTGCGATAAACGCAATCAAGGCCGCAAGCCAGACGGCCAGCAATTTGCCCAACGAGCTGCGAGCCGGATTCAGCGCCGTCCAGGCGGAAACGGCGATTTCAGTCCCACTCCGGCTCTCTATCTCCTGAATGGCGCGGATGGCCTCGGCGCGCGTGGAGAAAATATTCGATTCGAGATCCTTCGCCGCGCCGAGATAACGCAGGACTGAGCGCGTGAATCCGCTCGACGAATAACGCACAGTGGCGATTCCGTAGAGATCATAAAGTTTCTTGATGCGCTCGCCGTAGTAGTCAATGATCTGAGGCGCGATCTCCGTGCCCTCGTAATTGACCACGGCGTAAAATCTGGAGCCATGTTTCCTGTAAATCCCGTGGACAATCTCCTCCATCTCATCAACCTGCTCGCGGCTTTCAATCTTCAGACCGGCGAAGTCGATGAAAAGAATGTTCTGCTGTTGATCGAGCGAAAAACGTTCAAGCATAGTAGATAGCAATTCCAAGATAGATTGCCGCACTGAGCAAATCCTGCAAGATGGTCGCTACAGGCCCGCTGGCCATCGCCGGATCAACGCCCAAGCGATCCAAAACCCAGGGCGACAGGCTCGGCGCCAACGTCGCAATAATCGAAGTGGAGAGAATCGTCAAGGCCACCACGGCGGCCATACGACCTCGGCCGTCTAGCAGCCGCAACCCGATCCACGCGGCGCCGCCGATCGTTAGCGCAATCAATAACCCGAGCGAAGCTTCGCGCTATAGCTGCCTGAAGAGCGAAACGCGGACATAGACCATCCGACGAACCAATATAGTTTCGGTCTGCGCGCCGATGGCGTTGAACGGGTAAGGGTGTCCGTTTTGCCCATGCGGGCAAAATAAAGGGGATTACAAACACGAAAGGACGCAAAGGATATATCTGGGCGGCCTTCACATTTTTAGTCTAACCAGGATTTCTCGTGATTGGCTTTGGAAGAGGAGGAGCGAATTCGATTTCGCGATATAAACCCTCCCTGACAATTTTATTATATCAAAGTCTTGCACGGAATGCAGGTTTTAGGCCCTCAAAAAACACCATCAAAAACTTGCCTGATTTTTCCCACCGTAGATGATGTCGCGGGCTAACTTCAGAGTCGAAGAAGGCGCGCTCTCCACGCAGAGAGAGCTCTCAATGAAAGAAGATTCGATGGTCCGTGGCGCCTTCGGGCAAGTATTTCATCCGGTTCATCTCAACACAAAGGAGAAACTCGCATGAACAGCTTTGTGAAGGCCTTGCAATCACACACTCCGTGTCCCGACGGCGCGGATCAGCCCAGCGACAAGCCAGCGCGGCGCGACGCGACAGACGGGCGTGGTCTGCTCGATCGCATTCTGAACACGCCAAGCCTCGAGCATGTCATCCCCCGGCTGCAGCCCGATCTGCTTCACCGAGTCATTCAGACCTGTGGGCTTGAGGATTGCGGCGAGATCGTTGCGCTGGCAACGCCGGAGCAGTTGGCGCGCATTTTTGATCTCGACTTGTGGCGCGCCGCCCAACCCGGCCGGGACGAGCAGTTCGACGCCGACCGTTTCGGCGTATGGCTCGAAGTGCTGGTGGAATCCGGCGCCGCCGCAGCGGCGCAGAAGCTCGCGGGGATGGATGTCGACATAGTGATCACCGGGCTCGCGCAGCATACGCTCGTCTACGACCTTGCTGCGGTTACGCCCTATGAGACGACGGATGGAGAACTGATCACCTTCTACGCGGACGCGATTAGCGTCTTTGATGATGGGCTCAAATCCGAGGTCGGCGGTTATCTGCTCGTGGCCAAGCGCGCCGACTCCTGGGAGGCGATTGTCGAGGTCTTGACGTCCCTCGACGCGGGGCATCCCGACTACTTCCATCAGGTGATGAGGGGCTGCCGAACGCTTTCAAACTCCGGGCGCGAGATCGATGGACTGGACGACCTCCTACACGAGGGGGAACAGGTCATGTTCGATCTGTCGGTCGATCGCGAGCAACGTCGGGAGAAGCAGGGATATGTGACGCCCGCGCAGGCTCGCGCGTTCCTTCAGATGTCACGGGAGCTTCGGCTCTGGAGCTACGCCATGCCGCCCGCCAACCCGCTCGCGCGCGCATATTTCCGGGCCATCGACGAGACGTCCACGACGGACGACCAAGGCGCATCAAGCGCGTCAGGGCTCTTGGCGGCGGCATCAGAGGCTCCGCCTGCCCCGGAGGACTCCGCAGAGGCGGTTGCCGCGGTCTTCGAGGTACTCCTCGATGCGGGGATCCTCGCTCAGCCGCGTCGAGCGTTACTCAGCGGATTAGAGGCCCGCGCGCCGCGTCTCGGCCATATCAGGGCGCGCCTGGAGTTCGCGCTCGACCAGGACCACGCCGCCTATTCGGCGAGGAACGAGGAACTCGCCTATCTTGCGAACACGCTCAAGGCCGGATGTTCCATCCAGGCGCGGCCCTTTACGGAGAAGGAGGCGTCGGATGCGGCCATCGCGATCTGCAACCTCGGCCTGGAAAACTGGCCGCCTCACTGGCTCCCGGCGAACGCGACGGCGCCGCCCATCTCCTTCCTCATCGATCACGACCTTGTCAGCGTATTCCAGGTCGGGTGGACGGTCCTTCATTGCGAAGTCAGCATGTACGCGGCGGAGCAACTGATCGCAGTCCTGGACCGTATGCGGTGTAACGACCTCGAGATTCAGGCGGAGCTGGATGCGCTTCGCATCAAGATGGCGAAACATTGGCAGGCCGGCGCGCCGTGGCGCGCCAGGGACGCGATGGATGTGATTGCGACCCTGGATCTGCTGGCGTGGGCCGTCCTGCTCGCGTTGATTGACGAATGCCCGGCGCTACACGCGGGCGTCGGCGCGTCACAGGACTCACGAACGCGCTCTGTCAGCGCCACTGACTTCGAGTTCATTTCGGAGAACAACCAGATCGCTTCCGTCCGCGAATTCATGCGGTCACTGCTGGAAACACTGAGCCGCTGACTGGGTGGGCGCGCTCACCAGGCTGCTAAACGCTCGGACTTGAAGCTGTAGTGACGGAAAATCAAAGAGCCGACCGGAGTGTGAATCTATTGGCTCTTTGTGAGCCTTCGGCCCGCCGGCCCTTATGGTCCCGCAGCGCGCCGAAGGCTCAGCTTCTTCCCATCGACGAGGCCACTTCCTTTGCCCTATCGAAACTAACCTTGACCCCACGGATCCGCCGGATGCTGATCAATTTTCCTCTCCTTGTGGTACCTTGACAATCTAGGGACCTCGTTTTATCTTCATCCTAGATAATCTAGGAACTATGGAGGAGAATGACGATGCCTACCCCGGACACCAAACTGCTGCAAGGCACACTTGATATGCTTATCCTGAAGGCTCTCTCGCTCGGGTCGCTGCATGGCTACGGCATCGGTCAGCGCATCATGCAGATGTCCGAAGATGCGCTGCGGGTGGAAGAGGGCTCGCTCTATCCGGCGCTCTACCGGATCGAGCGTCAGGGTTGGATCACCGCCGAATGGGGCGTGTCAGAGAATAATCTCCGCGCCAAGTTCTACAAGCTGACTCGCGCCGGCCGCAAACAGCTCCAGATTGAGGAAGAGAATTGGGAGCGGCTCGCCGGCGCCGTCTTCAAAGTCATGCAAACTAATTGAGGAGAGCGCGACCTATGCTGTGGTTGAGGCTAATCTACTCACGGCTCTATGGATTGTTGCGCAAGAACCGGATCGAGCAGGAGATGGATGATGAGATGCGCTTTCACCTGCTGATGCGGACGCGGGACAACATCGAGCGCGGGATGAGACCGGATGAAGCGGAGCGAGAGGCGCGGCAGCGCTTCGGTAATGTGGGGCGCATCAAGGACCTGGCTCGCGACATTAAAGGTGGGGGATTTATGGAGACGCTGCTGCAAGACCTGCGTTACGGCGCCCGAATGTCGCTCAAGGCGCCCGGGTTCACCGCGGTGGCGGCGCTGACTCTTGCGCTTGGCATTGGCGTCAATACGGCCATCTTCACGCTGTTCGACATCTTTCTTCGTCCATTGCCGGTTAAGGATCCCGACACGGTAGTCACTCTCGACTGTGGGACGTCAGAGTGTAGATGGTTCTCCTATCCCGACTACGCCTACTTCCGCGACAACGCTCAGTCCTTCTCCGGCCTGGTCGCTCGCGGCCCGGAGCAGATCCTGCTGAACGGCCGGGACGAATCGGAAGAATCGCGGCGGGTGAATGCGGAGATGGTCTCCGACAACTTCTTCTCCACGCTCGGAGTCGGCGCGATCCTCGGTCGAACGTTCACGCCGGAAGAGAACAGCGCCGCTGGCAAACAGCCGGTCGTAGTTTTGAGCCACCATTTTTGGCAATCACATTTTGGGGGCGACCCCAACGTCATCGGACAGACATTGCGATTCCAAGGCAAGCCCTTCACGGTGATAGGTGTGATGGCGCGCGGTTTTGCAGGCATCGGGAGGGGCCCTGAAACATACGACATATGGCTGCCTTTGAGGATGAGGCCTGAGGTGGGATCAGGTTCGGGGGCCAATGTAGATTTTTTCGGATCGCATGATAATCGATGGCTGATGTTGACCGGCCGCCTCAAACCGGGCCGGACAATGGAGGAGGCGCGCGCGGAGATGAAGCTGCTCTCCGGCCAACTCTCCAGCGCTTACCTGCAACTCGATCCGAAAAAAAGCGCCCAGCAAAAGATTGTCCGCGTAACTCCGGCAGCGCTGCTTCCCGCGGACAACCGCGGGTTCTGGCCCATGATGGGAGTTGTGCTTGGCGCGACCGGGCTGGTGCTGTTGATCGCCTGCTCCAATATCGCCAACCTGCTGCTGGCGCGCGCCGCGGTTCGTGGGAGGGAAATCGGAGTGCGCCTTTGCCTGGGCGCGAGCCGTGGGCGCGTGATCCGGCAATTGATGACCGAAAGCCTGCTGCTGGCTGGAATCGGCGGCGTTGCTGGACTGTTGATGGCCTGGTGGAGCGCCAGGTTTATAGTCGCCGCGGTCCTCTCCCGCGTCGGAGACGACAAGGTTGTCGCGGCCGCGCTCAACCTGGGCCCTGACAATCGTATCCTGGCCTTTACGTTATTGCTCTCATTGCTCAGCGCTATTGCTTTTGGTCTTGCTCCTGCTCTTCGTACGACACGACTGGATCTGGTTGCGACGATCAAGGATGAAGGCGCCGCTTTGGGCCATCTCATCGGGCGTTCGCGTCTGCGCAATGGGCTTGTGATCGCGCAGGTGGCGATCTGCCTGACGCTGTTGATGGTAGCCGGATTGCTGCTGCGTGGATTGATTCGGGCGGTAACGATGGATCCTGGTTTCGAGACAAAGAATGTCCTCCTTTTGGAGCTTAACCTTGGCGATAGCGGTTACACCCAGGCGCGCGCTGAACAGTTCAAACGTGATTTGAGCGCGCGGCTGGCGGTAATGCCCGGAGTGCAATCGGTCGATCCGGGCTGCTCTCCGATGTGGGACGGATACTACGCGACGATCACCGCGCCGGCGAATGGTGGGATGGGAGGCAGGCGTTACGATGGTGTGCCATATTTGAAAGTCTCACACAATTACTTTGAGACGATCGGCCTGCGGATTGTTCGGGGCCGCGGGTTTACCGAAGAAGAGACGCGCGCCGGAGCGGCGGTCGCGGTTGTCAGCGAATCTACCGCGCGGAACCTGTGGCCGGGCGCCGACCCGCTTGGGAAGGAACTGCGTATGGAATCGAAACCGAAATCCTCGCAGCCAAGCGCCGTCGAATTGTCTACTGTTCAGATTATAGGCGTGGCGCGTGATGTCTACTCCTATCGGAGGATGGGCGAAATCCCTCCGCTTAAATTCTTCACGCCGTTGACGGAAGGTCTATCAGATCCTGGGCTGGTGCGGACAGCAGGCGACGCCAGGAAGATAAAGCCGCTGGTGATGGCAGCGATTCGCGAACTCGATCCATCTCTCATAGCGGATCTTAAAACGTTGGAAGAGACCATCGCCATGTCGCCTCGCGTGCGCGGGACCGATGTTGCGTCGTTGCTGGCGACGGTTCTGGGCCTGCTGGCATTGTTCCTGTCCACGATTGGAATTTACGGGGTGATGTCTTACGCGGTTGGCCAGCGCACACGCGAGATAGGCATACGCATGGCTCTGGGCGCTCGGGGCCGCGATGTGATGAAGCTGGTGATCAGGCAGGGAATATGGTTGGTGTTGATCGGTGTGGCCATTGGAATGGCGGCGTCATTGGCAGTGTCGCGATTGCTGAAGAGTTTTCTATTTGGCCTGAGCGCGACTGATCCAATGACATTTGGGATGATTCCGCTGCTGCTTGCCGCGGTTGCGCTGCTAGCCTGTTATGCTCCGGCGCGGCGGGCGACGAAGGTGGATCCGCTTGAGGCTCTCCGGCGCGATTGACTAGGAACTGCAAGCTTATAAGCCTGAGGTGATAGCCACGGTATCAGGCGCATCAACTCAACTCGACGATTTTGCCCCAAGGCGCTTTTGCTTTTCCTTCGGGCACAGCCCACAAAACTGGAAACAACGGCTCATCACCGGCGTCGCCTTCCAGATCGGTCAGATAGATGAGCAGATCGGTTTTCCACTTCGCCGCTTCGGCGATGGCCGTCTGAAATCCGTTCCGCCGCCACCCTTGAACCTGAACCCACGCAGCGCCTTCGCTGTACTCTGACAATAAAGTTTCAAACTTGACATTAAACTTTCAAACTCGACAACAAAGTTTCAAACTGAAGTATCACTGGTAAAACGTAACTGCAGCCCAGACACGTTGCGATGCTGTAGGAATCTTAGCCGTCCAACAACAAAACAATTTGACCGCAAGAATCGGATAGAAATGCGCTGCGCCAATCTCTAGGATCGGCCTCATGTTAGAAACGGATTCAGGCTTTCGAGAAACACTGGCAATCGCGTTTCACGAGGCGCTCTCATACCTGGAGAAGCTGGATCGCAGCCCGGTTGCGGCTACAGTCAATCTTAGCGATTTGCGACGCCGGCTCGGCAAGCCGCTCGCGCGCGAAGGTATGGCGCCGGAGCGGATCATCGCTGAACTCGTCAGAGATGTGGAGGGAGGGATTCTTGGCTCCTCCGGTGGCCGCTTCTTTGGGTGGGTGATCGGAGGTTCATTGCCCGCCGCCCTCGCCGCCGATTGGCTAACCTCGGCTTGGGATCAAAACGCCGCGCTATACGCCTGCGGGCCAGCAGCAGCGGTCGTTGAGGAAATTGTTGGCGCCTGGCTCAAGGATATCCTCCGGATTCCCCCGCATGCTAGTTTTGCGCTGGTGAGTGGATGCCAGATGGCGCATGCAACGTGTCTTGCCGCCGCCCGCCATCGGTTGCTAGCCAAGCGCGGGTGGGATGTTGAGCGACAAGGACTCTTTGGGGCGCCACCTATTCGGATTCTGTCGAGCGGCGAGCGGCACGGTTCCATTGAACGGTCCGTGCGGTTGCTCGGTCTTGGTTCCTCACAGGTGACCGACCTCCCCACGGACGCTCGCGGCAGCCTGCAGTCTGACGCGCTAGAGCGAGCGTTCAAAAACGATCCTTCAGCTCCAACGATTGCGCTATTGCAGGCCGGTGATGTGAATGTCGGCGCCTACGATCCATTCGAGTTGCTGATTCCCATCGCCAAAAGATATGGCGCCTGGGTTCACATAGACGGCGCCTTTGGTTTGTGGGCCGCCGCCAGTCCGCGCTACCGGAGCCTGGTGAAAGGCGTGGAGGCGGCTGATTCCTGGGCGACGGATGGCCATAAGTGGCTCAACGTTCCGTTCGACTGCGGCTACGCCTTCATTGCAGATGTTGCGGCCCATAGCGCCGCAATGTCTCACCGTGCAGCCTATCTGACGCACACCACTGATGCGCGCGATCAAATTGACTGGAATCCGGAATGGTCGCGCCGCGCGCGTGGCTTCCCGACGTATGCCGCCCTGCGTCAGCTCGGCCGGGAAGGAGTCGCTTCATTGGTAGAGCGTTGTTGTCAGCACGCTCACTCCCTGGTCACGCGGATCGGGCGCTTGCCGGGCGTGGAGGTTTTATGGGAACCGGTCATCAATCAAGGACTAGTGCGGTTTCTCGATCCAAAGCCAGACGCGGCGCCAGCCGATCATGACCGGCGCACTGACGAAGTGATCGCCGCAATTCTTGCTACCGGTGAAGCCTTCTTCGGAGGAACCACCTGGAGCGGGCGACGCGCGTTGCGAGTGAGTGTTTGTAACTGGCTGACTTCCGATAAAGATGTAGAACGCGCTGTCAGCTCTGTTGCGAAAGTCTTATCACAGCAAGCGGGAGATTGAATTAATGGCTCGTCATATCGGCATCGTCGGTTGTAGCGCGCCAGGGGCGGCGCTTTGCTACGAGACTATTTGCATAGAGGGAGCATCATTACTTGGGAGGCGTCAGCCGCATCCCGAGATCAGCATGCACACGCGCCCTTTCAGCGAATACATGCGCCGCATCGAGAACGATGATTGGAAGGCAGTGGCGGAACTGATGCTGTCGTCAGCCGAGAAGCTGGCTAGTATTGGCGCTGAATTCCTCGTCGCGCCATGCAATACGATCCATCTGGCGTTCGAGCTGGCGACGCCGCGCTCGCCGCTGCCCTGGCTACATATCGCGGAAGAAGTGGCTAGAGAGGCGAAGCAGTCAAGGTATCTGCGCGTGGCTTTGTTGGGAACGAGGCTTCTGATAGAAAGCCAGGTATACTCGACCAAGTTCGGACTAGCAGGCGTCGAGTATCGCCTGCCGACCAAGCGCGAGCGAGAGCGCATCGACAGGTTCATCTTCGACGAGTTGGTATACAACAAAATTACACCTGAGGCGCATTCATACATACTCGAAGTGGTAGAGCGGCTGCGACAAAAGGGCTGTGATGCGGTGGGGATGTGCTGCACTGAGCTTCCACTCTTGCTGCGCGCAACGGACACATCACTGCCTTTGCTGGATTCGACCAAAATACTGGCCAGAGCGGCGTTGAAGAGGGCTATCCAGTAACGCTCGAGGCAGACGCCAAAGCGGAGAAAATAATCATCCATGCATCCACTAGACAATCCGATCTGGCAGGCTCTGACAACCTGCCAAGCGCAATTTGCCGAAACGCGCCACTCGGCGCGCAGGTTTCAGCCATCTGTCACCTCGCTTGGCGCAATCGAGGAACCGACCCAGGCAGGATATGAGTCACTTGCTCATTTGCTGGGGGCAGGAGAAATGACTGGTCTGCTGCTAGAAGCGCTTCCGGCGCCACCCGCAAACTGGGCCGTCGTTGAAGCCGTTCCGCTGCTCCAGATGGTTCAAAAGGACTGCGAAATACCTTCTCCACTGCCCGAATTGATCGAACTGACCGAAGCGGATGCGTCAGAGATGATGGCGCTCGCCGATTTAACCAAGCCCGGGCCATTCGGCAGACGCACACACGAACTCGGCGCTTATCTCGGCATCCGTCGAATGGGAAGCTTGGTCGCCATGGGTGGTGAACGGTTACGGGTCCCAGGCTACACCGAGATTAGCGCTGTCTGCACACATCCGAATCACGCTGGTCATGGCTACGCGACGGCCTTGATTGTGGCGCTTGTGAAACGAATTCGTGACCGCAACCAAACCCCTTTCCTGCACGTCAGGCCAGAGAACAAACGCGCTGTCGAGTTATATCAACGGCTCGGCTTTAGGGAGCGACGAAGACTTTACCTGGCGGTAATTCGCAAGAGCGCGTGGTAGTTCTCGATCTTGATCGACCACCGTTGATTCGTGAGCTTTCGGTGAGATGGCGCAAGTTCGACGTTAGCCAAGTGCGCGAGCGTGTCAGAATTTTTTTGTAAGCGGAATTCATCACGATCAAGCTTTAGTGACGCCTAGCGCTTCTAACGGTAAATGATCTTCATAGAGGATCGCAAACTGCTGTAGAGCTGCTTTCCAGTTCTTGATCGGCATCGTCCACTTCCGGCTGATCTGCTCCAGCTCGAGGTAGAGCAATCGGTAGAGTACATCGTTATTCGGGAAAGCGCTCCGGCCTTTGATGAAGCCGCGCCGGACGACTTGCCCCGGCGCGGCTTTGTCGCTTCAATATGGCGCCGGCGAACTGCGCGGCGTCTTCGTCCCCTGCTTGCCAGCGCGGGGATTGGTATTCCCCTTAGTGCTCAAGTTATTGCGCTGGGTACTGTCGGCGTTGATCCGCCGATGCGAGAAGAGGTCTTTCTTCATCTTGCTGACGATGCGACCCGCGACTTTGCTCTGACCGCCCCGACTCCAACCGCGCAAGAACGGTGATTGGTCGCCTGCCCCACCTGCCCAGACCATCGTCTTATTCTTCACGTTAATCAGTTGGACGCTCCCTTCGTTCTTGTCCGTAACGCCGAAGGCTGTGTGATACCACTTGTCGTCGCCTTTTATAAAAGACCCGGCAAGAATGTATTCCGCCTTTTTCTTCTCCGTTACGACGACGAAAGGCAGTTTCTTTTTCACGATCTCCGCCGCAATAAACGGATGAAGATCGCCCCGCATCGGCGCTATGAAAATCTTCTTGCCGGCGAGAGAGTGTTTTTCAGATTTGTTTTGGGCGGCGGCTTGGGTGAATGCGAGTGTGAGAATCGCCAAGACAGCAAGCAAACAATGTCTCATGGTGAATCCTTTCCTAGGGGATGAGATATTGGTTTGGAGGGGGATGAGATATTGGTTTGAAGAATGAACGAATGAATGAATGAACGAATGAATGAACGAATGAATGCGCAAATTATAGCTTTATGCATGCCGTCCGACAAGTGTTGGATGCTTCGATTGGCGCGGAGTCGGCAGGTTTTGTAGGCGATCACACTTCTCTTTTACAGCATAGTTTAGCGAGGCGGTTCCGGCTTATGCTCAACAATTTCAACCCTAAAATCCTCGGCTGCAGCTTGAGCGACGTGGCAAACGAAATCGCGATGGCCAGTTGCCAGGCGTTTATATAGGTCTTCTTGAGAACGCAATATGGTTGCGAGTAAAAAGCTCCGCTCGCCACTCACGGGCGTCCACTCGCGCCCATCATAGGCCACGCGATCTTCGCCAATTTTGAACGGGACTTCTATGTAGAGGACCCTGACGGCTACATCATCTGCTTTGGCGGCCGTCCCATGGTAGCCTAACAAGGCGATGGACCCGACCGGCTTGACCAGTACTACTGGTCGGGCGGCATTCTGCGCCGACGGGTCATCGCCAGGCCGTTATATGCGCTAGGGAGGAGGCGCCCAATGTTGAAGTTGTCTGAACCGGAACTGCGCGAGTTCGGCATCCGCGGATATATCATGGTTCGAGATGTCATCCCCCCTGCCATTCTTGCGGCGGCGTCGACGGCGATCGATCGTCTCGTTGACGAGCAGCCGCCCCCGGAAGGTCACGCGGGGCCCCACTTCTACTGGCTTTCGACTCTTGATGGTGGTCCGCTGCCTGCGCTTTTCTATGACACACCGCTCCACAGTCTTGCGCAGTCGCTCGTCTCGCCGGGTGAGATTGAGATCGCGTTCAATCAGCTACAGGTGGCGCTGAATATTCCTCAGTTCTCACACCGCCCTGGCGCCCATCACCTGGACGGGTACCAGGAGGGCCATCAGGTCCCCGCGACGTTCACGATGCTTGCTGGTGTGCTCATGACGGAGCAGAAGGTCGAAAACACGGGAAACCTGTGGGTGTGGCCCGGGACCCATCGGACCCACGCGGCCTTCTTTCGAGAGCGAGGGCCAGATGCGCTGGTTGAGTCTAAGGGCTACCCGGAGATCGAATTGCCGGAGCCGTCCCAAGTTTTGGGCGGGCCTGGCGATGTGATTTTGGCGCATTACATGCTCGGGCATAATATCGGCGGCAATTATGCGAGTGAGAGGGCGCGTCGAGCTGTGTACTTTCGCTTGCGGAGGGTGGGTCATCAGCGCCGATGGCGCGAGTGCCTGTGCGATGAACTGCTGGAGTTTGATCCCGTACGCGCGGCTTTGGATCGAGAGACCGCATGATGCCGGGAGAGCGGTGGCGATGGCGCATAACTCGCCGCTGCATCGGACGGGCGGGACAACGCGCGATTTGCACGTCATGCGTACAGTTGAATGTCAGTGGGGTACCGCCGCCCGCCCGCATAACGAGCAAGCGCCGCCTCTTGTTTGGCGGTCGGATCAATCCTGAGGAACCCTATGCCAAAAGACGAACCTGAAATGACCGCGAGTGATGTGATCGAGATAGCACGGCTTCTCCATCAAAACCGAATCGACGTCTGGATCGACGGAGGGTGGGGTGTCGATGCCCTGCTCGGAGAACAAACACGACCTCATAGCGACTTGGACATAGCCGTACAGCACAGAGATGCGCCTCTGCTGCGGACTTTACTTGAAGCCAAAGGATTCAAGGATGTGCCACGTGACGATACGAGGGACTGTAATTTCGTTTTGGGAGACGACCTGGGCCGTCAGATAGACGTCCATTCGTATACATTCGATTCGGCAGGTAATCATGTTTACGGAGTCGAGTACCCGGCCGAGTCACTCACCGGGACCGGTTCGGTCAACGGCCATCCTATCATGTGTATATCGCCGGAGTGGATGGTGAAGTTCCACACGGGGTATGAGGTTGATGAGAATGATTATCGTGATGTTCGAGCGCTTTGCCAACGATTCGGTATCGAAATGCCCTCGGAGTACGGAAAATTCGAAGGAAATATTGCAAGCGCGATAGATGAGTGACCCCCCTGAGATAATCATTCGACCGGCCGCGCCGGCCGGCGCCATGTCTCTAGCGCGGCTTCGCTACGTTTCGTATTCACGCCCGGAAGAAACTTCCGGGAACGGACTGCTTCGGGCCGGTTGACTCTTGGATTCAGGCGAACCCGGTAGCGGCCCATCAACCTCCGGGATATACCCGGAAGTTATAGCTTCTGGTATTCGAGAGTCGGCTCTCGAACAACTTCGGAGATTTTACGTGGTCGAAGTTTTCCGACCACAACCCCCTATCGCCGGTTCTCAAAGATCAGAAACGGTTTCTCTCCCTTGCGGAACGAGTGCCTTTGATCGGGGACAGTATACAAGAAGAGTTCACCGTATGCTCATCGAAGGGGCGAGCCCTTCAATTCGCATACGGTCTCAATTTCCTCTCCATCCAAGCCTATCGGCTTTGGATGGAGTATCCATCGAGGGGAGAAGATGATTTGGAACTGCTCCGGGACGGTAAGCCGCCCACCACTCCGCGCCTCCGGGCTGTCAGCGACTTGGCGCGCCAGGTCGTTCGCAGCAAGGGGCGCTTATCCGCCGAGGACGTCCGCGTATTTCTGAGAGCGGGCTTCACTCAGGCTCAACTTTTGGAGATTCTGGTAGGGATCAGTATGACGGCGATCGCCAATTACATGCACAACATCGCAAAAACGCCGATAGATGAAGTATTCCAGATCCAATCCTGGAGCGCTTCGGCCTAAAAACCAGGTCTGAAGAGCGCGGTATGGGGAATAACATCCGAAGTCTTCAACTAACCTATATCGCTCCAGATTTCGACAAACCGCTCGACGGACCATCCCTCCAGGTCGGAGACCTGCCCGTCGCCCATCTCGACGATGCGCTCAACTCCGTCCGCCCGGCGCGCCACGTCCACACAGAAGAACGGGCTCGGAATCGCCTCCGCGCAGTAGACTACTGGTTCCGGGATGGTCCCGTCCGGCTCGGCGGCATACGGCGTTCGATTCAGAACGAAGTAGCGCCGCTCGGACCCGGCTATAAAGTCTTCGACGCGCCGGATGCATAGACCGCCCTCGATGAAACCCCGATACTTCTCCATTTCCGAGATCACCGTCTCGATCAGTTTGGGGTCTTCAATGACGGAGCCGATGGAGGTCTTCAGGGATTTGACATGGTCTTTGACAAAGAACCGTCCCCACCCGAGTCGCCGCAATTCACTTACCGGATCTGCGTCCGTGTCGAGGAACGCCGTCTCAGGTGTATAGTCCTTGACGATGCGATACCAGTTCGGCAAGTAGTGCGTCGTGATGTACTCTTCGGGCGATGTGAAGCAAGATCCGACGGACAGTTCGACCGACGCGGCGAGGTTAGCGTATTCGCCGTGAGTGAGCATCCAGCCGCGATAGACCACACGAGCGCCGGCATGAAGCGTCGGCCGGATGCGGGCGGGGCCTGAAGTTAGCGCTTCCGTGTCGATCAAATGTATGTCACGCCCTGCGGCCTTCATCGCCTGCGCCTCCTCGCGGAACAATTCATCAGGCGTCCGAGGCTCAATAACACTATTGTGCGTACAGAAGAGAAATCATAGTTCACGAGTGAAATTCATGCGGACCTTCACTTTCACTTATTGACATTCCCAGCCTGTCCATAGTAAAAATCCCCGCTCTCCTTATTTTCATGCCCTTACAAACATTCAGTGTTAACAGGTAACTTGCCGTTATTGACCACCCTTCTACACTAGAATCGAATTTTGATCTAGAAGATTTTGGTACGTAGAAAGACAAGCGAAGTTATTGAAAAAGCAGATGAATCCAGTTTTGGCGAAGGACAGGCTAATATAATGTCCGGTGGCCCATTCTATTTGGGTGGGAAGCGGAGATACTCGCCTGTAACAGCCAAAGCGAAGGAGACCTTAATCATGGGGGAAGACCCGATGCGAAATGGCGAAGCCGTCGATGGCCTCTCCGATCTGACTACAATCTCGCGCCGCAAGTTCATCGTCCAAGCGTTGCTTGGGGCGGGGGCGTTAAGCTCGCTACCGGCGTTGCTTGAGAAGACCGGGCTGGCGGAGGCCGCGCTCGCGGCCGGGCAGGATCTCACGCGCGACACGCTGAATGGCGTGGCGGTGTTCTTCGTCCCGGGGCCGGATCCTTACTCCGCGCATCAGGGCGAGAGCGCGCCCGAGCCCGGCGGCCTGGAGACGGGCGCCGGCGAGGGGCTCTTTCAGGGGCTCAATTTCGCCAATCCTTTCGTGCCGAACCTGGCCGACGTGGTCGCGGCGCTCCTGAATTCCACCGCGCTCGCGGTGAATCCCGCAGCGAGCGGCCCGTTCGCATCACCGTTCTCGAACCTGTCGTTCGCGGACAAAGGCAGGGTGTTCGCCGCGCTAGAGGGCAACCCGGCGTCGGCGCCGCTGGCCGGCATTCTGCCACTCGTGGTCGGCTTTCTTGCCTACGCGGAGACCGCGGTGTTCAACCCCGCCACGCGCACGATCTCCGGCCGGCCAATCGGCTGGGATCTTTCAAACTACTCGGGCGTCTCGAACGGCCGCGACGAGTTCAGGGGCTATTTCAAGAACAGGAGGAAGGCAGATGCGTGACATCATCGTCATCGGATCGGGCGCCGGCGGAGCCGTCGTCGCCAAGGAACTCGCCGCCCGCGGGCTCGACGTGCTCGTGCTCGAAGCTGGGGCGCATCACAGGGACAGCGAGCGCGACTTCACGCACTTCGAGATCGATCAGAACAGCGCGTTCAACGGCGTCTTCCGGTTCGGCCCGTCGGATCGCACGCGCCAGTCGTGGGCCCGGGATCTGCCCCAACACAGCACCATCGCCCAGCTTGCCGGCGTAGGCGGCACGACGCTACACTACTTCGGTAATTCGCCGCGCGCCATGCCCGGCGCTTTTAGAGATTACTCGCGCAGCGACAGGGCGGCATACGATCGGGCGCACCAGTTCCCGTTCAGCTATCAAGAACTCATCCCATACTACGAGTGGGTCGAGGAGACTCTCCCGGTGCAGACCGCTGCGATGGGGACTAAGGAAGAGATCTTCCTGAACGCGGCCGAGAGCATCGGCCTCAGGCACCAGACGCGCAAGGATGTGGTGCGCGACGGGTTCCGGCCGCAGGAGAACGCCATCTTGCAGCCGCAGGGCCTCGCGGGCCGGACGGACGACCCTCGACTCGTCCAGTTTCCGATCTCGCGAGGCTGCGTATTCTGCGGCCACTGCCTTCAGGGCTGCAACCTGCCGCTGCGCGCGCCGCGCAACCTGAAGGCCAAGCGCTCGATGGACAACAGCTACATACCGATGGCTTTGACCGCCGATCGCTGGGCGCGGCAAGGCAAGGCGATCACCCTGGTCCCGAACGCCTTTGCCGTCCGGATCCATACCAACGATGCGGGGCAGGCCAACGGCGTCACCTGGCGCAACACGATCACCGGCGATCTCGCAACCGAAACCGCCAAGGTCGTTGTGCTCTCAGCGGGCTGCATCGAATCACCCCGCTTGTGGCTCAACAGCGGCCTGCCCAACCTGAACGACTGGGTCGGGCGCGGGCTGACCGACCATCACTTCGACCTCGTCATCGGAATCCTGCCGCACGACTCCGGCCTATCGCGCGGCGCGGCTTCCGCAGCGCGCGCGGACTTCCCTGGCCACGGTTCGCTGGAGCAGGTTGGCATCGGGCCGGCAGGGGCGGCGCAGTTCATCGGCTTGACCGATTCGGGCATCATCGGCCTTTACGATAACGGCGCTCCGGTCGGTCCCGCCGGCGCGGACGTGGTGGGCAGGCGCGCCGGCCGGGCGTTCAAGGACTTTCTCCGCGACATCGATCGCCTGATGATCTTGGTGGCGCTCACCGACGACGACGTCGAGGCGCAGAACCGCGTCAGCTTGTCGCCAGCCCTCCCAGCAGATGAGCACGGGCCCATTCCGCGGGTGGAGATGAACGGCCGTGGGCGCTCGGCGCGCACGAAGGCGAACCGCGAGTTCCTGACCAGGAAGGCGGTCGAGATCGTGCGGGCGGCGGGCGCCGCCTCCGTCACCCGGGTCAACTTCGCCCCGCTCCTGCTCCACATGCAATCGAGCATGCGCATGGGCGAGAGCGCCGACAATTCAGTGCTCGACGAGAGCGGCGAGGCGCGCTGGGTCAAGCGTTTGTTCGTGGCCGACGCCTCGGCGCTCGCCAATGCCATCGGCGGTCCGAATCCCACGCTCACCATCGATGCGGTCGCCACGCGAACGGCCGAGAAGATATTCCGCCGCTATTTCGACGGCGACCCCTGGGTGCGATTCGAGCGCCCAGTGTCTTCGATCGATCCCAAGGTAACTTTGGCCGTCCTTGCCCGCGGCCTCTAAACTGTTTCGGTCAGCGGCATTTTGGCGGGTTCTGGCGCAATTTTTATGGAGAAGGCGTACTGAGCCTGATTTTCTCGAAGACGGGAACGAAGCGTTGGACCCATCGCAAAACGGTGGTGTGTACTACCGTGACGCGCCACCGCACGGCCAGAATGATAAGAAGATGGTTGAAATGGCTGCCTTTGAAGAGCCTGGGCTTCTCACAAGGGAATTCTGCGCCAGAACCTCATGAACTCAGGTTCTAATAGTGACCTCAACTTATTAGTAAAGCTATCGAAACTACGCTTCTGAACGGCAGCCAAGTTACACAACTGCATCAATTCTCCCTCTTTAGTATTATAAAGCATCGCCATTTCTAAAAAACCAGACGCCGCCCCGCACGCCGCTTGATAACCTGCCCGTAACGCACTCGCTCTTCGTCACATTTGCGCCGGCGACGAGTCGTGGTTTATAGGTTACGTATTGATTCTGATGGTCCCTTTTTCATAGCCGCGCCGCTTATTTTCTGGGCGTCACTGCTGTCCGTCAAAACAGGACCATCTCAAGCAATGACTGAGACGCCTTTATAGAGCGATTGCCCTGGTACAAGAGCCTCTTTCACCAAATTGCAAAGACGTGTAGTGGACCTCAAAAACTGTCCAGTTTTTGGGGTCCACTACAGTCGATATCCGAACCGCTTCCCTTCTGACGCAAGGCCGCAGTGACAGCGCGTCGGCAGCGTGCGAGCAGGGTTCACACAATAAGAGTCTGCCCTTTTTCCCAGATTGGAGCGGTAAATGCGTTTAAAAAGATCGCTAAGACAGGTAATATTTCAGGTGAAATGGGCATTGCTAAACTCGCAGAAGATGCGGTTTTATTCACTCCCATCTTAATCTACGGATTATAGAGTTGGCCTTTTCACTTCCCATTTTTGTACAAAGTCGAGCTGAAGTTCCCGCTAAATGTGAGAATGTGAGACAGACAATGGTTAGATACTTACAGCGCGTGAAACCGCTCTATGTGAGGCGCACTTGGGAGATTCGGGTTGTATTAAGCGTCGCAACATGTTCATGCGCGCTTGCTGCAGCGAGTACTTTCGCAAGTTCGTTCTCGTTGCGCGTCTGCGCACAGCAGACTGAGCCAGCGGCGCCGGTCGTGGTCCAACCTGGCGCGCCGGGGAAACCGACGAGGGTTCTTCCCCCGACGATGAAGGGCACGCTGCCGCCAATCTCCCCAGCGGATGCGCAGTTCATGCAAGGTATGATTATGCATCATGCGCAGGCGGTTGAGATGACTGCGCTGATCGAATCGCATACTGATAACAATGATCTGATGTCGCTGGGCGCCCGAATCAGCAGGTCGCAATCCGACGAGATAAAGTTCATGAAACGATGGTTGGCGTCCCGTGGGCAACCAATTTCACATGCGATGCCTGACATGCGCCACGAGAATGTGTCGCACGAGAATATGTCGCACGAGTCGATGGCGCTTATGCCTGGGATGCTTACCTCGGAGCAGATGGAGGCGCTCAGGAAAGCAAAAGGCGCGGAGTTCGACCATCTGTTTCTGAAAGGGATGATTCAGCACCACGGCGGCGCTTTGACCATGGTGAAAGATTTGTTCGACACTGCAGGCGCAGGACAGGACGCTGAATTGTTCAACTTCGCAACCGATGTAGACAGCGGCCAGCGAGCCGAAATCCGGATCATGCAAAACATGCTGGAGAGAAAACCTTTAAAGGAGAAACGATGAATCGAGCACATACCATGGCTTCCCGCTTACTCGTGGGCTCTCTTCTTTTGTGGTCGTGTTTTGCCGGCAAGATGCCGGCGCAAACGCCTTCGTCTCAGGAATCAACGAAGGCAGCAAACGCTAAACCCGACCAAAAGAAAGCAGAAGAGAACCCGTTTGCGCCTGAGCCGGCGCCGCCGCTCCCCGCCGGAATGACCGGCTCAGACGCCAACGACCCGCGAGCCAAACTGGCGCCGGGAATGTTCGACGCAGGAGAAGTATCGATGGGCCTGAAGCGCCTCCTGCTACTCAAGAAGCCTGGTCCGTTTCAACTCGACACGGCTGATCCTAATAATCCAAACGTGCAGAAGACCTTGGATTTGCTCGGCCTTCCCGACACCTCAAAGATGCCTAAGCCAGTCCAATTAGTTATGGCTCAACTGGCGTTTGCAAACTCGGACATTGCGTTCCAGGGAAATCACCTGTTTATGGGTAATTTTTACGGCGTCAATATCTATGACATCTCCAATCCCGGAAAGGCCCAG
>Ga0207428_10001307_pt1 | contig 26543 bp, 53 predicted proteins | sample RhiMethybrSRZTD1_FD_187600 | JGI IMG/M metagenome (GOLD analysis project Ga0207428, IMG submission 187600) | Populus rhizosphere microbial communities from Tennessee, USA - Rhizosphere MetaG P. TD hybrid SRZTD1 (SPAdes) (version 3) | ecosystem: Host-associated > Plants > Roots > Rhizosphere >...
ACTTGATCCGCAACGCAGCCGAGACCTTTCTTTCCCGCCTGGGCGCCGCCGGGCGCGCCGTGAACCTCTGGGAGAACCCCACCGAGGAGATCCGCGACGCGCTCAACACCGGCAGGCAGCTCAAGATGTTCCCCATGGCCGCGCGACCGCGCGCAGTCATGCGGCCGACCCAGCCGGCACGGGTCGAGGAGAATTACCTCTACTCGACCAGGCGCTTTCCCAACAACACCGCCAACGACACGATCGGAGCGGGCGCGGTCGCCACCGGTGACTACGACTACTTCGGCTCCGGCGTCGGCGACGCGGTCACCACGATGGGGTACTTCACCGCCGCGGGAACGGCGTTAACCTACCTTCACACCAATATGGACAGAGGCGGAAAAATCCCCCAGGGCCGGGGCTACCGCTTGTTCGAATTGGGCATCTCGTTCAACGCCCGGGCGCTCGCCACCAACGTGGCGCAGCTCATGGACACCCTCGCTCTGCGCTACGAAAAACAGGGCGGGCAGCTGGTGATCCAGCACGGTCCGGTCAAGTTCTGGCCGGGCGGCACCGGGGTCAACGGCTTCTCGACGAAGACGAACACCGAGGGCAGCGCCAACGGGATCGCCTCTCTGGGCGCCGTCCGCCGCTTCCGGCTGCCGCGCGAGCTGGATGCCAACGAGTCGTTCAAGTACACGCTCGCCGCCCCGAGCGCCACCCGCTACGTCGACGGCACCGCGATCGCGTTGACCGACTTCGTCGAGGTGACGATCTGGTTGTACGGCGCGATCAAGGACTCGATCCCGACCTAGCGGCTATCGGGATCCCGCTCGGCTCCGGGGGAAACGCTCGCATCCAACCCTCGGCGCCGGGCGGTCCCGGCTTTCCTTCCCAAGAACAGAGGAGAACCAAACATGTCAGTCACGGTAACAGTGGTCAGGCAGGGAGCCGCCACCAAGGATTCGCACGTGGCGGACGTCGCCGCGACCGCGGACGGGGACACCACCGCGACCATTCCGCACAGCCTGGGCGCCGCCCCGGAAGAGGTAACGATCACCTGGCTCAAGGCCGAGGCGGCGATCTCGCTGTGGCGGGCCACCACCATCGACGCAACCAACGTGGTGCTGACCAAGGCGACCACGATGGGCAGCGGCGTCGCCGGTGCTCAGGCGCGCGTGATCATCAAGAGGCCGCACACGATCGGCCAGTGAACCCCCTTTCGATGGGGCGCCCCGTGCAGGCGGCCGACGACCTCCCCCCCTGGGGCGGCAGCAGGCGCGAGGCGCCCCGAATTTTTCTCTCCCTCGTAGAGCCCGGACACCCCGGCGAAGGACAGCGGACATGTTGAACATCGATCGAGCCTGGGCGCGCGTCGCGCACCTGTTCCCCAAGACCAAGCGGATCGGCGATTTCCGGTTCATGGCGGTAGGCCAGAACTTCACCCTGACCACCGGAGCGGCGTCCGGCTCCACCCGCGTCGACTTCGCCACCGGCGCGATCATCCTCGGGATCACCGCGGGTCTCTCGGTCGCAAGCCAGGCCGGCACCCAGGCGATCCGCGGCCTCGACGCGATCGCCGTGTCGCTCGACTACCCGAACAACGAGGCAATCATCACCGGCGGCCGGATGAACGCGAAGGCGATCTTCGGCATCGGCGAGCGCTGCGACTTCCCGGCCAAAGAGCTGGTGATCGGGGCAAACGGGTCGCTGACCTACAACGTCGAGAACCTGTCCACCAGCACCGTCAACGTCTCGATCGTTCACCACTGCCTGATCCCGCGGCTCTGATGCCCACGCGGACCACAAAGACCGCCGCGGGCGGGACCTCCATCGAGGTGGAGTCTGGCAACGTCGAGACGCGCTTCTCTCCGCAGTTCGACGTCTCGACGGCCGCCGACTTTACAACGGTCTGGGACACCAACATCGGAGACTTCTCCGAAGGGACGGTTTCTCTGTCCGCGCAGGTGCGGGCAAACACGGGCGCCGAGTGGAGCGCCATCGAGGCGCGCGCCGTGGGGTACATCGGCTCGACCCCTTCCATCCTGGGGATCTGGATGCTCGGCGGCGTGAAGAACACCGCGAGCTTTCCGATCGGCGAGGGCAAGAAGTTCGACCGCCTGGCCATCGAGGCGCGGATCGTGGTCGACGGGTCGCCGGGTCCCGGGTCGTTGACGCCGCTCGAAGCGCGCCTCTCCGCGTCCGCGAAGCTGTGGGGATGACATGCCGACGACAGAGCAAGCAGAGCTTTCCGCCGGCAGGACCTTCCGGGTCAACACCGCCACCCACGGATCGGCTCCCACCAACGGCGTCACCGAGCCGGACCTGACCCTTTCGCCGGTCGGCCCGGGCGGCTTTCCCACGATCGGCTTTCTGCTCGGCCTGACCGCCCCGAGCGCCGGCAGCGCCACCGCCGGCGGGGGCGGGTTCACCGTCACCATCTACTGGCGCGATCCGGTGCTCAAGCGCTGGTTCTCGTTCAGCTCGACCTCGGTCAGCTACGGCCAGCTCTTCGGGACCAGCGACCTCGATGCCGGCGAGCTGTACATCCAGATCGGCAACGTGAGCGCCGCGGGGCTCGTGGACGTCACAATCGCGGAGCAGTGAGCCCGTGTCCCGGATCCCCGAGCTGCGACAGCTGATCCTCCGTCGCCGGGGGTCGCTGCCGTACGTGCTGGGCCCGGACACCGTGGCGAACTGGGACCTGACCTCGGGCGGCTCGCCGAATTTCAGGCACTTCATCATCGACCCGACCAACGGCAACGACGCGAACCGCGGATACATCGATGCGGCTCCCGGGTCCACCCTCGCGCCGACCGGGATCGCGCGCAGGACGATCGCCGGGTTCTTCCAGGTGTTCCCGCGCCAGGGTGCTGGCCGCAGCTTCGTGATTCTGATCATGAACCCCGACCACGCGTCGGGCACGACGTACGCCGATGACTTCGATTTCAACGGGTTCTCGGGCTACCGGTGGGGCCGCAAGTCTGGCTCGACCGACGGCACCAACAGCGCGACCGATTCGATCCTGGCGGGCGCGCGCCGGCTGCAGGACGGGCCGAACGCTGACGCGTCCTGGACGGTGGCCGGCGGGGCGACCGCCACCAACATCCCGATCGCGGCCGGGACCCTGACCGCCGAGGTGAGCGGCGGCGGGCTCACCGCCGGGCGGGTGCGCTTCACGGGCAACGTGACCGCGAGCCTTGCCAACGTCTGCGCGTTCATCCTGAAGAACGACGGCACGAACATCACCCCCGGTACGAATTTGACCGTGGTTCCGGCGGCCGGCGACACCTTCTTTGTCGAGCGGCCCGGGGTGCTGGTCCCCCGCTATCAAGAGTTCTCGTATCTGCCGAACATCATCCAGGCGTCCCCCAACGCTACTCTGCCCCCGGTCACCGTCGGGATCGGCGTCACCGGTACCACAGTCTTTTCCTGTCGCCTGGGCTGCCTGGGCTCGATGACGTACACGTTCTGCGAGCAGGTCTCGACCGCGACCAGCCAGATCGCCACCACCCGGGGAGCAGAGTCGGGCGTCCTGGTCTTCTCGGGCCTGTACACCAAAGAGGGCAGCGCGACCAACATCAATCTGGGCGCCGGCTTCCGGTGCGCCTCTGTCGCCATCCTGCAGGGCGCGGACGTCGCCGCCTCGGAGTTCGGGTTTCTGACCCTGAACAACGCTGATTCAAACGCAAGCTCTAACGAGTTCGTCGCCTCGGGAGGCTTTCGCACCAGTCGCACCTTCGTGGCCCGCGGCGTGCGCATCACGGCCGGCAGCGGATCCAAGCCCACCGGCGCCGGGTGCATCATCGGACCCCAGGGAGCCGCCACCATCCAGCGGGTCCGCATGGTCGATCGCGGGATGACCGTGCAGGGGCCCCACGGGCAGATCTACGGCGTGCAAGGAGACGGCTGCGGCTCGGCAGTCGTCCAGGTCGGCGGAAATTCGCCCACCGGCATCCCCACCCCGGGCGGCCACTGGGCGATAGATGACGTCGTCAACGGCACCACGCCGAACACCTACGTGGGGATCAAGATCGGAAACCTGCGCATGGGCAGCACCGTCAAGATCGGCCTGCGCGCGCCCTGCACCGCCTCGGGCACCACCGGGGAGATCCTCGTGGCCTCGGGGATCGACGTCGGCGGCGGGCTAAGCGCGGGTGACAGCGGCCTGCTCTGCACCTACGCCACCCTGGCCAAGACGAACGTTCCCGATTGGAACGGCACCAACACCGTCGGCTCTGCCGGCACCCGGATCGCGATTGGCTCCTGCAAGGTGGTCACCAACAAGGCGGGCTCTGCGCTCGCGGTGGGCGAGGTGGTCAAGTACAACGGCACCACCGGCCAGGTGGTCCGGGCCCAGGCCACCGGAGCGCCCGCGCTGCTCGGCCCGCACGAGGTCGCCGGGGTGATGGTCACCCCCGCGGCCAACAACGAGCTGGGGCTGATGTTCGTCGGGGGCGGGTCGCCGTACGTGCTGACCGACGGCGCCCCGGCGGCCAGCGCGACCCTTTACCTTTCCGCCGCAGTCGCCGGCCTGGCCACGACCGCGTCGCCGCCTGCAGCTGGCGCTGACCGCAAGCTGCGCCTGGGTGGCGTGGGCGACGTGCTCACGGTGCCCGATGCGACCTACGCGGCCCCCTGGACACCCGAGACGTTGTCCGTGCCTGCGGACGGTGCCCGATGAACCGCGGCGGGCTCGCACGAGTTGCCATCCGCCGCCGAGGCGAGGGGCGGACCAGCTCCACCCCGGGCGGCGTCTCGCTGCGCAGCTTCCGGACCGAGGACCAGGGCGGGGCCTTTTCCCAGGGTCAGACGCGTTTTCACATTGCGGGCCTGGCCAGGATGCCGATCGGCCTTGGGGCCACCACCAACGCTCTGGATGGCACCGCGACGGGGCAGATGCTCTACGCGGTCCCCGAGTACTTCCCGGCGGCCGGGACGATCACCCGGCTGGTCAGCCGCACCAATGGCACCGTTGGCAGCGCCGGCTCGCCCCGGATGAAGATGGGCATCTACGCCAACGGGTCGATCGACACCGGGCTCTATGCCGGCTCGCCGTACCCCGGGGTTCGCCTCGCGCAAGGCACGGATCACGATGTGTGGGCCGGCGCTGCTAACCGGACCTTCGACAATGTGATCTCGGTGGCCGTAACGGCCGGAACGCTGCTCTGGTTCGCGTTCGTCATCAACGCCCAGGCCGCGACCAACCAGCACTCCATCCTTGGGATTTCCCGCAGCGTCATGTTTCCGATCCTGGGCTTCACCTTCAACGTCGGGACCCCGACCACCTTCGGCGTCGACCTGCTGTCCTCTGCGGTGGGGTGGCGGCACGCGATGACGTACACGCTCACGGAGGACCTGCCCGACCCCTATCCGTCCTCCTCTCCCGCACTCATGAATGGGGCCGGCGCCGGGACGATCGACGTGGTCAACGTCCCGGGCATCGGCTTCGGGTTTCAGCCCACATGATCGAGCGGGCGCGGCTGACCTGGCATTGCTTCAACCTCGTTCAGGAGGTGCTCGCAGAGCAACCCGAGCAGGTGCGCGACCAGCTCGTCGACGTGGCGCTCACGATCAAGGTGGAGCCGGACGCGCAGGACTTCGCCCGCGGGGCCACCGAGGGCATGCGCGGGTACTTCTGGGGCACGCAGCCGAGCGTCGACCAGGGCGGCGACGGGTCCGGGGTCTGTTGCCCCGAGGGGGACGCCTTGCCCCGCCAGCTCGGCGAGGAGGGCCCCAACGAGATCGTGCTGTTCGCCGGCAACATCCGGCCGCTCACCCGCGAGAACGTGGCCGTGGTCCTGATGCACGAGGTGGGGCACCTGTGCGGCTTTGACGAGTTCGAACTGGAGGCGCTCGGGCTGTGCGGTTGACAGCTTGCTGTCACCGGAGCTCGTGCCGGGCCCCCGGGGGGCGGCCGTGATCGGCTGGTACCTGCGCGAGCTGGTGCGCCGCCTGGTGGTCACCGACCGCGGCCGGAGGCTCCTGCTCGACCTGGCGACGATCGACCATGACGCCGGGTTGCGCCTGCTCGAAGACCTGGCCCTTCGCTTCGGGGCCAAGCTGGAGATCCGCGATTGAGCGACGCGGACGAAAAGAGCGGTAATTCCCGCCTCGAGGCGGTTGCGGGGCGCGTGCGCAGTCCCCTTGTGCGCGTGCTGCTGGCCTCCGTGCTGCCCGCGGTGATCTCGGCGCTCGTGGGCGTGGGCGCCGCGGACCGAGCATCGGACCAGGCCGGCCGGGCGGCCGACCAGGGCGAGGTAGCCGAGAAGAAAGCCCGCGCCGGCTACCAGGTCACCCGCGCCGATGTCGAGCTGCTCAAGGGCGAGCTGGCCCGCCTGCAGGCCGAGCTGGCGACCCTGCGCCGGGCGGTGCGCGCGTTCGCCGCGGGCAAGAAGGTAGCGGTCAGCCCGCCGCCGCCGGCCCCAGAGCCCGCCAAGGTCTCGCCGCCGCTGCCGGTCGACCTCGACCAGGCGCTCAAGCAGACGGAGCCGGGCAAGACGGAGCCGGGCAAATGACGACCGACGAGGATAACGAAGCGGTGACGCCGGTGGCTCCCATTGCCAACGAGGCCAACCGCCAGATCGTCGCGGTCCTGATCGATCACGTCCTGGCGCTTCAGGCGCAGGTGCAGACCCTGCGGCAGCTGGTCGGCAAGCTCTGGAGGGACCCCGAGCCCTACGACGTCGCGCACGTGCTGGAGCTGGAGCTGTGGTTTCGCAGACGTTCGACCGAGGAGCGGCGGATCGCTCACACCATCCACCAGCTTCGAAAGGGGATCCGATGATCGTCCACCAGATGCGGGGTTTCGGCGACATGGCCGATACGCAGATGCTGCAGCTCCAGAACCAGGTGCGAGACGCCACGCGCGGGTTCAACGGCAAGGCCTTCACCGCCAAGCAGGCGCTGCCCATCCTTCAGCGGGCGCTCGCGATGGCCAGGGCGAACATGCGCACCGCGTTTGTGGCCGTGGGTGCGGGCGGGCTGCCGCAGCAGCTGTACACCGACGTGAACCGCCAGCAGACGCAGCTTGAGTATCTGGTCAAGCACCTCACCGGCAAGGGCTCGAACCCCTACAAGTACACCTCCGCGGACAAGACGTGGAAGGACGTGCGGACCGCGGTCATCGACCCGATCGTCTGGCAGTCGGGCTACGTGGCCGTGCAGAAGGTGTACGACGAGGCCGATCAGAAGCTGGCCTCGGACATCGTCGCCGGCATCAAGAACCTTCCCGCCTCGGTGGTGGGCGCGGCTGCCGGCTATGTGGTCGAGCAGGCCAAGAAGATCGTTGAGGGCGCAGTTGCGCCGCTCATCCCGGGCGGCCTGAGCAAGGGAGTTCCGAGCTGGGTGTTTCCCACCGTGGTCGGTGGGATCGCGCTCGGCGTGGGGCTGTGGGCCTACGGCAACTTGAGGAGGGTAACCGGATGATCGTCAACGGCCTGGGCGACGTGCCCGCAACCATCATCTCCGGTGGGATGGCGGGGATGGGCGGAGAGGTGACAACCGCCCTCAAGAACCTGGCCACCGGCGTGGGCGGCAAGGTGACGGGCCAGCTCGACCGCGTAGAGGTCGCGCTCAAGGTGGCCGCCTACGCCTCGGTGGCCGCGGCGGTGTTCTCGCTGGTCGCTGCCTGGGGCGCCAACCGAAGGAGGTCAGGATCATGATTGGAGACGCGGAACTGTTCGAGCGGGTGACAGCCCAATACGGTGAGATGGGCCTGGGTGTCCCGAAGTTCTTGAAGAAGGGAGCCAAGGCGGTGGCCTCGGCCGGAAAGACGGTCGGCAAAGCGGCGGTCAAGGTGGCCGCCCCGGTCGCGCTCACCGTCGCCACCGGCGGCGCGTATCCGGTGCTCAAGCTGGCCGCGCCCAGCGTCCTGCGGGGAGCCAAGGCGGTGGGAAAGACCGTCGCCAAAGGCACCATGGCGACGCTCAAGACGGTGGGCCGAGGAGCCGCCGCGGTCGGAAAGGGCGTTGCCAAAGGCGCGATGGCCGTGGGCAAGGGAGCCGTCGGCCTGGTCTCGGGCGGCGGCGGCGGCGAAGACGTCGAGGTGAACTCCGGAGCGCTGACCGCAGGCGGGATCACGCCAGGCGGCGGCGGCAAGATCTTCGGGCTGCCGCCCGTGGTGGTCTACGGCGGCGCCGCCGTCGTGGTGGCCGGGGTGATCTACCTGGCGACGCGCAAAAAGAAGTGAGCGGCGGATGCAGCAAACATTGGAGGGGCAGGTGGGGCAGGGGGTGGGCGACGGGTGGTCGCGGGGCAAGGGTGTGCGCGGAACAGAGTTGACGCTCGTGTTCCTGCGGACTGAGGACCAGGCGCACGTAGCGGTGCTCAACGAGGAGGGCGACGGGCTCACAACGCCGGCCGCCGATGGGCACATACACCGGATCAGGGAGCTGGAGATCGAGCCGGCAGAGGACGGCCACGTGCACCAGCTCGGGGCCGAACGGGCCCCCCGGCCGGCGGACTACCGCAGGTACCGGCAGCTGTTGGAACCGCGGCGGTCCAGGACCCCGCGCTGAACGAAGGAGCAGAGACCATGAAGACGTTACTTGCGCTCGCGGCCGGGGCCGCCGCGGGATTCGCCTACTCCCGGATCTCCGAAGCGCGCGCGCACGGGGTGCCCTGGCAAGAGGCGCTTCGGCAGTGGAAGCGCACGGTCGTGGACATCAAGATGGACGCCGTGCTCGGCGCGGCCGATGTGGAGCTGCTGCCGCCCGGGTCGGCGACAGTCAGGCGGCGGCGATGAGCTGGAAGAAGGCAACCGCGGCGATCGTCGGGGTGGTGGTGCAGTTTCTGCCCCTCGATGACGTGACCAAGAGCCGGCTGACCTGGCTGGTGGTCGGGTACATCACCGGTCAGGGGCTCGCCGACATCGGCAAGGAAAAGGCGAAGGTCGAGGCGGACGTCCGCCCGCTGTCGCCGCCGCTGCTTCCGCCCCCGCGGGGCTGATGTGGCGATCGACTGGAAGCTTTGGGGCTCGGCGCTGGCGCTCGGAGGAGTGGCCGCGCTGCTGGGCACCGAACAGGGAAAGGCGCTAGTGGCTGATCTGACCCGCAGAGGAAAGAAGCTCACCGAAACGAAGCTCGACGCCGACGGCAAGATCCCCGTTCCGCCCACCGAGCTGGCCCGCGCGGTGAGCGCTTCGCTGGGCCGCCCGGTCACCGCCACGGCGCTGGCCCTGGCTCGCATGCTCCGCTCCGAGGAGGGCTCGGCCTCGGTGACCGTCAAGCGGCTCCTGGCCTGGGTGGCGCTCAACGATGCGGCTGAGCTGCGCTGGACGCTGCTAAAGACGCTGACCTATTCGACCGTGGCCACCCGCAACGGCCTGTTTGGCAAGCAGATCAGCCGGCGGTACTCGACCGCGCAGGACCCCTACGAAAACGACCTGGCGATCGCCGAGAACGTCATCGCCGACCACGCCGCCGGCTCGCCCGACCCGACCGGCGGGGCGGTCAAGTTCGTGAACAAGAGCGCCTTTTCGTCGCAGCCGGGCGCCTCCAGCTACGCGGCCGTGGCCGCCAAATGGGCCAAGGATGGGCTGCAGCCCACGGTGCTGCCCGGCGCTCCCGCTAACCTGGTCTTCTTCCGCCGCGTGCGCGGTCAACTCGTGTCGTGATCGTCGTGCTGGTGCTGCTGCGGGCGTACCTGCTTTCCGTGGCGCTGGCCGCGGTGGCCGTGGGCGCCTGGCTGCTGTGGCAGGGGCGCCGCCGGTTCGCAGATCCCCAGTACTGGCGGCAACAGCTGCGCGACGATGACGAGCGGGAGCTGTTCGAGCGGTACCCACTGACCTGCCGGGTGGGCCTGGCCGTGTGCATGACCCTCGCTGTCGCCGCGATCGCGGCCGTCTGGCCGGTGTCTCTGCTCTGGGCCACCGTGGCCGGCAGGCGCAGCGGCGGCTAGGCCTTGGCCGCGGTGATCGTGTCGTTGTCCCGCACCAGCTCGCGGCCCAGGGCTGCAAGCGATTCGTTCGCGGCGTCGTAGGCCCTCCGCGCTTCGACCAGCTCGGCATCCTTGACGGACAGCCGCTCGGCCAGCTCGTCGCGCTCGGCCTGTACCCGGTTCACCGTCTTCAAGAGATCCGATAGAGCGGCCTTGGGGCCCCTGAGATCAATCGTTCCCATCGTCGTCGTCCTCCCTGTGTCCGGCGCAGGTGTGCGCGAGTAGATCTTGCACGTTTCCGAGCGGGGTCACCACCGGCGACGGAAGCACCGGAACCAGGATCACCCGCTCGCCGGCTGCGACCGTGGCGGGTAGATCGTCCGGTCCGATCGTCCGGGTGGGTACGCTGCGCAGGCCCAGGAAGCAGGCGGCCTCGGCAAACGCCGCGGCCTTCTTCTTCTGTCCGGCGTCGCGCAGCCGCTCCGCCTCGGCGTACAGGAGCGCGATCGCATCTTGAAACCCGCTCACCAGGGCGATCCCCCGCGTCGGTTCCAGGCCCCTCGGGCCGCCTGATGACCCGCGCTGACGTCGTCGTCGGCCTGGCGCGCGGGTGGTCCCTTTGCGTTGCAACGGCTGCAGTAGACGAAGTACCAGAGATGAGAGCGCACGCTTTCGTCGAGGACCTCCAGCAAGCGAGGCTCCGCCGCGCAGAAGGGGCACGGGTCGAAGCAGCCCGGCACCAGCTCGGCGGGGACCGCGTGGCCGCTCATGTGACCTTGCCTCCCGAGCGGAGCCGGGCAACGGCCAGATCGATGGCGCCTCGGTCGACGTGCTCGGTTAGCCACGCCAGGGCAGCCGCGCGAAGCTCGGCGGCGGGCCAGCGACCCATGCCGATCCTCTCCAGCAGATCCGCAACGTCTTCGGCGGACTGCTGACGGGTGCTCGCTTCGTGGACGCTCAAAACCCCGGCTGCATAGGCCGCAACGTGTTCGGGGATCGGTAACCCGCTCATGATGGTCGGTCGTCCGGCTCGGCCTCGGCTACCTCACGCAGGTACCGGGCCAGCTCGCCGATCTTGGTGATGGCCTCGAAGCGCGGGCAGGCTGGCAACTCGTGCAGGGCCGCCACGGCGCCCAGGTCGGTGGCGACGTCAGGCACGTGCAGCCGGCGCCCGCAGGATGGACAAGGTACGACGATCGCCCGAGCAATCCAGTCGGTTCCGCTGGTGTAGCTGCATAGCCGCCCCGGGAACCCGCTCACCGCTCCTGCTCCCCCGACGGGCCCGGGCAGGCGTGAAAGCCCTCGAACTCGGCGCCGCACTGGCCGCAGATCTCGGGCGCCGGCTGCCGTGGCTCGCGCACGCGCTCCAGCTCGCGCACGCGGGTGTTGGTGCTGTCGATGTAGGCGACCAGCTCAGCCCGCAGTTGTTCGTGGTGTAGGGCGGCGGTGCGCAGCTGGCCTCTGACCTCCGCGACGAACGCGCCGGAGACGTAGCCCGCCGCCGGAGCGTTGCTCAACGCGCGGACCTTCTCAGCCAGGCCGACCAGGTCGCCGCGGAGCTGCTTGAGGTCGGCGCTCTGGTCGGTCCACTGGGCGATCACGGCATCGTGCCGCATGACCATGTCCAGCGGCGGGCGCTGCCGCTGCTCCTCGAAGCGGATGCGGTTTTCGAGCTTGCCCAGGTCCGAGCGCATCCGGTCGATCATCTGGTGCATGCCGGCCAGCTGGTCGAGCGTCGAGACGGCCTCGGGCTCGGCGCGCTTGGTGTCGCGCTTGGCGGCCTCGTCGGCGAACTTGCACAGGGTGCGCACGTCGTAGGCGAGCGCTGCCAGCGCGCCGAGGATCTTGTCGAGCTGCTGACGGCCCTGCGTGCCTGCTTCGAGGGACAGAGAGGCGAAGGCGTGGATCTCGTCGAGTAGCCGATGGGCGATGGAGCGGGCGGGCTTGCGCCTCACGGCCGGTTTTACCGTGGAAGCGGCCATGTGGGCCTTGGATCGCGATCGCTTCACCGTCGAGGCCTCCTCCGCCGCGGCCGGGACGACATGGCCGCTTTCACAGCTTTTTGCTCGTCGCGTTGGTCCCCGGTAGGCTGGGCCTGGCCGAAGGCCAGGCCGGCGGCCAGCTCGGCGACCAGGGCCACGATGGGGCCGCCCAGGCGCTGACCCATCTGCCGGGCCGCGGATACCGCCGTCATCCGGATCGCGCACTCGGTGCAAAGGCGCGCCCCGGGCTCTCCCTCGATCGTGATCACCCACGGGCCCCGATCGCCGCACTTCCCGCAGGCAGTCACCGCGGATCCGATGCGGCGGCGCCTGGGCTTGCCCGCTTGGCGGTACATCGGCTGCCCTGGCCGGGCCGCGCAGCCGGGGCAACCGGCCGTCACGTACCCGGGCGGGGCGGAGCAGCTCGGGCACCAGCAGGCCGCGCAGCCCCCCGGCGATCCCCCGCAGCTCCCGCAGCTCCTCCCCTCCCAGGCGCCCCCCCGGGGGGCTCCATCATTATATGGAGGGGGCGGGGGAGCCCCGCAGCGCCCACAGGCGATCTGGCCCTGCCTGGTCTGCACCCAGTGATTGATCTCGCCGCAGCCGCCGCAGGTCCCCGCGCGATAGAGAGGCTCGCCTCCCGGCGGGATGTACTCGGGGATGATGACCTTGGGGCTCACGAGAACTCCGGCGGGTCATTGCTCATGGGGTCCACAGCACCGACGACGTCGGGCCCGGCTCGAAGGTCTCGATATCCTCGCGCACCGAGAACCGCACCAGCTTGACCGCGTGCCGGTACGTCTTGGCGACCTCGGGCAGGATCGACCGGATGGAGGCGAGCGCATACGCGTCGGCCGCGATCAGGGGCTTGGGGATCGGGTCGTTGCGGTGCCGCCAGTAGAGAACCCCCTCGCTGTTGTCGCTCGGGTCCACGCCGATAGCGGCCCAGATCTCACCGATCCGGAAGTCGCGGAGCATCTCGGCGGGCACGTGAAGCTTGGGGTCGTCGTTGCTCATGGGACGTTCCTTCGCGGGCTCGGGAGCATGGTAGGGGCACATGTCGATCGGCTGGCCGTTGCGCTGGCCGCACCACCACCCCCGGGAGCTGGCGCGCAGGCGGAGATCGCCGCTCTCGACTCCGTAGGGATAGCTCGTGTGATCTCGGCTCGGAGACCAGAAGCGTTGGCGACACTCGTGCTCGCCATCGACGTGCTGTCGACCGTCGCAAGCCAGGGCCGGCCGGTTGGTGCGGGTGCGAGTCACGCTCATGGGACGTTCCTCAAAGGCCCCGCGCTCTCATCGCCACCCAAAAGGCGAAGGAGACCCGAAGTCGGCGGCCCTGCTTCGTGCGCACGAAGCCAGGCACCGTCAGCAGGTGTCGCAGGTGGCGATCAGCCGACGCGACTGTAAGGCCGAAGTCCTTTGCGACGCTGTGCCGGTCGTGGGCTCGCCCGCCGATCAGGCTGCTGGCGATGGCGCAGACGGTGGCGATGGTGCTCATGGGACGTTCCGCCTCGTCGCTTGCATCTCCTCCTCCAGCGCCGCCCGCATCCGGCGATACGCGTTCAATAGATCGCCGGCGCTCGAGCTCGAGGCGGCCGTCGAGCGAATTTTCCGAGGATTTCGTACGATCGGCCGCCGAGGCGCGCGCGCAGTGGATCCGCCGCGGGAGGTGCGTTCAATAGCGGTGTCCACCCACGTGAACGCCTCGACCAGGGTGTGCCAGGCGTAGCCGTGGTCGGCGGGCCTGCCGTACTTCACGCCCGAGAGCACCCGGTTTCCCTCCGGGTCGTGCAGGTCCCACGGCCAGAGCGCCGTTGGGTGCCCGCAGTGTTCGAGCGTCCAGCCGGTCACGTGCCTCCAGCGCGCGCCGCACTTGCGCCAGGGCCGCGGGTCCACTCGCTGCCAACCAGGCCACTTCACGGCACGTCACCATCCGCGAGCCCGAGGGAAGACAGGGGGTCGAAGCCTTGAGCGATCGCCGTGCGGACCAGCTTGCGCAACAGCTTGAGCTGAAGCTCGGGATCGAGCGTTGGCGGAACGGCGGCTCTCGGGGGAAGCGGCGCCTGTTGCGTCGGCCGCGGGATGCTGGCGCGGCCACGGTTGGGGGCGCCTGGTGTGGGATCGGGGGCGAGCAAGCCGGCATCCCGTTCCTTCTGCCAGCGCCGAAGCAGGGCCGGCGGAAGGGCGCTCTCCTGCGCCCAGCGGGCGACATTGCCGCTCGCCTCGGCCGCGCGCACCATGCGCAGCTTCGCGTTGTTGCTGTAAACGCTCATCTTGACCCGGGTGGCGGTCATGAAGCCCCCGGCGGCGCGGGAGCGCCCTGCTCGTGCAGCCGGTCGTAGATCGCGAAGAGCACCTTGCGCGACGCCGTGCGGACGTTGCCGTCCGTCGGCCCCGCCGCGATCTCCATCCACTTAATGCACATGATGAGGCAGGCCAGGCGGCGAAAGGAGTTGGGTTCGATGGCCCGGGCCGCGCTGTCGATCCGCGAGGCGATCTCGTGCTGCTCCTCCGGAGAGATCAGCGCGAAGAGCTTCTCGATCGCCTGGTCGATCCTCTCCTCTGACATCTCGTCATCGCTCATCCGATTGGCCTTACTCCTTGTTCTGATCGGGCAGCTCTACCACGTGCCACACGACGTGACCGTCTGGGCCGGCCATGCGGACGGTGCCCACGAACCGGGCGCCGTCGGGCCACGGGTCGCGGGTCCACAGCGCTTGGAACCACCGCGGCTCTGTCGCCTCGCCGTCGCCGACCGCGTAGAGGATCGGGCGCATCGACTCGACGGCCACCGAGAGCACCTGAGCGCCCGGGGCCATCGGGACGTTGACCGGCTGGTGCAGCGACTCGCGCGGGATCGTGTACTTGAGCACGCGCCTCAAAGCCACCCCGCCCACAGGAAGACGGCCAGCGCCAGGCCGGTGACCGCCACGGTCACCAGCACCGCCAGGAACACGCGCTCGGTCCGTTGCAGCGGCGACCTCATGCCTCGCGGACCTCGCACACGTGCAGATCGTGGATCCAGGAGCAGAGCGGCCCCTCGAAGGGCTGCACCATGCCGACGAAGGTCTGGCGGTTGTCCGCCCAGAAAATTCCCTCCAGCTCCACCAGGGTCCACTGGCGGGTGTCGGTGCCGACGAACTGCATGCCCGTGTACGCGCCGATCGCGGGCTTTACGAACTTGGCAACGATCTTCAGCATCATCCCGGCTGCCTCCTTACCCTGTCGACTAGCTCCTGCTCTCGCGGGTGGTCGTAGATGGTGGTGGTGTTGAGATCCGCGTGCCGCGCGAAGATCTGGGTGAGCCGGATGTCTCCGGTCCGCTCGCGGTACAAGCTGATCGCAGTGTGCCTCAGCTCGTGGAAGGTGTAGGGCACCGCGAGCCCGGCGCGTTGCTGCCAGGTCCGCCACATCGCCCGCAGGCGGCGCGCAGAGATCCGCTGTTTGCGCTCCGAGAGAAAAAGCGGCCGGTCGAGCCGGCGCGGCGGCGGCAGGGTCCTGATGTACTTCTCCAGCTTGTAGAAGGTGGCATCGGGCAGGCGGATCGTCTGCAACTCGGCCAGGCGGGCCGGGTCGATGTCGCGCCAGTGCCGCGAGCCCTTGAAGACGCGCAGGTGAAAGGTGCGCAGGACGCGCCGCCGGTCTACGGTGACGTCGCCCAGGTCGAGGGCGGCGATTTCGTGCTCGCGCAGGGCGGTGCCGACCGCCAGCGAGATGATCACGTGATCCCGAAAGCCGTCTCGGTGCTCGCCGCTGACCTTGAGGACGGCGGCCAGCTCGCTGTCGAGCATGGTGCGCTTGGGGGCGCGGGTGCGAAGGGCGTAGCTCATTCCACCCACCTTACCCCGCGGCGCAAGAAGCGCGGCCAGCGCGGGCGGCTGAAGATGATCCGGCGGGGGTGGTCCGAGAAGACCGCCTCGACTCCGGCGTGCCGGTCGCGGCAGCTGCGGGCCGCGTACCAGACGAACGACTCGGCAGTCTCTTCGCGCTCGCGCTTGGTCAGCTCCAGGCCGACGGACGTGCGATCGATCCGCTCGCAGGTCAGGCACCGGATCGACAGGTACACCGCTTCAGGCATCGAGGCGTGCTCCCCGCCGGTGCCGGCCGCAGACCAGAAGCCCATCGTGCCACCACCAGCCCAGGCGGGTCAGGTAGTCGGCGGCCTCGCGCGGCGAGAACACCGAGGGCACCTGCGCGCCCCAGGGGCAGCCATCCAGATCGCAACGGATCTCCCACAGGGTCACGAGGTGGTGGGCGGCGGCGGGCATCACCGCTCGGAAACGTACCACGCGCCACGGCGGGCCGCGTTCACAATTGATGCAAACTTGCATGCACCGGCGGCTCCCTGGTAGCGTCCGGCTCCGATGCCCCGGAAAACAAAGCGGAGGCGGCTGCCCAAGGTAAAGGTGAAAGTGGCGACGGAATGGATGGACGCACACGAGGCGGCGCTCTACCTGCGGTTGAGCGAGCCCGGTCTGTACCAGATGGTGCGGCGGGGGCTGCTCGACGGCGTGTACCACATCGGCAATCGCACACTGATCTTCTGCCGGTCGGAGATCGACGCCGCAATCCGCGCGCGGCCGGTCAAGGGCAAGCCGCAGAAGAAAAGGAGGAAGCGCCCTGCTTGAGCCCGCCGCCGCTGCGAGAGATCCAGTGCGACGAACACGGCACCCATCCGTGGAAGGGGGACGTCGTGTGCACGGCCTGCGGTCACGTGTACGTGCAACCCGAGGAGGGCTTCGGACCGGTGCCCGACAAATGCACAGCCTGCAAAGCCCAGCTGTTGCCGGCGCGCCGCGGGGGCGCGTACTCGGGCAAAGCCGCGTGCCACCAGTGCGCGATCGCGCAGAGTAAATAGATGATCCAGCGGCAGCAGCAGCAGGAGGCGAGCAAGGGGCAGAAGCTCTATGACGTGATGGTCGCGCGCCTGCGCCAGCTCGGGGCGAGCGACCAGATCACGTTGGGGTTTGCGATCCAGAAGGGGGCGAAGTGGCCGGCGCTGTCCCGGCCGGTGCGCGAGGCCTTTGACGAGCTGGCCGAGGATCTGCAGCTGTAACCGACCCGATTTTTTGACAGCCCGGTCGGCCCCGCCTACCGTGGCTGCTCCCCGAAAAAAGAACGGCCCCGAAGGCGCTTCGAACCGCCCGCGGGGCCCAGCCAGCGTCGAGACCGCCGGCATGAAGCAACCTAGAACACCCACCCCAACGCTTCAAGAAACCTGCACAGCCCTCCTGACGGACTACCGCCGTCTGGTGGCTCAGGGGGCCCGATCGCCCGCGACCCTGGTCATGCATTCTGCGCATGTGGCGTACATCTGCGACGGCGTAGGAGCCGCAACTCCCATTGCGGAGGTGACGCCAGACCTGATTGACTCCTGGACCGTGCGCGAGCTGCGGGGCCGACGGCGAGACGGCGAAGGGCAACGGGTGCCCATCTCTCCGCGCACGTTGCAAAAGCGGGTCTGCACTCTGTCGCTCGCGTTGCAGGCGGCGCAGCGGCGGGGATGGATAGCCGAGCTGCCGCGGCTGCCGCGGCTGCGCGCACGCTACAGCCCGCGCCGCAATCACCTGCGCAACTTCGGCGAGCTGGTCGAGCTGTCCGAGTCGCTGCCGATCGATCGCGCTGACTGGGTCTGGGGGGCGGTGTTCACCGGTCTTCGCCCGGCCAACCTGCACCAGCTGCGCGCGTACGTTGACTGCGACCCGTTCGGGCGGCGGCCCTGGGTGGTGCTCCGCTCGCAAAAGACGCACGACCAGGACGGCGTGGTGGTCCAAATGCCCACGCCGCTTGCCCGCCGGCTGCGCGCGCGCTTCGAGCGCCGGCAACTGCGCACGGGCGATCTGGTGCTCGACCACTGGGACAAGGACGCGCGGTCAAAGGCCCTGCGCAGCCGTGGCTATCGCGCCTCGGACTTCCGCCGCACCTGCGGCAGCTGGGCCGCGCACGGGCTCGGCACGCTGACGGTGAGCCTCATGCAGTGGTTGAGGCATTCGGATTTCTCGATGCTCTCGCGCGTGTACGCGCGGGCGCTGGGCCCTGGGTTCGCAGACGTGTCTCGCGCTCTGGGCGCGATGGCGCGCGCGCCCCGCCGCGGCCCCAAAGCTTTCGCCTCTCGGAATTCCAGCTCAGCCGCAATCAGGCGGCCGGAGAAAAAAAGTGGGCGCTGACCTTCCTGCAAGAGGGTCAGCGCCCGGAATTCCGCAACCCGCCCTGTTGTAGCGAGACCGGCGCCAGTGAAGAACCAGCCTCTTTTTCCCCCCCCTGGGGTGGGAAGCGAGTCGCGGAGGATTCTGACGATAGCAGACCCGGGTGTGCGTCGACCACACACCCCATGCCCGCCATCCGTGGAGCTGATCGGGATCGAACCGACGGCCTCTAGAGTGCGATTCGGGCGTCTGCCTTCGTACGGGATCTAACTCACAGCGCCGGCCTCCGGAAGGAGCCCGGCCAGTGACCGAAAAGACAACCCGCCCGAACCTAACCACGCTCCGCCACGCCGGGGCAAGATCCCTCCTCGACGCGTTTCGTAAATACTACACGACCGTCGAAGTCGACCCTGACGGGGATCTCCGCCTGGTCTGCGCCCGCTGCCGGGTCGAGTCCCTGATCCCGGCCCACTGGCTGTCTGACCCCGCCTACGTGCTCGGGGTCCTGCTCTTCTCGCACGACACCCACCGCCACGGGGGCCGGCGATGATGGCCGTCGTCTTCGAGGGGCGCCGCGCGGCGCACGAGTCGCAGCGGTGGAACGAGCTGCGCAAGCGCTACGGCGTCGACGGCGACGGCGAAACGGTCGTTACCTGCAACGGCAAGCTGTTGCGGGCGGCGCGGTCGCTCCGGCTTCGCCGACACAGCCCCGACGGCTTTGAGTGGGGGTATGGGGGCAGCGGGCCCGCTCAGCTCGCGCTTGCGCTGCTGCTGGAGTACTTCGACCACGTCGGCCAGCCGGCGGGCACCGACTGGGCGCTGAACCTGTACCAGACCTTCAAGTTCCGCGTGGTCGGGCGCCTGGCGCACGACGCTTGGATCCTGTCCGGCGCCCAGATCGGCGGGGCCGTCGCCGACATCATCGCAGACAGCTCGGAGCAGGAGCGCGAGGCGTGGGCCGCGGGAGGGCCGCCTCCATGAGTGTCATCTACTGCACCAAGTGCCGGCGCCGGACGCAGGCCGAGAGCTGCACGATCCCGACGAAGGTCAACGGCCACTCAACCCGCGTCTGGGGTAACCGGTGCCTGGACTGCGGGACCGCGCACGAGACCATGCCCCCCGGGGCCGCCGCCGCGCGCGGCGCTGAGCGGTCGGCCCGGCGAGCTGGTCAGCTCGACCTGTTCAACCCGCGGGGCCGGCGATGAGGCGGGCCAACTTCCGCGTGCGCGGCCGGTTCGACGGGCACGACCTGGCCACGGTCACGATCGAGTACCACTCGCCCCAGCTCGCTTTCGTCCGCGTCCGGCCGCTGCGGCGGCGCCGGGTGTTCGAGCTGAGCCTGACCGACGTCGCCCGCGGCGTGGTGTACGACGTGGTCAAGAAGGAGCTGGCCGAACGCAAGCGCCAGCGGCGCAGGGGGCGCGGGTGACAGCAGTCATCCTCGCCTGCTCGGCCTCCAAGCAGCGCCACCCGGCGCGGGCGCTCGACCTTTACACCGGTCCGCTCTTCGCGTCGGCGCGCCGGTGGGCGCTGTCGGTGGTGCCCGCGTCGCGGATCTGGGTGCTGTCGGCCCGGCACGGCCTGGTCAACGGCTCCGAGCTGATCGCGCCGTACGACTACCGGGCCCGGGACGCGGACGAGCTGGTGCAGCTGATGGCCCGCGTGGGGCCCCATCTCGCCCAGCTGCGCGCGGGCCCGGTGTTCGCGGTGGGCGGCTCGGTCTACCGCCAGGCGATCGAGCGGGTCTTGCCCGAGGCGATCACGCTGTCTTCGCTCCTGCCTGCCGGGCGCGCCACCCGCGGGATCGGAGCGCAACGGGGTTGGCTGCGCCGGCACGAGGGCCAGCTACCCGATGACAGCTTGCTGTCACCGGAGCTCGTGGTGGCCCCCCCCCCCCGGGAAGGGTCGCGCGCATGAGCTGGCAGCCGGGACAGCAGCAGGAGCGCGCCCAGCGCGCCCAGCAGCGCCGGCAGGAGCGGTTACGCCGGTACGGTAGCCGGCGGGTCCGCCACTTCCCGCACAACCCATACGTCCCGCGGCTGATGCCGCCCAAGGTCCAGGAGAGGCAGGCCGCGCAAAAGCTCTTCGGCTGGCAGATCGAGGGCATCAAGGCGGCGCTCCGGATGTACGAGGCGCGCCCGCCCGAGCTGCGCGCGTATAGCCGCATCCTGCCGGCCCCGGTGCCCACCGAGAGCCGGCGGCGGGTCCGGCAAAAGCTGGTCCGCTCGCGGGTGCGGTCCGAGCGGGCGGAGCTGGCCGTGCGGGTGATCTGCCTGGCGCTGATGGCCGCCCAGCGCCGCGGCGGCGCCGGCTACGAGGCGCGCGAGGTGGGCACCTACCGCAACGGCCGGCTGTGGCGCTGGACGCTGCCCGAGACGGCGCGCCTGCTGGGCGAGGGAACCGAGGCGCCGTCCATCGACCAGATCGGCGACACGTTCAACTCGTTGTGCACGGCGGGGCTCATGCACCGCCACCAGCCCAAGGAGAACGGCCCGGCCCACTGGAAGGTGACGCGCAGGCTGCTGGAGCTGCTCGGGGTCTCCAAGCAGTTCGACGAGTCGTCAACCGGGGTGGATCCAGACTTCGAGTTTTACTTGAGGCAGGTGTACGGCGAGCAACCGCACCTGCAGACCACCGAGCAGGGCCGCGACGAGGCCAGGCGCCTGGCCAACCGCCGGCTGTGGGACGCCAAGGCCAGACCCCCGCCGACGTAGCGAGGTGGCCGCGGGCGCCGACAACCGCAGCCACCCGACCCGAACCGCCAGCGGCACCAGGTGAAGCAAGCTCACGCGGAGCTTGAGGTCTGCCGAGTGATGTAAACGGCCGCGCCCGCCGGGACAGCTGCGCCAAGGTGCCGCGGTCTTTGGCGGCGGCTTCCGGCCCGGCGCGGCCTCCGAAACGGTACCAGCCGCCGCCCAGGGCGGGAACGACCGAAATAAGTGCGGATCGGTCCTGTGGATGGGGCGGGGGGGGCTGGCGTTATGTACGGATCGCCCGGTCGGCCGGTGCGGGGTTGCGCCGGACAAGTACGGATCACGGGGATCGCCCAGAACCAGAACAAGCGATCGAGCGGCCCGCAGCGTCCGCGCCTCCCTGGCTCGCTCGCGCTCGCAGAAGTGCCGGCCAGCGGGCGGGAGGCCGCCCAGCGCCCAGTCAGCTACGAAGCGGGGGGGGCGATCGGCGGTCCTTACGGGAAGGTGCCTGACGCTTGCGTCCGTGAGCGCAGCTGCGCCGGACAAGATCCGGAAGGGGTGGCGGCTCGTCTTATGTAACGCCCGCCAGGGCGCAGGGGATTGCGCCGGGGGGGGCGGTCAGGACCGGGTGTCTACGCGCGGGTGGGGCCGGGTGGGAGCCGGTAGGGTAGGGGAGGGTCGAGCGCAACACTTTCGGGTGCGCGTACGGCGAAAAAGCAACAGCGGTGGCACTGCAACTAGGGAGCCCAGGCGACTGCGTTTTTACTGGGGGGCAAATGCCCAGAGCAGCCCGCGCGCGCAAGGTGACCAGCGAACAGCAGATCTTCGTGGTGCAGGGGGGCGCGGCGGCCGAGCTGGCCCCCAACGAGGCGCTGGCCGGGTCGCCGCTGTTCGAGCTGACCGGCGATCTGGCGACCGTGGCCAAGATTTCCGTCATCCGAGACGAGCCGCTCGAAGAAGGGCACGTCGGATACGTCCGGCCCGAGGCCACCGAGGCGGACATCAGCCGGCGCTTCGGCGGCGGCCTGTTCCGGCTGCAGGCCAAGACCGAGACCGGCCAGCACATCAAGGGCGGGTTCAAGACGGTGAGAATCGCGGGCGAGCCGAAGTTCGCGGACGCGGTCTCGATGGCCAAGTACGCGCGGCTGCGCCGTCAGGAGATGGGCCAGAGCGAGCCCGAGCAGCAGAGCAAGGGCCAGCCGTCGATCCTGGAGGTGCTCGAACTGCAAGAGCGCAAGGCCGAGATGGCCCGGCAGCAGGCGCGCGAGGACTTCAGCCGGCGGGAAGAGGAGCGGGACGCAGCCCACCGGCGCGAGATGGAGCGGCTCAAGCTCGAAGCGGAGGCGCGCGACCGCGAGCGCAAGGCCGAAGACGACCGGCGCGAACGAGAGCGCCAGCTTCTCGAAGACCGACGCGAGCGGGATCGGGTGCTGGAGGACGAGCGGCGGCGCAAAGACCAGGAGGAGGGCCGGGCGCGCGACCGCGAGTACTTCGCGGCCATGCTCAAGATGAGCAAGGAGGACACGAAAGCCAACGGCCTGGGCGGCGTCGAGTCAGCCTTCAAGCTCCTGATGACCGCGCGCGAGATGTTCGGCGAGGGCGGCGGCGGCGGTGGTGATGCTGTAACGGAGCTGATGAGGAACATTCCCGCCATCCTCGACAAGTCGAGCGGGATCGCCGAGCAGATGACCGCCAAGCCGACCGCCGACCAGGGCGACGGCACGGACCCGGACGCGATGACCCTGGGGGGGATCCACGGCCGCAAGCTCGCCGCGGCCATGAAGAACATCGCCTCTCAGGGGCTCGACCCGCAAAAGGTGCTCCTCGTGCAGCTCGACCAGCTCGCCCGGGCGCGCATCAAGCCGGCGCCCCAGGCTGCCCCAAATGTTTCGGCGCCCGACGAGAAACAATCGGACCAGGCGCAGGCCTCGCCGGCTGCCAAACGCCGGGCGCCCAAACGAGCCCGCGCTAGCCGCTGACCTTCTTCTTCCCGCCGGCCGTCGGATCGTCTCCGGAGCTGGTGACGGCCGTTGTGTTCTTGGTGGTGACGGTCGGCGTGCTCTCCTTGTTCGCCGGGTCGCCTTCGTCGACTTCCTCCACGGTGCACTCCTCGCCGTAGGTGGAGCGGGCTGCGTTGGCGTCCTCCTCTGAGCTGTAGTACGCCACGAAGGTTTTGCCTTTCTTGACCGCGTACTGTTGCTTCTGATCGGGCATGGGCTGCGTCCTTTCCGCCCCCCCCAGGGCCGAGCCGATCATACCCGGGCCGATCGCTGCAACGAGGAGTTGCGGCGGCAATCAGCTACGATCGAGGACCGGCATGGAGTGGGGACCAAAGCACCGCGCGAGATCTCCGGTGGACGGAAGCGTGGTCACCGTTCGATCCGCGACGTTCGCGTCGCAGGCCGAACAGGTCGGCTTTATGCGCGACATGGTCACCGAGTACCGCTCGACGTACACGATTCACGCGCTGTCCAGAGACATCGCGCTCCGGCAGTCGGGATGCCCGGCCAAGGACAAGCGGTGCCACGCGATCCGGTTGGGCGAGTGGGTGCAGCGCGAGATCACGTACGTCAACGAGGGGACCGAGACGTTTCAGACGCCGCTTCACACCCTTAAGTGCACGTGGGGCGACTGCGACGAGTTCGCCACGCTGACCGCCTCCATGGTCGAGTCGATCGGCGTGCCGTGCGAGCTGGTGGCGATGGGCTGGAACCCGCCGGCCAACGGGCACGGCCTGCCGTTCGGCAGGGAGATCGCGGGCGCGTGGGCAAAGGTGTTCGCGGGTAAGCAACTGCGGCACATCTTCTGCCGGGCGGTGCTGCTCAAGCCGGGCCGCCCGCCGCTGCGGCTGCCGCTCGATGCGACCCTCGACCGCCCCGTCGGAGCCCTGACCGATCCCCTGGCCCTGGCGCTCAATCAGGGCCTACAGGTGCACACAGTCATCCTCTGAGCGGCTGAGAAAAAAAAGCGACGCTGCTCGAACGCTCCAAGTAGGGCGTAAGGCACCGCCCGGGTTTCACTGGCTGAAACGATGGCCAGACCCATCCCTGCCGTATCGTTCGCTCGCCTATCGCCCGCCATGGGCGCGGCGGTGTTCGCCACCGAGCGATCGGAGATGCAGCTCCCGACGCTGTACGTGCGCCCCGGACCGGAAGAGTTCGGAGACATGGCCGGCGTGAAGTCCTTCCTCGGGAAGGTGGCCGGCGGAGTCGGCAAGGGAGTCAAGACGGTGGGCAAAGCCGCCGTCGGTGCCGTGAAGACAACCGCGAAGGCGGGCATCAACGCGGCGGCGTCGCACTACCTGGGGATCGGTCCGATCTTCGGCGGTGGCGGCGGCGAGCAGCAGCAGGGAGCAGGCGGCGGCAGCCAGCCGGCCGGCGGCATCAGTCCCGTCGTCCTGGTCGCCGGGGCCGCGGGTGTGGGGCTGGTCTTGTTCCTCGCGCTTCGGAAGAAGTGATGATCCGCGGTCTCGGCGGGGCTCCGGCTACCCGGCGCAAAACGACGGTGGTTCTGCCACCGCTGACGATCACCGCCTCGGTGCCCAAGGAGCCCAAGCCGGAGCCGCCCAAGGGCTTCGACTGGCGGTCGCTGCCGTGGAAGTGGATCATTGCCGCGGGCATCGTCGGCTCGCTCTACGTCGTCGCCAAAAAAAAAAGAAAGGCGGCGCTCGGGTGAACCCGACCGGCGATGAGCTGCTCGACCGGGCGCGGGCCTTTCGCGAGCGCTTCCACTGGGGGCGACCCGCTCGCGGTGTGAGGCGCGCCAAGGTAGCGCCGCTGCCGCGGGCGCTGGCCAAGCTCGGGTCTCTGCAGGCGATCGTCTACGCCACCAACAAGGCGGGCGATGGGTACTCGCACTACGAGCACCAGTTCGGCGAGGAGGGCGGCAAGCGCCCAGACCTCGCGGTGGACGTCGAGAGCGGCCGGCTGCACATCGTCGGCGGCTCCTACCGGGTCGAGGAGCGGGGGATCGTTGACTGATGGCGATCAGGCGGCGCAAGCCTCCGCCCCGCGTGCAGGTGGTCGACGTGCGGCCCAAGCGCGGGCGCTGGCAGCCGTTCGTGACGGTGAGCGAGCAGGAGGCGGCCCTTGCCGCGGAGCTGGAGCAGCTCAGCCGCCGCGGGCGCGGGCGGCAGCTCAACCCGGTGAGCAAGGCGCGGCTGCTGGCCCGGCTGGAGAGGCTGCACGAAGCGGTCAGCCGCGGCCTGCGCAGAACGAAGGGGCCGCCGAGTCACCGCCAGCGGGCGATCGAGCTGGCCTATCACCGCACCCTGAAAGCGTACGAGCGAACGAGGAGGGTTAACCCCGTGGCCAAGAAGCGACGTAAGAAGAGCAGCAGCCCGAAGCGCCGAGCAGCGCGGGGAGCACGGTCCTCAGCGGCACAGACCAGCCTTCCCGGCATGGGCGGCGGCAACGGAGGCCACCGGCGCAAGCCAAAGCGGGCAGGCGCTCCGCGGGCCAGGCGCTCCAAGTCGGGACAGTTCACCACCGCTTCGCACGCGACCAAGCGTGCGCACGTGCCCGCCTACGTGCCGGCCGGCGACGAGCTGGCCCGCATGCAGAAGAGTCACAAGCGCATGCACGCCGGCAAGGCTGGCCGGCGCCGCAAGCCCATCGGGCCCGAATCGCTGGAGGAGTACCAGAAGCGGATGGCTGATGCCGCCTACAAGCGGCAGCTGTACTACCGGCGCCGCAAGACAAAGCTGCGGCGGGCGGCGAAGGCCAAGCGGTCGAGCGCTGCTCGCAAGGGAGCGGCCACCCGCCGCCGCAAGGGCTCCATGCGTGGAGTGCCGGCGCGGCTGCGCAAACACCCTGGCCTGGCCAAGGCCTGGCTCCGGCGGCACGGCCGCAAGAGGAAGGGCGGATCGAAGCGCTCGCCGGTGAACCGATGGGCCCAGATGTCGCGAGGCAAGCGCTTCGGTCGAAAGATCCGCGCTGCGGTCCGTGGCTACGGCCGGTCGCTGAAGCTGCGATCGCGCGCGACCATCACGCCCAAGGAGCACAAGCAGGGCCTTGCTGCCGCTGCTCGCGCCTTTCGCCGGCAGAACCCGCGGCGCCGCCGCCGCAATCCCAACGCCCTGATCGTGAACCCCCGAAGGAGAGGAAATCCCATGCGACGAAGGAGACGACGTAACCCCGGCGGCATGATCGCCGACACCCTGAAGGCGGCCGTGCCGGCTGTCGTGACCGGCGCCGCGATCGGAGCCCTGGAGGCCAAGGTACTGGGCGACCGCCCGCCCATCGTCGGCGTCCTGGCCAAGGTCGGCATCGGGATCGGGGCAGCCTTCGCACTCAAGAGCCGGCCGGCGATGGCCCGCTCGGTCGCTGACGGCGCCTTTGCGACGCTCGGCTATCAGGCCGGGGTCAAGCTGATGGGCGGCGTGGTCGGCGGCTCGAAGAAGCAGGCCGCCAAGGCGCTGGCCGAGATGGCCGCCGAGGACGAGGAGACGATGGGCGTTCTGACCGAGGAGCTGTCCGGCGTCGGCGTGCTCCAGGTCGAGGGCGCGCAGGAAGACGCCGCCGCCTACTTCGAGGGGACCGAGCCCCTGGACATCGAAGGAGGAGAGGAGGGGTGGGGCTGAGCAGCAGCTGATACCGCTTCGCGCACCTAGGACGCTCGCGACCGCGCGGGCCGAGGCCGAAACGTCCCCGGGGGGGGAACGACGGAGACCGACCGATGAACTTGATCCGCAACGCAGCCGAGACCTTTCTTTCCCGCCTGGGCGCCGCCGGGCGCGCCGTGAACCTCTGGGAGAACCCCACCGAGGAGATCCGCGACGCGCTCAACAGCGGCAAGCAGTTGAAGATGTTCCCGATGGCCGCGCGTCCGCGCGCGGTCATGCGGCCGACCCAGCCCGCACG
>Ga0207428_10001313_pt1 | contig 26459 bp, 25 predicted proteins | sample RhiMethybrSRZTD1_FD_187600 | JGI IMG/M metagenome (GOLD analysis project Ga0207428, IMG submission 187600) | Populus rhizosphere microbial communities from Tennessee, USA - Rhizosphere MetaG P. TD hybrid SRZTD1 (SPAdes) (version 3) | ecosystem: Host-associated > Plants > Roots > Rhizosphere >...
AAGATGCGATCCAGGAGTCGTATTGGTTCTTATCGGCTCAATTCAGGAGAATCGCAGCGGTCTTGATGTCGGTTTGGCGTCGAGCGAGGTCCGACACGGACAGATCACGATGTACAGCGACACACATCGTGTGCAGACTTGGGTGATGAGCGTATAAAAGCTTCCCACGAAAGGTCGTGGCCACCCGGATCCTCCCCTGATTTTCGAGGGTCTTATCACCTGAGGGACGGTCAGGGAATGTCTCAGAGAGATCCTCGCGGCGCGAAGGCGCTGCGAACGTTCCCTATAATGGAGGTCGTGACCCACACGATTTCGCTCGTCGTCGTCGTGACGTTGATGGCGTCGACCGGCTTGGGGCAGACGCCGCAACCCTTCCCGCGGCCAGGCGAACAGGCGCAGCCGCAGCGACCGGCAACACCGCAGCCCCCGCCGCCCGCGCAAACACCCGCTTCCCCAAAGACCCCGCCGCCGGCCCAGCCCGCCGCGGCGTCGCCAATCGATCCCGCGTTAGGCGTCCCGGTCTATCCGACCGCGCAGATGGTCGCCTCCTACGACGCGGGCCGCGGCCAGCGCTATGTCGTGTTCGGGACGACGTCGTCGTTTGCCGAGATCGTGACCTATTACCGCACCTACCTCGAGGAGCGAGGCACCCTGGTCTTCAAGGAACCACCAACACACATGTTCGAGGTGGGCCGCTTCCGTGAGGAGACCATGGCGTTCCCGCCAGGGGTGACGGTGAAGGACTGGACCTGGGGTGGATCGCAGGGATACCCCAATCCGAAGCTTGGGGCACAGCCGGCGCGCTTCCCGACGATCATCATCGTTGCGACGCCGCCTCCCGCCGCACCGGCCCGCTGACGTCTGTAAGGAAATCACCGCTCGCCGGACTACCTACATAGCCACGCCGTCGCTGTTGAAGGCGACGGCAGTGCGGAGGTCGTCCATGCTCGACGTTCGAAATCTTGAAATGCGATTTGGCCGTGTCACCGCGCTGGCAGGCGTCTCGTTCTCCGCGGCCGATGGAAGTATTACCGGTCTGCTCGGCGAAAACGGCGCTGGCAAGACCACGACGCTCAATATCGTGAGCGGTCTTCATCGGCCGAACCGCGGCCACGTGGTCGTCGACGGTGAGGCTGCCGACTCGCCATGGCACCGACGTCGAAGTATCGGTGCCCTGCTCGATCAGAAGGGACTCTATGGGCGGCTGACCGTTCGGGAGAACGTTGCGTACTTTGGCGCGCTGCGCGGCCTCACCGGCGCCGCCCTCACGCGGCACGTCGATCGCGCGCTCGACATCGTCGGATTACTGCCGCTGGCGAACCGACGGACCGAGGGGTTCTCGCAAGGCGAGCGGATGAAGGTCGCCTTGGCGCGCGCCATCGTTCACGAACCCCGGAATCTGCTACTCGACGAGCCCACGAACGGCCTCGACGTGCCGAGTGCGAGAAGCTTCAAGGCGGCGCTGCGCCAGATGCGGGATCGTGGCGTCTGCATCGTGTTCTCGAGCCACCTGCTCGGCGACATCGCAGCGCTGTGCGACGAGGTCGTGATGATCGCGCGCGGACGCACGGTGGCACAGGGCGACGCCGCTGACTTCTGTCGGCGCACTGGATGCACGACACTCGAAGATGCGTTCATGGCGTTGACCAACGTTGACGAGGGACGAACATGCCAGGCTGGTTGATCGTCGGGCTCAAGGAAGTTCGCGACCACTCACGCGACAACCGGGCGCTCGGAGTTGCCGCGTTGTACGCGCTGATGGGGCCAGCCGTCGTCTTCCTGGTGTCACGGTCGAGCGCGGTCGAGAAAGGCGGCCCGCGGCTGCTCGTCGCCCTCATGTCGGTGTTCGCACTGGTGTCGGCGTTCACCAGTGGAATGCACGTGGCGCTCGATACCGCGGCCGGCGAACGGGAGCGCGGCTCGCTCGTGCCGCTGCTGCTCAACCCCGTGTCGCGGCTCCACCTGGTCGTGGGGAAATGGGCCGGCGTCTCGGCGTTCAGCCTCGTCGGGCTCGCGCTCACCCTTGTGGGGTTCACTCTCGCGTTCGAGTGGGGCGGCGTTGAACCGCCAGGCGATCTGATCGTGCCGGTGCTGGTGTGGATTGTGTGCGGCCTGATGCCGCTGGCGCTTTTCGGCGCGGCACTCGACCTGTTTGCGGCCGCGTCGTGCAAGACGCTCAAGGAGGCGCAAGGGCGATTGTCGTTCGTGATGTTCGCACCGATGATGGTGGGGATGTTTCTGGTGTTCTTTCCCGGCCGGCTGGGGCCGTGGTCGTTCGCGGTCCCAGTCATTGGCCAGCAGGCGCTCATCGGAGCCGGCCTGCGGGGACAACCGATATCTCCGCTGCACGCCGGCCTCGTTGGAGTCACGACGATGGCCGCAGCCCTGTTGATCGTGTTGGCAACGGCGCGATCGTTCAGCAGGAACGAGATCGCCGCGGGGTGACGTGAGCCCGGGGTCAGCGGCTGACGTCGAGCAGCGGCTCAACGTCCTTCTGGCGGCGCATGGCGCTTCGCTCGCCCGGCTCGCGGGAAGTTACGTCCGCAACGCGACCGACCGCGAAGACCTGCTGCAGGACATCGTCGTGGCGATCTGGCGAGCACTGCCTCGTTTCCGCGGTGACTGCTCCGAGCGCACGTTCGTGTTTCGAATCGCGCACAACCGGGCGATTGCTTACATCACGCGGCGCCGGGTGCCAATCGTGGACTCGGCGGACGAGATCGACGTGCAGGACGCTCGTCCCAATCCGGAGGAGACATTGTCGACCGAACAACAGGGCCGGCAACTGCTCGACGCCGTGCATCGTCTGCCGCTCAACTGCCGTCAGGTCGTCACGCTGGTCCTCGAAGGACTGAGCTACGCCGAGATTGCCGACGTGCTCGGCATCAGTGAGACGAATGTCGGCGTTCGCCTCACACGCGCGCGACAGATGTTGCGCCAGCTTTTGTAGGGGACCGACGTGCTGGAACCGGATCGTGAGCTCGATCGATGGCAGCACCAGTGGCGAGCGCAGGACGACGTGCCGGGAGACCTGGTGAAGAAGGTCGAGTCGGGCACGCGCAGCATGCGCCGCGGTGTGATCGCGGAAATCATCGTGACGATCGTGTTCGGCGGCAGCAGTCTCCTTGCCGCGCTCGTCTTGCAACAAGCCGAAATCGCCGTACTGGCCATCGCCATCTGGATGTTCATCGCGATCGCCTGGACGGCGTCGTTGCTGCTACGCCGCGGCTCATGGGAGCCGGCGACGTTCACGACCGCGGCGTTTCTGGACCTCTCGATCCTGCGCTGCGAGCGGGCGCTTCACGCGGTGACGATACAAGCCATCCTGTACGTGGTCATCCTGACGTTCGATCTGGTGTGGCTCTTCGACTACCGTAGTGAAACGAGCGTGCGTGAGTTCCTGCTCAGACCGATGGTCCTGCTGTTTCTCCTGGGCGTCACGCCCGTCGCCGCGGGTGCGGCACTCTGGTATCGCCGACGGCTTCGCGGTGAGCGACACCACCTTCTCCAGCTGCGACGTCAGCTGGACGGCGTGTCACTTACAGGTTCATGACTAGGCGGTGGTCGATATCGCCGCCGCCGCGTCACGGATCGCCTTCAGCGCCAGCCGCTCCTCGCGGTTCGGATCATTCACCACCTTGGTGTCGTTCCCGAAAATCATCGTCGGATATGTCCGGGCGTTGAAGGCCGGCCACATCGGCAGGTCGGCGTGATTCGGGTTGCCGCTCCGCGCGAATGCGGCGAACGCCGCGCTCATCTTGTGCGCGAGCGCGTAGCGATTCTGCATCGCGCCGGTCATCGATGCGGCCTGATCGATGTTGTAGAAGGCGAACGGGATGTCGAGCGTATGGTACGCCTTCATCTGGCCCTTGTGCACCGGCGAGCGCCAGTTGAAGAAATACAAGTACGCCGGCGCCTTGCCTTGCGCCGTCTTCAGCTCACTCAGCAACTGCGCGTTGGCGCGACGCGTGTTGTCGGCGTTCATGATCAGATACACGTCGGTGTTGCTGATTCCCGCGTGCGTCTTGCGATAGAGCGCAACGAGCTCGCGCGCCTTGGCATCGTCATTTCGCACGATGCGACGCACGCGTGTGAGCATCTCGTCTTCCGGCATCTGCAGCGACGGTGGCGGATCGCTCCACGCGTCTTCCGTCTCCGTGGACCCCATCATCAACGGCACGTCCGCGGAGACTGCCGGCGCGTCGGGCGCCCACTGGTCGCGCGGCAGCGAGCGGCCGTCGACAACGGGTCCGCCGGCGAGACCTTGGATCCGCGGCTCGCTGAAGAACGCCTCCTGGAGCTGCTGCCAGGTGAACTGCTGCAAGCGATCCAATTGATTCGTCTTCAGGCCCAGCTTGCCGAGGAACTGCTCCGCCGCGCGCGTCGCGTTCTCACGCGTGGCGCCGCGCACCTGCGCGCCGCTCATCGCGATCGCGCGGTGCATCAGCCCTGTCGCCGAGGGCATCGCCATGAGCGTGGTCACCTTGCTGCCACCACCGGACTGGCCAAACGTGGTGACGTTCGAGGGGTTGCCGCCGAACGCCGCGATGTTCTCCTTGATCCAGCCGAGTGCCGCGACGACGTCCTGCATGCCGACGTTGCTCGAGTTCGCCCAGCGATCACCACCGCCCAGGCCGGCCAGATACAGGAAGCCAAACAGATTCAGCCGGTGCGTCACCGATACAACGACCACGTCTTCCTTGCGCGCGAGGTTCGTGCCTTCGTAGAGCAGCCAGTTGCCGGACCCGCCGGCGAACCCGCCGCCATGCAGCCACACCATCACGGGTCGATTGCCGGCGCCGAGCCCCGGCGTGAACACGTTGATGTTGAGACAGTCCTCGCCCATCGGCTCCTGACGATCGAGCGCGAACACTTCGGAGATCGGCCCGTCCGCATCCTGCGGCGAGCGGTGGCCCACCTCGAAGCAGTCACGGACGCCGGTCCACGGCGCCGGCTTCATCGGCGGCATGAACCGGTTCGGCCCGGCCGTCGACGCGGCGTATGGAACGCCCCAGAACTGATTCACGCCGAACCTGACGACACCGCGCACACGGCCCGACGCGGTCTGGACGACCGGTGTCATCGGAATGCCGCGTGTGTCCTGCGCCCAGAGCGGAACGAGGCGCCCGTGCGCCAATGCGCCGGCGGCCGCGGCGGCGCCAATGCCGATGAAGTTGCGACGATCGATGGGCGTCATCGTGAGGCTCCTTGGGGCCGTATTTTGATATTGCAGACGCGTCGTGTCCAGCCCGGATTTGACGCCTCAAGACAGGAACGCAGCGGCCGATTACCCGAACCTGAAGTGGCCCACATGGCGCAGAACAGCACCACCACGCAGGTCTATGTCGCGCGGCAGCCGATCTTCGATTTGAACGGCCGCGTGTGCGTCTCGAGGGACTCCTTCCTCCTGATGAAGTGATCATCGAAGTACTCGAGAACGTCGTCATCGACGACGAAGTGATCGAGGCCTGCCGGTCGCTGCACGCCAAGGGATACCGGATTGCGCTCGACGATTTCGTCGCCGGATACGACGCTGAAGCACTGCTTCCCTACACCGAGGCGCTGCGCTGGGTGCAGGACGTTACAGCTTCTTTATGAAGGTGCCTCGATTCAACTCGTCGAAGGCCTGCTGAAGCTCGGCTCTCGTATTCATCACGATCGGCCCGTACCACGCCACCGGCTCTTCAATCGGTGTTCCCGAGACCAGCAGGAAGCGGATCCCCTGGTCGCCGGCCTGCACGCTGACCTCGTCGCCGCGGTCGAACAGGACGAGCGAACGATTGCCGACGAAATCAGGACGCGTCACGTCGTGACCGACCATGTCGGTCTGAACGGCGCGCGGCTCCGACGCATCGCGGAAGCTGCCCGATCCGTCGAACACGTACGCGAACGCGTGACGCGACGTTTCGACCGCGAGCCGCTTGCGAACGCCGGGCGGGACGAACACGTCCAGATACCGCGGATCGGCGGCGACGCCATCGACCGGCCCGGTCTTCCCCCAGAACGTGCCGCACACGATCTTCACGCGCGTGCCGTCGTCATCGACGACCTCGGGCACGTCCTTGCCGGACACGTCCTGATAGCGCGGCGCGGTCATCTTCAGCCGCGACGGCAGGTTGGCCCACAACTGGAAGCCGTGCATGCGGCCGATCGCATCGCCTTGCGGCATTTCCTGGTGCAGGATGCCGCTGCCCGCGGTCATCCACTGAATGTCGCCCGCGCCGAGACTGCCACGATTGCCCAGGCTGTCGCCGTGCTCGACGGTTCCGGCCAACACATAGGTGATGGTCTCGATGCCCCGATGCGGATGCCATGGGAACCCGGCGAGGTAGTCGTCGGGACGATCGTTGCGGAAGTCGTCGAACAGCAGGAACGGGTCGTACTCGCTGGTCTCGCCGAATCCGAACGCGCGGCGCAGCTTCACGCCAGCGCCTTCGAGCGTCGGCTTCGACTGCATGACGTGCTTCACAGGTCTGATTGACACGAAATGCTCCCGGCGGGTCTCAAGACCCGCCTCTACGACGTCTTCTATGACGCTCCCGACCGATTCCAGGATCCGACTCGCGTTCCGTCTACGTCTTGACGTAAAGCTCGCCGGACTTGCGGAATTCGAGCGACTTCTCCTGCATGCCGGCGTCGCGAATCTGCTGCGTGAGCTCCATCGAGCAGAACTTCGGGCCGCACATCGAACAGAAGTGCGCCACCTTGGCGCCCTCTGCAGGCAGCGTCTCGTCGTGGTAGGCCCGCGCCGTCACCGGGTCCATGGCGAGATTGAACTGGTCCTGCCATCTGAACTCGAAGCGCGCTTTCGACAGCGCATCGTCCCACGCCTGCGCGCGCGGATGTCCCTTGGCCAGGTCGGCGGCATGCGCGGCGATCTTGTAGGCGATCACCCCCGCCTTGACGTCGTCGCGATTGGGCAGACCGAGATGCTCCTTGGGCGTGACGTAGCAGAGCATCGCGGTGCCGTACCACCCGATCATCGCTGCGCCAATCGCCGAGGTGATGTGGTCGTAGCCCGGCGCGACGTCCGTCGTCAGCGGCCCCAGCGTGTAGAACGGCGCTTCGCCGCACCAATCGAGCTGCTTCTCCATGTTCTCTTTGATCAGATGCATGGGGATGTGGCCTGGTCCTTCGTTCATCACCTGGACGTCGTACTCCCAGGCAATGCGATTGAGCTCGCCTTGTGTCTTGAGCTCGGCGAACTGCGCCTCGTCGTTGGCGTCGGCGATCGCGCCCGGCCTCAACCCGTCACCGAGTGAGAACGAGACGTCGTAGGCGCGCATGATTTCGCAGATCTCGCGGAAGCGCGTGTAGAGGAAGTTCTCCTGATGGTGCGCCAGGCACCACTTGGCCAAGATCGATCCGCCTCGAGAGACGATGCCGGTCACGCGGCGCGCCGTCAGCGGGATGTAGCGCAGCAGGACGCCCGCATGCACGGTGAAGTAGTCGACGCCCTGCTCGCACTGCTCGATCAGGGTGTCGCGATAGATCTCCCAGGTCAGATCTTCGGGGCGTCCGCCCACCTTCTCGAGCGCCTGATAAATCGGCACGGTACCGATAGGCACGGCGGCGTTCCGCAGAATCCACTCGCGCGTCGCGTGAATGTCCTTGCCGGTCGAGAGGTCCATCACGGTGTCCGCGCCCCAGAGCGTGGCCCACTGCAGCTTTTCGACTTCGTCCTCGATCGACGACCGGACAGCGGAGTTGCCGATGTTCGCGTTGATCTTCACCAGGAAGTTGCGGCCGATGATCATCGGCTCGAGCTCGAGGTGGTTGATGTTCGAAGGGATGATGGCGCGGCAACGCGCCACTTCGGCCCGCACGAACTCGGCCGGCAGGCCTTCGCGCGCAGCCACGAACTCCATTTCCGGTGTGATCTCACCCCGGCGCGCGTAATAGAGCTGCGTCCCGACGAATCCCGTCGCACGCCTCGCCGTGATCCACGGAGCGCGCAGCTTCGGCAGCCCCTCGCGCACGTCGTGGCCCTGTGGCCCGCTGGTGTCGTACAACGTTATCGGCGGCTCGCCGCCGCTCAGCGTCACTTCGCGTGCCGGGACGCGAAGCGCGGTCGTATCGCCGTCGGGAACAAGGCTGACCGTTCGCTCCTCGTAGACCTTGCGGGAGTTGGGGTACGCGGATGTGAAATCGATCATCGTAGCTCCTCAGTCTTCAGGCCGCCCGAAGGCGGGCCTCTCCGAGAGTGGCCTGTAAGGTTGAGCGAATGTGGCGGGACGGTCGGGTCGCCGCGCTCCCTTCGCCGGTCTCAACCGGTTCTGCCCTCGCCCCAAGCACATCGAAGGGCTCCGGCAGACCGCCCGAAGGCGGGTCAGGTTCCAAGGGTTTCATCTCAATCCCCGACGGGATACCCCTGGCGGCCAAAAATGCGATTATAGTCCTGCGTCCCCACCTTCTGATGTAATGCACCATATGCGCATTGTTCTGCTGCTCAGCTTAATACTGACCATCAGTCTGGCAAGTGCCCAGACACCAAGCACGCAGAAACCAGCCCCGACACCAGCCCCAGCACCACCACCGAAGACGGCCACACCCCCCGCGCAACCGGCTCCGGCACCACCAAAGACGGGCACGACTCCAGCGCAGCCGGCGCGTCGCGCCCCCGCAACGACTCGCGGCGGGATCGCCATTACCGCCACGTCCCCGCAAGGCGCGACATTGCCGGGAGTGCAAGTCACGATCAGCGGTGCGACCGAGCGAACCGACCACACCGATGCCAGTGGGCAGCTGACGTTTCCCTCCCTGCTGACCGGCACGTATCGCCTGCGCTTCGAGGGCGAGAAGGTGACAACGTTCGAGAAAGAAGTAACGGTGCAGAGCGGACGGGTCGCGGACGTCGACGTGATGCTGAACCCAGCGCCGGAACCCAAAGTTGTGGTCGCACAGACGGCGCCGCCTGCGCAGGCCGGCCCGTCAGTGGGACCGAAGGGCCAGGCGTTGACGGTTGGCGTGGAATCGGTGCTGGAGAAGGAGTTCGTGCGAAATCAGGAGCGACGGGAATCACTCCTCGCGTGCAGCGGCAATGAGCGGTCCACGCTGATGCAGTTGAACAAGGCGATGCCCGAGCGCCTTTACGAGGATGCCGATGCGGTGTACTACGTGATAGGCGGCTTGGGCACCATTCAACTGGATGGAAAGAGCAAAGAGTTGGCGCTGAACGATTTCGTCTCGGTGCCTCGCGGCACGTCGCACTCGTTTGCGAATCGCAGCAAAGGCGGACGCGCGCTCGTGCTGCTCGCGGTCCTGAGCGGCGAACCGTGCGAACAGGCGAGGTGAGTACTGGTCGATCATCACTGCTCTACTGGCCATCACTGCTCTACTGGCGCTGCCGCCGCGCGTCGGAGTCGAACGGAAACCCCACGTAATCCGGCGTCTGTTCCGGACGCAGCACGAGCGTCGTGAACATGAACGTCATCGTGTAGTGACCATCGGCGGCGCGACCCATGCTGACCGGCTGCTGATGGGCGACGTGCCAGTCGTACAAGTTGTCCCACACATCGATGCCGATCTCGATGAAGTCGGGAAACTTCATCGTCGATTTCATCCACGTCCGCTGCTGCTGACGGACGCGTGCCACGCCGCGCCACAGCGAGGTGTAGGTCTGATCGAATTGCCCTTCGAGCGTTTTCCGCAGCTGATCGATCGAGCCGGAGATCTGCAGGCTGTCCTCGCTGACGGCCGCCGCCGCGCTGGCGCTCGACTCTCCCATCAATGCGGTCAAGCTGGCGACGATCCCACCGCCTACGAGCTGGCGACGTTCCACCATCGGGACCTCCTCTGAAGTTTACGGACGCGATGCCGTGAATGTAGCTCGGTAATCGCCAGGAGCGATCGTCCGGCTGCTGAATGGGTATGGCTGCAGCTCTACCAGCGCGATCCGGACCGAGCCGTGCACAATCGCCGCGCGACTCGAGTCGCCGGTGTGGAGCACGTAGGCATTCGTTGAAGCGCCATCCGACACGCGAATGTGTACGAGCGCATCGCCGCCTTGAATACAGACCACGTCCGCCGGGCAGCGCGAATCGCCGGTCACCTCATCGAATCGGATCCGGAGATCTTCGTCTCGGACGACCGCAACGCTTCCCGGTGCCAGGATGAACCGCTCGTTGAGCGGCACCGTCGGACCGGTTTGGGTTTCATCGCAGGCTGTTGCCGCCAGGAGACAGCAGAGGACGAATGCTGCGCGCACGCGCAGCTGCCGAGCAGAGTCCATGCCAGCGAGGCCAACCATCCTGACTGCCTCGATTTGTCGCATTGAACCTGCTGTCCCCGCGTCAAGACGGCTCGCCCGATAGGCCCTCTTTTGGTCGCGGGCTGAGCCTCGTTACGGCTCGTAGACGAATGAAATGGCGTCGTCGCCATCGCGCACACCGTGGGCGACATCAACCCGCACCAGACCAGCGAAGCCAGGCGCGGACAGCCGAAGGCCGATGCCGACGTCGACGTCCAACTTGGGATCGGGATTGAGGCGTCGGTCGGCGCGGACAGTATCGACGAACAGAGCGCCGCCGATTTGCGCTTTGTTGCGGTAGGACCACCACTGCTGCCCTTCGCCGGAAGCATAGTGAATCCGCCGTCCGATCTGCTCGGGATCGAGGCGGCCGCCATCGACGACGGGATGGGCCCGCAGCGGCACACCGCGTGCGCGTCCGGTATCACCGGCAAACCAGATATCGGGCGGCGTCGCGTCGGACGCGTGCGCCGCACCCGCCCGCGCGATCCATACGCGTCCGCGGCGCTCGGTGGTCGATCGAATCGTGCCGCCGATCTCGGCCGTGCCAAACGGCGCGGCACCATTCGTTCCGAACCAGCGGGTCAACTCGACACGGCCGTCGATGCGATCGTCCTGCGTGCTCAAGCGCACACCGCCGCCGACGAGACCGTAGTCTCCGGCATCCCTCCAGTGCTCTGCCCCACCGCGCAGCCCGAGACGCAACCAATCCATCGTCCAGATCCCTGTGCCGACGTGTACGCCGCGGCGACGGGCGATCGGAAATGCATCGCCCTTGAATGGCTGCCGTTCCATGAACGCGTCAATGCCCCAGATGCCACCCCACGGTGCCGGCGTGGTGAGGGAGGCGTCGACACGTTCGCGCTTCGGCCAGAACCGCCAGCCGATGGTCAGCCGATCGCCGCCTCCCGTTAACGGTCCGATCGGGATGTCGATCTCGCGCCTGAAGAGTGCGTTGAAGCCCATCGTGGCAAGCCCCATCCGATCGACAGGGAACAACCGCCGTTCGGCAACAGTGGCGCGCAACTCCGCGAGGCCCGATCCTACCGGCACGTACTCGATCTGTGCCGATGACGCGGAAGGGAGCTCACGGAGCCGGCGACGCGCGGTCGTGAAGAGGCTCGGGGTCAGCACCACATTTGTGCGAACGCCGATGAGCCGCTCCACAATGGGTTGACGCGTTTTCTCGAGCCCGTTGATCGCGATCCGATCGACACGCGGCTCGCTCACGTTGTTCCACGCCACCAGCGCCCCGAGGCGATCGTCCTGCACGAACCGGCTGGTGGCAAGCAGACGCCACGCCTGACCATCCTTCGGATCCTCGGCGAGGGCCGCGGACGCGAGATCGGTGACCTCGGGCCAGCGCTTCTGCAGCAGGCGCACGCCGGCCAGTTCGCGAAGCGGCGCCGCGCCACCGCACGCGAGCGCGCTCGTGAGCGTCTGTGATGCGGCGTCGACCTCGTTGGCGCGCGCTTGCTGCACCCCGCGACTGACGAGACCTTCGCACTCGCCGCTTGCCGTGGGCACGACCGGCGGCGGCGAGGGCTCGCGCTCGCGGGCCGCGCCCGGGAGCACGATCGCCATCCAGCGCCCAGCCGCTGCCCATCGCCGATCGAACTCGTCGCGGCTCATCACACGAAATGGCACGCGCGCCGGGTCGTGGAACACCATCGCCCGTCCGGTGACACCGACAACGACGACGTAGTGGTACGCACCGGGACGATCTTCGATCAGCAGCAACGGGGGGCGGCCGCGCGCAAGCTCGCGGTCCAGCGCGTCACTCCGGCCGTCGATCTGGACCGCCGTCCAGCCGCGGCCGCGCAGATCGTCGAGCAAGACGTTGGTGCGGATCCCTGCTGCCGATCGATCGACGAGCGACGCAAACGCATCGGCGTTGACGCCGCGCTCACCCCAATAACGCAGCACCATCGCCGCGGCCGCTCCGCCGCAAAGCGATTCGGATTGTGAGATGAACGGGACGTCGAGGAGCGCCAGCGGAGCCGCCGCTGGCTGGGGTTGCGCGGGTCGGGGAACGAGGATCACGGCCAGCAGGAACAAGGCCACACGCGTCGAGGCGCGCAGCGTCATGATCACTGCTGGCCGATTTGGGATGGGTCTCGGGTCTCCGTCGACCTTAGTCGATCGCAACAATGAGCAGGATCAGCACCAACAACGCGATGATAATCACCGTCGTCGAGAGGACGATTTTCGATTGACCACCGGCCAGCGTCCGCTCGACCTGACGCGCCTGAGCCGAGGCGGCCTTCAGGTCGTCTCCGTCGAGCGTCGCGACGGCCGTCGTCGCCTTTCGCAGGTCGAGCCCGGCCTGACCGGCAACGGCTTTCACCTGCGGCAGATTCAGCACGCGAAGCACGTCCTCGCGGTCCGACGCGGTGGACGCAACGTGCTCTTGCACGGCGGCGTCCATGGCCGACTGCGTGGCGGCATGCGATGTCTGCGCGTGGGCTCGCGGAACTAGGATGAGGGTCGAAAGCAGAAGTACGAGAAGCAGCGTCGACGTACGCATTCGTGCAAAGCCCTCCTAGTGGCCAGAATTAGTGGATCCACCAATGTATGCCACCACCGGAATTGTAACGGGTTGAGCACACAAAGTGGACGAAACAGTTGTACGAGGGCCGGACGAGGTGCCGCGCGATGCGGTCGAGACAGCGCTGCTCCGGTGGACGGCGGCGCTCGAAGCGAGGCATCTCGCTGACCTTCGCGTGCAGGAGGTGACCCGCGCCCTGCGAGCGCTCTCGGCCGCATATGTCGAGCGCAGACACGACGACGCATCCGCAGACGCGCGGCACTCGAAGGTCCGCGGCGCGCTCGACAGCGCAGGCAAACGGGCGGCGTTCGCCGTGTTCTACGGGCCGCTCCACTTCATCGCCGTGTCGCGCGTCGCCCTCGCCATTAGAGCGCTGCAGACGCCGGCACGCTCGATCGTCGATCTGGGATGCGGCACGGGTGCGGCGGGTGCCGCGTTGGCACTGGTCGTACCGTCGCATCCGCCGGTGGTCGGGATCGATCGCCACCGGTGGGCGGTCGATGAAGCACGCTGGACCTACGCGCACTTCGGGCTGAGCGGCCGAACACGCGTCGGAGACATCACGCGCCCGCCGTCAATCGGTGCGGGGGATGTGGTGCTGGCAGCGTATGTCTTGAACGAGCTCGCCGAGAGCGCACGCGCGCGCGTCGAGCACGCGCTGATGGCGGCCGCCGATCGCGGCGCCCGCGTGCTCGTACTGGAGCCGATCGCGCGCGCGGTCACGCCGTGGTGGGATACGACCGCGGCGGCCGTCGTGGCACGGGGGGGCCGTGCCGACGAATGGCGGTTCCCGATCGAGCGGCCGCCGATCGTGACGCTGCTCGACAACGCCGCCGGACTCGATCACCGCGAACTGACCGTGCGGACGCTGTATCTGTGAAGGGCGGGCCCTCGGGGGGATTGAATCCGCTACACTCTCCCACCGAGGGGAGCGGCCATGCTGAAAGAGTTCCGAGAGTTCATCTCCCGTGGGAACGTTGTCGATCTCGCCGTCGGCGTGATCATCGGGGCCGCGTTCGGGAAGATTGTGACGACGCTGGTCGAGAACGTGATCATGCCGCCGATCGGTCTCCTGCTCGGTCGCATCGATTTCTCCAGCCTGTTCGTCGTCCTCGACAGCTCGAAGGGCGTGCCGATGTCGCTCGCCGAGGCCAAGGAAAAAGGCATTCCCGTGATCGGCTACGGGCAGTTCTTGAATGACGTCATCAGCTTCCTGATCGTCGCCCTCGCCGTCTTCATCCTTGTCAAGCAGGTGAATCGCTTGAAGACGTCGCTCGACCAGCCCAAGCCGGCCGTCGCGCCGGCGACGAAGGAGTGCCCGTTCTGCGTCCAGACCATCGCGCTGCGCGCAAAGCGCTGCCCGCACTGCACGTCGCAATTGAGCTGACACGCTACGCACCGACCAGCGTCAGACTAATCGCACCGACGAGCGTCAGAACAATCGCACCGACACGCGTCAGCGCGATCGCACCGACTATTTTCCAAACCGAGACGCCGTGAGGGTCACGTCGGCGCGTGCCCACGCCGCCTTGAAGCGGGCTTCGGTGAGCTCGGCATCGGCCGTCTTGTTCTGCGCTCGCAGCGCCTGCAACAGGCCGAAGAGTCCCCACCCGTTCTCGCGGTGGCGGCGCAGGTGTTCCCAATACACCGTCTCGGCTTCCGCCGGGCGGCCGGCTTTCAGCAGGATCGCGCCGAGCGCGAGCCGTGGTGGGAAGTGGAACTCCGATGGCTCGGTGTAGACGAGGCTGTCCTCGAGCCGCACCGCTCGGTCGAGACGCGTGATCGCCTCGTCGAAGCGGCCACGGGCGGCCGCGATTTCCGCGGCGAGCACCTCGGGTGCTGGCGCGACGACCGCGCGCGACTGGTTCGGCGAGAACATCGGCTCGTTCATCGATGGATCGCCGGTGAGCGCGGTCAGCTTCTGCAGTTCCTGCTCGGCGTCGTTGAGGCGATCGGTCGCCACGAACGACAGGCCACGCGCGTAGTGCCACATCGCCCGCAGGACTGCACTGAACGCGGGCGGCTCGGGCTCCTTCAACATGTCGTCCCAGCGGCCGAACCGTGTCAGGGCGTAATACGGCACCATGCGGAAGCCGGCGGTCAGCGGCAGCGACTGCAACGTCTCGTCGTCGATCTTGGTTGCGAGCTGACGTGCGGCCTCGATCGCGAGTCGACTCTGGCCGTCCTCGGTCGCGGAGAACCAGAGGAAGTGAATGTTGTGCGGGTAGTACGCCATCGGATACAGCCCCTGCGCCCGGCATTGGCTGATGTAGTCCTCGTCCGCGGCGATGGCGAGCTGATTCGACTTGATGGCATCGGCATAGCGCCCGATGCGCTGGTAGATGTGCCCGGGCATATGGACCATGTGGCCGGCCGCTGGCATCAGCGTCTGCAGCGTGTCGGCCGCCTTCTCCGCCTTCTCCGGCGTCGACGTCCCCTCCATCAGGTGGATGTACATGTGCACCGCCCCGGGATGCTTGGGATGGCGCGCCATCACCTGCTCGGTGAGCGCGACGATGTCGTCGGTGCGCACATGCGGCGCGCCGTCGCGCTGCCAGTAGCCCCAGGGGCGAAGGTCCATCACCGACTCGACGTAAAGCATCGCCGCATCGAGATCGTTGGGAAACCGTTGGTGCACCTTGCGCATCGCGTCGGCGTAGGCGGCATCGCGCGGCAGACGATCGGCCGCCTTCCCCGAGTAGCGCTGCGCCAGCGCGTCGATGTAGGCACGCTCTCGCACGGTCGCCCGCTGTTTCAGTGACAGCGCCTTCTGGATCAATTCGAACGCCTGCGGTTCCTCGTTCGGCTCCATCAGCGCGTTGATGTTCGGCCCCAACACCAGCGCCTGGCCCCAATAGGCCATCGCGAGATCCGGATCGAGCCGTGCGGCCTCACGGAACGCGCGGCGCGCTTCGGCGTGGTTGAACGCATAGGCCAGGTTCAGACCCTGATTCATGAACGTCTGCGCCTGGCGATTGCGAGTCGACACCGGAAAGGTGTGGCTGCCCAGGTTCTGCAGCCGCGGCGCGAGCGCGCCGGTCGGCGACGCCGAGGGCCCGCTCTGATCGCGATAGTGGACGTGTCCGCCCGACACACGTGCCTGGCCGAGCACGACGCGGGGGTGAAGCACGAGCCCGGCGATCACGACACCGATGACGAGAGAAACAGACCTCATATCGCGCTCCTGCGGGTTCTAGCGAGGATATACCGGAGGCTGCCCCCGAATCGCTTACACTGGCGCGCCGTGTCCGCATCGCTCTTGGTCGATCCGCCGCTCGCTGCCTTTGTTGTGATCCCGCTCGCACTCTTTGCGATCCTCGTCCGGGCGTCGCTGCGGTCTGGCGACGCGCGGGGGCAACAGCCGCAGACGCTCGGCGTGCGGGAAAGATCGCGGCGTGGAACGTCCTCGGATTCGCGCTCCTCATCAACATCGTCGTCGTGGCGATTCTCTCGACACCGACTTTTGCCTTCTTCGGTGCCGACCAGCTCAACACGTTCGTCACAGATGTGCCGTTCGTCTGGTTGCCGGCAGTGATGGTCTCGGCCGCACCGCGGGTCATCTGATCATCGCGCGCGCCGTCACGCGGTAGCCAGTCGGTGCAACGGTTCGTTCACTTGTCGGTGCGATCGTGATTCATGTCGGTGCGATTGGCGCTCTCGCTCGTCGGTGCGATCGTGCTACCGCTGGTCGGTGCGAGGGTGATCCTCGTCGGTGCAATGTGGATTCCCGTCGGTTGCCGGGCTGTCGTCAGACAGCGCCGACTGCGTGAGTGGATTCGCACCGACATGCGCGTCAGCAGGCTCGCACCGACACGCGCCAGTGACCTCGCACCGACCGACAATTGGCCCGATCGCACCGACACGCGTAAGTCCCATCGCACCGACACCCGTTAGTCCCGTCGCACCGACCGCGTCAGTTCCATCGCACCACTGCGTGAGCGGTATAATCCGTCCCCGCACCTATGAGCACCCAAACCCTTGAAGACGTCCTGCGCGCGGCCGGGAATCCTGTCGACCTGCTGCGCAACTCGCAAATCGGTCCGTATGCCTTTCCGGTCGTGCGCCACGAGTTCACGAACTGGCGCGACGAGCAGCGGGCGTGGCGCGAGACGTGTGCGCTGTTCGATCAGTCGCATCACATGACGGACGTCTATCTCGAGGGTCCCGATGCGCTCCGGCTGCTCTCCGATCTCGGCGTCAACAGCTTCAAGAACTTCAAGGTCGATCAGGCCAAGCAGTTCATCGCCTGCAATCACGACGGCTACGTGATTGGCGACGCCATCCTGTTCTATCTCGCGGAGAACCGATTCAGCCTGGTCGGTCGTCCGCCGGCCGGCAACTGGGTGCAGTATCACGTCGAGAAGGGCAGCTATGACGTGAAGGCCGAACGCGACGAGCGGTCGGCCGTGAATCAAGGGCGGCGCAAATTCTTCCGCTTTCAGGTACAGGGACCGCACGCCCAGACGTTGATGCAGACGGTCACGCGCACGACGCCGCCCGACATCCGCTTCTTCACCATGGGCCTGTTCAGCATCGCCGGTCACGACGTGCGCGCGCTGCGTCATGGCATGGTCGGCCAGCCCGGATGGGAGCTCTTCGGTCCGTGGGAGCACGGCGACGACGTGCGCAACGCCATCGTCGAGGCGGGACGCGAGTTCGGGCTTCGTCAGGTCGGGTCGCGCACCTACCCAACGAGCTGCCTCGAGTCCGGATGGATTCCCTCACCGCTGCCGGCGATCTACACCGGCGAGCAGATGAAGCCGTATCGGCAGTGGCTCACCGCCAGGAGCTACGAAGCCAACGCGTCGCTCGGCGGCAGCTTCTACTCGAACGACATCGCCGCGTACTACCTGACGCCGTACGATCTGGGCTATGGGCCGTTCGTCAAGTTCGATCACGACTTCATCGGCCGCGCCGCGCTCGAGCGCATGACGCCGAAGCGAACCAAGGTCACGCTCGTCTGGAACGGCGACGACGTGGCGCGCGCGATGGGATCGCTGTTTCACGCCGGCGACGTCGCGAAGTATCTCGACCTGCCGCTCGCGAACTACGCCACGCTGCCGTTCGACAAGGTGTTGAAGGGCGGCAAGGTCGTGGGCCTGTCGACGTATACGGGATACATCTACAACGAGCGCGCGATGGTGTCGCTCGCCGTCGTCGACAACGAGGTCAGCACACCCGGCACGGACGTCACGCTGGTGTGGGGTGAGGAAGGCCGCGGCTCGACCAAGCCGACCGTCGAGCGCCACACGCAGGCGGAAATCCGCGCAACCGTCGCCCCGGTCCCACTCTCAGAAGTTGCGCGAGTCGCGTACCGACCCCACGGCGCGAGTACGTAACGCATCTCGCGCGTAGTACGTGGAAGCCGGCTTCAGCCGGCCTTCGGACGGGCCGCCTGAAGGCGGCCCCTACGGGAGACTTCCCGTCACCCTGAACAATTCGTCGGCAGCCGTGAGGACCGTCCATCGCAGCCGCTGCGGATAATCCGGGTGAGTCTCGAGAAAGTCGCGCACGATCTTCGCCACTTCGGGCGACCGGTGGCCGCTCAGCGTCGCGTCCATCCAGCGCGTCGGAAAGAAGATGTCGCCGGTCTGGCGAATCTCGAGCAGCCGATCGAGCGCTGGGAGCACGAACTGACGCGCGTGCGCTTCACGCAGCGGATGATTCAGGTACTGCAGCGTCTCGAGCACCCAGGGCTCGCGCCGGCGATTCTCCAGGAACTGGAAGCGCGCGAACGCCCGTTCGCGCACCGCAGGATCGGCTGACAGCGCAGGCGCGACGAATGCGAAGCGCGCCTTCCGATCAGGATTCTGCGTCCGATCGAGCTGCAGACGAAGGATCTCCTCCCACCCCGGGGCCTCGCGCACGGCGAGCTCCAGCGCGAGCGCGATTTCATCGGGCTCGGCCAGCGTCAAGCCCGGAACCTTCTCTTCGCGACGCCAGACACGATCGAGCCACGCCACGCCCTCTCGAGAAAGAACGACGTCTCGATAAGCGTTGAACCAGGCTGCCTTCTGGCTTTGTGTCCGCGCGCGCTCGAGTCCGGCGCGCAGCATCGCCTCGAGGCCCGCCCCTCGCCGCGCGCGCTCGTCTGTCGGCAGGAATCGCCAGAACGTGCGCGTCAGATAGGCGAGCACACGCTGGGTGTTCTGCTCGTCGGTCTCCCGCGACAAGGCGCGCATCGCCGCATCCGCAAAGGCCGACGGCGACACCTGCGCTTCGAGCACGTTGTCCCACAGCGTGACCCACGCCGTGCCCCTGGTCAGCGGATCGGGCACGTCCTCGACGTGATTGAGCAGGTAGTCACGACTCACGGTATCGAGCACGAACAGGCCGTAGCCGAGTCCCGCACCCGAGGGCAGCACGTACAGCGGTCGCGCCAGCTCTTTCGCATCCGGAACGGTCATTGTCGGCTGCGTCAGATACATCGGCAGCTCACGAACCGAGCCCGGATATCCGAGGGCGACGCGCAATCGCTGCGGCCAGACGAGGCCGCGCCCGAGCGGATCGCGCTGCGAGAGATCGATCGACGCAAGACGGCCATCCGCGCCGACTCGGACGTCGGTCGTGAAGACGGGCCGGCCGCGCTCCTCGACCCAGGCGCGGCTCCACGCCGTGACGTCCACCGGCGTGCGTGCATCCAGAATGCGCACGAGATCGAGCCACGTCGCGTTGCCGTAGGCGTACTGCTTCAGGTAATCGCGCAGCCCGTCGCGGAACCGATCGGCGCCAACAATCAGCTCGAGCTGCCGCATCACGATCGGCGCCTTCTGATAGATGATCGGCCCGTACAACTGGCCGGCCTCATCGAGGTTCGCCAGCTCCTGCCTGATCGGATTGGTGCCCGCCGTGCGATCCACCTGGTAGGCGGCCGGATAATGCGCGAGCAGGAACCGCAGATCGTGATTCACCTCGGGAAACGAGGGGTTCACGATCTTCGCGGCCATGAAGTTCGCGAACACCTCCTTCATCCACACGTCGTTGAACCAGCGCATCGTCACGAGGTCGCCGAACCACATGTGCGCGGTCTCGTGCGAGATCACGCTCGCCCGCTCGAGCATCTGGTTCTGCGTCGCCGACTCGTCGAGCAGCAGGCTCGACGCGTTGTACAGAATGGCGCCGGCGTGCTCCATGCCGCCGAACTGGAACGACGGAATCAGCACGAGATCGAACTTGCCCCACGGATAGGGAATCTTCGTGTACGACTCGAGCCACTGAAGCGCCTTGGCGTGCAGATCGAAGATCGCCTCGCGGTTGCGGGCGACCTTGGCGGCATCGGTCTCGCGGTGGAAGAAGCGGAGCTGACGGCCGCCGCGCGTCGCGGTCTCGATCGAGAACTTGCCCGCGACGAACGAGAACAAATAGGTGGGTAGTGGCGCTGTTTCCGCGAAGTCGATCGCTGTCGCGGACTGCTCTGGCCGTTTCGAACGCTCGGCGCCATTCGACACGGCCTGCCAGCCGTCCGGTACCTGAAGGGTGAGGGTGTAGCGCGCCTTCAGATCCGGCTGGTCGAAGCAGGGGAACGTCAGACGCGCTCGCGCCGGTACAAACAATGTGTAAAGAAAGTCGTCGTTCCGATTCAGCGCCTCGTCGCCCGCGGCGAACTCGAACTCGATCCGGTTGCTCCCGGCCTGAGTGGCGCCCTCGGGTATCACGATGTGGCCATCAGCCACGGATGCGTCGACGAGGCGACCGCCGACCTTCACCGCCTTCACACGCTCGCGAGGTTGGGCAAAGTCGAACACCAGCCGGTGGGGACTTTTCAACTGCACATGCGCCACGACACGGCCTTCAACCGGCTGACGGCGATCGGCGGGAATCGCAAACGACAGCTGGTACCGCAGTTCGCGCACGATGGCTGCCCGCTCCCGGGCCAGCGCCTCGGATACCCCTGGACCGGGGGACGCGGAAAGCTGGAGTGTGGGCTGACCCGCCAAAAATGTCAGGGCCAACGCCATAAAGCTGGACATAGAAGGAACGATATCAGGGAGAACAGGGAGAAGCCTCCGGTAGAATGTGCAGCCGATGCGCCTCCGCAGGGTCGGCGTCCTGGTGGCGGTTTCGCTGTTGGCTCTGGCAGCCAGCACGCAGCGCAGTGCTGCGCAACTCGGAGGCACGGGGAAGGGCGTCGTGCGCGGGCGCGTCGAGATCGGCATTCCCGTCACCGTAAGGCGCCCCTCGACGCCCTATCCGTCGCGGGCGGTGGGACAACCGGTGCTCGCGCCGGCGTCGGAGCTTCGCCACGTCGTCGTCTTCCTCAAGGACGCGCCGGCATCGCCGACGGAGCCGACGAATGTCGAAATCAGACAGCGCGACGAGAACTTCATTCCACGGGTCGTGGCGGTTCCAGTGAGATCGACCGTCGATTTCCCGAACGACGATCCGATTTATCACAACGTCTTCTCGCTCTCGCGCGCCAAGACCTTCAACCTCGGTCGCTATCCCCGCGGCGATTCACGGCGGGTGCTGGTGTCGAAGCCGGGAATCGTGAAGGTGTTCTGCGACATCCACTCGCACATGACCGCGACCATCATGGTCTTCAACCACCCCTGGTTCGCGGTCGTCGGCGAAGACGGCCGCTTCGAGCTCGATGGCGTGCCCGCCGGAAACCGGCAAATTACGGCGTGGCACGAGCGGCTCGGTGATACCACCGACCCGCTCCGCATCGACCCCGGTGGTGTCACCGAAGCGAACTTCGTCCTCCCTGTCCCACCGCAGTGAAGCAGCCCCCACGTCTCGTCGGGCGGACGATGGGCGTGATCTTCGCCACGGTGGCGGTCATCCTGCTGATCGTCTTCATCGTGCTGGTCGTCGATGCGCGCGATCGCGTCAGAGCGGCCGAGACCGTCAAGCTGGATGTGAGCGCCCGCGTCTTCACGGCGTTCGAGGCGCGCCGCGAACAGGATCAGCTGGCAACGATTGAATTCCTCGCCGAAGCGCCGGCGTTCAAGGCGGCGCTCGACGCGTATCTCGCCGACACGCGATTCGTCTCGTCACGCGAGCAGGAGCAGGAACTGCGCCGCATCGTTGCACGGCAGCTCGATCGCCTGGCTGGCGTCACTGCCGATCAAGTGCTGGCCGTCCTCGACACGAACTCACGCGTCCTGGCCAGTGCCGGCACCGCACGTCAGAAGTGGCCGATGGGTGAGCGGGTCGTGTTGTCGGCGCGCAGCCAGACGGCGTTTCAGAGCGTTGCGGTTGTCCCCGGTGGCGTCTTCCGCGTTTCAGGCGCGCCGCTGCAGGCCGCCGGCCGCGACATCGGCACGCTCGTTCTCGGGACGACGCTCGACAACGCGTATGCACGCGTGCTCGCGAGTCTGGCCCAAGCCGGCGTGGTCATCACCGTCAACGGCAGCGTCGTGGCACGAACGGTGGCCGAGGAGGTCACGCGCGATCTGCTCGCCGGCGAAGGCGACCCGGGAACCACCCGCCGTCTCAATGGCGAGGAGTACGCCGTCCGGACGCTCTTCGCCTCCGGACCGGCGCGCATCTACTCGTTGACGTCCATCGACGCGGCCGCGAGGACGGCCACGCGCGAAGCCTTACTCGCCCTCGGCACCGTCGCGTTCGGCAGCGTGGTGCTGGCGTTCTTCGGCAGCCTGTGGCTCGCGCGCGCCCTCACCGATCCGATCAAGCGCGTCTCGAGCGACATCGCGACGATGACGGCCACGCGCGACTTCGCTCGAACGCTCGAAGCCACCGGCACGAGCCGCGAGCTCGACGCGCTCGCCGAAGCGTTCAACAAGTTGATGACCGGGCTGATTCAGGCCGAGGCCGAAACGCAGTCGGCATACGTCGGCGCGATCCGCGCGCTCGCCGCAGCGCTCGACGCGCGCGACCCGTACACCGCTGGCCACTCCGAGCGCGTAAGCGCGCTGTCGGTGCTCATCGCGCGGCACATGCACCTGAGCGAGGCGGGGGTCGACGTCATTCGCCTCGGCGCACTCCTCCACGACATCGGCAAGATCGGCGTCTCGGATCACGTCTTGCGGAAACCGGGACCGCTCTCGTCGGACGAGTTCGAGCAGATCCGGCGTCATCCGGGGCTTGGTGCACGGATCCTGCGGAAGGTCCCGTTCCTCGAACCTCATCTGGCGATCGTCGAATTGCATCACGAGCGGCCCGACGGCAAGGGCTATCCATACGGGCTGCTCGGCGACAATATCCCGCTCGAGGCGCGGATCGTGCACGTCGCCGACGCTTTCGACGCGATGACGAGCGCCCGCGCCTACCGCCCGGCCCGAGCCGCGTCGGTTGCGCTCGTGGAACTGCAGCGATACTCTGGAACGCAGTTCGATCCCAAGACCGTCGACGCGCTGCGCACGGCGCTGGCTGCTTCACCCTCGGCGCCGGAGCGACAGCTCCAGGCGCTGCTGGGACGGGAAGCATCCGCATAGGTGCGCCACTTCTTCTACTGCTCCACTGTTCTCCTTCTGGCCGCGGTCCTGCCGGCGGGCGCTGGTCAGTTCGCCCGCCCGGAGAACGTCGCCGTCGACTCGGCGGTCGTCGTCGATCGCACGCGGGTGATCGACGGCTCCGTCACATCGGGCATCACGATGGATGCGGTGATGTCGATGGGGATGGGGGCCGGGTTCGAGGCGATCGTGCGGCCATGGGTGCAGCGGACGCCGGCGGGTGAATGGAACCGGCAGATCTGGGTCGCCACGGTTCGCTACGAGCGGCCAGGGCCGATCGGCCTGCGTGTCGATGCCGGGTTGATCCCGTCGCCGATCGGCCTGGCCAACATGATGCTTCGACCACAGCTCAATCCAACGGTCTCGCTGCCGTCCTCGCTGTTCGTCCCGCTGCCGTCAGTGGAACCGGGCGCGCCGCGACCGACGCTGCTCGGAGCGGTCTACGCCTACGGCGCAAATGCCAGCGTGTCGGGGCGACGATGGGATGCACGTGCGGCGATTATCGACACGTCGCCGCTGCGGACGCGCCGCGTGTTCGCCAACACCAACCCGCCGCGCTTCAACAACGTCGTCGTCGGCGCCGGCGTCACGCCGATCGTGGGCATGCGCGTCGGCGGCTCGTTCGGTCGCGGCGGTTGGCAGCGGGCCGGCGAGAGCCCGGCGATTACGCAGAACCGCGATGCCACGATCGTCACGCTCGAATCGGAAGTCGCGTTCCGCTACACGCGTCTGCTCGGCGAGTGGATCCGCGACACCATGGAAACCGGTGTCGGTGACGTCGCCGCCTCGGGATGGTTCGTGCAGGGACAGCAGACGATCACGCCGCGCTGGTTCGCGGCGATGCGGGTCGAGCGTATGACGGCACCCGCGCTCACCCCGGCCGCCGTACTCGAAGATCAGTTTCTCAACGGCGTCGAGGAAACCGTCGGCTTCCGCCTGACACCGGAGATCACGATTCGCGCCGATCACCGCGCGCGCCGGGGGTTCGGCCGCACTGATTTCGATCACCAGCTGGCCGTATCGGCGGTGTGGTGGCGGCGGTGGCGATAGAACATGCGTTCACTTCATACGAAGAACACCCTCTGCACGAACCAGTACGTCCCCGCGCAGATCACCACGACTGATCCCGCTATCGCGACGCGTGCGCCGACGACATCGCTGTGACGGCGGATCGCGGCGAGCAGGCTCGTGACCAGCAGCACCACGGCGAGCTGACCGATCTCCACGCCGAGATTGAACGAGAACAGCGACCAGCCAAGCGCCTCGCGCGGCAGGCCGAATTCGCGCAGCACGTTGGCGAAGCCGAACCCGTGGACGAGGCCGAACGCGAGCGCGGCCCAGGCGCGCAGGTCGCGGCCGTCGCCGCGGACGAGATTGTCGGCGCCCACGAACACGATGCTGAGCGCGATCGCCGGCTCGATGATGCTCGCCGGCGGCGAGACCAGATTCAGCGCGGCAAGCGAGAGCGTGATGCTGTGCCCGATGGTGAACGCGGTGACGATGCGGACGAGGGCGAGCCACGAGCCGCCGAGCAGCAGCAGACCGATCAGGAACAGGATGTGATCGGGACCGATCAGGATGTGATGCGTGCCCGACGGGATGAAGGTCTTCATCACCGCAAGAGCGCCGCGAGCGGTGCCCAGGTAGTAGGTGTGTTCCGCGGTCGTGGCGTTGAAGATGACCTGCTGCCGGAGATCGTTCTCCTCGTAGATGTTGATGAACGTCTGGTGCACCGGATCGTATGGAAAGAGATTCGTATCGATCGTCAGTGCGCCCGGGCGCTCGTTCGGGATCCGGTACTTCAAGCGCAGCGCGAGCTGCTCGCGTTGCAACTCCATGCTCGTCCATTGGATCGGGATCCGGTGATCCGATCGCAGCAGAATCCGTGGCTCGAGCAGCTCGCCGATGCGATGGCGTTCGCGCTCGAGCAGGGTTTCATCCAGGAGCCGCTCGGGCGGTGCGATCCCGAGCTCGTGCGCCACGTCGATGATGTGCACCACCAGCGACCCCTCGATGGCGCCGTTGCGAAACACGATATCGAGATAGCTGAACGGCGCCGGATGCGCGGCGGCATGGGCCACCGCCAGGAGCAGCAGCGCGATGGCGACGAGAATGGATCGGGGCCGCATCGATCGCGAATTGTACTCGGGCCGTTCGCGGTCTTTGTGCGTGGCCCGACGGCGGCCAGGCAAGAGCACCACTTGGGATCTTACGGGCCACGGCCCCTGGCGGATTTCGGCGCCATACCCGATACTGGGCGCGTTGCCGCTCATCTTTCGCGATCTGTCGTTCGACCCGAGCACGCGTCAGGTGTCGCGCGCCGGCCGCGAGATCAAGCTGACGCGGAAAGCCTTCGACCTGCTCACGTTGCTGATCGACCGTCGACCCGAGGCCGTCTCCAAAGACGACATCCACTCGCGTCTCTGGCCCGACACGTTCGTATCGGAGATTACCCTGCATAGTCTGATCTCGGAAATCCGCCGCGTCATCGCCGACGACTCGGCCGACCCGCAGTTCATTCGCACCGTCCATGGCTACGGCTATGCGTTCATCTGCCCGGCCACGGAGCCGCAGCATTCGGCCGGGGCGGCCGCGCGACCACGCGTGCGCGGCTGGTTGATTCGCGATACCGAACGCCTTCAACTGTTCGACGGCGAAAACCTCTTCGGCCGGGGCGATCCCGAGGTGATCGAGCTGCCATCCACCACCGTCTCACGCCGCCACGCCCGCATCACCGTTGACGCCGATGCGGTGCTCGAAGATCTCGGCAGCAAGAACGGCACGTTTGTCGGCGAGCGTCCGGTCACCACGCCGACACGACTCAATGACGGCGACCGCCTCCGGTTTGGCTCGCTGCTCCTGACGTTCCGCATGGCGCGATCGGCCGACGCGACGCGAACGGAGTCGACCTCAGACGTCTTGAGTCCTGAGAACAGGGAATAGCCGCAGCCCTACACCAGCCAGCACGCGGGCGGGGCGAGCGGGGTTGCGGAATCGAGCGAAGCCACGCGCGGCGCCGCCGGCATCGTCGCGAGCGAGATCCGGGCGCCCTCGTCGCTGAGCAGCAAGTGCCGCGCGTATCGATCGGCGGCGTCGCCGCCGCCGTGGTGAGACGCCCATGCCGCGAGCGCAAGGTGCTGCCAGGTCATGCCGGCGACGGTCTTTCTGGCGAGCTTCTTCAGGAACTGGTTCGTGACGAGCCGAACGTTTTCGCGCCAGTCCCACACGAGATCCGCGCAGATGCGCT
>Ga0207428_10001314_pt1 | contig 26458 bp, 24 predicted proteins | sample RhiMethybrSRZTD1_FD_187600 | JGI IMG/M metagenome (GOLD analysis project Ga0207428, IMG submission 187600) | Populus rhizosphere microbial communities from Tennessee, USA - Rhizosphere MetaG P. TD hybrid SRZTD1 (SPAdes) (version 3) | ecosystem: Host-associated > Plants > Roots > Rhizosphere >...
CATCGGATCGACTTCGTTCTATTGACGATGGATCAGCTCATCAACCATGCGGCGAAATGGAAGCCGATGTTCGGAGGTCAGCAATCCGTGCCCATGGTCGTACGTGCAGTCGTCGGCCGCGGCTGGGGCAATGGACCCCAGCACACCCAGAGCCACCATGCCCTCTTTAGCCATGTCCCGGGAATCAAGACGGTCGTTCCGTCGAACCCAAGGGATGCCAAGGGGCTTCTGCTCGCGGCTATCGAGGACGATGATCCGGTTGTTTACATCGAGCACCGGTGGCTCCATGAGGATGAGGCAGACGTGGGAACCGAATACTTCACGACGCCCATTGGTCGTGCGACTGTGGTTCGCCGTGGTCGCGACGTGACCATTGTGGCGGCCGGCCCCATGGTCTCTGAAGCGCTCAAGGCGGCGAAGGATCTCGAAAGTTCCGGCATCCTTGCCGAGGTGATCGATCTCCGGACCCTTCGCCCGCTTGATGCGGACACAGTGATCGCGTCAGTCGCGAAGACTGGACGTCTTGTGGTGGCTGACTCGGATTGGGCTCCGTGCGGAGTCGCAGGGGAGATCATTGCCCGGGTGGCCGAACAGGCGCTGGACGCGCTTCGGGCCAGGCCAATCAGGGTGACCTGGCCGGACAGCGCTGTACCTAGCAGCCAGGCCATCGAGCCGCAGTTCTATCCGGGAGCGCGCGAGATCCAGGCTGCCGCCGTGGCTGCGTGCGAAGGACGGCCGGGCGATCGTCTTGTCGCGAGTACCGTCAAGGATTTCAGCGGGCCCTTTTGAAAGAAAATTCCTCAGGAACGACCGCGTCGAAGCAACGCCGAGCCCCGTCAGTTCGCGCCGGCTTCCTATTCTAGGAGTTAGGGCGGCGGCCTAGGGCCCCGGCTGCATCGTGAACTTCCCGTCCTTCATACCCATGGAGAAGACCGGGCGATCCGGGAAGAGCCGCGCGAAGTCCCGGTTCCGCTCGGGGCCGAGGTAGTTCACGTAGAGGATCGGATCCGTCAGGTCGGGGTGATTATTTCGCCGGTAGTACGCCCACGAGTACGGAGACACGTAGAGGGCGGGGAGGGTGTGGACGAACACGACCGCGCGCGTCACGCCCTGGGCGGCGAGCATCTCGTCGGGCGCGCGCGTCAGGTCGGCGCTGGCACGCAGCGAGCTACCGTAGACGGGCAGATAGGTCACGAGCGCACAGAGTGTGGCGGCCAGGGGCAGCGTGATCGCGGCGCGCGCCAGCGCCGGTCGGGCCATCGCGCTCCGCACCAGCTCGACCAAGCGCTCGAGGCCGCTCGCGGACAGCATCACCAGCGGCACCGCCAATTCCGAGTAGTGCACGGGTCCCACCGGTTGGATGGTGGCGGCGGAGATTGCCATGTAGACGAGTAGCACACCGACGACCCCCGCGAAGAGGCGCGTGCCTCGCGCGGTGCGCCGGAAGCACAGTGGGAGCACCAAAGATGCGGGCCAGCCGAACAGCCAGAAGTTCCACCGCGCCAGCGTGTACATGAGCTCGTGGATGGACGGCAGCGGCGGCATCGCCTCCAGGGCCTTCCCGATCAACCCCCAACGGTGCAGGCGGCTGAATGTTTGATAACCGCTCACGAACGCCGAGCCCGACAATGTGTACTGGTAGAAAAGTAACAGGCTCAGGGCACCGGCGCCGATCAGGCAGAAGAGTCCCGCGCTGAGCCACACCCGCCTGCTACCGCGGCGCCAGATGTCCCCCACCAGCCAGAGCAGCCAGGGCGCCGCGAAGACCGGGCCCGAGAACGGGCGCGTCAGCGTGGCCCAAGAGAGTGCCATTGCCGCCCCAATCCACCAGCCGAGCGACTCGGGCCGCTCCTTCACGCGCAGGATGCAGTAGAGAAAGGCCATCAGCAGCACCGCGGCAGTGGAATGCGCGAGGAGCGTCGCGGAAGGGAAGAGGAAATACGGCGACACTAGGAGCAGCGGTAGCGTGAGCAGGGCGGTGCGCAGTCCGAAGATGCGCCGGGAGACCGCGAAGGCCAAGGGAACGGTCAGCATGGCGGACAGCGTGGGAATCCACCCCATCAGGTGCAGGCGCTCGCCGAGCGCCAGCGCAACGGGATGGCCGGGAAAGTACATCCCGTACATCTTGCCGTTGTTGATGATGAACTGATTGTCGAGGAAGGGCCGGAGCGGGGGCGGCAGCGAGGGCACGTAGATGCGGCCGGAGGCGAAAAGTTGGCCCATGAACGCATAGGTGTGCTCGTCGTCGCTGATGGCGGCGTCCTTGAGGAGCCCGAAGCGCACTAGCGTCACGAGGAGAAACGTGAGCACGGTCGCGCAGGTCACCAACGCGGCGGCGTCGCGGCTTGGAAGCGGCCCCGCCGCGTCGAAGCCCTCGAGAAGGCGCCGCCCGACCCACGGCGCGAGTGCGAGAGTCAGGAGGAGGACCGCGGGCAGCCCGAACAGGAGGTAGTAGAGCAGGAACGCCATCTCGTCGGGAAACCAGCCGTGTCGCCCGGCGAGTACCTGATACCCCTGGTAGTAGAGCCCGGCGATCCAGATCTCCGCAAGGCACAGGGCGCTGGCGGCCGCGAGCAGCAGGGACCGGACGGGCGCGCTCATTCGCGTACACAGCTTCCGGCTGGCCCGGGCGCGCAGAGCGGGATGGGCACGCCGCCGGGAACGGCGCTCAGCACCGCGTAGGGCATGGCCTCCAGCACGCCGATCCGGAAGAGCCGCCGATCGGGCATCCTCTCGCGGAGCCAGCTCTCTACGCCGGGCGCGTCGTGCACGATGAGGATGCTTTCCGTCAAATCCAGCCGAGGCCGCCGCCACTCGAACACCCAGGTGCCGACCTCCCGCATCCAGGGGACCCGGCTCCAGATGTCGGCGAACTGAGGAGCCAGCACGACGGCCCGGCCTGCGCCCGACTCCTGCACGCCGCGCTCAATCCAGGCGTAGATGTCGCGCTGGACGCGGGCTTGGTCCCGAAGGTTGAAGGTATGGGCGAGGTTGAAGATCCCTAATCCTACGATGATGGCAAGCACGAACGTGCAAGCGAGAGGACGCGGATCGAGCGCATGCGCGCGCGCGCCCCGAAGGAGATTTGCCAGGCCGTGCACGGCGATGACGGTGAGGGGCACCGCGCACTCGGAGTAGTGGATCGGGCCGACCGTATGGATCCCCACGTTCGTATGGAAGAGGGCGAGCACGAGGGCGGCCACGACCCCCAGACCCAGCAGCCGCGTGAACATGTCGGTCATGACGCCGGCGGCTACCAGGATGAGCCCGAGCGGCCCGAGGAACCAGACGGTCAGCATCAAGAGGTTGTACGCGAGATTGGATCCGAACCGCGTCCACAGCGTTACGGCCGCCACGTCGTGCGTCGCCGTCATCCGCGGCGGTAGAAGGGGATCCCCAGTCACCGCGTAAGCGTGAGCCAGCATGAGCGCAATCGGCAGGAGAGCCCCCAGCATGAGCCCCGGAATGGCGCGCGCATATCCGGGGCGGCGGAGGACGTTCTGCGCCACCGCCCACGCGAGCAGAGGGACCGAGAAGAAGGCGATCTCGAACGGACGGCAGAGAAAGCCTGTCCCGAAAGCGAGGCCGGCAATGGCCCACACCCCGAGGCTCCCACGCTGGGTGGAGAGCCAGTAGGCGGCCACGGCCAGCGCCAGCATCGCGCGTGAGACGAGATGGGCGTGTGACGTGAAGGACAACATGAGCGCCATGGGCGAGCCCGCGAACGTGAGCGCGGCGACGAGCCCCCAGGGAGTCCCGAGGCGGCGAGCCAGAAGACCGCCCAAAGCCAGCACGGGGACTGCAGCGAGGAGGGCCCACACCCAGGCGCCGATGCCCGTCATTTCGGCGATCGCCGCGACGGCCTGCCCGCCGGGCCAGTCGATGCGCACGAAGCGGCCTGCATTCACATCGAGCCCCAGCATGGGAATGGCCGCCTCGGGCAGCGGCAGCGGCGCCGTGACGTGCCCGGTTGCCAGGATACGTCCACCGAATTCCACCGCGTACTCGTCGTCCGTGAAGGGAAGATCCTGGAGCACCGCGCGGTGGCCGGCGCGGACTCCCACGACGAAGAGGATGAAGAGCAGGGCGAGGCCGAGTATGCGCCCCGGTGCGCTCAACGTCCGCAGCGCTGCCCAGCGAGCGGCGAGCCACGGCCCCAGCCGAGGCGCCAGGCTGTATCCCAGCAGGCACGCAGCGGGGAACAGGAGCAGCGCGTGCCCGAGCCAAAGGTGGAGATCGTTCGGCGAGACGGCGTTCTGTGCCGTGTCGAACGTCCGCGTGAGCCCCGGGGTGGTGCTCCTGGCCGCCACGAAGGCGAGAAGAAGGACGTCGCCGCCCAGTCCTGCCACCAGGCGACGGGTGCGGTCGTTCAGCGGCTCGCCTCCGGCGAGGGGGAGGGCGGCGCGGCGCCCAGGTAGGAGGACACGAAGGTGCCTGCTGCCGAGTCACCGGCGAATCTTCCCAAGCGGAAAGGCGCAAGGCTCACCGGCGGCGTCGAGCCGGTGACGAGGGCCGCCATCATCTCGCCGACGGCGGGGGCCAGCTTGAACCCGTGGCCCGACAGTCCGGCCGCCACGTAGAGGCCGCGCAGAGGTGACTCGTCGAGGACGGGCATCCAGTCCGGCGTGATGTCGAAGGCGCCCGCATAACCCTGCTTGAAGCGCGCGTCGGCCATGGCGGGGATGGCCCGCGCCGTCCGGGCGAGGGCGACGCTGGCCTCGTCGAAGCCCGCCTCCGCGCCCAGGAGATCCGCATCCATGGGGTGCTCGGTCTCGTCGTCGGTGAGCGAGCCCGTGAGGGTGAGGCCGCCTGTCTCCGGCCGCGCGTAGGCGCCGCCCGCGAGGTCCAGGTACACGGTGTGGGCGGGCCCGAACGCGGCATCGCGCTCCACGATGAAGACGGGGTGGCGTCCCACGATGATGGGCAGCTCGTGGCCGGCCAGGCGCGCCACGCGCGGCGACCAGAGCCCGGCGGCGTTGATCACGATGGGCGTGTCGATGCTGTCGCCCGCCGCGGTGTCCACCCCGACCACGCGGCCGCCCGCCTGCCGGATCGCCGTCACCTCCACGCCCTGCTCGATTAGCGCGCCGCGCTTCCGTGCCGCGTCCGCATAGCCCGCGGTCACCGCCGACGGATCGCCGTAGCCCGAGCCGGGCTCCCACAGGAGCGCGCCCAGCCCCGAGGGATCGATGCGCGGCTCGATCCGCTTGAGGTCGGCGGGCTCCACGATCTCGGCCCGAACGCCGATCTGGCGCTGAAGCGCCAGCGTCCGCTCCAGCGAGGGGCGCATGGCGGCGGACACTCCGATGAGCGCGCCGGAGCGCACGAAGCCGGAGGCGCCGCCCACGGCGTCGCCGAAGCGCTCGAACACTGCCAGGGAGCGCAGCACCATCTGGCTGGTCTCGCGCGTCGGATAGAGCTGCCGGATGATGCCGACGGAGCGGCCGGTGCCGCCCGCGCCCACGAACTTCTTCTCGAGGACCAGCACGCGCTTGAGCCCGAGCCCGGCGAGCTGGAACGCGGTGGAGACGCCGGTGATGCCCCCGCCGATGATGACGCAGTCGGCGGCGCGGGTGGTCACGGCAGGAGGCGAACCGGATCGCCGCGGCGAACCGTTCCCGTCCTCACGACGCGGGCGTAGACGCGGCTCGCTCCCGGATGCTGTTTCTGGGAGACGCGGGCGTAGCCTCCGCCCCTGAACGAGGCGCGGATGTTCATGCACGGGCTCGTGTAGCGGGTGACCTCGAGCAGCACGTCCTCGCCCAGCAGCAGGCGCACGCCCGGCGTCACCGCCGTCCAGTCGATGCCCTCCAGGGTGAGGTTCTCCCCGATGTGGCCTGGCTCGATGGGGTGGCCCTCGGCCTGGAGCGTGCGGATGGTCTCGAGCGCGAAAAGACAGACCGCGCGCTCGGACCCGCCATGGTAACGGAGGTTGCGCTGCGCGTCACCGGCCACGCCGCTCGCCGTGACCTCGGCGGCCTCTACGGGGCGCTTGGGCACGCCCCCGGGCGACACGCTGATCTGGACGATGCGGCCGGCGCCCATCAGAGCACGACCTCGGTGCCGATGTTCGACGCCACGGCTCGATCATAAGCCAGACGCGCCGTAGCCGTATCTTCCAGGGCGAAGCCCACGGATTTGAAGAGGGTGACTTGCTCTCGCGAAAGACGTCCCCGCTTCCGCCGGCTCACCAGCTCCGCCAGCTCGGCGCGGACGTGGCGCTTGGTGATGGCGCCCGCCTTGATGGGGATCAGCACGTCGCCGGCCTCCTCCCAGGCGCCATCATAGGTGTCCACGACCACGTGGGCCCGGCGCACGAGCCCGGTGTCGATCTCCCTGGTGTACGGGCGGAAGGCGCCCACGGCATCTACGTGGGTGCCCGGTCGCACGTCGCGCCCGTCGAAGAGTGGGGTGGGAGAGGTCGTCGCGCAGGTGATGATGTCGGCTCCGGCCACCGCGGCCCGGCGGTCGCGCGAGAGGGTCACCGCCACGTTCATGTCCCGCGCCATGGTCTCCACGAAGGCCCGGGCCCGATCGGGGTCGCGGCCGATCACCGTGACGCGCTCGATGGGGAAGACCGCCTGGAGGCACAACAGCTGATAGCGGGCCTGGATGCTGGCGCCGAAGCACGCGACGGCCCGGCTGTCTTTTCGAGCGAGGTAGCGTGCCGCAAGCGCCGATGCCGCCCCGGTACGGATCGCGGTGAGAAAGCCCGCCTCCATGAGGGCCAAGGGCACGCCGGTTTCGGGGTCCGTGAGGAGATAGGAGGCGTGGAGCGTCGGCAGCCCGCGGCGGCGGTTCCGGGGGATCACCGTGATCAGCTTGGTGCCGAGCGCGCGCCGCCGAGGCAGCGCGCCCACCATGCCCAGGAACACTCCGCCGCGCATGGGGAGCACCGCGCGCGGCAGCGTGGCGGCGCGGCCCGCCGCCGCCTCCCGGAATGCCCCTTCCACGGCCGTGATGACATCGGCCGGCGTGAGCAGTCGCTCCAGATCCTGACGGCCGAGGATGCGCATGGAGCGATCGCGCGCTAGGCGGTCTTCCGCTTGATCATGCGCTTGACGTTGGCCTCCAGCACGACCTCTCCACGTTGATTCGTCACGGTATGGGTGTAGGAGACTATTCCCCGATCGGGCTTCTTGGTCTCGCGCTTGTCCTCGATCGTCACCGCGACCCGGATGGTATCGCCCGCGAGCACGGGCGACACGATCTTGATCTCGCCGCCGAGATACGACATGCCGGTGCCGTGGATCAGCCCGGTTTGCATGATGAGCCCCTCGGAGAGCGCGAACGTGAAGGCGCCCGGCGAGGGCCGGCCCTTGAACACCGACTCGCGCGCCACGTACTCCATGTCCAGGAAGAGCGGCTCGTTGAAGCCGCAGAGATTGACGAAGGCGCAGATGTCCGCCTCCGAGACCGTGCGCGCGAGGGTCTCGTAGCGGGCGCCCACCTGATGCTCCTCGAAGGTCAAGCCGTGGGTTCTCATGGGTCTCTCCGTTTCAGGCCTCGCCCAGATAGGCGCGGCGCACCTCGGGATTGCCGGCGAGCTGGGCGGCGGGGCCCTCGAGGGCCACCATGCCGGTCTCCAGCACATAGGCGCGGCCGGCGACGGACAGCGCCATCGCGGCGTTCTGCTCCACCAGCAGGATCGTGACGCCCTGGCGGTTGATCGTCTGCACCGTCTCGAAGATCTGCTCCACGAGCACCGGCGCGAGCCCCATCGACGGCTCGTCGAGGAGGAGCAGGCGGGGCCGGGCCATGAGGGCGCGCCCGATGGCCAGCATCTGCTGCTCGCCGCCGGACAGCGTGCCCGCCACTTGCGTCCGGCGCTCCTTGAGGCGCGGGAAGATCCCGAACACGCGCTCGACGTCCTCGGCCACGCCCTTGTCGGAGCGGGTGTAGGCGCCCATCTCGAGGTTCTCGTACACGGTCAAGCGGTTGAAGATGCGCCGGCCCTCGGGCACGTGGGTGATGCCCCGGAGCACGATGTCGTGGGAGGCGATCCCGAGGAGGGAGGCCCCGTCCAGCCGCACGTCGCCCCCCCGCGCCGCGAGGAGCCCCGATACGGTCTTCAGCGTGGTGGTCTTGCCCGCACCGTTGTTGCCGAGGAGCGTGACGATCTCGCCCGAGGCCACCCGGAAGGACACGCCCTTGAGGGCATGGATCTCGCCGTAGTAGACGTGGAGGTCCTGGACCTCCAGCATGCCGGTTTCAGCCACCGGCGCTCCCCGCCGCGTAGCGATTGCGCCCCAGGTAGGCCTCGATGACCCGCGGGTTGCGCTGCACCTCGGCGGCCTGCCCCTCCGCGATCTTCTGGCCGTAGTCCAGCACGGTCACGCGGTCGGACACCTCCATCACCACGCGCATGTTGTGTTCGATGAGCAGCACCGTGAGCGAAAGCTCGCGCACGAGCCGGCGCAGGAGATCCATGAGGCTCCGCGCCTCGCCCTGGGTCATGCCCGCGGTGGGCTCGTCCAGGAGGAGGAGGGCGGGACGGGAGGCGAGGGCTCGGCCGATCTCGAGGCGCCGCTGATCTCCATAGGGGAGGTTGCGCGCGAGCTCGTTGGCTTTCGGACGCAGGCCGATCAGCGAGAGCAGCTCGCCGGCGCGGACCCAGAGCGATCCTTCCTCGCGCACCCAGCGCGGCCCGCGCCCGAGCACGTCCCAGAGGCCGAGAGGGATCCGCGCGTGCATGCCAACCAGCACGTTCTCCACCGCCGTCATGTTGGAGAACAGACGGATGTTCTGGAACGTGCGGCAGATGCCGAGCGCGGTGATCTGATCCGGCCGCTTCCCCAGGACCGGCGTGCCCCGGAACGTCACCGTGCCCTCCTCGGGCACGTAGATTCCGGTGAACACATTGAAGAAAGTGGTCTTGCCCGCGCCGTTGGGGCCGATGATGGACGCGATCCGTCCTTCTTCCAGCGTGAAGTCGACGCTGTCGAGCGCGGTGAGGCCGCCGAAGCGCTTCGAGATGCCGCGGGCCTCGAGAAGGACGGCCATCTCAGTGGGGCTCGCCGGTCCCGCCGGTCAGCTCACGGTGCCGCCGGCGCGCGGGCAGGATCCCCTGGGGCCGGAAGATCATCATCAACACCAGGATCAGGCCGAACACCATGCGTTCGTACTTCGCCGGCTCGAGCTGGGTGGGCAGATTGACGAGGCTCCAGCCGAAGATCGTGGTGCCGGCATTGCGCAGCTCGTTGAGCCAGAGCGACAGGCCCTTGAGCACCTGGAGGTTGAGCACGGTCACCACGGTGGCGCCGAGGATCGCGCCCGGGATCGAGCCCATGCCGCCCAGGATCACCATGGCGAGCACGCCGATGGACTCCATGAACGTGAACGACTCCGGATTGATGAATACCTGCTTGGCCGAGAACAGCACGCCCACCGTCCCTGCGAAGGATGCCCCGCAGGCGAAGGCGAGGAGCTTGGAGCGGACGAGCGGGACGCCCATGGCCTGCGCCGCGGTCTGATCCTCGCGGATCGCCTCCCAGGCGCGCCCGATGTGCGAGTCCTCCAGTCTCCGGTTGACCAGGACGGTCACGCCCACGATGGCGAGGACGATGAAGTAGAGATAGAGGGGATAGATGACGTTGGGGTCGGACGTGATCCCGATGGCGCGGAGCAGGGGATCGAAGAAGATGGGCGGCCGCGAGATCGGGGTGATGCCCTTGGGGCCGTTGGTGAAGTTGATGGGCTTGTCGAGGTTGTTGGCGAGCACGCGGATGACCTCGCCGAAGCCCAGGGTCACGATGGCGAGATAGTCGCCGTGCAGGCGCAGCACGGGCAGCCCCAGCAGAATGCCCGCCCCCGCCGCCATGCCGACGCCCACGAGCAGGAACAGGAAGAACCAGCCCTGGGCGAGGGGGAAGTGCTCGCCGGGAAGGAAGAGATTCGCCTGGGGCGAGCCGAACACCGCCCAGGTGTAAGCGCCCACCGCGAAGAAGGCCACGTAGCCGAGATCGAGCAGGCCGGCGAGCCCGACCACGATGTTGAGGCCGAGGGCGAGGGCCACGAAGATGCCGACCTGGATGGCGATCTCGAGGTAGTAGCCGTTGATCGAGCCAAGGAGCGGCATGAGCACGCCGAGGGTGGCGGCGGCGAGCGTGCCCTTCACCCACCCCGGCATCCGCGCGAAGTAGAGGACGAGGATCGACGCCTGGAACAGCATGAAGGCGACGATCGAGCGCGGGAAGTGGGAGACGGCGTAGGCGGTGACGAGGATCAGGCCCACCGAGACGATGAAGGCCGAGACCGGCGCGTCGAGGAGGCGCTTCACCATCGCGCCTCTCGCTCCGCTCGGGACCCTATTTCCATTGTCGCTCGGCTCACCTGCGGCTGCGCCTCGCCCATCAAGCCCGCTCGCGCACGACTTCGCCGAGGAGCCCCTTGGGCCGGAAGATCAAGATCAGGATGAGGATCGAGAAGGCGAAGATGTCCTTGTACTCGGCGCCGAAGGCTCCGCCGGTGAGGAGCGAGAGATAGGACGCGGCGAAGGCTTCGAGCAGGCCGAGCACGAGGCCGCCCAGCATGGCTCCCGGAATGTTGCCGATGCCGCCCAGCACCGCCGCGGTGAAGGCCTTGAGCCCCGGGATGAAGCCGGTGTAGGGATTGATCAGGCTGTACTGCACGCCGAACAGCACGCCCGCCGCGCCGCCCATGGCCCCGCCGATGAGGAAGGTGAGCGAGATCATCCGGTTCACGTTGATGCCCATGAGGCTCGCGGTGGCCTGATCCTCCGCCACCGCGCGGATCGCCTTGCCGATCTTCGTGCGATTCACGAGCACGTGGAGGCCCCACAGCATGAGGAGCGACGCGACGATCACCACGAGCGACTTCACCGACACGTCGATGGTCTCGGTGATGGTGAACCGGAAGTTCAGCGTCTCCATCGTCGGGTACACGAGGTTGAAGGCGTTCCGCCAGATGCTCTCGAAGAGCCGCACCGCGTCCTGGAGGAAGAACGACACGCCGATGGCGGAGATCAGCGGGATCAGGCGCGGCGCACCGCGGAGGGGGCGATAGGCGATGCGCTCCACCGTGACGGCGAGGATCCCGCTCGCGAGCATGCCGAGGAGCAGCACGACGAGCAGGATGAGGAACGGCGAGAAGAGGTCGAGCCAGCCCAGGGCCTTGAAGGTGAGGAGGAGCTCGACGCCCACGAAGGCGCCGACCACGAAGATCTCGGAGTGCGCGAAGTTGATGAACTCGAGGACGCCGTACACCATCGTGTATCCGAGGGCGATCAAGGCGTACATGAAGCCCAGGATCAGGCCGTCCAGGAGGACCTGCGGGAAGATGCCGATCAGGAGCTCGAGATCCATGGCCTACAAATCACGAAGGGGAGAGGCCGTTAACCGGCCCCTCCCCTTCGAGGGGGCATGCCGAGCGATCAGGACTTCTTGAGCGGCGGGGCCGCGATGGTCAGCCGCTTGACTTCCTTGTTCTCCCCCCACTTCGCCGGATCCTCGGACGCCACCTGGAGGACGAAGTAGAGGGCCTTCTTGGGGTCACCCTTGTCGTCGAACTCGACCGCGCCGGTGAGCCCGGTGTGCTTGCTCTTGCGAACGGCCACCGACACCTGCTCGCGGCTCGGCACCTTGCCGCCGTTGGCCTTGGCCGCGGCCTCGATCGCCTTCATGCCGATGGCGGCCGCGTCATAGGCCTGCGCGGCGAACGGCTCCGGGTCCTTCTTGAACTTGTCCTTGTACTCCTTCGCAAAGTCCTTGGCCGCGGGATACACGGACACCGGGCCGGCGACGGAGGTGTAGAACATGCCCTTCACCGCGGTCCCGGCGATCTTGGTGAGGTCGGAGGAATCCATGCCGTCCGGCCCCATGAACGCGGCCTTGATGCCCTTCTCGCGCGCCTGCTTGAAGAAGGGCGCCGCCTGATCGTAGATCCCGCCGAAGTAGATCAGGTCCGGGTTCTTGGCCTTGATGGGGGTGAGGATGGGATCGAAGTTCGACTTCTCCTCGGTGCCCTCGAAACCCAGCACCTTGATGCCCTTCTTCTCGGCGTCGGCCTTGAAGAACTCCGCCACGCCCTGGCCGTACGTCGTCTTGTCGTGGATCACGTACGCCGACTTGTAGCCCTTGGACTTCGCGAAGTCGGCGCCCACCGAGCCCTGCACGTCGTCACGGCCGCACACGCGGCTGACGTTGAGGTAGTTGCGGTCGGTCACGGTGGGGTTGGTGTTGGCGGGGGAGATCATCGCGAGCTGCGACTCCTTGTACTTTTCCGACGACGGAATCGCGACGCCCGAGTTCAGGTGCCCGACGACGAGGAGGATGTCCTTGTCCGCGATGATGTTGGCGGCGTTGGCCACGCCGACGTCCGGCTTGGCCTGATCGTCGAACGGGACGAGCTCGACCTTGAAGCCCATCTTCTCGAGCGGGCCCTTGAGCTTGTCCACCGCGAGCTGCGTGCCGAGCTTGATGCCTTCGCCCAGCGCCGCCTGGCCGCCCGAGAGCGGGCTCTGCGTGGCGATCTTGATCGTGCCCTTGGACTGGGCAGGCGTCTCGGCGCCCCAGGGGAGCACCAGCGCGAGGGCCGCGAGGGCCACCAGGACGAACCGGAATCGTGCGTGTCTCATCGCTTCATTCCCTCCAAGACGGTCGAGCGAGTGTGGGGGTTGAGGTCGCAGGCATTATAGCGATTTCTTCCTCTCCGTCAACGTTCCCGGCCGGCGGGAGCGCACGCGGCAATCGCCTTGAGGAATCGCGCGGTTGCCGCCTGGGGATCGGGGGCCGAGCACACCGCCGAGATCACCGCCACGGCGTCCGCTCCGGCCCCCATGACCTCGGCCACGTTGGCCTCCGTGATGCCCCCGATGGCGACCAGGGGAACGGAGATGTCGGGCCGTACCCGGCGCACCAGGGCGGGCCCGACCAGCTGGAACCCGGGCTTGCTGACGGTGGGGAACATGCTGCCGACCGCCACGTAATCGGCCCCATCGGCCAGGGCCTGGCGCGCCTGGCCGGGGTCATGGGTCGAGACGCCCAGGCGCACGCTCGGGGGGAGGATCCGCCGGGCCGCCCCGGCCGGCAGGTCGTCCTGGCCCACGTGCAGGCCGTCCGCCTCGACCGCCAGGGCGAGGTCGGCGCGGTCGTTCACGAAGAAGAGCGCGCCCGCGGCGCGGCAGCGGGCCCGCAGCGCGCGCGCGAGCGGGAGCAGCGCGGCCATCGACTGGGTCTTGTCCCGGAGCTGGAACAGCCGCCCGCCGCCCGCGAGGACGGCGTCGAGCAGCTCGGGGAGGGGCCGGCCCCGCGCGGCGTCCGGGTCGAGGATGACGTAGAGCGGGGAGGGCAGCCGCACGCTAGAGCGCGTGCTCGAGACGCGGGAGCGAGAACTGCCCCGAGACGAAGGCGGGGTCGGAGAGAAGCTTTTGGTGATACGGGATCGTGGTCTTCACACCCTCCACCGCCGTCTCGGCGAGGGCGCGCTGCATCCGGGCGATGGCCTCCGCCCGGTCGGCGCCGTGCACGATGATCTTGGCGATCAGCGAGTCGTAGTGCGGCGGGACGACGTACCCGGCGTAGAGATGGCTGTCGACCCGCACGTTGCGTCCGCCGGGCGCGATCCACGTGGTCACCCGGCCCGGCGAGGGCGCGAAGGTCTCGGGGTCCTCGGCATTGATCCGGCACTCCAGCGCGTGCCCGTTGAAGCGCACCGCGTCCTGCTTGTAGCCGAGCGCCTCGCCGGAGGCGATGCGGATCTGCTCGCGCACGAGGTCCAGCCCGGTGATCATCTCGGTCACCGGATGCTCGACCTGGATGCGCGTGTTCATCTCGATGAAGTAGAACCGTCCGTCGCGCGCGACCAGGAACTCCACGGTGCCCACCGAGACGTAATTGACGGCGTTGGCCACGGCGAGGGCCGCGCGACTGAGTCCCGCGCGCGTCTCCGCCGAGATGGACGGCGCGGGCGACTCCTCCACGAGCTTCTGGTGGCGCCGCTGCACCGAGCAGTCGCGCTCCCCCATGTGGAGACGCATGCCGTTCTTGTCGCCCATCACCTGCACCTCGACGTGGCGCGCCTCGTCCACGAACTTCTCGAGGTAGAGCTCGGAGGACGAGAAGGCCTTCTGCGCCTCCGCCTGGCAGGTGGCGAACGCGCGCGGCATCTCGTCGCGCGCGCGCACGATGCGCATCCCGCGCCCACCGCCGCCCGCGGCGGCCTTGAGCATCACGGGATAGCCTACGCGGTCGGCCAGCTCCTGGGCATCGTCCACGCCGGGCAGCGGACCTTCGCTGCCGGGCACGACGGGCGCGCCCGCGGCCTTCGCCATCTCGCGCGCCTGGGCCTTGTCGCCCATGAGACGGATGGCTTCCGGCGAGGGCCCGATGAAGGTGATCCCGCACGCGCGGCAGATCTCCGCGAAGGCGGCGTTCTCCGAGAGGAGGCCGTAGCCCGGGTGAATGGCCTCACTGTCCGTGATGGAGGCGGCGGAAATGATGCTCGGGATGTTCAGGTAGCTGCCCCGGGACTCCGGGGGCCCGATGCAGATGGACTCGTCGGCGAGACGCACCGGGAGCGAGTCGGTGTCCGCGGTGGAGTGGGCGATGACCGTCTGGATCCCCATCTCCCGGCAGGTCCGGATGACGCGCAGGGCGATTTCACCCCGATTCGCGATCAGGATCTTGTGGAACACGCGTGCCCGCTCAGGCCTTCGGGTCGATTAGGAAGAGCGCCTGGCCGAATTCGACGGGCTGGCCATTGTCCACCAGGACCCGGGCGATGCGCCCGGCCACCTTGGCCTCGATCTCGTTCATCAGCTTCATCGCCTCGATGATGCAGAGGACTTGCCCGTCCTTCACGACGTCGCCCTCCTGGACGTAGGGCGCGGCCTCGGGGGAAGAGGCGCGGTAGAAGGTGCCGACCATGGGCGCCTCGACCTTCACCAGGTGCGCGGCGAGCATCGGCTCCACCGTCGCCGGGGCCGGCATCGCCGTGGGCGGCGCGCCCTCGGCGCGCGGGGCCGGTGCGCCCACCACGCCCCGCTCGCGCACCACGCGAATGCGCGCGCCGCCTTGCTCGACCTCGAGCTCGGCGAGGTCGTGCTTGACCGCGAGCTCCACCAGCTCGGTGACGGTGGGCCGCGCCGGGCCGGCCATGGGCGCCTTCCCGCCGGACTTGCGGGACGCCACGGGCCCTACCGCGCCGCCGCGACGCGGCCCAGGTACTCGCCGCTGCGGGTGTCCACCTTGATCACGTCGCCCTCGTTGAGGAAGAGCGGCACCTGGACGACCGCACCGGTCTCCAGCGTGGCAGGCTTGGAGCCGCCGGAGGCGGTGTCGCCTCGGATGCCGGGATCGGTCTTGACGATCTGGAGATCCAGGAAGTTGGGCAGCTCGACCGTCGCGGGGCTCCCGTCGATCAAGAGCATCTCCACCTCGGTGTTCTCCTTGAGGTAGTCGCGCGCGTCCCCCACCTCGTCCTCGGAGAGCGAGATCTGCTCGTAGGTGTCGAGGTCCATGAAGTGGTAGCGGTCATCTCGGTAGAGAAACTGCATGCGTTTTTCGTCGAAGTCGACGAGCTCCACCTTTTCACCCGCTCGAAAGGTGTTGTCGATGACGCGCCCTTGCTTCATGTGCTTGAGCTTGGTCCGCACGAATGCGCCGCCCTTGCCGGGCTTGACGTGCTGGAAGTCGACGATGCTGTATGGCTGGCCGTCGAACTGAATCTTCAATCCCTTCTTGAAATCCGCGGTGGAGACCTGCATCGCGCTATGGCCCTTTCCGTCGCTGCATCTTGAGTCGAATCGCCTGCTCCAGCCGCTCCCGGGCGCCCGACGCGCCCGGCTCCTTCCGGAGCACACGCAGGAAGACCTGCGCCGCCTCGTCCACGAGACCCTGCTCGAGGCACAGCGCCCCGAAGGTCTCGGTGGCGAATGTGTCGTCACCGAGGAGCGTCGCCAGCGGCGACCCCTCGGGCGCCCGCCCCCGGCCGCGCAGCATCTCGGCGGCGAGCCGAGACTCGCGGTCCGACGGGTCCAGGCGCGCGGCCTGCTCGAGCTGCTCCAGCGCCGCGTCCAGGCGCCCCGCCTTGCGGTGGATCTCGCCCAGCAGACGATGCGCCTCCGCGTCCCGCGCCCCCGCGGTCACGATGGTCTCGAGCTCGCCCTGAGCCCGGTCGAGCCGGCCCTCGTCGAGCAGCGTCTTGGCGAGGATCAGCCGGGCCGTCGCATAGTGCGGGAAGCGCGTGAGCCCTTCCTCGCAGAGCCGGATCGCGTCCTGGATGCGGCCCGCCTTGCGGTAGGCATCCGCCAGGGGGGCGAAGGCGAGCGACGACGGGTCCTGGGCCAACCGTTCTTCGTAGCGGCGGATGACCGCGGCATGCGCGGCATCCTCGGCCGCCACACCGGAGCCGGCCCGAGGAACCGGCTGAATCATGGCGGTTCCTTTTATACGCGGCGGCGTGAAGTCCGTCAACCTACCGGCTCCGAAGGAGGGTCTGCGCCCGCGCGAGGTTCGATTGCGCGTCCCGGTAGCCAGGGCGCAGCCGCACGGCCTCCTGGAAATGGGCCGCCGCCGCGTCCATCCGGCCTTGCTGCGCGAGGGCCAGGCCCAGGTTGTTGTGCGCCTCGGGCGATTGAGGGCGAAGCCGCACCGCCTCGACGTAGTACGCCGTCGCGGCCGCGAAGTCGCCCCGCCGCGCGTAGTAGGTCCCCAGATTGCCTTGCGCCTCGGCGGAGTCCGGCCGGAGCCGCGCGGCTTCCCGGAGATGGGGGAACGCCTCGTCACCGCGGCCCTCGGCGTCCAGCGTCGCGCCCAGGTTGCCGTGCGCGTCGGCGTGACCCGGCGACAGCCTCAGCGCTTCGCGGTACGCAGTGATCGCCTCGCCGGCTTGGCCCTGCCGTGCGCGCACCATGCCGAGATTGCTCCACGCCGTCGCGTAGCGCGGCTTGAGTCGGATCGCCTCGGCGAGGCTCTTTTCGGCTCCCGGGAGGTCGCCCTCTTCCACCTGCGTCAGGGCCAGGTTGTTCCACGCCTCCGCGTATGTCGGGCGAAGCGCCAAGGCCGCCTGGTAGTGCGGAATGGCGGCCCGCGTGTCGCCGGCCCGCGCGAAGAGCAGCCCAAGGTTCGAGTGCGCCACCGACGAGGGCCCGATGGCGAGGACGCGAAGCCAGAGCGACTCCGTGTCGTGCCAGACATGGGTCTGCCGCCAGGACAGCGTGCCGAGCACGACGAACGCGAAACCGGTCACGGCGATCGCGGTACGGGCCCGCCGCCCCGGTCCGCCGCCGGTCACCACCTGGGCGACGCCCGCGCCCGCGAGGAGCGCCCACGGCAGGCACGGCAGATAGGTGTAGCGGTCCGCCGCGAACTGGAAGCCGTTCTGGAAGAGGCCCGAGACCGGGATCAGCATGATCCCGTACGCGATCCACGCCGCGAGCAGCGCGGGCCACCGCCGCGCGCGCGCGAGCGTCGCCGCGGTGATCGCCAGCGCGAGTACCGCCGCCCCGACGAAGGGCCAGCGCCAGGGCTCGAGGGTGGCCGGCAGCTCGTACATCGGCGAAAGCCCGATCGGCACGAGGGTTTTCCAGAGATAGAACACGAGCGAGTTGGCGCAGAGTGCGAGGCGGTCGACGAGCCCGTATTGATCCATCGTGGCGAGGTTCTCGTTGCCGCGGTGGATGGCGAAGGTCACCGCGATGGTCGCCGCGCTGAGCAGCAAATAGGGGATCTTCTCGAGCCAGACGGCGCGAGCCCGGGGCGTCAGCCAGCCGCCCGCCGCGGGGCCCAGGCGGCGCAGCGGATACACATCCAGGATGACCAGGACCGCGGGCAGCGTCACCGTCATGGACTTCGAGAGCACCGCCGCGGCGAAGAAGATCAAGGAGACGGCGTAGCGGAGCCTGCCTCGCGGCCGCAGGGTGCCGTCGGCGGTCCAGCGGCCGAGGTAGACGAGCGTCGTCGCCAGGAAGAAAAGTCCGGAGAGCACGTCGCGCCGCTCGGTGATCCAGGCCACCGACTCGACGCGGAGCGGATGGATGGCGAAGAAGAGCGCGGCCACGCCGGCGCCCAGCGTCACGGTGGGGTCCCCCGCGCGCGGCTGAGCTCGTGCAAGCAGCCGCCGCGCCACGAAGTAGAAGAGCGCGGCCGCCGTCCCGTGCAGGATCAGGCTTGTGAGGTGATAGCCGAACGGCTCCAGGCCCCAGAGGCTCCAGTCCACGGCGAGCGAGAACCACGTGAGCGGGATCCAGTGACCCATGAGACCGGTGGTCGCCATCCAGCGGAGCTGGGCCAACCCGAAGCCTCGGTAGTGCGGGTTCTGGAGGAAGTTCGTGCGGTCATCCCACTCCAGGAAGGCGCCATCGAGCCCCGGCAGGAACACCACCATGGCGACGAGCGCGATGCCGAGGGGGAGCAGCGGGCGCCAGGGCGAATGGGAAGCCCCGCGGCGTGGGCTCCCGCCAGCCCGCTGGGTCACGCGAGCTCCTGGAGCGTCGCGAGCACGGCTTCGCGCGGCACGTCAGACACGACCTTGAAGCGGCCGATCTCGGGCGCCAGCACGAAGGGCACCCGGCCGTTGCGGGACTTCTTGTCGCGGCCGAGCGCCTCCAGCACGCTGGCCGGGTCCGCGCCCGAGCCGCGAACGGGCAGCCCCACCGCCTGGAGCAGCGCGATCTGGCGCTGCGTGGTGGCGGCGCTCGCGAGGTCGAGGCGCTCGGCCAGCCGTGCTTCGGCGATCATGCCGAGCGATACCGCCTCGCCGTGAGTCCAGCGGGCGAATCCGGTCACCGCTTCCACCGCATGCCCGATGGTGTGCCCGTAATTGAGCACCGCCCGCAGCTCCGCTTCTTGCTCGTCGCGCTCGACCACGTGGGCTTTGAGCCGACACGAGCCGGCGACCACGCGCGTGAGGGTATCGATGTCGCGGGCGAGCAGGGGCGCGCAGCTCGCCTCGAGGTCGGCGAAATAGGCCGCGTCCAGGACGATGCCGTGCTTGATGACCTCAGCGAGCCCCGAGCGAAACTCGCGATCCGGAAGCGTCGTCAGCACGGAGGGATCCACCAGCACCAGGCGCGGCTGATGGAAGGCGCCGATCAGGTTCTTGGCCTTGGGATGATCCACCGCGGTCTTGCCCCCGATCGAGGCGTCCACCTGGCCCAGCAACGTGGTCGGCACCTGCACGAAGTTGATGCCGCGCATGTAGGTAGCGGCGACGAAGCCCGCGAGGTCGCCCACCGCGCCGCCGCCCAGCGCGACCACGGTGGAGCCCCGATCGAGCCCCGCGTCGAGTAGCGCGTCCCAGCCCCGGACGGCGACCTCCACCGTCTTCGCGCTCTCGCCTTCGGGCAGCTCGACCACGGTGACCTGAAACCCGGCCCGCTCGAGACCCTGCCGCACCGGCCGGCCATGGCGCGCGAGGATCCCGGGGTCCGAGAAGAGAGCGACCTTGCTCCCCACCCCGAGACCAGCGAGCTCCTCGCCGACGCCGGCGAGGGCCCCGGGCGCCACGAGAATGCGATAGGAGCGGGCGCCGAGGTTCACCAGGATATCGTGCATGGGTCGAGTGTACCCGCACCGGCCTCGCGCGCGGTCGTGTCACCAGCTCTTCAAGTACTCCTGATAGGCGCCGTAGTTGCGGCGAATCTCGTCGAGACTGTCGCCGCCGAACTTCTCGAGGAAGGCATGGGCGAGCACGATCGCCATCATCGCTTCGCCGACCACTCCCGCCGCGGGCACGGCGCACACGTCGCTACGCTCGACGACGGCCTCCACCGGGGCCTTGGTCTCGAGATCCACCGAGCGGAGCGGCCGTCGCAGCGTCGAGATGGGCTTCATGGCGGCGCGGACCACCACGGGCTGCCCGTTGGTCACGCCACCCTCGAGCCCGCCCGCGCTGTTGGTGCCGCGCGTGAAGCCGCCGGCGGGGTCGAAGAGGATCTCGTCGTGCACCTCCGAGCCGGGCCGCCGCGCGGCCTCGAAGCCCATCCCGACCTCGGCGCCCTTGATCGCGTGGATCGAGCAGAAGGCCTGGGTGAGCCGCCCGTCGAGCTTCCGGTCCCAGTGCACGTAGGAGCCGAGGCCCACGGGGCAGCCGAGCGCGACCACCTCAAACACCCCGCCCAGGGTGTCGCCCTTCCCCTTGGCCGCGTCGATCGCCTCGATCATGGCCCGCTCGGCCTCGGGATCGGCGCAGCGCACCTCGCTGGCCTCCGCCCGCCGCGCGATCTCGTCCCAGGGCAGGGCGAGGGGTCCGATGCGAACGCCGCCGATCTCGGTCACGTGGCTCAGGATCGTGATGCCGAACTCGCGGAGGAGCCGCCGCGCCACGCCGGCCACGGCAACGCGGGCGGTGGTCTCGCGGGCGCTGGAGCGCTCCAGCACGTTGCGGATGTCCCGGTGGCTGTACTTCATCGCTCCGGCGAGGTCGGCGTGGCCGGGGCGCGGCCGGGTGACGGCCTTGGCGGCAGTCCCGGAAGGCGGCTCGCCCACCGCCATGGTGTCCTTCCAGTTTTCCCAGTCGCGATTCTGGATCGTGAGGGTGAGGGGACTGCCGAGCGTCAGCCCCCACCGCACGCCCGAGGTGATGTGGGCGTGGTCCCGCTCGATCTTCATCCGCCCGCCGCGGCCGTAGCCGCGTTGACGCCGCGCGAGGTCGGCGTCGATATCCGCTTCGGTGAGGGGGAGTCCGGCGGGGAGGCCTTCGATGACGGCGGTCAGGCCCTCACCGTGGGACTCGCCCGCGGTGAGGAACCTGAACGCCCCGCTCACCGTCTCCTGCTATCTGCTGGCCGGCCGCGCCAGGAGGGCGCCGTCGGTCTTGACCAGCGAAGGCGTGAGGAACACGACCAGCTCACGCCCCGTCTCGAAGTTCTCCCGCGCCTTGAACAGCCACCCCAGCAGCGGGATGTCGCCGAAGACGGGCACCTTGCGCACGGTGTTCTGCTGCACGGACTGGGTTACGCCGCCGATCACGAGGCGCTCGCCTTCCCGCATGAGCACCTGCGTCTCCGCCTTGCGGCGCTGAATGATCGGCACGCTGACGCCCGCCGCCGGGCTGATCGTGTCACCGCGCGAGTTGTTCTCGACCATGACCACCATCTTGATCTTGGTGATGTCCTCGTTGGCGATCCGCTCGCGCGTCACCGTGGGGGTGACAGACAGCTTCAACACCGCTTCCTTGAACTGGATCTGCGTACCGGCCGAGCTGACGGTGGCGTACGGGATCTCTTCACCCAGCGACACCTCGGCCTTGTTGTTCTCCACGGTCACGATCTCCGGGCGCGCGAGCGTCCGGGTCTTGCCCTGGTTCTCCAGCGCCTGCAGGGCCAGGTTGATGTTGAACCGCGACCCCACGATGCCGAACGCGATACCGCCCGCCGGCGTGAAGTTCGACGCATTCGGCAGGCTCTGGAACGGGATGTTGACGAGGTTGCCTCCAATCGGCAGGCCAGTCAAGGTGTCGATGGGCAGGAACCGGCCGAGCGTCATGTTGGTGTTGCGCGGCTGGAAGCCCTGCACACCCGTCGGCGAGGTCACCACGGTGGAGCCGTCCGGCTGAAGCACGCCGCCGACCACCGGCAGAGTCATGCCCGGCACCGCGCTCGGGGCCGACTGGAAGCCCTGGCCCACGAGGGTCGTATTGCCCGTGTTGGCCGAGGTGGAGCCGCCCCACTGCACGCCGATCGCCTCCAGGGCGGTGCGGTCGAGGATCTCCATCCGCGCCTCGATCTTGACCTGCGGGAGGGGGATGTCGAGCTGCTCATGGATGAGCTTCTTGATCCGCTCCAGATCAGCCGCGTAGTGGCGGATGAAGATCGTGTTCGTCGGCTTGTGGGCCCGAATCGTGATGCCCTTGGCGAGCACGTCCTGGCTCACCGAGACCACCGGCGCCGGCGGCGCGCCGGGCCCGTAGAGCGCCGAGAAGGGCGGCTGATTGGGCAGGGCGAGGTTCGGGCCCGTGCTCGAGATCACCGGGGGCACGCTCGGGATGGTGCCGGACACGGGCTGAGTGCCCTCCGGCGGGATGCCGAGAATGCCCTGGAGCGTCTTGGCCACTTCCTCGGGATCGGCGTAGGAGAGGCGCACCGTCTCTTCGCGCAGCGGCCCGCGCTGCCGCGCTTCCTCGGCGGCCGCCTCGTTGGCGATCCGGCGGGCGGCGAGGTCCTGCTCCTTGATCTGGGCCTCGGCCATCTTCGTGCGCGTGTCGATCTCGGCCTTGAGCTTGGCCTCGTTGACGCGTGCCTCGGCCTCGCGCTCCTTGGTGAGCTGCTCGGTCGAGACGATTCGGATGACGTTGCCCTTCTCGACCTTCTGCAGCCCCTTCACCTCGAGGATGGTGTCCAGGGCCTGCTCCCAGGTCACGTTGCGGAGCGAGATCGACACCCGGCCCTTCACGTCTTCACCGGCCACGATGTTGCGGCCGCTCTCCGACGCGAGGATGCGGAGGAGATTGATGACGTCGGCGTCCTTGAAGTCCATCGACAGCAGCCGGCCACCGTCGGCGGGCGTCGTCGTGACCTGAGCGATCACGACGGGGTGCGGCACCGCCGGCACCGCCGTCCCGGACGGGGCCACGTCGGCCTTGGCGACGTCGGCCTTCGGCGTCTCGACCCTGGGCTCGACCTTCACGGGCTCGGGCTTGGGGGTCTCCGCCTTCGCGACCGGCTTGGGCGCCTCCGGCTTGGCCGGCTCGGCCTTGGGGGTTTCCGCCTTCGCGACCGGCTTGGGCGCCTCCGGCTTGGCCGCCTCAACCTTGACTGGCTCGGGCGCCTTGGGCGTCTCGACCCGGGCGATGTCCTTGCGGGCCGGCTCTGGCCTCACGGCATCCGCCTTCGGCGCGTCGGTCTTGGCGACCTCGGCCTTCTTGGACGCCGCCTTGGCCGGCTCGGGCTTCTCGGCGGGGTCCACCGATGCCGTCGCGGAGGGCTCGAGGATGACGGACAGACCGTCGGCGCTCTCCTCGATGCGATAGCCGACCTTACGAGTCAGCTCCACCACCACGCGTGCCGTCCCCACCTTCCACTGACTGCCGCGAATCTCCTTGATCGGGGCCACGTCGGGGTTCAGGCGGGTCTTGTCCCAGGCGTAGGCGGCCCCGGTGACGTCGATGACCAGCCGGTTGGGGGTGTCGATGAGAGACGCCGAGTAGCTGGGCGTGCCGGTCGTGGCGATCTTGATCGTCACGCCGTCAGTCCGGCTCTCAACCTTGACGTTCTTGAGCTGGACTGCGTTCTGAGCCGCGGCGGGAAGGGCCGAGCCCAGGAGCATCAGCAGCGCAATCGTGAGTGCCATGGCTTTCCGAGTCATCGTCCCACCCCCCTAGTCGGTTCTGAGTCTGAGCGTCACGGAGCCGCCTGCCTGACCGGGCTTGGGCGTCACCGCGAAGCTCACGAAGTCCACGCCGATCTCGGTGACGCGGCCGTCGCCGAGCGTATCGCCAGCCTTCAGGATGTAGCCGATGCCTTCGGACGTCTCGACGAGCGCCAGAGGCGAGGTGCGCCCCTGGATCACCCCGACGAGCTTCGCCGAGCCGATCGTGAGGCCCTTGCCCCCGGACGCGATGACCAGAGGCGCGAATGGATCGCGACGCGCCTTGGCCTCATAGGGTATCGGTGTCAGCGCCGGTCCGGCCTCGGGCTCCTTGGGGGCCACCGGGGCCCGGGGCGCCGAGGCGACGGGCCCGGGGGCCGGGGCCGCGGGCGGCGGCGGGCTGCTGCTGCCACAGCCGGCCACGAGCAACGAGGTCGCGGCGGCGAGCGCGAGCGCTCTCGTTCTCATCGCTGGCCTCCGGCGGCCGGCACCGCCGGAGCGGGCTGGCCGGGCTGACCCGGCTTGGCGGCCGGCGGCGGCGCGCCTTCGGGACGGAACACGTAGGTCGTCAAGGTGAGCTCGGCCCGCACCGAGCCGGTGGAGCGCTCGATGCCGGACATACGGAAGTCGCCGAGGTTCACGATGCGGGGAAGGCGCCCGACCTTGTCGAAGAAGACGCCGAGCTGGTGATAACCGGACTCCGAGATCACCGCGATCGGCAGCTCGGTGAGGATGGCCTTCTCCTCGGGCGCCCGCGGCTGGAAGAGCGCCAGCCCGAGCCCCGATTGCACGGCGAGATCGGACACCTGGCGGTAGAGTCCCGGCACCTCGCGCTCGAGGGGCAGGCGCTCCTGCGCGGCTTCGAGGCGCTTGCGGAGCGCGGCCGCCTGCACCCGGAAGGGGCGAAGGTTGGCCTCGTCGGCGCGCGCCTGGACGACCTTGGCCCGGAGCGTCTCATTCCGGTTCCAGAGGGCGTCCCGCTCGTCCCACCTGGGCTGGATGAGCAGGAAGAAGGAGAGCGCGCCCACCGCCACGAGGCCGATGACCCCGATGGCGACCTTCTGCGACTTGGGCAGCGCGAGGAGCGGGTCGTAGATGGCCATGGCTCAGATCTCGAAGCGGGCCGACACCTCGAAGGTGATCGTCCGCGGTGACTTGGTGAGATCCTGTCGATGCTCCACCAGATCCACGTCCTTGAACTTCCCGGAAGCACGGAGATTGGACATGAAGTCGGAGAGGGCGGTCGAGGAGTAGGTGGTCCCGCCGAAGCGGATCGTGCCTCCGCGCTCCTCCATCCGGGTCAGCCAGAGATCCTTCGGCAGCATGTCGGCCACGGCGTCCATGAGATAGACCGGCCGCGGCTGCATCCGCGCCACCGACTCGATGGCATTGACCCGCTTCTCCAGCTCCTCCTTGTCCTTCTTGAACTTGAGACCCTCGGCGATCACGAGCTGGAGGCGATCGATCTCCTTCTGGTTCTCCACGATCTCGTTCTGCAGGCGCATGGTCTCCGACTCGAAGTACCACCAGACGCCGCCCGCGAGGACGATGAGGACCGCGAACAGGATGCCGAAGAGGATGCCGAGGTTGAAGGTGGGGACCTGGAACGTGAACCCCTTCTTCTCCCGTGGCGGCGCGAGATTGATCTTGATCATGCTGGCTTGTCCCCCGGACGACGCATGCCCAGCCCGACCGCCACCGCCAACGCCGGCCCCAACCGGTCGAGCTCGGTGGCGGGGAAGCGGCCCGCATCCACCTGCAGCGCCTGGAACGGCTTGGCCAGCTCGACGGGAATGCCCCACGACGACGACAGGAACTCATCCAGGCCGGCGAGCTGCGCGCAGCCGCCGGAGAGGACGATCTTGGCGATCCGCTCCGACTCCGTGGTCGACGCGAAGTAGTCGAAGGTCCGCTGCACTTCGAGGGAGAGCTCGCGCGAGACCGCCTCGAGCGCCGGGACCATGTCGTCCCAGTTCACGCCCACGTTGTCGCCCTGCTTCGCGGCCTCCGCCTTCTCGAAGGGGATGTTCAGACGCTGCGCGATGGCTTCGGTGTAGTGGTGGCCGCCGAAGGGCACATCTCTGGCGAAGATGGACAATCCGTTCCGGATCACGTTCGTCTTCATGATCGAGGCGCCGATGTCGATGAGCGCCACCGCGTCGCCTCCCTCGTTGGGGTGGTTCAGCTCGAACTGGTTCTGGACTGCGAAGGCATCCAGGTCCACCACGGTCGGCTCGACCCCGGCCTCCTCCACCGCGGCGACGTACTCGAGCACCTTCACCTTCTTGACCGCGACCACCATCACGTCCATGGTGTTGCCGCTCTCCCCGACCACCTGGTAGTCGAGGAAGACGTCATCCACCGCGAAGGGAATGTGGTGCTCGGCCTCGAGCACGATGGCGTCGGCCAGCTCCTTGGCGCCGACCTTGGGGAGGGGCACCCGCTTGGTGATCGCCTCCCGGCCGGAGACCGAGATGACCGCCGACTTGCTCCTGATGCCGGCCTTGTCGATAGCCTCCTTGATGGCCTCGGCCACGATGCCCGGCTCGCGTACGGTGCCGTCCGCGATGACGTCACGCGGCAGGGCCACCCGCGCGAACGCCTGGAGGGCGAAGCCGCCCCCCCGGGTCTCGGCGAGCTCCACGACCTTGACCGCGCTGGCTCCGATGTCCAGCCCGAACGTCGCCTGCCTCTTCCCCAGCCCGAACAGCCCCATGGTCGGCTCCCTAGTCCCTAGGGATAGACCTGCGCCCCGCAGAACGCGGTGACGCCTCTATCCGAAGATGATGACAATCGGTGGCAATCCACGAGCGCGTGGCTACTGTATATGTCCATTCCGCGAAACCCGGCATTTTCAGTGCAATCTCCCCGTTGTATACGCCCGCCCTGTTCCACCGTGCCTTGTGGAACGCGGCGAAAGCTCACTACCCCTGTCGTTCACCGGAACGCCACGAATCTTGTATCGTTTCCGACCGTTACTCGCGCGTCCCGTAAGAGCTATGCCGGCTGCGGTCCCTGGCGGGGCCGGTGACCGATTGAGCCGTATTCAAGGAATGGTGATGCGGCCGGTGGTCGCGACGGTGACCGTGATCGTCCGGCCGGAGGACGTCTGGGTGATCGTGTAGGTGGCGGCAGGAGTGGCGGCGCCGAGATAGTTAAAGACAGTCGGCGCCGCGACCGACATCGTGATG
>Ga0207428_10001322_pt1 | contig 26401 bp, 14 predicted proteins | sample RhiMethybrSRZTD1_FD_187600 | JGI IMG/M metagenome (GOLD analysis project Ga0207428, IMG submission 187600) | Populus rhizosphere microbial communities from Tennessee, USA - Rhizosphere MetaG P. TD hybrid SRZTD1 (SPAdes) (version 3) | ecosystem: Host-associated > Plants > Roots > Rhizosphere >...
GAACAGCACCGCGACGGCGAGGAAGAGCAGGAAGAAGAGAATCAGGAACGGCTCTGTCGTCGCAAAGAGTGCCGGCTGGTAGTACTCCTGGCCCCACAGGAAGCCGATGCCGAACGTGAACACGAACGCGAGCCAATTGAGGAAGCGCCAGGCTCGGAACCACGCGATGCCGACCACGCCCGCGTTCAGCACGGCGTAGTACGAGAACAGCGCGACGTGGCTGCCGCCGCCGGTCGACGCCAGAATCGGCGCCAGAAACCCGCCGCTGGCGCCGAGCACGGCGAGGACGATCGCGTCCTGCAGCACCGCGAGTACGCCGCTGAACACCACGACGGTGACCAGCAGCGCAAACGTCAGCGGCCCCGGCAGCAAGCCATAGAGCCGAAACGCCGCGAAGATGGTCAGGTACAGCAGGCCGACCGCGCCGCCCTGCAGCACCATCGCGTAGTCACGCTTCGATCGGCGCAGACGCCACCCGATCGCCAGCATCACCAACGCGCCCGCCGCCACCGACATCAGCCGGAACTCGATCGGCAACAAGCCGCGATCGGCGGCGTAGCGCACCAGGAATGCCACGCCAAAGAACACGATCACCATGCCGACTTTGGCGACGACGTTGCCGGTGGTGAAGAACTCGAGGAGCCAGGACGCACCAGCGAACGCTGGAGCAGGCTCGAGTGGCGGAGGCTCGGGTGCCGGCGACGCGGCCGGTTCGCTCGCCGCCGCGGCCGTCTCGACGGGCTTGGCGGTCGGTAACGGCGGCGGCGCAATCGGCGCCGGCTCGGATGGCGCCGGTGTCGGCGACGGCGGTGGAGTCGCTACTGCGGGCCGAGCGGCGACGGGCCGAGGCTCCGCCGCTGCCGGGGCAGCCTCGCGTCTCGCTTTGCTGAACTCGCGTTCGAGGCTCTCGAGGCGCTCGTGGACACTGGCAATCTGACTTCCAAGCCTGGTGCGTTCCTCGTTGGCGCGGCTCAGACGGCCCCAGAGGAATCCGAGCGCGAAGCCAAGGAACGGCGCGGCGTACTCACCGAGGCTCAAGCCGATCGCCGCGCCGATCGCCCCGAAGATGAAGGGCATCGGCCGCTACTGGCAGACGAAGTTCGTCTCGTCGTCGATGCTGCCCGATCCTTTGTAGCGCGCGACCTGCGGCCAGGCGCACAGCGGCCGCGTGCGATCGACCTTGGCATCGCGCACGCGCGAGGCGTTGATACGGGCCGGCGGCGGTCCGCCTTCCACCCACCTGTCGAGCGCGGCCACCATGTCGAACGTGCTCGTTCCATTCCCGCCGCCACAGTGCCCCATCCCGGGTACCATGAACAGCCGAACGGCCTCGCTCGCGCGCGTGGTCTTGTGTTGAATCTCGCCGTAGTAGCGCACCAGGTTTGCCGGCGGAATGCCGGGCTCGGCCCAACCCTGATACAGGATCAGTTTCCCGCCGTGCCGCGTGAAGCGGCCCATATCCGGGTCGTTGGCTTCGAACACCAGCCCATCGCCTTTGCTCGCACGCTGGACGTCGGCATCGTAGTTGAGCGACTTCGGATCCCAATTCGGATCCTTGAAGACGATGTGCTTGAAGTAGTCGACCGCGTAGCCGACCGGCGCGGCGGTCCATCCGAGCTCGCTGCCACGCTCGAGGCCGGCGAAGATGTGCGCCTTCGTGCGCGGGTTGGACGCGCCATCGTAGATGCGGCGAACGCCGTCCGCCTGGGCGGCCGTCAAGCACGATGCGGGGTCCGCGCCCGGCTTGCACACCAGCGTCCGCGGATCGAACGAGCACGCGAGCGGGTTCTCGAGCACACCGTCCGTGACGCCGTCGAGTTGATCGCAGGCGTTCATGACCGCGTTGTGGACGAGCGACAGCTGTTCACGCGAGAGCGCCGACGCGGGATCGGCAAGTGCCTGATGAAACCAGATCTGCCCGAAGGTCTGCGTCGAGGTGTGGCTCGCGGGGGCACCGGCGACGATGCCGTCGAAGTCGTCGGGATATCGTTGCGCGGCGGTCAGCGCCTGGCGGCCGCCGGTGGAACAGCCGGCGAAATAGGCGCGTGCCGGTGCACGCCCGAAAAAGCTGCCGACCGCCGTCTTGGCCGCAACGGCCGTCTCATGAATCGCGCGGTGCGCGAAATCGATCAACACATCGTCGTTCACGAACGTGTTCGTCGATGGTCCGGTGTGACCGGTATCCGTGCTCGCCGCGGCATAGCCATTCGATAGTGCCGTTGCCATCGCGGCGTAGCCGATCGTGCCGGCGAATCCGCCGTTGCCGACCACTTGCAGCTTGCCGTTCCAGCCCGACGCGGGCAGCCACACTTCGGCCTTGATGTCGGATCGCGGTGACGGCTTCAACGTCAGCGCGACGCGGCAGAAAGCGCCGAGCCTCGCGTACGGGTTGGCCGCACCGCCCGCACCGCCGGCGCGGCCCGCCGGCGGCGTGAACGCTCCGGCATCAACCGTCTGCGCGAGCGTCACCGTGCCGCCACGCACGGCAAGCGTCGTCAACTGCTCGCAGGTGGCGGCCCACGCATGCACCGGCACCAGCAGGCCGAACGCGATCACGACCAGGGGAAGCGAGGTGCGCTTTTGCATGGGCACATAGTAACGCCCAGGGGCGGACGAGGAGTGAATTGAACTCACATTTGGTTTTCGGCTCTGGGCTTTCGGCTTTGAGGTCTCGTGCGGCCGCCGGGGTGTTGACATAGCTGCGCAGCAAGCCGTGTGGAGCGGCCGACAACTTTCGCCTGACCGCGCGAGAAGACTCAGGGGAGCCGCGAGGTCACGGACCTCGCGTCACGCGGCCCGTACAAGTCCTCGCAGCGCGGTCCGGCCGCGGAACGACGGCTTCGCGGAGCAGCTATGTCAACACCACGGCGGAGGCGCGACGGACAATTTGCGCGTGGTACCCTGTACAGATGTCGGAGTCACAGGCCCACCCACCGATCAGCCTTCCCCGCCGCCGCGCCATCACCGCCGGTCTTCTCCTCGGAATGAGCCTGGGCGCGCTCGAGGCCACGGTCGTGAGCACCGCCATGCCCACCGTGATCGCGCAGTTGGGCGGATTGGCGCATTACAGCTGGGTGTTCTCGGCGTATCTCCTGACATCGACCGCGTCCGTTCCGATCTGGGGGCGACTGTCGGACCTGTATGGCCGTCGTCGCATGTACCTGATCGGCGTCGCTGCGTTCCTCGTCGGCTCCGTCGCGTCGGGCGCGTCGCAAAGCATGATGCAGTTGATCGCCGCTCGTGCGCTCCAGGGTCTGGGCGCCGGCGCGATCATCCCGCTCAGCATGACGATCATCGGCGAGCTTTACGCGCTGGGCGAACGGGCGCGGACGCAGGCGCTGTTCAGCGGCGTCTGGGGTGTCGCGTCGATCGCGGGCCCGCTGGTTGGCGGCTACATCACTGACGCGTGGAACTGGCGCTGGGTGTTCTATCTGAACGTGCCGTTCGGCTTCTGCTGCATGGCGGTCATCGCCACCGCATACCCACCATCACGGCTCACGAAAGATGTGAGCGTCGACTGGCTCGGTGCCTCGCTGCTCTTCGCCGGCGTCAGCGCACTGCTGATCGCGCTCGGCGGCGAAGGCGGGACCGCGTTGCCGTGGTTGGTCGCCTCTGTCGTCCTGCTGGCCCTGTTCGTGGTTGTCGAACGTCGGGTCAGAGAGCCGATCATGCCAGTCGATCTGTTCCGCCTGCCGGTGATGAACCGCACACTCGTGGTCGTGTTCCTCGTCGGCCTCGCCCTGTTCGGCGCCATCGCCTTCATCCCGCTGTTCGTGCAGAGCGTCATGGGCGGCACCGCCACGCAGGCGGGTCAGGTCCTCACCCCGCTCTTCCTCGGGTGGGTCGTGATGTCGATCGTCGGCGCGCGGACGACGATTCGGATGGGCTATCGCGTCGCGGCGATCGGCGGAAGCGTGTTGATGACGGTGGGGTTCGCCGGTCTGACGATGTTGACCGCGCAATCGCCGCGCATGTTGCTGCTGGCCAGCTGCACGGTACTCGGGGCAGGAATGGGCACGCAGATGCTGTCGTTGCTGCTCGCCGTGCAGCACGGCGTCGATCGTTCGCGCCTTGGCCTGGCGACGTCGCTCAACCAGTTCTCCCGCAGCGTCGGCGCCGCGGTCGGCGTATCGGTCATGGGTGCGATCATGGCGCGGACGCTTGCTGGCGTGGCGCTGCCGGGTGGTGCAGAAAGCCTGAACGGCGCGAGCACGATGGCGCTCACCGAACCGGTGCGCGAGCTGTTCGCCACCGGACTGCATCGCGTCTTCCTGGCCGGGCTGATCGTATCGGCTACCGGCTTCATCTCGACGCTGTTTCTGCCACCGGTGCACTTCGCGCGCAACGTTCCGTCGGGCACTGGCGAGCGCATGATCGAAGCCGAGATGACGAACTTGCGTGCTGAAGACGAGCCCATTGCGGTACCCGAGTAACTCTCATCTTTGTTTCGAGAGCGCGAGAGAACTCGCGCACATGATCGCGACCCGGCAAATCTCTGCGCGCGAGGTGATGCAGGCACACCTCGATCAGATTGCCAGACTGAACCCGCGTCTCAACGCCATCGTCGCCAAGCTGCCCGACGAGAACTGCTTCGCATTGGCTGATGCCGCCGACCAGCGCCTCGCTCGTGGCGAGTCAGTCGGTCCCCTCCACGGTCTTCCGATCGCCTTTAAAGACTTGCAGCCCGCGGTCGGCTTCCCCTGCACGCGTGGCTCAGCGATCTTCAAGGACGATTGCCCGCAGACTGACTCGGTGCTCGTCGAACGGCTCCGTACGGCCGGCGCGATTCCGATCGGCAAGACGAACGTGCCGGAGTTCGGCATGGGCTCCCACACTTACAACCGCGTCTACGGCACGACACTCAATCCGTACGACCTCAGCAAGACGGCCGGCGGCTCGAGTGGCGGTGCGGGCGTCGCACTCGCATCGGGCATGCTTCCCATCGCCGATGGTAGCGACCTTGGGGGGTCGCTGCGCAACCCGGCCAACTTCAACAACGTCGTCGCGCTTCGGCCCACCGTCGGTCTCGTGCCGAACGCTCCCGACCTGCTGCCCTTTCTCGGCTTCGGCGTGAACGGTCCGCTGGGCCGCTCGGTCGCCGATGTCGCCTGGCTGTTGAGCGTCATGGCGGGATCCGATGAACGCGATCCGGCATGTTTTCCGTCCGACGGTTCGAGCTTTCGTGCCCCGCTCGATTGTGATCTGACCGGCGCTCGCGTCGCCTGGTGTCCCGACCTTGGCGGCCTGCCGCTCGATCCGCGCGTGCGGACGGTTCTCGATCGTCAGCGGGCCACCTTCGAATCGCTGGGATGCATCGTCGAAGACGCCTGCCCCGAGTTCGGCGACGTCGATTCGATCTTCCTCACCGTTCGCGCGTGGCGATCGGCCGTGGTACTGGGTCCGCTGCTCGCGACGCATCGGCACCAACTGAAGCCCGAAGCCGTGAAAGAGATCGAAGCCGGCCTTGCCGTCACCGGCAGCCGCCTCGCCCGCGCGATGGTGCAGCATGGCGAGCTGTTGGAGCGGATACGCCAGTTTCAAACCGGCTACCCGTTTCTCGTCTGCGCGGTGAATCAAGTACCCCCATTCGACGCCACCCTCGACTGGCCGAAAGCGATCGACGGCGTTGCCATGGATCACTACGTCGCGTGGATGAAGTCGGCGTACTGGATCAGCACGACGTTCCGTCCGGCGATCTCGGTGCCGGCAGGCTTCACGCCTGACGGGTTGCCCGTCGGCATCCAGATCGTCGGACGCTATCGCGATGATCTCGGCGTACTGCAAGTGGCGCACGCGTTCGAGCGAGCGACAGGCTTCGGTCGCACGCGACCCTTAATCGCACATTCCGAAAAACGCCAACCGTGAATCCGGCCAGGATCGCGCGATTTGCGTACCGCTCTCAAGGACGACGCGAAACAAATAGACTGTCGCTCGACTCTCACGTGGCATGGGCCTCGCGTACTCCGTCGCTATAATGAGCGGATGGCCGGGAGCGACGACGTGAAACCCAACATTCCTGGCGTGAAGCTCACCTACGACGACTTCTTGCTATTCCCCGACGACGGGAAGCGGCACGAGTTGATCGATGGAGAGCACTACGTGACGCCGTCTCCTGCTCGCAAGCACCAGGCGATCGCCTGGAATTTGACTGTCCTGATTGGGAACTACTTGCGTGCGCATCCCATCGGACGCGCATTTGCCGCGCCCTTCGATGTCGTGTTCTCCGACTTCGACGTCGTCGAACCTGATCTGCTGTTTATCTCGCGGGCGAAGCAAGGCGATATCCTGACCACCAAGTACGTTCGTGGTGCGCCTGACCTCGTCGTCGAGATCGGCTCACCAGCCACGCGAAAGCGAGACGAGACGATAAAGCGTCGGCTCTATGAGCGGTTCGGTGTCTCGGAATACTGGACGATCGACCCGGAGCTCGATTCGATCCACGTGTACCGCCGCAGCGATGGCGGCTACACTCGAGCCGCCGAGCTGATGCTCGAACGACACGAAGTACTGACCACCCCGCTGCTGCCGGGGCTGGATCTTCCCCTGACCGACATCTTCGAGGATTGATGGAATACCGGCAGCTTGGCGGATCGGGATTGAAGGTCCCGGTCCTCAGTCTCGGCACCGCCTCGTTCGGCGGCAGCAGTGAATTCTTCAAAGCATTCGGCGGTGGCGACGTCGCGCTGGCGACGCGGCTGGTGGACATCTGCCTCGATGCCGGCGTCACGATGTTCGATTCGTCGGACGTCTATTCAGCGGGTCAGGCCGAGGAGATCCTTGGACAAGCGCTGAAGGGGCGACGGCATCAGGTGCTGATTTCGACGAAGGGCACGTTCCGCGTCGGACGCGGGCCGAACGACGTCGGGTCCTCTCGCCATCACTTGATCGCGGCCGTGGACAACAGCCTGCGTCGCCTCGGCACCGACTACATCGATCTCTATCAGCTGCACGGGTTCGACGCGCTGACGACGGTCGAGGAAGCACTCGATACGCTCGACGGTCTTGTCCGCGCCGGCAAGATTCGCTACCTCGGGTGCTCGAACTTCTCGGGTTGGCACCTCATGAAATCGCTCGCGGTCGCCGATGCGCGCCGGCTCACGCGCTACGTCGCGCACCAGGCGTACTACTCGCTGGTCGGGCGTGAATTCGAATGGGAGCTGATGCCGCTCGCCCTCGATCAGCGCGTCGGCACGGTCGTCTGGAGCCCGCTTGGCTGGGGCCGGCTCACCGGCAAGATCCGCCGCGGCCAGCCGATGCCATCCGTCAGCCGTCTGCGCACGAAGATCGCGGCTGATCTCGGCCCACAGGTCAGCGAAGACCTGCTCTATCGCGTCGTCGACGCGCTCGACGCGATTGCCAAGGAGACCGGCAGGACCGTCCCGCAGATCGCGCTCAACTGGCTGCTGCAGCGGCCCTCGGTGTCGACGCTGATACTCGGCGCGCGCAACGAGGATCAATTGCGCGACAACCTGGGGACGATCGGGTGGTCGCTGACACGCGATCAGATGGCGGCGCTCGACCAAGCCAGTGACATGCCGTTGACGTATCCGTACTGGCATCAACGTGGGTTCGCCGATCGCAATCCGCCGCCGGTGTGATCATGTCCCGCTCGGGCTTCGGCGAGCGCGCTGCGTTTGACCCTGACGCCGCGTGAGCCTCTACGATGCGGCACATGGCAGAACTCACCGTCGGTGCGCTGGCCAGGCGCACAGGCCTCACCGTTCGGACACTGCACCATTACGACAAAATCGGCGTCCTCTCGCCCTCCGGGCGCACCGAGTCCGGCTATCGCTTGTATTCAGACGACGACGTGCGTCGTCTCGAGCGAATCGTGCTGCTGCGGGGGCTCGGTATGCCGCTCGACACAATCGCATCGGCGCTGCACGGCGACGGTCACGAACTCCTCGAGCTGCTGGAACGCCACTCGCGTGCGGTCGACGCGGAGCTCGAGCGCATGCATGCGGCGCAGTCGCGTCTGACGGCAACGATCGCGCAACTGCAAAATCATCAGTATCGAAGCACGGACGATGCGCTGGCGCTGATTGAAGCCGTCGCGGCTTTCGAGCGTCACTTCACCGACGAGCAGCGGCGGGCGCTGAGCGAGCGTGCCGAGGCGCTGGGCCCGGACCGGATTCGTGATGCGGAACAGCAGTGGACCCGGCTCATTGCGGATGTCCGGCGCGAGATCGACGCCGGCACCCCGCCCGGAGACGCGCGCGTCGTCGGGCTGGCGCGCGAGTGGCGGTCGCTGCTCGACGAGTTCACCAATGGCCGGTCCGATATCGCGCACAGCGCGGGCCGGATGATGCGGGCGGACCCAACTGCCCGACGCCGGATGGCAGCGATGGGGCTCACCGCACAGGTGATGGACTACGTGGCGCAGGCCATGGCGCATGTGTAGGCCCGTGTGCGTGCCGGTCCGTCGCGACAAGGCCGGGCCTCGCCTCGCCGCCGATCAGTTCGTCGACGTCACTTTCTTCGCCTGAATCGTCTTCACCATCTGTGCGTATGGTTCGATGACGCCATGCACGGGCACGTCTCGATCGACCTTCAGCTTCCGTCGTTCGACGTTGGCCAGCACGTTGTCGCCCCACGGATGCTGCAGCCATCCGGCATCGTACAGATCGGCCTGAACGAGCAGGCGTTCGCGCGGCACGTAGGCGAAGAGGTTTGTGCCTTCCCGCGGATTGTCGAGCAGGTGATAGAGCTGCACCTCCATCGAGGCATCCTTGAGCGTCAGTTGATCGTCGACGAACTGAAACATGGCCGGCCGCGGATTCTTCTGCAGTGCGTCTGGTGCGATGGTGTGTGGGCGCGTCAGGAGATCCTTGAAAAAGGCTTCGTTGTCGCGGTGGGTCACGATGGTGAGACCTTCGGCGACGGCCACGCGCAAGCCACCGGAATGGTCGAAGTGGTGATGCGACACGATGGCCGTGGTCAACGGCTTGGGACTGAGCGTCCGCGCCTTGTCGATCACCGGCTTCGACCGCGCCTCGTTGAGGGGTACCTCGTACAGGACGAGATGGTCGTCGAACTCGAAGACCACACTGCGATGATTGCCTGATCCGGCGAGCCACCAGATGCCTTTCGCGACCGGCTCCACGGTCACGGCGATCGGCGCCGGAGCCGGCGGGGCCGCTGCTCTCACGCTGGCCGGGACGGACAGATCGCCGACATCCCCGTCAACGGTGTTCTTCGAGACCTGCAGATCGAACTGCAGGTACTTGTCCATCGTTGTGGTGAGGCGACGAGGCAGCTTCACGCCGCCCACGTCCTCGTAATCGCCGAACTTCGTCACCATCGCCACATCGCCCATGTTGGCGTTGTCGCTCATGTACGTGACGCGCGATGGCAAGTGCGTCGTGCGATTGACCGCGAGCGTCAGGGCGTCCCCCTTCGCTGTCGTGACGTCCACGAGATCGTCGTCACCGTCGGCGCGGACATTTGCGAGCTTCGTACCGGCGTCGAGCGCCACGCGGACGATGGTGATCGGATGTTGGAGCAGTTCGAGACGTCGATCGCGTGCAGCGGCGTCGCCGGCGCGACTCATCGCACCGTCCGATGCCATGTTGTACGCGATGTCACCGTCGAGCCCTTGCGTCTGCTGCTGTGTCGTAGCGCCAGCAAACAGGAACTGCGCTTCGCGCCGCTGGCGGACGCGAGTGCGGCCGTTGCTCAGATCGATCGCACGCGAGTACTCCGTCACTTTCCAGACCGGGAGCTCGTCATCGGGCATCCGGTTCTGTCCCGCGTTGGGCGCAACCGCGCTGCCCTCGACCGTGATCGTCTTCAACGCTCGCAGCCTGTCGGCGCCGCCGAGCGCCGCCGCGGCATCGTTCACGATCCTGCGCTCGGGAGGCGTCGACGCGCAGGCGGCGACGAACATGGTCATGACGACGAACGCTTTCACACGGCTCATGACGACTCCTGGGTCCGGCTAAAGCCGGACACTACATTCCGGTCCGGCTCAAGCCGGACCCTACGTGCGCTGCAACAGCCGACCAAGAACGGCCGTCAACGTCTGTTCTGGGTCCGGCTGACTCCCCTTCGCTCGCCACGCGACGAAGCCGTCGGGGCGCACCAGCGTGGCACCGCTTTCGCCCAGACCGTACGCGACCGCGAACAGGTCGTCGGGATCGCGGACGTCGCCTTCACGGACGCCGACCGACTCGCCTACGCCCGGGTGGACCAGCAGCGTCTCCAACTCGATCCCCGGGAACGACGCGGCAGCCGACTGTGCCGCCGGAATCCAGACGTCACCACCGGGAGGCGCGAGCAGCACGAAACCGTGGCCGTAGAGATCGAGCGTCGAGATCTTCTTGCCGCCGCGCTGCACCCACAGGTGCGGCGCCCGCGAGCCGGGGCGTCCGTGCGACTCGCGCGGGTCTTCATGGCCGATCTCGACATCGTCCTCGGACACGATCGCCGGAGACCGATAGATGTATCCAAGCTCGATATTGAAGTCGTTGGCGAGCGGCTGAAAATCCTTGGCACCCAGATACGTCGCCGAACGCGTGACGTATCTCGTGTACGCCTGTTCAACGGTGAACTTGGCCGCGGGCCATCGCTCCGATTCATACGTCGCCAGCAGCCCAGGTCCGGCGACGCCGTTCAACACCAGCGCGAGCTTCCACGCCAGGTTGTGGCCGTCGTGAATGCCAGTATTGCCGCCGAAGCCGCCATTCGGCGGCATCAGATGCGCCGCGTCCCCGGCGAGAAACACGCGACCGTCGGTGAAGCGCCGGGCGACGTCGGACGTGGCACGCCATCGGGCCACGCCGTCGATGGTGACGGGGAGATCAGGGACGCCCGCGCCCGCGCGAACGAGCTCGATCAGTCGCGACTCGCGCACGTCGTTCGCGGGGCTTGCCGCCTCCGGCCGCGAGGTATCGCCGACGGTGTTGACGACAAGGAAGCCGGAGTTGCCGTCCTTGTCCATGCGGAAGAACCCAGACAGCTCGGCGTTCTTCACGTAGATCACACTGAGCGCTTTGCCAACGACGTAGGCGGCCAGCGGGGCGTGGAAGTAGATCGTGATCGCATTCGAGAACACGCCCCGGCCATCGAACTCGATCCCGAGCAGCTCGCGCACCTTGCTGTGGGCGCCGTCGGCACCGACGACGTATCGCGCGCGGATCTGTTGCTCGCGCCCCGAGGCGCACTCCCGGATCGTCGTCGTGACGCCCTCGGCGTCCTGCAACAGCCCGACGACCTCGTGGCCCTCGATCACGCGTGCGCCTGCTTGCTTCGCGCGGTCTCGCAGAATCGGCTCGAGCCCGGGCTGCGTGACGAACAGCCGCCGGCACGGGCTGAGCGCCTCGACGCCCTCGTTGAGGCTGGGGATCAATCCCGCGAGCTGAGTGCCCGCGAGTGTGTCCATCAGCACGACCGCGCCTTCGGCCTCGAACTCCTTGGCCGACTGCTCGCGCACGCGATCCTCGATGCCGGCTGAGCGAAACATCTCGATCGTCCGCATGTGAAAGAACGCCGCCCGCGGCACCGGCGAACCTCCGACCAGCCGCTCGACGGCGAGCGACGCGATGCCGTGCTGAGCGAGAAACATCGCCGTCGACAGGCCGACCAGGCCGCCGCCGGAAAAGAGAACAGGCACTTCCTCCATGAGGCGAGATCTTCCTCGAAGCCGGCGCGATTTCAACCCCGGAAATCACGGATATACTGCCGGCCAAGGCCATGAGCCTCACCCCCGGCGTGCGCGTCGGCCCCTATGAAGTCCTGAGCTCCATTGGCGCAGGCGGCATGGGCGAAGTGTGCCGCGCGCGCGATACCAAGTTGAATCGCGACGTCGCGCTCAAAGTCCTGCCCGATGCGTTCGCGGCCGACCCCGATCGAATGTCGCGCTTCCAACGCGAGGCGCAGCTGCTCGCGGCGCTCAATCACCCGAACATCGCCGGGATCTACGGGCTGGAAGATGAGGGCTCGCACCGCGCGATCGTGATGGAGCTGGTCGAGGGGCAGACGCTCACGGGCCCGTTGCCCGTCGCCGACGCCCTGCCACTCGCGAAGCAGATCGCCGAGGCGATCGAGTACGCGCACGACCGCGGCATCATCCATCGCGATCTGAAGCCGGCCAACATCAAGGTCACCGCGGACGGCACGGTGAAAGTCCTCGACTTTGGCCTCGCCAAGGCGATGGACGACTCGACCGATCCGGTCACGAACGTGCTGGCGACGATGTCGCCGACGCTGTCGCTGGCGGCGACGCACGCCGGCGTCATCCTCGGCACGGCGGCCTACATGGCGCCGGAGCAGGCGAAGGGCAAGCCGGCCGATCGGCGCTCCGACATCTGGGCGTTCGGCATCGTGCTCTACGAGATGCTGACCGGCGCGCCGGTGTTCGGCGGCGATTCGGTGCCCGAGACGTTGGCCAGCGTGATGAAGGATCCGATCGCGTTCAGCAAGCTGCCCGACGATACGCCGCTGGCGATCCGGAAACTGGTGTCACGTTGTCTCGAGCGCGATCCACGCCGCCGTCTGCAGTCGATCGGCGAGGCACGCATCGTCATCGACGATGCGATCGCCGGCGTCGTCGAGGACACGTCGCAACCCGCACCGGTACTGACGTCAGCGCGACGCTGGCCGTGGGCGCTTGCGACGGTCGTCGCCAGCCTCGCCGCGCTCGCCGCGATCGGATGGAACTGGTCGCGGCCGGTTCCGCCGCCGCCCGCCGTGGCGCGCTTCACAGTGCCGCCGCCGGAGGGCACCATCTTCACGTCAGCTCGATCGTTCGCGTCAAATCAGGCCATCTCGCCCGACGGCCGCTACGTTGCATTCCTTACGGAAGAACCCGGCCGTGAACGCCACATCTGGGTCAGAGCGATCAATTCGCTGAGTGCGCAGCGCCTCGACCGCACCGATAACGCGCTTTATCCGTTCTGGTCGCCAGATTCTCGAGAGATCGCGTACTTCGCCAACAGCAAGTTGATGCGAATCTCGGTCGCGGGCGGCGCTCCGATTACGATCTGCGATGCGCCCGAGGGTGAGGGAGGGGCCTGGTTTCAATCCGAAGGTCGCGACGGCGTGATCGTGTTCGCGCCCGAGCAGAATGGCCCGCTGAAGCGAGTGCTGGCGCAGGGCGGCGTGCCGACCACCGTCACAAAACTGGGGGACGGAGAAGTTGGGCACGTCTTTCCCCAGTTCCTTCCGGACGGACGCATCCTCTACCTCGCGCGCGGAGCGAATCCCGGTATCTGGGTTCAGCGTCTGGACTCGACCGATCGCCAGCGACTGATGAATTCGCTCGGACGGGTGCAGTTCTCGCCCCCCGGCGTGCTGCTCTACTTGCGCGACAACACCTTGCTCGCCCATCGGTTGAACCTCGCCACCCTCCAGCTCGAAGGCGAGCCGATCTCGATCGCGGAAGAGGTGCGGTCGGGCGGCGGCAACGGCCGCAACGCCTTCACCGTTTCCGACAACGGCGTGCTCGCGTATCGCGCCGGCGGCTCGGGACGATTCCAGCTCACGTGGTACGTGCGCGACGGCAAGCGGACAGATGTCGCGCAGGAGGCCGGCGAAAACGGGCCGTTCGAGTTGACGGCAGACGACAGGTTGCTGGCCGTGGAAATCGGCACGGGGGACGAGCGTGACTTGTGGGTGAAGGATCTCACGACCGGAGTGCTGTCGCCAGGCACTACTGCTCGAGGCGCCGACCGTGCGCCCGTATGGTCGCCAGATGCACGCCGCCTTGCGTACATCCACGAGGAAGGAACCCAACGCGTCCTCCGTCAGACGACCATCGGATCCGGCAAACACACCGAGATCAAGAGCGACGGCAAACAGGTCATGATTCATGGATGGATGGCCGACGGCAAGTTCCTCTTGACGAGCACGGGACGCGACGTCACGTTACTCCCGGTCCCTGGAGATGGCGAGCTCGGCGCCAACGCCAAGCCGCAAACCCTGTTCAGCGAGTCGTATCAAACCAGTCAGTTCCGCGTCTCGCCCGATGGCAAGCTGGTGGCGTACACGTCACAGGAATCCGGTCAGACCGCCGTGATCCTGGCGACCTTTCCAACGTTTGCCGATCGACGTCAGATTTCAAGCGCGAACGCGGCGCAGCCGCTGTGGCGCTCTGACGGCAAAGAGCTGTTCTTCCTCGGGCGAAATGCCACGTTGATGGCCGTCGACGTGAAGACCGGCCCGCCACTCGAGATCGGACCCGTTCGTACAATGTTTCAAGTCACGCCCGGTGCCGGCTCGATTCAGTCGCACACGTACGCGGCATCCCGCGACGGCCAACGATTTCTCTTCCGCGACGTCGCGGGGATCTCGCAGGCTGCCGTGGAGCAGCTTCACGTCGTGACGAACTGGACCTCGTTGCTCGGACGATAGGATGCCCCTCGCTCCCGGAACACGCGTCGGCCCCTACGAGATCACTGGCCAGCTTGGCGCCGGCGGCATGGGCGAGGTGTGCCGCGCGCGCGATACCAAATTGAATCGCGACGTCGCCCTCAAGGTGCTGCCCGACGCATTCGCCGCCGATCCCGATCGCATGACACGGTTTCAACGCGAAGCGCAGATGCTCGCCGCGCTGAATCACCCGAACATCGCGTCAATCTACGGGTTGGAAGACGCAGGCCCGCAGCCCGCGATCGTCATGGAGCTGGTCGAGGGTCGGACACTGGCCGGCCCGCTCCCGATCGCCGACGCCCTGCCGATTGCGAAGCAGATCGCCGAAGCGATCGAATACGCGCACGACCGCGGCATCATTCATCGCGACCTGAAGCCGGGCAACATCAAGGTGACGCCCGACGGCACGGTGAAGGTGCTCGACTTCGGCCTCGCCAAGGCGATGGACGACTCGACCGATCCGGTCACGAACGTGCTGGCGACGATGTCGCCGACGCTGTCGCTGGCGGCGACGCACGCCGGCGTCATCCTCGGCACGGCGGCCTACATGGCGCCGGAACAGGCCAAGGGCAAGCCGGCCGATCGACGCGCCGACATCTGGGCGTTCGGGGTCGTGCTCTACGAAATGCTGACCGGGGCACCGGTGTTCGGCGGCGATTCGGTGCCCGAGACGCTGGCGAGCGTGATGAAGGATCCGATTGCGTTCGGCAAGTTGCCGGACGACACGCCGTCGGCGGTGCGCACGCTCGTCGCGCGATGCCTCGAGCGCGATCCCCGGCGGCGGCTGCAGTCGATTGGCGAAGCCCGCATTGTGCTCGACGACGCGATCGACGGAACTGGGGTCGACGACAGTCGTCGCGTGGCTGCGCCGGGGCCGCAACGCTCAAAGTGGCCCTGGGCCGTTGCCGCGTCGGCCATCGGCGTCGGGCTGGCCGCGATAGTATCGGCGTGGTACCGACCAGCGCCTCTGGCGCCGGCGCTCACGCGATTCACGGTGGCGCCTCCGGAAGACGCAAATCTCACGAGCTATCGATCATTCGCTTCCACAGTCGCGGTCTCGCCGAACGGACGCTACGTGGCGTTCCTCGCCGACGAAGCCGGACGCGCGCGCACCATCTGGGTGCGGGCGATTGATTCGCTGACGGCGCAGCGCCTCGATCGCACCGAGGACGCGATCTATCCGTTCTGGTCACCCGACTCGCAGCAGATTGCCTACTTCGCGAACGGCAAGCTGATGCGGATATCCGTCGCCGGCGGTGCGCCGCTCGTGATCGCCGATGCCCCCGACGGTGAAGGCGGAGCGTGGTACCATCCGGAAGGCCAAGACGGCGTCATCGTTTTTGCCGCGACTCAGAACGGTCCGCTGCAACGGGTGCTCGCGCAGGGTGGCGTGCCGACGCCGGCGACGAAACTCGAACCGGAAGAGACCGGACACATCTTCCCGCAGTTCCTCCCCGACGGACGCGTCCTGTATCTCACGCGCGGGAACAAGTCCGCCATTTACGTGCAACGGCTGGACTCGTCTTCACGCACGTTTGTCATGGATTCGATCGGGCGGGCCGTGTTTTCACCGCCGGGTTTCCTCCTGTATCTGCGAGACAACACGCTGCTCGCTCACGGTCTGAATCTCAGCACGCTGAAGCTCGAAGGCGAGCCGGTGACGATCGCGGAAGACGTGCGATCTGGCGGGGCCAACGGGCGCAATGCGTTCGCCGTGTCGAGCAACGGTGTGCTCGTCTACCGCGGCGGCGGCAGCGGCGGCAACGGGCAGGTCACCATTTATCGACGCGACGGCAAGGCCGACGCCACGATCATCGAGCGCGGCGACACCGGCGCGGTGGCACTATCGCCGGACGACAAGTATTTGGTCGTGATTCGAGGCACCAACCTCGAGCGCAACCTGTGGTTGAAAGATCTGGCGACAGGCGTCTTTGCCCCGCTGACGTCCACGCCAGGACCGGAACGCGACCCTGTCTGGTCGCCAGATTCGCGACGCGTCGCGTACCTGCATGATGAAGCTGGCAAGCCGCTGCTCTTCGAAACGACGATCGGCAGCGGCAGGCAGGACGCCATCGCGGCCGAGGGTCCACGGGCACTGCACGATTGGACGCCGGACGCCAAGTTCCTGTTGGCGAGTCCTGGTACCGCAGGACAAGCGAGCGTCCACCTGTTGAACGCGCCGGATCAGGGAACCACGGCAACGTCGGTAGCCAAGCCGCAAGTCGTCTTCAAAGAGTCGTACACGGCTTCCCAGTTCCGTGTGTCACCCGATGGCAAGTGGGTGTCCTATACGTCACAGCAATCCGGTCAGCCTGAGGTCAACGTGGCGACTTTTCCGGCCTTCACCGACCGTCGTCAGGTCTCGAGCGGCGGCGGCGCACAGGCACAATGGCGGCGCGACGGTAAAGAGCTATTCTTCCTGGGCCGCGATCAGACGTTGAAGGCGGTGGCGGTGAAGAGTGGCGCGTCGCTCGAAGTCGGACCCGTGGAGACCCTGTTTCCGGCGCCGGTCGGTCTCAACCAGTTCACCTTCACGTATGCCGTCAACCGGGACGGGACCCGCTTCTTCGTGCGCGAACCATACAGCCAGACTGGATCGGCGCCGGAACCGCTCCATATCGTGACGAACTGGACGTCGCTCGTCGGACGGTAGATGTCGCTCGCCCCCGGAACGCGCGTCGGCCCGTATGAAGTCGTGGGCTCCATCGGGGCCGGCGGCATGGGCGAGGTCTGCCGCGCGCGCGACACCAAGCTGAATCGCGACGTCGCGCTCAAGGTCCTGCCCGACGCCTTCGCCGCCGATCCCGACCGCATGACGCGCTTCCAACGCGAGGCGCAACTGCTGGCCGCGCTCAATCATCCCAACATCGCCGCGATTTACGGCCTCGAGGACGAAGGCTCCCACCGAGCGATCGTCATGGAACTGGTCGAGGGCCAAACGCTCGCCGGCCCGCTGCCGCTCGCCGATGCGCTGCCGCTCGCCAGGCAGATCACCGAAGCCATCGAGTATGCCCACGACCGCGGCATCATCCACCGCGACCTCAAGCCGGCGAACATCAAGGTCACGCCGGACGGCTCGGTGAAGGTGCTCGACTTCGGCCTCGCCAAGGCGATGGACGACTCGACCGATCCGGTCACGAACGTGCTGGCGACGATGTCGCCGACGCTCTCGCTGGCAGCGACGCACGCCGGCGTCATTCTCGGCACGGCGGCGTACATGGCGCCGGAACAGGCCAAGGGCAAGCCAGCCGATCGCCGCTCCGACATCTGGTCGTTCGGCGTCGTGCTCTACGAGATGCTGACCGGCGCGCCGATGTTCGGTGGCGACTCCGTGCCCGACACGCTGGCGAGCGTGATGCGCGATCAGATTACGTTCGGGAAGCTGCCACACGGCACACCGCCCGCCATTCGCACGCTCGTGTCGCGCTGTCTGGAACGTGATCCGCGGCGCCGCCTGCAATCGATCGGCGAAGCGCGCATCGCGCTGGAGGACGTGATCGCTGGCACAACCGCGACCGGGGACGAAAGCCGACCGCAACCGGCTGCGACGCGGCCGACGAAATGGCTGCAAATCGTGGCGGCCGCGTCGAGTGCCCTGTTGATCGCCGCGGTCGCGTGGATCGTCGTGCGGCCCACGCCGGGACCGGCGGCCCCCGCGGTGATGCGGTTCACGGTGCCGCCGGCCGAGGGCACGGCCCTCACGCTGACCGGGCCGAACGCGTCGCATCTCGCACTCTCACCCAACGGCCGCTATCTCGCGTACGTCGCCGACGAGAGCGGACGCGAGCGCACGCTCTGGGTGCGGGCGCTCGACTCGCTGGCCGCACAGCGTCTGGACCGTACCGAGGGTGCGGCATTCCCGTTCTGGTCACCGGATTCGCAACAGATTGCGTTCTTCGCCAACGGCAAGCTGATGCGGGTGTCGTTCGCGGGCGGTGCGCCATTGACGATCGCCGACGCCCTCGCTCCGGAGGGTGGAACGTGGTTCCAAACCGAAGGTCAGGACGGCGTCATCGTCTTTGCGCCCGACTCGAATGGCCCCTTGATGCGTGTCAGCGCACAGGGCGGAGTGCCCAAGCAGGTGACGACGCTGGCGCCCGGCGAGAACGGCCACGCGTTCCCACAGTTCCTGCCGGACGGTCGCCGGCTGCTGTACCTGGCGCGCGGTGACCGGCCTGGCATCTACGTGCAGACGCTCGGCTCCGATGAGCGAACCCTGGTGATCTCGTCGATCGGTCGAGCGGCATACTCGCCGCCTGGACTTCTCCTGTTCATGCGTGAGAACACGCTCCTCGGACAGCGCTGGAACACCGACACACTGCGCCTCGAGGGCGAACCCGTACCGATCGCCGAAAACGTCCGATCCGGCGGCAACAACGGGCGCAACGCGTTTACCGTGTCGGCCAGCGGTGTCCTTGCGTATCGCGGCGGAGGCAGCATTGAAACCGCGGTCGTCACCTACACGCGCGACGGTAAAGTCGGCGAGAACGTGCTGCCGCCGGGCGACAGTGGCGCCTTGGAGCTGTCACCCGACGACAACCTCCTGGTGGTCATACGCGGCACCGGACAGGACCGTGACCTGTGGCTGAAAGATCTCACCAGCGGCGTGTATTCCCGCCTGACGTCAGCGCCGGGGCCCGAGAGTGACCAGGTCTGGGCGCCTGACTCGCGGCGCGTCGCATATGGCAACACTCAAAGCGGGAAGGATGAGATCTTCGAGACGGTGATCGGCTCGGGCAAACACACGCCAGTTCCACGCGGGAACGTTCGCGGGTTCCTCACCGATTGGACTCGCGATGGCATGCTCCTGCTCAACGATCGCGGCACCATCACCGCGCTGCCCGCCCTCCAGCCGGATGGCAAGCCGGCTCAGGTCGCGCCAAAGACCCTTGTGTCGGAGAAGTACGCCATCGATCAAGTACGGGTGTCGCCCGATGGCAAGTGGGTCGCCTACACATCGTCGGAATCGGGTCAACCCGAGATCACCCTCGCCGCCTTCCCTGCGTTCGCCGATCGACGGCAGATCTCGAGTGGCGGCGCAGTGCAGCCGTTGTGGCGCGCCGACGGCCGGGAGTTGTTCTTCGTTGGGCGCGACCAGATGTTGAGGGTGGTCGACGTCGCCGCGCGTGGCGACCGGCCGAGCATCGGTCCGGTTCGAACACTCTTCCAGACGCGCATCAATCCCTCGGCCCAGGTGCACATGTACGGCGTGACACGAGACGGCAAGCGGTTCATCGTTCGCGAGCCGCTGAATCGTGTGATCGGCACAGACGAGCAGCTGTTTGTCGTAGCGAACTGGCCTTCGTTGATCGCGCGATAGTGCGGCTTCGCCGCGAGGTCAACCCGCACGACTTCGCGCTGTCGGCCGATCGCAAGACGGCGTACGTGCCGCTCTACGGCGACGGTAGCGTCTCGGTCATCGATCTCCAGAAGATGGAGACGGTCAACACGTTCAAGGCCGGGACCGGAATCGAGACGCTCACTTATTACTGATTACTGATTCGAGATCCGGTTACTGATTCGGCATCTCCAGATTCAGCCGCATGCCCAAACTGCCGCGCCCTCGGCCGGCGCAGCAGATGCGATTGCACGCAGATTAGTTTGAGCCGCCAGTTTCCGCGCCACGGCGCCGGAATCTGGACTCCGCCTTGCTGAACGCCGGGCGGCGGGGATGGCAACTGGCAGTTTTCAATGGCCTTCAGGTCGCTCCTCATTTCAGACAAGCCGCCGGTAGTCGGCCTTTTGTCCGAGCCCTGCAAGATTTCAACGGCGCGGTCTGACGATCGCGGGTGGTCCCTACGGAGAGAAGCAATGAAGCGAGTGCTGATCGTCTCAGGCGTGACGCTGTGCCTGTTGGCGGGATCGTCGGTCTCGTTCGAGGCCGAGCAAGGCAGGGTGAACGGCTGCTATCTGAAGAACAGCGGCCGCTTGCGAATGGTCCAGGACGCGAGCGACTGCCAGGCGTCTGAGAACGCTGTGTCGTGGAGTCGACGCCGCTCGGGCGTCCGCGGCGCGAAAGACGCCTCGGTTTCCCCCCTCCGGACACTCGGCGGCTCGAACAATTTCGCGTACGCCATCAACAACCAGGGCGAGATTGTCGGCACCTCTGACATGAGGAGCGGAGACCCCCACGCGTTTGTGTTCAGCCACGGCGAGGTCATCGATCTGAGCCCGTTCAACAGCGGCAGCATTCAGACGGTCGGCCCGACCAGCATCAACAGCCAGCGGCAGATCGCCAGCGGCACCGTGGTCGGCGGCATCTACGTTCCCGCGCTGTTCAACCTCGACACTCAGGAGGTCACCACACTCGGATCGCTGGGCGGTGTGACGTCGTTCGGCTTCAGCGGCGCGGCCACCGCCGTGAACAACTTTGGGGAAGCGGTCGGATATGCCCACCTCGATGCGCTCACTCGCCATGCCTTCGTCTACAGGGACGGCTCGCTGATCGATCTCGGGTCGTTCGGCGGTTCCAGCGTGGCCATGGACATCAATGACACAGGAACGGTTGTCGGGTTCGCGTCGACGACGATCTTCGGGCCGGCGCACGCCTTCGTCTGGCGCGGGTCGATGATTGACATCGACCCTTTTGGCGAGGGCTCAGTCAACAGTGAGAGCTCGGCTGCGGCCATCAACAATCGAGGCGACGTCGTGGGCTCCGGGTTGACCAGGGACCGGACCTCGTTTCACGGCTTCCTCAGGCGAAAAGGCATCACGACGGACCTGGGCACGTTGGCCGGCGGACATAATAGTTACCCACAAGGCATCAACGACTCGGGAGTCACCGTCGGCACAGCCGATGTCCCCTACCTCGGAGTGTGTGATAACGGTGGCGTGCTCGTCCCGTGCATCCTCTCCAAGCTCGTCGCGTTCGTCTCCGACGGCACCCAGATGATCGATCTCAATACGTTGATTCCCGATGACGCCGGCTGGGATTTGATTTCGGCGTCCGGCATCAACAATCGCGGAGAGATCGTCGGCTACGGCCTGCTCGATGGGCGATTCCGAGCATTCGTGCTCGACTTCAAGCACTAATTAGCGCCTCGGCGGTCATTTTTCGTTCCTTCTCGAAGGCGACGTTTCGGGCCGGCCTGGACCGATCGGAACCGTCCGACCGGTCGGACGGAATCACACCGAAGACCGATTGACTTCCAGGGGTCGCGAGGCGTAGATTCCACGGCACTGATCTATCAGAAATCGGTCCCCGAGCCCACAGGTCGTCGTCCGAGTCGGTCACTCCCCATGCTGGGGCGTTGCCCTGACGCAACGCCCAGGAGGCGAGCACAGATGCGTTCCGCGTTCAGGTGTGCCGTCGTATTGCTATGGACGGTCCTCCTCCCCTCAGCAGCGTTTGCCCAAGCGTCCATCACAGGCACGGTCAAGGATACGTCGGGCGCCGTTTTGCCCGGTGCCACTGTTGAAGCCGCCAGCCCGGTCCTGATCGAGAAGGTCCGGACGGTCATCACTGACACCAACGGACGGTTCCAGATCACCGAGCTGCGCCCAGGCACCTACACGGTCACGTTCACGCTGACCGGATTCAATACGTTCAAGCGGGACGGCGTGATTCTCAGCGGCACCGCGGCGTCGACGGTGGACGCGGAGCTGCGCGTCGGCTCCCTGGAAGAGACGATCACGGTGACGGGGGAATCGCCGATCGTCGATACGCACACCTTGACCAGGCAGCAGGTGTTGAGCGCCGACATCGTCGACGCGCTGCCGAGCGCGCGCAACTACGTCACCCTGGGCCGCATGGTCTCGGGCACTAGCGCCACCGGCAACGGCGCCAACGACGTCGGCGGCTCGTTGATTCAGGACGTCGGCGGCAGCCTCACGGTCCATGGCAGCCGCGCCACCGATCAGCGCGTCACCGCAAACGGCATCAACACGATGACGCTGCAAGCCGGCGGCAACATCGGCGGCCAGACACCGGACGTCGGTTCGGCGGCCGAAGTGACGATCGACACGACCTCGCTGTCGGCCGACCTCCCCACCGGCGGCGTGCGCATCAACTTCATCCCACGCGACGGCGGCAACCGGTTCTCGAACTCGACGTTCGTCAACTTCACCAACCAGGACCTGCAGGGAGACAACTTCTCCGACGCGTTGAAGGTTGCGGGGCTCGCCACGCCGACCAAAATCGTCAAGACCTTCGACCTCAACGAATCGTTGGGCGGTCCGATCAGCCGCGACAAGGTCTGGTTCTGGTTCTCGACGCGGATCAACACGGTCGAAGGCGAAGCGGGCATCTTCACGAATGCCAACGCCTTCAAACCCAACGAGTGGCTCTACGTGCCGACGACGACGCCAGCCGTGAACAAGGGCCAGCAGTACAACAACAGCCTTCGCATCACGTATCAGGTGAACCCGAAGTTGAAGGTCGCGGGGACCTACAAAGCGGACAAGTGGTGCAACTGTCCGAACCAGATCAGCGCGACGCGCGCACCTGAAGCGGCGCGCGATCGCCGGTTCCCTCGTCTGCGGCAGGAGCACGCAGAAGTCACTTCACCGATCACCAACAAGCTGTTATTCGAAGCGGTAGGTCTGCATCTCTTCGAGCGCTGGGGCGACATGCACCTCCGCGCCAAGGGCGGTTCGCTCGAGGATCCGGCGTTGGAGGCCCTCCTTCCAGAGCTGATCTCGGTGACCAACCAGAGCAACAACCTGATCTACCGCGGGCGCGACACCAACAACAACACCCTCGTGCCGAACTGGTCCTATCGCGCGGCGATGTCGTACGTCACCGGCACGCACGCGTTGAAGTTCGGCTTCAACCGGACGCACGGGTTCCTGAATGAGTACCAGTACGCGATGAACCCTGTGAGCTACCGGCTCAACACGGTCGGCGGCGTGACCGAAGCGAACCAAATCACGATGACGAACCGGCCCTACACAGCGATTTCCAACCTGGACAACGATTTCGGAATGTTCGCGCAGGATCGTTGGACGATGAACCGGATCACCCTGAACCTGGCGCTGCGGTTCGACGCGTTCCAGAGCAGCTTCCCTGAACAGACGGTCGGGCCAGCACCGTTGACGCCCACCCGGAACATCACCTTCCCCGAACAAGACAATCTCAACTGGAAGGACATCAGCTACCGGACCGGCTTCGTGTACGACCTGGGCGGCAACGGCAAGACCGCGATCAAGGTCGCGTTGAACAAGTACTTGCTCGGTCAGACGCTGAACGGGATCGGGCGTAATCCGAACCCGGTGCTCGCGCTCACGCAGTCGGTGAACCGTTCGTGGACCGACGCGAACCGCGACTTCATCCCGCAGTGCGATCTGCTCAATCCTCTTCAGAACGGCTTCGGGGGGGACGTCTGCGGGCAGATCTCGGACCTCTCCTTCGGCACACTCCGGCCAGCGGACCTGTACGACAAGGATCTGACTACGGGGTGGGGACATCGTCCGCAGAACTGGGAGTTCTCCGTCGGCGTGCAGCGCGAGTTGATCAAGAACGTGGCGCTCGACGTCGGGTATTTCCGCCGCATCTGGAAGAACTTCCAGGTGACAGACAACCTGCTGGTCGCGCCTGAGGACTTCACGCAGTTCAGCCTGACCGTGCCGACCGATCCGAACCTCTCGACGAGCGGCCAGACGATCACAGGGCTGTACAACGTGGTGGGGACGAAGTTCGGACAGGTTCAGAACCTGAACACGCTCTCCGACAAGTACGGCAAGCAGATCGACCACTGGAACGGCTTCGACGTCAGCGTCAATGCCCGGCTCCAGAACGGGCTCGTGCTCCAGGGCGGCCTCGGCAGCGGCAAGCAAGTCGAAGACAACTGCGAGGTCGTCGCCAAGTTGCCGGAAATGCTGAACCTGGCCGGTGCCAATGCGGCCAACACGGCGAACGCCCCGGCTCAATGGCGGCCCGCACAGTTCTGTCATCGCGAAGAGCCGATGCTGACGGGGGTCAAGGCCCTGGCGATGTACATCGTCCCCAAGATCGACGTGCAGGTGTCTGGCTCGTTCCGCAGCACACCAGGAACCTCGCTGTCGGTGGGCTACACGGCAACCAACGCGATCCTCGCGGCGAGCTCGACCCTCGGTCGGGTGCTGTCGGGCAACGCGCAGAACATGGTGATCGGCATCGAGCGGCCGAACGAGCGGTTTACAGAGCGCCGCAACGAGCTCGACATGCGCATCGGCAAGGTGCTGAAGTACGCGAGGACGCGAAGCGTCGTGAGCCTCGACATCTACAACGCGTTCAACTCCGACGCGATGATCGTGCAGAACCAGGCGTATGCGTCATATCTGCGCCCCGTCGAGATCCTCAACGCACGTCTGCTGAAAGTGAGCTGGAACTTCGACTTCTGAGATAACGGAGGGGGCGGAGAGAACGGAGTTTGGGATCACACGGAGGAACGGTGGAAACGGTGAAGGCTTTTGATATTCTCCGTTTTCACCGTTCCTCCGTGTGAATTCAATTCCTCCGTCGTCTCCGTTACCTCCGGGACGCGCGCCGTTTGCCGCGCTCGTCCTGTTGCTCGGCCTCTCGAGCCCGGCATTTGCGCAGCGCGATCTCGCCGGCAACTGGCAAGCCCTCTATCACGAAGATCAACCGCATCGCATTCCGGGTCCCGATCTCGGCGACTACACCGGCCTGCCGCTGAACGACGCCGGACGTCTCAAGGCCGACAGTTGGGACGCCTCAATCCTCACGCTGCGAGAGCATCAGGCCAAGCCGCATCCCTCGACCTACTCACTTCGAGGTCCGGCCAACATTCGCATCACCAGGGTCGTCGACCCGGTGACCGAAGTAACCATCGGCTTCGAGGTCTTCGGCACGTTCGGCCAGGCGACCCGGACGATCTGGCTCGACGGACGGCCGCACCCAGCCGCGCACGCGGCGCACACGTGGGCCGGCTTCTCCACCGGGACGTGGAACGGCAATCAGCTCGAGGTGGTCACGACGCATCTCAAAGTGGGATGGCTGCAGCGAAACGGCGTCGCGCACAGCGATCGCGCGACGATGACGGAGCGCTTCATCCGCCACGCCAACGTCCTGACCGTCATCTCCATCGTCGATGACCCGATCTACCTCGAAGAGCCGTTCGTTCGCAGCACGAACTGGGTGCTGAACCCCGATCAGGAAGTCCGTCGCACCCAGTTCGACGTCGTGGACGAGGTCGCGGGGCGGCGGAAGGGCGAGGTTCCGCATTACCTTCCCGGGTCGAAAGAGGCGACCGCCAAGCTGACGGAGTTCGCGGCGAAGTACAAGCTCCCAGCGGGGGCCGCTCGCGGCGGTGCTGCGACGACTTACCCGGAGTTCATGCGTCGAGCCGTTTCCTCGCCCGGAACCGCCCAACGCACGACGCCCGCGTCAACCCCATCGACCCCATCCTCCCCATCCACCCGACCAGCCCCATCCACCCCACCGGCTCTGGAGATCCAGCACGTTCAGGGCAACGTGCACATGATCGTCGGTGCCGGCGGCAATATCGTGGTGCAGGCCGGCGACGAGGGTGTGCTCGTCATCGATACCGGCCTGGCCGCACGCAGCGCCGATGTGCTCGCCGCTATTCGACGCATCTCCGACAAGCCAATTCGAATCGTGGTCAACACGCACGGGCACGACGACCACAGCGGTGGGAACGAACCGATCGCCGCCGCCGGCCGCGCGCTCGGCGGCAACGCCCCTGGAAACTCCGGCCTCGCCCTCGACAACGCCCGCGTGCTCGCACACGAACGTGTGCTCATCCGCATGAGCGCGCCGTCAGGCGAACGATCGCCGCGGCCGTTCGGGGCGTGGCCGACTGAAACGTTCTTCGGCGAGGACAAGGAGATCTTCTTCAACGGCGAAGCGATTCAGTTGATCTACCAGCCGGGCCACACCGACGGTGACGTGCTGGTGTTCTTCCGGCGCTCCGACGTCGTCGCCAGCGGCGACCTGTTCCTCACCTCCACCTATCCGGTCATCGACCCGAAGAACGGTGGCTCCGTTCAGGGCGTCATCGACGGCTTGAACCGGCTGCTCGACATCGCGATTCCAAAGGACAAGGAGGAGGGCGGCACGTACGTCGTCCCGGGC
>Ga0207428_10001325_pt1 | contig 26367 bp, 20 predicted proteins | sample RhiMethybrSRZTD1_FD_187600 | JGI IMG/M metagenome (GOLD analysis project Ga0207428, IMG submission 187600) | Populus rhizosphere microbial communities from Tennessee, USA - Rhizosphere MetaG P. TD hybrid SRZTD1 (SPAdes) (version 3) | ecosystem: Host-associated > Plants > Roots > Rhizosphere >...
CCGAGGTCGTCATGTACCGTTTCATGCTTCTGCTCGGGCTCGGCGCCGCGCTGCTCGCCGCGGGCGCCTGCGATCAGGGTCCCACAACTCCGCTGACCCAGGCCGCCGTCCGCAACGACGTCGCCGCCCTTCGCCAACTTCTCGATGACGGCCATAAAGCCGATGAGGGTGGCGACTCGTGGACGGCGTTGATCTGGGCCTCGCGGTCCGGATCGATCGAAGCGATCAACCTCCTCCTCGATTCCGGCGCCGACGTGAACCAGCCGGGATCCACGGGAGACGACTGGGACGCGACGCCGCTACAACACGCGATTCTCGCGCGGCAGCCTGCCGCCGTCCGGCTTCTGCTCGATCGCGGCGCCGACCTGAATCGGGGCGCCGGTTCGGGAAGCCTGGCGCCGCTGTTCCTGGCGGCCGGCGACACGGATCCCGCCATCCTCAAATTGCTGCTCGCCCACGGCGCAGACCCGACCGTCGAGGACGAAAACGGAGTCACGCCGTTATCTCGCGCGGTCTCCGCCGGCACACTCAACGGACCCGACCGTCCGATGTTTGGCGGCTGCCGCGTCGAAACAGTGCGCGCGCTCATCGCGCACGATCCGCAGCTTCGTTTGAAGCGCAACTCCGCCTGGAACGACGCGATCTGGTGGGCGCGCTTCCAGGGATGTGGTGATGTGCTGAGATTGATTGGCGAGTAGTCGACTGGGAATCAGTCGGCTGATGCCGGACCAAGCCTAACGGGATCAGTCGCCGCCTCGCGCGGTCCAGGCAATCATGGCGACATCGAACGACGTTCGGAATGCCTATCAGAAAGCTGCCGGGGGCGGGGATCGAACCCGCACGACCCTTTCAGGTCCCAGGATTTTAAGTCCTGTGCGTCTGCCAGTTTCGCCACCCCGGCGTGCGTGATTTCCTTAGAGTCTACCCGGCGTCCGCATGACGCGGCGTAATCAAGGCTCCGCGCGCAAGCGTCTCCAGGCCATTGCAAACGGAGTGAGCATCCCGCCGACGACGGTGTGGTCGTGGTCCGGCGTGTCGGAACCGACGCCGAAGGTGAGATCCTCCCGATCGCGGGTGGGCATGTGGAGTGTGCCGAAGATCCAGTCCCAAATCGCCAGGCAGCTGCCGAAATTCTTGTTGAAGTGCTTCGGGTTGTTCGAGTGGTGAATCTGGTGATGCGCCGGACTCACGATCACGCGACCGAGCGGACCGGTCACCGCGATCCAGAGATGCGAATGCTGGAGATGTCCGATGATCCACACGAACGCGAGGACCACCACGTTTCCGCCTGCACCCACGCCGAACGGAGAGCCGAATTTCAGGTAATGCAGAACGCCGTCGGTCGTGCCGACGAACAGGGCCAGCAGGTTACCGAACACGATGGCGTACACCGGATGAATGCGAAAGTTGGTCAGCGGTGAGAGTACTTCCGCCGTGTGGTGGACCTTGTGGAACTCCCACAGCAGCGGGACGCGGTGACTGAAATAGTGGTTCAGCCAGTACGCCAGCTCGTAAGCGATGAAAATCGCCAGCGTCGCAATCGACTTACCCGTAAAACCGTCCCAACCGATTCCCGCCCGAGCACCAACGTAATCGGTCAGCGTCACGCTCACGATCGTGCTGACGTAACTCGAGGAGAACATCGCCCATCCGAACAACGCGCCAAACGCGAGCGTGTTGAACAGGAAGAACATCACGTCCGCTTTGAACGAAGCGTTCCGATAGAGCCATCTGGGAAACAGGGCTCGCAGCATCACGCGGTACTTGACGCTCCTCTTTTCCGGCCGGCGTTTCAGCAGGATGAATAGGATGGCGACGCACAATGCGCTGAACAACGATAGCGCGGAGAAAGGCGAGTACGGCGGCAACAATACGGCCGCGAGTTGGTCAAGAAGGAAAGACGGTACCAGCGTGACGTAATGGAGCAAGGGACAGCCCTCTGATCGTAGCACACGCTACCTCGACGGGTGCCGACCAGCAAGCGCTTTACATAATCACGCGCACTGCACGTTTGTGCGAGATTTCATGGCGATCATGAACGCGCGCTCGTCTCGCGCCGGCGACGATAATGACTTGCGTCTCCGACGTCTGCGACTTCGGCTGCTCTCGATACGGAAGCCTGGGGGTTACTTGCGTGGGGACTCGAGATCCGGCAGATTGCCGTCCTTATCTTCAGGATCCCGCTCGCCTGTGCGTTCCTCGACGATGATCTCGATCGCGGCGCGGCGTTGATCGGTCAGCAGTTCATCAATCGCGCCGGCCGCGCCCGGGCCAATGGTCACGCGCTTGCGCCGCAATCGCCACGCGCCGATGACCAGCCAGAGGATCAGCAGCCACATGGTCCCGATGACGACTGTTCCGGGGTCTATCACGTCTTCTCCTCGTCCGCGCTTGACATTGGGCCGCCTGAAGGCAGCCCATACAGGGTCCGGCTCAAGCCGGACACTATATGCTCGAGCCGGACACTACATGGCGTCCTCGAAGAGCCGCGCGAGGTCATCGGGGTTGATCGGCCGCGGCGAGAGCTTCGTCAATCGTTCCTGTGCGAGCGTCCCCTCCACCAACGCAGGGATGTCGGACGATGAGTAGCCGAGCGCGCGCAGACCGATCGGTGCGTCGAGCTGTTCCATGAACCACGTGATGCGATCGGCGAGGATACGACCGGCATCGGCCGCGGACTGCTTGGCGGGGGCTGAAGCCCCCGCGCTACGGATGTCTGCACCGAGCGCTTCGGCGGCAACGAGATGACGTTCTGGACTGGCTGATGCCGTGAATCGAAAGACGGCGGGGGCGTTGACAATCACCGAGAAGCCATGCGGCACCAGCGGGTGATCGGCCGGATACCCTGGCGGGCAGTAGCGCTTCACGCCGCCGGCAACGGGGTACGCCATCGCGTGCGGCAGATGGACGCCCGCGCTCCCGAATCCGATCCCGGCGAACGATGCGGCGAGCAACATCTGACTGCGCGCGTCCGCATCCGATGGATCGCGCACGAGGCGAATCAGATAGGCCGCCACCATCCGGAGTGCCTGGAGCGACCAGACGTCGCTGACCGGGTTCGACCCCTGATAGCTCGGACGAGCCGACGGACGCGCGGGTCGCGGCCGCTCGGTGAACGGCAGCGCGGTGAACGACTCGACGGCATGACACAGCACGTCGAGACCCGCCGACGCGGCGACGGTAGGTGGCAGCGTCTGGATGTGGTCGGGGTCGAGGTAGCCGAGCGTCGGCTTGAGCCAGCGGCTGGAGATGCCGGTCTTCACCTTTCGGCTCGCGAGATCGAAGATGGCCACGCCCGTGGTCTCGCTGCCGGTCCCGGCGGTGGTCGGGATCGCGAAGAGCGGTTTGAGCGGACCGGGCACCGGCACACCCAAGCCGATGGGGGCATTGACGTAGTCGAGGAAGTCTCGAGGTGGATGCGTGGTGTAGAGGTTTGCCGCCTTGGCTGTATCGATGACCGAGCCACCGCCCACGGCGATGAATCCGTCACACGACTCCCGGCGCGCGGTGTCAATCGCATCGGCAAACGACGCGTCGCTCGGCTCGATCCGAACGCGGTCGTAGACGACGGCCTCGATCCCGTTGATCTCGAGCGACTCGAGCACGGTCTGCGCTGGGGGCAGACGGCTGATCACCGGATCGGTCACGACCATCACGCGACGCAGGCCTCGATCGGCGCAGTCCACGCCAACCTCGCGCGTCACACCAGCGCCGAATCGCACTGCCGACGCGGCCATCTCGAATGCGTTGTCGTGATCGTCGCGCATCGATGGTTCTGACCCTGCCAGGCACGTGCGAGGCGGCCCGTTCAGGAGCGGCTGAGGCCCGTCCGATAGCGGGACTTCGCGGATCTGCGCCTGAGATCTGCCCGCAAGTTATTGATATTGCTGATTTTATAGGTCGATACACGCGACCCGGAGTGCGATATGCTGATTAGCGGGGACTCACGACGCGTCGCCTTCTCCTGCGACAACCTCATACCACGTCGTAAGTCCCCGCAGGCCAGAGCCGGCGGATTCGCCCCCGCCGGCTGTTGGCCATTTTTTTTGCCCGCGAACGAATCAGGTCCGGCTAAAGCCGGACCCACGTTCGCGCTCAGTGAACCGTCGTCGGCCCGCCTGATACGGCCGGCACTTTCGCGCGTTCGGCGGCGAGCACGTTCTGAATCATCGTGTTCAGCTCGCGCTCGGGAATGTCGAACGGCCCGGCGACGATGGCACCCAGCGTCATCTCGATCGCGATCACCACCCCACCGGACTCGAACGGGTTGACGATCCAGCTGAAGCCACGCAGCGCCACCGGTCGATCGTCGGGAGCGTCCGGATGTTTCGCGCGATCGAGCATCCTCAACATTGCCACGAGCAGCGACGTGACGTCCGTGTCGGTCCACTCGCGCGGCTCGCGGTGCACCGGGCAAATCACGTGGGTCGTCGCGTGATTCTCGCCCCGGAGCCAGACGTCAACGGTGATATCCATCCCCTTACACTGTAATGCAGAATGCTGAATTCAGAATGCAGACAATGTCATCGGTCCTCGTGAGTCCAGGTTCTGCATCCTGCATTCTGAATTCTGAATTACAGCTCGTCCAGTTGCCGGCCCAGTTCCTCGGCCGAATGCGTCGGAGCCTGACACGCAAAGCCGCGGCACAGATACGCCGTCGCACGCCCATCGCGCTCGTGCAGGGCAGCGACCCAGGGGAGTCGTCGTGCAAGCTCGTTGCGGTCGGACGAGCTGACCGGCAGCGTCAGCAGCGTCGGCCGATAATGCGTCCTCACCGCCTCCGCAAGCGCCGCCGTCTCGCCGCGGCCATCAGCGGCAACGAGCACGACCTGCGCGATACCAGCATGATATGCCGAGAGCGCGGCCAGCATCATCGGGACCGTGCGGCCGGCGAGCGCCGCGCGCTGCGCGAAGCTTCCGAAGGTCAACTCGATCTTCGATACGAAGTCCGTCGCCGCATCGGCGACGCCCAGATGCGCGAGGACGAGCAGATTCAGTGCCCCCACCGAGCTCGCCGCCGGCTCGGCGCCGTCGTAGTCCTCTTTCAACCGCAGCAACACCGACTCGTCCTGGCCGGTCGTGCTGAACCAGCCGCCCTCGATCGGATCCCAGAACAACTCGTCCTGCCGCGTCTGAAGAGCGACCGCCCAATCGAGCCACCGCGCATCGCCATCCGCCTGGAAGAGTTCGAGTAGACCGAAGATCAGGTAGGCGTAGTCCTCGGCGTAGGCCTCAACGCCAGCATCGTCGTTGCGATATCGACGGAGAAGGGTGCGCGTCGACGGATCCCATAAACGTGTCCTGATGAAGGTCGCGGCTCGATGCGCGTCGGCCAGATAAGTGCGAGGGTCGTCGAGCACGCGCGCGGCTCTCGCGAACGCCGCAATCATCAGCCCGTTCCAGGCCGTGAGGACTTTGTCGTCCAGGTGCGGCCGCGGACGCTGCGACCGCAGCGCCATCAGCGCGGCTCGCGACCGGCGCAGCGACGCCTCGATGTCATCGACCGTCGAGCCCGTGGACGAGGCGATGTCATCCAGCGACTGCGCGGTGTACAGCAGGTTCTTCCCGATGAACTCCCCCTGCGGGTCGGCCGGTGCGTTCCCGCCAGGGCGAATCCCATATCGCATCCGGAACACGTCGGCATCCTGGCCCAGCACCTCGCCGATCTCCTCGTCGGACCAGATGTAGAACGCCCCCTCCATCTTGTGCGGGTGTGGCTCTCTCGCCCGTTCGGGCGGCACACTGTCGGCGTCCTCGGCCGAATAGAACGCGCCGCCCGGATCGGTCAGATCGCGGCGGACGTATTCGAGGGTGTCGATGGCGATGTCGGCAAAGAACCGATCGCCAGTCAGCTGGGCCGCTTCGAGATAGGCGAGCACCAGCTGCGCCTGGTCGTAGAGCATCTTCTCGAAGTGCGGCACGCGCCAGTCGGCATCAACCGAGTAGCGGTGGAACCCTCCGCCCACGTGATCGCGCATGCCGCCAAGCGCCATGGCCCGGAGCGTCACGAGCACCATGTCCCTCGGCCCGGCCCTCCCCGTCCGCGCATGTTCACGCAGCAGGAACAGCAGCTCGCTCGGGCGGGGGAACTTCGGCGCGGTCCCGAAACCGCCGCGGCGTGGATCGAACGCGCCGGCAAACTCCTCAACCGCGCGCTCCAGGATGGCTGGAGCGGGCACACTGCGCCCCCCGCTCGTCGACCGGATCGACTGCAGCCGCTCGACGATCGTCGCCGCCGACTGCTGCACTTTCTGGCGCTCGTCGCGCCAGACGCGCGCAATCTCCTCGAGGATTTCCGCAAACCCGGGGCGGCCCCAGCGCGCGGACGGCGGGAAATACGTGCCGCCGTAAAACGGCTGCAGCGACGGCGTCAGCCAGACGCTCATCGGCCATCCGCCGGATCCCGTGGTCGCCTGCACGAACGTCATGTAGACGCGATCGACATCCGGCCGCTCCTCGCGATCCACCTTGATCGACACGAAGTGGCGGTTCAGGATGGCGGCGATCTCCTCGCTCTCGAAGCTCTCGTGCTCCATCACGTGGCACCAGTGACATGTCGAATAGCCGACGGAGAGGAAGATCGGCTTCGCCTCGTCGCGGGCGCGCGCGAACGCTTCCTCGCTCCACGGATACCAGTCGACCGGGTTGTCCTTGTGCTGAAGCAGGTACGGGCTCTGTTGAGTCGCGAGTCGATTCACTACCCGTGATTATGGCTTGCGGCGCGTCGACGTGGGCGCCGTCGTCGCCAACAGCCGGGCCTTGGTCGCGCGGAACGCCGCCGTGTCGCGGCGTCCGCCGTGATGCCGCCTCACCGCGGCCTCCAGGTCAGCCATGCGCTCCTTCGGCGACGGATGGGTCGAGATGAACGATTCGACGCGGCTGGCATCGCGTCCCTGCTCGCGCCGCAGGATCTCGAACAGCTCGGTCATGCCGCGCGCATCCCATCCAGCGCGAGTGAGCAGTACGAGCCCGGCTCGATCGGCATCACGCTCATCGTCGCGGCTGAACTGGCGAAACGACTCGCTGGCGAGAAACCCGCCGGCCACCTGCGCGGTGCCGGCGCCGCCCGTGTTGCCCAGCATCGCCCCGAGCAGACCGAGACCCCAGTTGGCGATGGCCATCTTGGTGAGCTGCGCGGCCGCGTGGCGCTGGGCGATGTGGGCGATCTCGTGCGCCAGCACGCTCGCGACCTGCGACTCGTTGGTCGCCACCTGCAGCACGCCGCGATTCACCCAGACGGGTCCTCCTGGCAGGGCGAACGCGTTCACGTCGCTGGCGTTTGCCACCGTGAACGAGTACGGATACTTCGGGCCGGGCGCCACCCGCACGAGTCGCCGCGCTACCGCGTTGACGTAGTCGATGACCGCCCGGTCGCGCAGCATCGGTGTTTCGCGGCGCATCTGGGCGTGCGCCTCCCGGCCGATCTGAATCTCCTGCTCCACCGAGATGAGTTCGAGCGATCTGGTTCCAGCCTGGAGGCCGAAGAGAGCCGCTGCAATCAACAGGGTTGTTCGAAACAGTTCGCCCGGGTGTCTCGACACTCAGACCCTCGGAGACTGGGCGGCAGGCACGTCGTCGGGGCGACGACGTCTGAGCCGCGCGTAGGACGCCGTGAACTCGACGCCGTACATCAGGATGATCGACGAGACGTAGATCCACAACAGGAAGCCGAGTACCGCCGCGACCGAGCCGTGGATCATCTTCAAACCGATATTGCGTCCGAGATACCACGAGAAGCCGTCGAACGCCAGCCGCCACAACACCCCCGTCAGGATCGCTCCGACCCAGACATCGCGGAAGCGTGTCTTCGCGTTGGGGATGAAGTAGAACACCAGGCCGACGCCGATGATGAAGAGCAGCGTCCCGAGGTACTCCACACCGAGGACTTCGACGATGTACAACTCGCGAATGGTCATCAGGATGGTGCCGAACCGCGTGCGCTCGACGATCGACACGAAACTGACGATGAACAGCGCGAGCACCATGACCCCACCCGCCGCAACCAGCATCAGGAATGACACCAGGCGGTGCTTCAGGAAGCTACGCTGTTTCTCCACGCCCCACGCCTCGTTGACGGCACTGGTCACTGCGCCGAAGACGCCTAGCGATCCCCAGATCAGCGCGAGCGCACCGCCGACCCCAAGGCGCAGGCTCGCGCCTCGAAAGGCGTCGAGCTGACTCGTGACGAAATCGAGCTGCGTCGGGAAATAGCGGAAGACGAAGCCGAGCACGGCCACACGGTCGTGCTCGTCAGCCGTCACCACGCCGAGCAGCGAGATGATCAGCAGCAGGAACGGGAACAGGGACAGCAGCGCGTAGTAGGCGATCGACGCGGCGTGCGTCAGGTCGTTGCTGTTGAGCAGCTCGAGCAATCCGCGCCAGGCAGCGGTGCCCGAGAGACGCAATTCGGTGCGCACCCGGCGCAGGAGGCGGGAGGCGAGCACGCGTCAGGAGGTCGGGCCACCTGCGCGCCGCTGGCCGCGCTGATCCTTGATGTCGTGCTTCTTCATCTTGCTGTACAGCGTCGGCCGGTACAGGCCGAGGATCTGCGCCGCCTCCTGTTTGTTCCAGTTCGTGCGCTGCAGGGTCTGCACGATCGCCATCCGCTCGATCTCCGCCAGCGTCCGATGCGGCGGAATCGAGAACTCCTGAACGGTGACGTTTTCCTCGCGGATCGATTCCGGCAGGTCCGAGGGCGTCACCTCGCCCGTCTTGCACACGAGCACGGCGCGCTCGATCGCGTTCTCGAGCTCACGAACGTTGCCGGCCCATCGATTGCGAATCAACAGGTGGTACGCGGCGGGTGACGCCGAGCGCACCGACTTCTGATAGCGCCGGTTGAACTTCGACAGGAAATGGTTGCAGAGCAGCGGGATGTCCTCGGTGCGCTCGCGCAGCGGCGGCACGCGGAGCGTGATGGTGTTGATGCGGAAGTAGAGATCTTCGCGGAGCTTGGCCTCGCGGAGCGCGACCTCGACGTCGATGTTGGTCGCGCAAATCAGCCGGAAATCCACCGTCACCAGCCGGTCGCTGCCGATCGGGCGATACTCGCGCTCCTGCAGGACGCGCAGCAGCTTCGTTTGCAGATACGGCGGCATCTCGCCGATCTCGTCGAGCAACAGCGAGCCGCCCTCGGCCATCTCGAGCAGCCCGATCTTGTCGGCGAACGCACCGGTGAAGGCGCCCTTCTTGTAGCCGAACAGCTCGCTCTCGATCAGGTCCTTGGGAATCGACGCGCAATTGATCTTGATGAACGGTCCGTTGGCGCGATTCGAGTGGTGATGGATGGCGTTGGCGATGACTTCCTTGCCGGTGCCGTTCTCACCCTGGATCAGGATGTTGGCGTCGCTGGCGGCGACGCTCTCGATCAGGTCGAACAGGTCGCGCATCACGCGACTCTGCCCGACGACGTTCGTGAAGCTGTACTGTTCGCGAACTTGTTCCTTGAGCTGCTGGTGCTCGACGCGCTCCTCCGTTCGGCGCGCCGCCTTGCGCAGCAGGTCCATCAGCCCGTCTTCGGTGACCGGCTTCTCGAGGAAGAAGAACGCTCCGGCGCGCCCGGCCTCGACCGCGCGCGTGATCGTGCCCTGCCCGCCAATCACGATCGTTTCCGGTTGCGGGTCGATATCCTTGAGACGGCGAAGGAGCTCGATGCCGTCGATATCGGGGAGAGAGAGGTCGGCCAGCACCACGTCGGGGCGCCAATAGCGGAAGACCTCTTCGCCATTGGCACCGCTCGGAACCGAGCGCACCTCGTACCCCTCGGCATCGACGATCTTCTTGAGCCAGTCGGTCATACTGGGGTCGTCCGCGACCGCCAGCACGCGACGTCGGCGTTTCGTGTAAGAAAGAGGAAGAGCCATTCGCTTGATAACAGGACTGTAGTAAAAGTGTGCGTCTGCTACCAATACACTAATCACCTTAGCGACGCAGAACAAGACACCTGGTAGTTCTTACACCAGCTCGGCCGCTCAGCCAAATATAATCCGCAGCAGGTCAATGGATAGGCTCGAAACCCACGTTCAGGCCGCCGCCAGCCTTTTCCGCGAAAACACCGACCGGATGACGCAGCTCGTAGCAGAGCTCCGCGACCGGGTGGCAGCAGCACGGATGGGCGGCGGCGAAAAATATCTTCAGCGCCACCGAGCTCAGGGCAAGCTTCCGGTGCGGGACCGCATCGATCGGCTGCTCGACCCTGGTTCTCCATTCCTGGAGCTGTCGCCGTTAGCCGCCTGGGACATGTACGAAGGCGACGCACCCGGAGCGGGCATCATCACCGGCATCGGGCGCATCTCAGGACGTGAGGCGGTCGTGGTCGCAAACGACGCTACCGTCAAGGGCGGCACCTACTACCCCATCACGGTCAAGAAGCACGTGCGCGCGCAGGAAGTGGCGCTGGCCAATCGACTGCCGTGCGTTTATTTGGTCGATTCGGGCGGCGCGTTTCTGCCGATGCAGGCCGAGGTCTTTCCCGATCGCGATCACTTCGGCCGGATCTTCTTCAATCAGGCGCGCATGTCCGCCGAGCGCATCGCGCAGATCGCGGTCGTCATGGGGTCGTGCACCGCGGGCGGCGCTTACGTGCCGGCCATGTCGGACGAGACAATCATCGTCAAGGGCACCGGCACGATCTTTCTTGGTGGTCCTCCACTCGTCAAAGCCGCGACCGGCGAAGAAGTCACCGCGGAGGAACTTGGCGGGGCCGATGTGCACACGCGTCTCTCCGGCGTCGCCGACTACATGGCGGAAGACGACGAGCACGCGCTGCACCTCACCAGAACCGTCGTGTCCACCCTCAACACGGCGAAGTCGATGCCGGCAGACATGACCACGCCCGAAGACCCGGCTTACGATCCGCAGGAAATCTACGGAATCGTCAATGCGGACGTGCGCAAACCGTACGACGTGCGCGAGGTGATCACCCGCATGGTCGACGGCTCCCGGTTCGACGAGTTCAAGCAGCGCTACGCGCCCACGATCGTCACCGGCTTTGCGCGCCTCCATGGCTTCCTCGTCGGCATCGTCGCGAACAACGGGGTGCTGTTCTCGGAGTCGGCGCTCAAGGCGACGCACTTCATCGAGCTGTGCAACCTGCGGGGCGTCCCGCTCATCTTTCTACAGAACATCACCGGGTTCATGGTGGGCCGTCAGTACGAGCGCGGCGGCATCGCGAAGGACGGCGCGAAGATGGTGCACGCGGTCGCCAACTCGGTCGTTCCCAAATTCACCGTCGTCATCGGCGGCTCGTTCGGCGCCGGCAACTACGGCATGTGCGGCCGCGCCTACGAGCCGCGGTTCCTCTGGATGTGGCCGAACGCCCGAATCTCGGTGATGGGTGGCGAGCAGGCGGCCGGCGTGCTGACGACGGTCAAGCGCGATCAACTCGCGCGGGAGGGCAAGACATTCACGGCCGAGGAAGAGCGCGCAATCCGTGACCCGATCCTCGAGAAGTACGAGCGGGAAGGCTCGCCGTACTACTCCACCGCCCGGCTCTGGGACGACGGCATCCTCGATCCGGTGAATACGCGCCCGGCGCTCGCGCTGGCGATCTCGGCTGCCTACAACGCGCCGACACCGCTCCCCCGTTTCGGAGTCTTCCGAATGTAAGCTGTTTCGAACCGTGTTCCAGCGACTTCTCATAGCCAATCGCGGCGAGATCGCCGTCCGCATCATCCGCGCCTGCCGCGAGATGGGAATCGAGTCGGTGGCGGTCTACTCCGATGCGGACCGCGCCGCGCTGCATGTGACCCTCGCCGATCGCGCCGTGCGAATCGGTCCGCCGCCGTCGGCCGAAAGCTACCTCTCAATCAACGCGATTATCGAGGCCGCGCGCAGCAGCGGCGCGCAAGCCGTGCATCCAGGCTATGGATTCCTCTCGGAGAACCAGGACCTCGCGTCGGCGTGTGCGGCAGCCGGCCTGACGTTCGTCGGGCCGCCGCCAGAGGTGATCGCCCAAATGGGGTCGAAGATCGTGGCGCGTCGCCTTGCCGAACAAGCAGGCGTGCCGGTCGTCCCGGGTGAGACACCCGCGGATCAATCGGACGCAGCGATCGTGGCTGCCGCGACGCGAATCGGCTTTCCGGTGTTGATCAAACCGTCAGAAGGCGGCGGCGGCATCGGCATGAAGGAAGTGTACGACGCAGCGGCACTCGTGGACGCGATCGCGCAAGCGAGGCGAGAAGCCACCGCCGCGTTCGGTGACGGCACCTTGTACGTCGAGCGATTGATTGGCGCACCGCGTCATGTGGAATTCCAGGTGCTCTCCGATCACCATGGCCACGTGACTCACGTGTTCGAGCGCGAATGCTCGATCCAGCGGCGCCACCAGAAGGTCATCGAAGAAACCCCCTCGACGGCCGTCACCCCCGCGCTGAGAGCGCGGATGGGTGCAGCGGCGGTGGCGGTCGCAAAAGCCGCTGGGTACCGAAACGCCGGGACGGTCGAATTCCTCGTCGACGGAAGCGGAGACAAGGCCGGCTTCTATTTCCTCGAGATGAACACGCGACTCCAAGTCGAGCACCCGGTGACCGAACAGGTGGCCGGCATCGATCTCGTTCGCGCCCAACTGCTCGTCGCCGCTGGTGAGCCATTGCCGTGGACGCAAGAGCAGCTCGACCAGCGCGGACATGCCATCGAGGCGCGAATCTACGCCGAGGATCCGATCACCCACCTGCCGCAGGCCGGACCGGTCCTGCTCTATCGCGAACCGTCGATGCCCGGCGTTCGCGTCGACTCGGGCATCATCGAGGGCGCCGAGGTGAGCGTCCATTACGATCCGCTGCTGGCGAAGCTCATCGCCTGGGGCGAGCATCGCGAAATTGCCCGGCGCCGGGCCATCGTCGCGCTGCGCGCGTTTCCGATCCTCGGCATCCGTACGAACATCCCGATGCTCATCGAGCTCCTCGAGCACCCGAGATTCGTCGCCGGGACACTCGACACGCGTCTCATGGATACCGAAGGCAGCGCGTTGGCGGGCAAACTCGCCGGCGAGCCGCCGCCCGAGGTCCAGGCCGTTGCAGTGGCCGCGCGATCGACTGACGGTCAGAACTCCGTCGAGACCACACGATCCGGCATCGACCCATGGACGTCGCTCGGGAGCGTTCGTGTCTAATCGGGGTGACCGTCCAATCACCGTCGTGCCGCTTGGTGCCGGAAGATTTCAGGTGGACGATGGCCGGTCGCGGCGGACGGCGTTTGCGGTAGCCGCTGGCGACACCTGGGTCTTTCTGGACGGCCGCGTGTTCGTCGTCCCTCAGTCGGGTGCCGTGGCGCGACGCGGCGGCACCGACGATGCCGCCGCATTGATGGCGCCGATGCCGGCGACAGTGGTAAACATCCACGTCTCGGAGGGTCAGCAGGTCAGCCGCGATACGCTGCTCATCTCACTCGAAGCGATGAAGATGGAGCTGCCGATCAAGGCGCCGCGGGCGGGCCGCGTCACCGCGATCCGCTGCCGCGCGGGCGAGCTGGTGCAGCCGGGCGTGCCGCTGCTGGAGATCGAGCATGGACCGTGAGATCCTGGCGCTGCTGATCGAGGTCGTCGAGAAGGTTGGCCTGCTGCGCCGTGACATGCAACAGAAGAACGACCTGGAGCGCTACGAAGCGCGCATCAATCGCATCGAGCAGAAGATCGCGGCGCTGGCCCAAAAACTGTCAGAGACGGATCCTGAACTGGCCAAAGCTCTCCGCACAGCCTGGCAACTCCCCGCCCGTAGCCTGGCGTTTCGAAACGCGGAACATCAGAAATCCGACAAAGACTAACGACCGGTTCGTTCCACCTGACGTGATCGCACGAACGCAGAGGTTCACTCGGCGCGCAGCGCCTGCAATGGATCGATGCGGGTCACACGCCGGACCGGCAGATAAGCAGCGAGCGCTGACGCAACGACAAGGATCGCCGAAACGGTCACGTAGGTAAACACGTCGAGTGGACCGACGCCGAACAACAGCGATTCCATGAGCCGCGTCAGTACCGCCGCTCCGCCGAGACCCAGGGCCACACCCACGGCAACGAGCAGCAGCACCTGACCCAGCACCATGCGCTTCAACGCGGCGGTGCGCGCACCGAGCGCCATGCGGACGCCGATCTCGCGCGTGCGCTGGGTCAACATGTAGCTGATGACACCGTAGATTCCGATGAGTCCGAGCGCAAGCGCCATCGCGGCCGTGATCGAGAGCAGTACGAGTGTCAGCGACGTCCGCGCCGTCGATCGTCGATAAACCTCGCCCATCGTCTGCACGCTGCCGAGAGGCACACTGCCGTTCACCGACCAGATCGCACGTTGTAAGTCGTCTATGAATCCGGCCGTACCGACACGCTCACTGCGGACCAAGAAGTACGCGTCGCGGCTCATAAACGGCGCCAAGGCCTCGCTCGACGTCAGGTACACGGTATCCGGCGCCGGTCGTTCCAGACCGCGGTAGCGCACGTCGCCAGCCACGCCGACGACTTCGAGCCACGGGTTCTTTTCGCTCCTGCGCATCCGCTTGCCGATCGCGGCGGCCGGTGAGCCCCACTCGCGCCGTGCGAAGGTCTCCGAGACGATGGCCACCTGACGTGTGCTCGAGTAGTCGGTCCACTGGAAGTCACGCCCGCCGACGAGACGCGTTCCCATCGTACGGAAAAGGCTCGGTGACGCGTACCGAAACTCCATCTCGACCGGCGCCGCGCCGGGCCTGCTCTCGAGCGAGAACGGGCCCGTCGGCCCCCGGGCGATCAACGGCAGGCTCCGCGACGAGAAGGCGGCCGATTCCACGCCGGCAATGGCCGCAAGCCCGTCAGAGATCTCCTTCTGCATCCGAATCACGCGATCGAACTCCGGTACTGTGTCCCGCGACATCGAGAGATGCAGGGTTTGAATTCGATCGGGATCGGTGAAGCCCGTGTCCACGTTCCGCAACGACTGAAACGTGCGAATCATCAGACCGGAACCGACCAGAAGCACGGCCGCGAGCGCGACCTGCATGACGACGAGCGAATTCCGTGCCCGGTGATGTCCTCGGCTCGGACTGTGCGAGCGTCCGATTCCACCCAGCATTGCCGCGACTTGCGGGCGGGCGTACTTCACCACGGGAATCAATCCGAACAGCAGCCCCGTGCCGAGCGAGATCGCGAATGTAAACGCCACCACCGCGGGATCGATCGTGATTTCGAGCATGCCCGGGAGTTCCTGTGCGGCGGCCGACAGCAGCACAGGCAACGCGATGGTCGTCAGCCCCAATCCTGCGATACCACCCATGAATCCGAGCAGCGTGCTCTCGACGAGCAGACTCGACGCGATCCTGCTCCATCGCGCGCCTAATGCGGTTCGGATCGCAAGCTCGTGCCCGCGCACTTCGGTCCGCGCCAGCTGGAGATTCGCCACATTCGCGCAGGCGATGAGCAGCAGCATGCCGATCGTGCCGAACAGAACCCAGAGCACTTCGTCCAGGTCTCCGATAAAGTCGTCCTTCAGCAATCGCAGATTCGGCCCGAGCTTCATGCGCTCGACGCCCGCCCTCGTGAGCCCGGGCACGATCGGAAAGCCGTTGATGAGAATCGGGATCATCCGGGCGACGTCGGCCGACGCCTGCTCGAGCGTCACCCCGTCTTTGAGCCGCGCGACACCGCGTCCACCAATGGAAGGAACGAACGCGAGGGCGCGATTCGGTCTGGCCGGCGTCAGTATCTCCGCTGGCTGCTGAAGGAACCTGAACTCACGAGGCAACACGCCGATGATCTCGTGCGGCGCGCCATCGACAACGAGGGTCTTTCCCACGACAGCTGCGGCGCCGCCGAAGCGGCGGTGCCAATAGCCGTAGGAGAGAATCACCGTTCCCGGACTGCCGGGCTGATCGTCAGCTTCGAAGAACGTGCGGCCGACCAGCGGTGTCACGCGGAGCAACGGCAGGAGTTCGTGCGTGCTCTCGAGTCTCTGAACTTCCTCGGGATCGCCGGCACCGGTCACACTGGCTGTATTCGAAAACCAGAGCGCGACGGATTCGAAGGTACGGTTGTTTTCCCGGTAGGTGAAGTAGATGGCCGGCGATGCGGCCAGTTCGTCTTGGTTGACGCCCGGCGCCTGGTGGACCAGCGCGATCAAGCGGTCGGATTCCGCAAACGGCAGCGGCTTGATCAGAATGCCATTGACGACGCTGAAGATCGCCGTGGTCGCGCCGATGCCGATCGCCATCGTCAGCACCGCGACCAGCGTGAAACCGGGCTGCTTCCGCAATGTGCGCGCGCCGTATCGCAGATCCTGCGACAGACCGGTCAGCCCGCGGCCGGCGGGTGCCCCTGGAGCAATTGACGGTGCCACATGGGCCTGCCGCAGCGGCGCCATGTACTTCGCCAACACGTCAGCGCCCCTGAATTCGGCGAGCGTCAACTGCGTGGCTTCTTCGGGCGTCGCTCCACCGGCAATCAACTCGCGCCACCGGTCCTCGAGATGTTGCGACAGCTCTTCGACGATCTCGTTCTCCCGGGTCGCCGAGAGCTGCAGGGACGACAACCGCGCGCGTACGTGTTCGGCCCAGTCAGGCATGTTCGTCTCCCGATCCCCGGCTTCAACAGGCGGACGATCCCGCCTGTGATACCTGTCATGAACAGATAGTATGTAGACAGGTATGCAGAATCAAGACCCCATCTCTGATCTCTAACGGGAGCGTCCCTGACCGGTACGCTGGGGGTCCGTTTAATCCTTGGGGCCTTCGGTTTGATTCGAGAGGTAGCGTTCGTAGCCCATCTCGGAGATCTGGTGCAGCTGCGCCTCGAGCCAGTCGACGTGCTCTTCCTCGTCCTTCAGCAGCTTGGAGAACAGCTCGCGTGAGGCGTCGTCGCCGGCGTCGCGTGAGACCTGGATCGCCTTGTTGTACATGCCGACGGCGTTCACTTCGAGCTTCAGATCCGCTTCGAGCTGGTTCTTCACGTTGGTGCCGACACTGAGCTCCATGTATTCCATCGCCGGCGTGGCGTCGAGGAAGAGGATCCGCTCGATCAGCGCCTCGGCGTGCTTCATCTCGTCGATCGACTGCTTCCTGATGTAGTCGCCGAGCGCATGGTAGCCCCAGTTGTGACACATTTCGGCGTGCAGGAAGTACTGGTTGATCGCCGTCAGCTCCTCTTTGAGGGCGAGATTGAGTTGAGCAATGACCTGAGCGTTCCCACGCATTCCGCCGCCTCCTTCGCTGCGCGCGCCGCTGTTGTGCGCCGCCCGTCATCGTATGCCGGAAGCCGTTGGACGCTCAATGTCCACGCGCCCGGAGAGCGGCGGGAATGTGCTACAGTACTTGTTACTCACGACCTTGATGCCCGCCAAACCGCTCGATTTGAGCCTCGAGCTAGCCCCTAAGGCGCGTTTCGACGTCGTCAACCTCAGGTCGCATTTCGCTGCTGAACACCAGGCCGTTGGGGCGTTTCCCCAGTGTCTCTATTGGTCGTGCCACACGACCGCGGGATTCCTGGATCGCAGTCTTGCCGCACGTTTACAGGCACAGCACATCCCGACCTACGTCGACGCATTTCGCACGATTTTTCCCGAAGGTGCCGGGTATCAGCACGACAAGCTGGAACGGCGGCGCGACCTCGATTCGACGCAGCGCGCGATCGAGCCGCGCAATGCCGACTCGCACCTCGCGTTCATCGCGAGCGGTCTCCGCACCTGCGTCACGCATCCAAACCGGCCGAATGAACCGGTGTGCTTCGTCGACCTGGATGGCGTCAACGAAGGCCGCCCCCGGCGCCGCCTCACGCGCCTGATCGCCTTCACGCGTGAACGCGTGGTCGGTTCGCGCGTGATCGAAGTTCCGGTGTCCGAGCACCCGATCGATTCCGTGAACCTGAAGGATCCGCGTCTCGGCATCTACGAGCAGCTGTCCGACCTCGTCAAGCAGGTGGGCGTGCACAAAGGGCGCCTGCGGCTCGCGCTCGATCCCTCGGAACGGCATTCCGCGCTCACCGTGAACGAGTACGAAACGCTGCTGATGCGCCACGACCTCCACGAGGTGATACGCAACCCGCTTCGCTTCGTCGCCGAGAAGTCGCGGCATGCGCTGGCGAATCCGTTCGCGGTCCCCGCCAAGACGCTCGGCTACGCCAAGTACGACTTCGTTCGCGTGTTGAACAAGAGTCTCGACACGCTCGGACTCCGCGGGTCGCTCGTCGAGAAACTGATGGCGAGGACATTGGCCGTTCCCGCCGCCCGCTTCTTCCGCACCGGCCGATCGGTCAGCCTGCTCATCTCAGTAACCGAGCAGGGCGACTCGACAATCGTCGAGGGCACGTATCAGAGCCCGATCCTCGTGCAGTGGCAGCACGCGCCACGACAATCGCGGATCCTGCACGCGACCATCACTGAAATCCGATAGGGCCCAGGGCCTTTCTATCGAGGCAGCCGTTCCGGCATTTCGGCCGTCGCATACGTGATGACGGCGATGGCGGCGGCCGCGCGGGAGACTTCCTCGGGAGTAATCCGTTCGACCGTATCAGCGGCGGAGTGGTGAATCACGAAGTAGCGCGCGGCGTCGCCGAGGTAGGCCATCGTCGGCACGTTCCCAGCCTGCGCGATCGGTCCGATGTCGGCGCCGCCGCCGCCGGCGGTCAACTCCGGAAACTCGATCGGCGCGAGCAGCGAGACGATCTGCGACATGACGGCTCGCGCGGCCGCGCTGCCTGAGAAGCCGAAGACCGACGGCGAGAACACGCCCGAATCGGCTTCGAGCGCGAGCACGTGATTGGTCGCCTCGGCGGCGTGCTGCTCCGCGTAGGCCGCGGCGCCGCGAAGCCCGTTCTCCTCGTTGGTCCACAGCACCACCCGGACGGTTCGCCGCGGCCTGAGGCCAAGCTTCTTCATGAGCCGCAGGGCTTCCCACGTCACGACGCAGCCGACACCATCGTCCGATGCGCCAGTACCCACATCCCACGAGTCGAGATGTCCACCCACGAGCACGATCTCTTCGGGCTTCTCGCGGCCGCGAATCTCGCCAATGACGTTCGCCGATTCGACGTCAGGCTCGGTGCGCGCTTCCATCATCAGACGGAGGCGGACGAACTTGCCACGCGCGCTGAGCCGTGCGATGCGATTGGCGTCCTCCACCGAGACGGCCGCTGCGGGAATCGGCGCCTGTCCGGGCGTGTACTGCACACTCCCGGTGTGCGTCGTGCGAAGACCGATCGGCCCGATCGATCGCACCAGCACCGCCACGGCGCCATGCTGCGACGCGGCACGCGCGCCGTCGGTGCGGTAGGTCACGGTCTCGGCGTAGCCGGCGAACGGCACGTTGAAGAGCACGATGCGGCCGCGTGCATCGACCGCCTTGCCGCGAAGGTCGTCGAAGCTCGACACCACCAGCACGTCGGCCTCGAGCCCCGCCGGCGACGTGCCGACGGTGCCGCCGAGACCGAGGATGGAGACGGCACTTCGGGGCGGGTCGACGAGCTCGGCGGTCTCACGGCCGCGGACCCACCGCGGGACGAGCACGCGTTCGGTACGGACGTTGTCGAGGCCGTCGACCTTCATCGTCCGAACGGCCCATTCGATCGATCGCGCAAGGTTGTCGGAGCCGCTCAACCGATGGCCGTGCGTGTCGGTCAACTCGGCGAGGCGACGCCACGCGAAGTCATCCTCGGTGGCGGCCCTGAGCAGGCGACTGGCATCGTCTCGAATCGCGTTCAGCCAGGAGTGGGGCGCCGACACGCTGTTCTGCGCTGACACGGCGACGAGGACGGCGCCGAGCGCGAGCGCAACAAGACTGGAAACGAAGGCGCGCATTGGTGGGTGCGTCTCTCCAGTCAGGAGGTCACCGCTTGAAAAAACGCAGGAAGCTCCGGTTTGGTGTCGCGAAGGATTTCGACAACGGCCTGTCGATCGGCGAGTGTGAGGGTCCGATATCGCGGCGCCTTGTCGCGGCCGGAGAGGACCTCCCACAATCGCGTGTAGACGGCATCCTTCGCGCGCTGGGGCAACCGGTCGAAGGCCGGTGTGTAGATCATGTAGCTGCAGGGATAACGGAACAGCCGACGACGCAGGTCGAACTCGCGGAGCGAGCGCCCCTTACTGTCTCGCGGACCTACCGAAGTGAAGACCTCGGAGAAGCCGGCACCGCCGCGCACCGCCCCTGCCAGCGGCGCTTCGTCCACGAACAACATGTAGTCGACCAGGTCCTTCGCCGCTTCGTTCACTCGAGCGATCGTATCGGCACTCGGGTCGCTTCCGGCAAGCCTCGCCTCCCAGCCGGTTCGCGTGATCAGATTCGTCATGTTCGTCTGATGCGCGATCAGGAGCAGCGGGACGACATCGCTATACGGCGTCGGATAGCCTTTCAGGTCGAACTGGCCCTCGACAGAGGCCAAAGCCTTGGTCGGGGCGGCGAGCGTCGACTTCCCCTTGTCGGCCGGCATCACGGGGATGTTGCCCATGTGCTTGGCGCCCCCGTGATCGCCCGTCACCCACCATCCACCCCAGCGCTGCTCGAGCGGGCTGCCGTGCACGGTCGTGAAGCCGTTGGCGTACGACAGCTCGTCGGGGATGGGATAGACGCTCTGGACGAGCAGACCGGGCACGCCGAGCGTCTCCCAGGCGAGATGACAGGCCAGGCATTGATTGTCGCGCTTCAGCCGCGGCGCCTGGCTCGGCTTCTGTTCCAACGCGTAAAAGATAACGCCCTGCTCCGGATCCTGACCGGCGACTTCGAGGATCTCGCCGCCGCGTACCCACCCGACCGCGGCGGTATCGGTGTAGTAGACGGCGCGGGGGTTGTGGAAGTTGATCAGCGGCGCTTGGAAACTCGTCTGGGAGAACACCAGCATCTGGGATTCGACAGGCACGTTCAGTGCCTTCAAGAGTGACCTCAGATACCCGCTGCCTTCTTCGAACGTCAGCGACGCCTCGCCCGCCTCGAGCCGACGATTCAGCTGGGCGATCGGATCGGAGGTGTCGGCGGTCGAATACCGAATGGCCGGGTGGTCGCGTGAGGCCACGAAGGCGTCCCGGCGTTGGGCGCCAACCGTCAGACCAAACGACAACACCAGGGCGCACACAGCGATTCCGAGCGCCACGCGGGCCATATCTGAAGGCTACCGGAGAAATTGGAAAAGTGGAAGAAGTGGAAAAGTTGAAAAGTGGGGCTCCCGGCTATGATGTTCGCGTGCCTCAGAAATCCCCGGTGTCCTTGACGACACACGACCACATCGCGCTCATCACCATCGACAATCCGCCCGTCAATGCCCTCGGTCCGGAGGTCGTCGACGGCCTCTCGCAGGCGATCGCCGAGGTGGCGCGCGACCCAGGCATTCGTGCCGCCGTCGTGATTGGAGCGGGACGAACCTTCGTCGCCGGCGCAGACATCAAGGGCCTCGAACAGCTGGCATGGGGGAGTGAAACGGGACTACCCGAGATGCACGACCCGCTTCAACGCATCGAAGATCTGCCCAAGCCAGTGGTGATGGCCATGCACGGGACCGCGCTCGGTGGCGGCCTCGAGCTGGCAATGGCCGGTCATTATCGCGTCGCGGTGCCGGATGCGCAGATGGGGCAACCCGAGGTCAATCTCGGCATCATTCCCGGGGCAGAAGGCACTCAACGCCTGCCACGTCTCGTCGGGATGGACAAGGCGATCGAGATGTGCGTGAGCGGCAAGCCGATCAAGGCACGAGACGCGCTCGCGGCAGGACTCATCGATCGCATCGTCGAAGGCGACCTCGCGACGGCGGCGATGGCGTTCGCGAAGGAGATGGCTGAAGCCGCACGGCCCCTGCCGAAGACGCGCGATCGGATCGATCGGCTGCCGTCTCGGGAACAGCTGCCGGCGATGCTCCAGGCGGGACGGGAGCTCGCGAGAAAGACAAGGCGCAACCTCGAAGCGCCGTTAGCGGTGGTCGATGCGCTCGAGGCGGCGGCCACACTTCCCTTCGACGAGGGCTGCCAGAAGGAGCGTGAGGTCTTCTTCACGTGCGTCCGGTCGGATCAGGCGAAGGCATTGATTTACGCGTTCTTTGCCGAGCGAGGCGCCTCGCGTGTCCCGGGAGTCACCAAAGACACGCGGGCGACAACGGTCTCCTCGGTAGCCATCGTCGGAGCGGGGACCATGGGCGGCGGTATCGCGATGGCATGTGCGAATGCCGGGTTGAACGTCCGGCTCACCGACGCGACACAAGGCGCGCTCGATGCGGGACTCGCTACTATCAAGAAGAATTACGACGTGTCAGTGGCACGCGGCCGATTCACGCCGGCGATGGTCGACGAGCGCCTGGCACGGATTCAGGCGCAGGTCGGTTACGGCGGATTCGACAAGGCCGACCTGATCATCGAAGCCGTGTTCGAAAACATGGCGCTGAAGAAAGAGATCGCGTCGGCCCTCGACGCGGTTGCCAGGCCCGATTGCATCGTCGCGACGAACACGTCCACCCTCAATATCGATGAGATCGCCGCCGCCGCGCGACGGCCGGCGACGGTTGTCGGACTGCACTTCTTCAGCCCTGCGAACGTGATGCGGCTGGTCGAGATCGTTCGCGGTGCGGCCACATCCTCCGAGACGATCGCGACGGCATTGACCGTGGCGAAACGGCTGGGGAAGGTGGGAGTGGTCGTGGGCAACTGCCCCGGCTTCGTCGGCAATCGCATGATGTTCCCCTACATGTATGAGGCGCAGTTCCTGGTGGAGGACGGCGCGACGCCCGAGCAGGTGGACCGCGCGCTCACCGACTTCGGCATGGCGATGGGCATCTTCGCCGTGGACGACATGGCGGGCCTCGACGTCGCCTGGCGCGTGCGAAAGGAACTGAACCAGTTCAGCGAGCCGGGCGCACGAAAGCCGCTCGTGTCCGACGCGCTCTGCGAGATGGGCCGGTTCGGGCAGAAGGCCGGGAAGGGCTGGTATCAGTACGGCGCCGATCGGAAGGCGGTGCCGGACGCCGATGTGCTCGCCCTGATCGAGCGCCTCGCGTCGGGCGCGGGCATCACCCGTCGCAGCTTCACCGCCGCCGAGATCGTCGAACGAACGATCTACGCGCTGATCAACGAAGGCGCCCGCGTGCTCGACGAAGGCTACGCGCTGCGCGCGGCCGACATCGACGTGATCTATCTGAGCGGATACGGCTTCCCAGCCTGGCGCGGCGGGCCGATGTTCTATGCCGATCGCGTGGGTCTGAACACTGTGTACGAGCGCGTGGCTGCGTTCCACCGCGATCTCGGCGATCGCTGGACGCCGGCACCGCTGCTCGAGCGTCTCGCCCGTGAAGGGCGCACGTTCCAGGAGTTCGACCGATCGCGCGCCGGTTCAGAGCTGGCGGCGCCCAGAGCGTGAGATGACCATCGACGTCGCCGGTACCCGGCGCATCCGACCTGTTCACATCTCGACGACCGACGCCCTCGTGCGCACCGACGCCGACGGCGTCATCCACATGGTCTCGCCGCAGCCGCTCGGCCCTTACCCGGTTCGTCTGACCGACGCGTTGGACGACTGGGCCGCGCGCGCTCCCGATCGCGTGTATCTCGCGCAGCGGGACGCGACCGGCGGATGGCGCACGCTCACGTATTGCGATGCGCGCGATCGCGTTCGCCACATTGCGCAAGCGTTGCTCAACCGGGGACTGTCGCACGACCGTCCAATCCTGATTCTGTCGGGCAATGGCATCGACCACGCCCTGCTCGCGCTGGCGGCGATGTACGTCGGCGTGATCTACGCGCCGATCGCGCCGGCGTATTCGCTGCAAGCGAAGGACTATGCGGCCTTGCGCCTCGTGTTCGAGCGGATGCAACCAGCGCTCGTGTTTGCGGCCGATGGCGCCGCGTTCGAGCGCGCGCTGCGCGAGGTCCTGCCGCGTGGCGTGGAACTGGTCACCTCCACGCCGGCGCCGACGCTCGCGTCGACGCCGTTCTCGGATCTGGAAGCCACGCCGATCGGCCCTGCAGTGGATGAGGCGAAGCAGCGGGTCGACGGCGACACCATCGCCAAGGTCCTCTTCACCTCAGGATCGACCGGGCGTCCGAAGGGCGTCATCAACACGCAGCGCATGCTCTGCTCGAATCAGGTGATGATGCGCACGGTGATGCCGTTTCTCGGCGACGAGCCGCCGGTCATCTGCGATTGGTCGCCGTGGAATCACACCGCCGGCGGCAATCACAACTTCGGCCTCGTGCTGATCAACGGCGGCACCTTCTACATCGACGAGGGAAAACCGACTCCCGCGCTGTTCGGTGCGACGGTGCGCAACCTTCGTGAGGTGGCGTGCACGGCGCATTTCGCCGTGCCGCGCCTGTACGAGATGTTGATGCCGTACCTCCAGAGCGACGCCGAGCTGCGCAACACGTTCTTCAGCCGGCTGAAGCTGCTGTTCTACGCCGCCGCCGGGCTCGGGCAGAAGTTCTGGGACGAGCTGCGCGAAGTCGCCATCCAGACGACCGGCGAAGAGATCCTCATCATGACCGGGTTCGGCTGCACCGAGACGGCGCCGTTCGCCGTCAGCACCGATGCCCGAGGTGCGTTTGCCGGAATGGTCGGCCTGCCCGCTCCGGGAATGGAGCTGAAGCTGGTACCGGCCGGAGCCAAGATCGAAGCACGTGTGCGCGGACCGAATGTGACTCCAGGGTATTGGCGCGACGAGGAGCTGACCAAGGTCTCCTTCGACGAGGAAGGCTACTGGCGAACTGGCGACGCGATGCGGTTCGTCGATCCGTCGGACCCGCAGCGCGGCCTCATCTTCGACGGCCGGCTCGCCGAGGACTTCAAGCTGTCGACCGGAACGTGGCTGAGTGTGGGGCCGCTGCGCGCGCGAATCATTCAACAGGGGGCGGGCCTGGTCCAGGACGTCGTCATTGCCGCGCCCGATCGGGAGTTCGCCGCTGCGCTGATCTTCCCCAACCTGGTGAAGTGCCGAATCGCGGCACAGCTGCCTGCCGACGCACCGCCGGACGTCGTGACGGCACACCCGGCGGTTCGCGCAGCGTTCCAGGCGGTGATCGACGAACTGGCCAAGCAGAGTACCGGCAGCTCGACGTTCGTCGCGCGCGCCGTGCTGCTCGACGAACCACCATCGCTCGACGCGCGCGAGATTACCGACAAAGGCTCGCTCAATCAGAAAGCAGTACTGCAACACCGCGCGAAGCTGGTAGACGAGATCTACGCAAGCTCTCCGGGCAAGGCCATTTTGGTCGCGGGCTCTTCGCGCCGGGCCTAAAGAACAAGGCCCGGCCTACACGTGTTCGCCTACAAACACCGATGACAACATCAACAATTGACATCGCGAGTCTTGCGGCCATCGACGTTCACGTTCATCTCGAACACACGGGTGAGGCGACCGAGGCTGACAAGAAGGCCGCCGAGTACTTCAAGGGCGGCGCCGCGCGCGATGCGACGTCGCTCGCCGACTACTACCGTTCGCGCAAGATGGCCTGCGTCATCTTCACCGTCGACGAGACGCTCACCGGCACACCGCGTCTGTCGAACGACGAAGTCGTCGCCTTCGCGCAAGCGAATAAGGACATCGCGATTCCGTTTGCGAGCATCAACCCCACCCGGGGGGCGGACGCGGTTCGAGAAGCGCGCCGATTGGTCGACGCCGGCGTGGTGCGCGGGTTGAAGCTGCACCCTCCCATCCAGGAGTTCTTCGCGAACGATCGGATCGCCTACCCGCTCTACGAAGTGTTCGCCGAAGCCAGGCTGCCGGTCGTGTTCCACACGGGGCACAGTGGAATCGGCACCGGCATGCGCGGCGGCGGCGGGATCCGGCAGAAGTACGGCAACCCGATTTACATCGACGACGTCGCCGTCGATTTTCCTGACATGCCGATCGTGATGGCGCACCCGTCCTTCCCCTGGCAGGACGAGGCCATCTCCATCTGCCTGCACAAACCACAGGTCTACATCGACCTGTCAGGCTGGTCACCGAAATACTTCTCACCCACGCTCGTGCAGTACGCCAACTCGCTGCTCAAGCAGAAGGTCATGTTCGGCTCCGACTACCCGCTGCTGACACCGGACCGCTGGCTCGCCGACTTCGAGAAGCTGCCGATCAAGGACGAGGTGCGGCCGCTGATCCTGAAGGAGAACGCCGTTCGCTTCTTGGGGCTCGATCGCAAAGCCAGCTGACACGTCTGTGCACGAGTGTGCACCAGAAAAAATTGGAGTCGCGCTTTCCGGTGTCCGATAACCGGTAGAGTGAGTGCTGATCCAATACACCATCGGCCAATCGCAGCGGCGTCTGCCCTGGGCGACGTGCCAGCCTTCGCTGGCGACGACTTCAAGGGTCGTAAGAAAGACCTGAAGCGGCTACAGGATTCGACACGGTCGCTCGACGGTTGGGAGCAGTATCGGGCGCTGGTCGATGCCTCGGAAGAGGCCTACGATCTCATCGATATCAGCAACCGCGAGGCGCGCTTCGCCCTCATCGTG